>Ga0066709_100002862_pt1 | contig 12887 bp, 7 predicted proteins | sample GraSoiAngelo_158_FD_79665 | JGI IMG/M metagenome (GOLD analysis project Ga0066709, IMG submission 79665) | Grasslands soil microbial communities from the Angelo Coastal Reserve, California, USA - 14_1009_16_30cm | ecosystem: Environmental > Terrestrial > Soil > Grasslands | place: USA... | reverse complement strand
TTCTCGTTCGGTGTCGAGACCGGGTGGCAGGGAGTCGGGCCGCGCGGGGTCGTGACCCGGACCTCGCCGGAGGGGGTCCTCGAGATCGACGGCCGTCCGGCGATCGACTTCTACGCGCGCTACCTCGGCACGGGCCAGCCCCCGATCGCCAATCCGCTGGCGGTGTTCGAAGGCGGCGGGTCAGACCGCTTCTACCTCCGGACTCCGATCAACTGGGACCCGGAGACGGGGCGGGTCGGGTTCTTCGGCGTCGTCCCCGACGGCGCCACCGTCCAGATCACGGTCGCGGGCACCGAGCAGATCTTCGAGGGGGCGCGGGCGTCGATGCAGGACGCCCTCGCGGCGTTCCCGGCCGGCAGGACACCGGACGCGGCGCTCCTGTACTCGTGCGCCACGCGCCGATTCCTGCTCGGCACACGCGTCGGGCGCGAACTCGAGATGGTGCGCGACCTGCTCGGGACGTCGATTCCGATCGCGGGCATGTACTGCCTCGGGGAGATCGCCCCGATGGCGTTTCCCGACCGCACCCAGTTCCACAACGCGACGATGGTCTCGGTCCTGCTCGGCGCCTCGTAGCGTCGATGCCGGACCCGGAGGCGGCCCCTCCCAACGCGACGGACCTCGACCGTGAGAACCGGATCCTGGAACGCCGGCTCAGGCGCCTCGAGGCGAACGTGCAGCGCATGGAGGAGTTCCAGGACTCGAACTCGACGCTCATGTCAAGCCTCCTGCGCGACCTCGAGGCAGAGCGGGCTCGGTCGCACGAGCTGCTGCTCAACGTCTTGCCGCAGCGGATCATCGACCGTCTCAATGCCGGCGAGACTCGGATCGCCGACCGCCACGACGACGCGACCGTCCTGATCAGCGACTTCGTTGGCTTTACGGGCATCTCGTCCGAGCTTGCGCCGGCGGTCCTGGTCGATGAGCTCGACGCGCTGTTCCGGGGCTTCGACGCGATCTGCAACGAGACGGGCGTCGAGAAGATCAAGACGGTCGGCGACGCCTATCTCGCCATCGGCGGGCTGGCGGGAGAAGGGGCGGCCGGTACGGCGGCGATCGCCGAGACAGCGCTTCGCATGATCGGCGTCGTCGCCGACCACCAGGACCACAACGCACGCTGGCAGGTCCGCATCGGCATGGCTTTGGGGCCGATCATCGCCGGGGTGGTCGGCGTCTCGAAGTTCGCGTACGACGTCTGGGGCGACACCGTGAATCTCGCCAGCCGGCTGGAGACCACGTCGGAGCCCGGCCGAATCCATGTCGCTGCCGTGTTGGCGAAGCGCCTTCAGTCGACCTACGTCGTCGAGCCGCGCGGCTCGATCGACCTGAAGGGCAAGGGCCCGACCGAGACCTTCTACCTGCTCGGGCGCCGCTGAGCTAGGGCGTGCTCGGCCTCGGTGCGATCGGGCTCGAGCCCGGCGGCAGGATCGACTCGATGAGCTGCGCTGCCCGCGTCCCGCTCAGGGGCCCATTGACGATCTGGCGCAGGACGCCGTTCGGGTCGATGAAGAATTGGGTCGGGAGCGCGAACACGTGGTATGTGTGGAAGATCGCGCCCGTCACATCTGCGCCAATTCGGTATCGGAGGCCGTAGCGTTCCGCGTAGTCGCGCCCGGCCTGGACGGTCTGCTGCACCTGGACCGCGACGATCACGAGGCCCCGATCGCGATATCGATCGTCCATCGCGCGGATCGTGGGCGTCTCGAATTGGCACGGCGGGCACCACGACGCCCAGAAGTTGACCCACACCGCCTTGCCGCGCAGATCGGCGAGGCGGATCGGCGTGCCGTCGAGGTCGGTGAGCTGCACGCGCCCGCTCGGGCCATCGCCCTCGAACTCCGGCGCGAGGTCGCCGATGCCGAGGCCCGGGATCGGCGAGCCGATCAGGAACGCCGATGGATCGGGGACAGGCAGGCCGGGCGAGGTCGATCCGAGCGGCACGGTGGCGAGGGTCAGGACGACCGCCGTGGTCATGACGACGAGAATCACGATCGTCACCTGGCGGAGGCTGAACGGGCCGACACCGCGACGTCGGATCCGGCGCGGAGCCGGCTCCGGTGCGGGATCGGGCGCAGCCGTGGCGTCCGCCCCGGGCGCCTTCTCCGCCGCGGGCTCGATCTGCCCTCCCTCGCTCATCGACGTCAGATCTGGGAGTTGAACGGCACGAGCTGTGGGAGCAGCGCCAGCCAATTGAAGAGCATCGCCACCCCGATCGCGACGACGAGCGCCCCGCCGATGACCGAGACGAGCTGGCCATGGCGGATCAGCGGTCGGATCAGCCCCGGCGCACGGTCGTATGCGGCCGCGATCAGCACGAATGGAATGCCGAGGCCGGCGGTGTAGGCGAGCAGGAGAATCGAGCCCTGGACCGTCGCATTCCCCGCGGCGGCGAGGGTCAGGATGCTGCCGAGGATGACGCCGATGCATGGCGTCCAGCCGATCGCGAAGATCGCGCCGAGGCCGAACGACGCCGCCCAGCCCCCACGGGCGCTCACGATCCGGCCGCCGAGCCGCTCCGCGAATCCCGCTTGCGCATCACGGGCTCCTGTGCCACCCGCTCCCGCGAGGGCCATTGTCCCGGTGGCGCTCGCGACCGACCCTGCTGCGCCGGTCTCGAGCGGCCGCCACGTCCGATCGAGCGCCGGGATCCTGAGCACGCCGGCGAGATTCAGCCCGAGCACGATCAGGAGGACGCCTCCCAGCTGTCGCAGGATCGGCACGTACTCGAACAGCGGGCCGGCGGCATAGGTCGCCGTGATGCCGAGCAGCGTGAACACCGCGCCGAACCCAACGACGTAGGCGAGCGCATGGCTCACCGCGAGCCAGCGCGGCGGCGCGCGACCGTCAGCACGACCCACGACGGCGACCGCCGAGAGCTGCCCGACGTAGGCCGGCACGAGCGGGAGCACGCACGGCGACAGGAAGCTGAGCAGCCCCGCCCCGACCGCGACGGCGATGGTGAGGTTGTCCATCAGCTCGCCGCGGTCTCCTCCATGGCCGAGGGCGCGCTCCCGAAGGCCTCATCAAGCAGTCGTCGCACCTTGCCGACGGTGACGACGAGCTCGACCCGTTGGTTTCCGAGCTCGACGACCGGGATGCGTTCCAGGTACCGCCGATGCAGCTCAGGATCGGTCTCGATGTCCCGTTCCTCCACTCGGGGAACCGCAAGCCCACGAGCTCGACGGTCGACCATCACCGCGTCGATCGCCTCGCGCGCTTCGTCACACAGCGAGCATCCGGGGCGCGCATAGAGGACGAGATCAGGCAGGGGAGTCACCGGCCCGATCCTACATCGACCGGCGTACGATCTCGGCGCGCGCCCCCGTAGCTCAGTGGACAGAGCGCAGCCGTCCTAAGGCTGGCGTCGGCGGTTCGAGTCCGTCCGGGGGCGCCACGACGACCAAAACCGCATGGGAGGGCGAGGTGATCCATATCCGACACGAATCCAGCGTGACCGCGATCTCCTGGATCCCGTCCGACGCCATCGAGGGCCTATCCAAGATCCCATTCGAGCTTGGCGTCACCCACTATGACCAGCCGCCTCCGGCACAGATCGACGACCTCGAGGCGCTCCGCAAGGCCGATCGCTTCCGGGAGGCCAACGAGCTCCGGGCGTTCGTCGACGTCGAGGACGGCCGGATCGTCGATCAGGGCTATCTCGGCGGCGGGCACATTGGGTCGACGACCGTGCGGCTCGGCCCGGCCGCGATCCGCTTCGCTGCCGTCCATCTGCCGGACATCCAGCAGCCGCCCGAGGTCGGCCCGTCCTCGGTGCGGTTCGTCCAGACAGTCGGCGGCCGGATGGGCATCCCGACGCCGCGCCCGGTGAAGCGGCGGCCATTCGTCCAGTTCTGGCCGTCGATCGCGTGGTCGACGCTCGAGCTGACGATCAACGCTGACGGCACCTCGAGCCGCGGCCTCGCCGGCGCCAGTCCGTTCCCGCGGCATTGGGTCTATGACGAGGCGGGCGAACTCATCGAGAAGTCCGCGGTCATCGACTTCACGTCGTGGGCCGACTATTGCTTCGGTGCAGGCACCCCGTGGGGCAACTACGAGTCGCCGGCCCTCACAACGTCGGTGGAGTCCGCGCTCGAGAACGAGCTCGCCTCGACGATCCTGCGCGGCGGCGCGAAGCCGTCGATCCGGACTCTCGATGCCGGCGCCACGCTGACAACTCAGGGTGAGGCCGCCACCGACGTGTACCTCGTCATGGACGGGATCTTTGCCGTCGAGATCGACGGTCAGGAAGTCGCGGAGATTGGTCCGGGGGCGGTCGTTGGCGAGCGGGCGGCACTCGAGGGAGGCGTCCGGACGGCGACTTTGCGCGCGACGACCCGGGCGCGCGTGGCCGCGATCTCACCGGACCAGCTCAATTCGGCGGAACTCGAACGGCTGGCGTCCTCTCGCCGGTGAGTGCCGCCCCGGGCGTGGCATGCCGTCGGCGGTGACAGGCGTGGCGGCGTACCACTCGAGCGGGTCGTCGCCTCCCTGCTGAGCCCTGGAGTCCGTCCGGGGGCGCCAGAACGACGCAGCCTTGGCCCACGGCCGAAGCTTGGTGCCGATGCGGGTACGGCCCGCCTGTATCATCTGATCATGGAACGCGAGAGGGCGGCGCAGCTGGCAGCGGCTCGCAACTGAGGACCCCGCTCCGACCGCCCCGCGACCGTCTCGGCGAGCGGACCATCAATCGCCTCTCGATCCGTAAGCCCCCGGAGGCGCCCGGTGATCCCGAGGCGCCGATCGTCGCGGAGCTGTTCAGCGTCGAGCGTCTCGAGCAACATGCCGAATCGCTCGCCGCGGCCCAGCGGGTCACCGGCGAACCCCGTACGGGGCGGGCCATTCTGCCGCGCCTCTCGGACAACGGCCGGGTCCTCCTGGACGCCTACCGCACGCTCGCCGACACCATCCGGGAAGAGCGCTCGATCACTCCCGCTGCGGAGTGGCTCGTTGACAACTTCCACATCGTCGACGAGCAGCTGCGCGAGATTCGCGACGACCTGCCCGACAACTACTATCGCGAGCTGCCCAAGCTTGCCGAGGGGCATCTCGCTGGCTATCCGCGAGTCCTCGGGATTGCATGGGCCTACGTCGCGCACACGGACAGCCGGTTTGACGCGGAGAGTCTCCGCCGGATGGTGGTCGCTTACCAGCGCGTCGAGCCCCTCACGATGGGCGAGCTATGGGCGATCGCGATCAGCCTGCGGATCGTACTGGTGGAGAACCTGCGCCGAACCGCCGAGCGGATCGTGCGCGGCCGGGCAGCGCGGGAAAAGGCCGACACACTCGCTGATCAGCTGCTGGGCCTCGGGGCGGGACAGCCCGTGGACGCCGCGAAGGCGCTCGCCCGACTGACCGACATCCGGCTCCCGACCGCCGCGCGCGTGCAGCTATTCCAGCGCCTGCGCGACCAGGATCCGGCGACGACTCCCGCCCTTCGCTGGCTGGAGGAGCAGCTCGCCGCCGAGGGCACGACAGCGGAGGAGACCGTTCGCCGCGAGCACCAGCGCCAGGCCGAGATGAACGTGACGGTCCGCAATGTGATCACGAGCATGCGCCTCCTCTCCTGGTTCGACTGGGCCTCGTTCGTGGAGGGCACGAGCCTGGTCGACTCTGCCCTCGGCGAGTACGGCGTTTTCGCGGACATGGACTTCGCCACGCGCGACCGGTATCGCCACGCCGTGGAGAAGCTGGCCCGCGCGGCGGGCATGTCGGAGGTCGAGGTTGCTCGAGCATCGGTTGCGGCGGGACGGGCGGCGGCGGACGTGCCGATTGCCGCTCCGGGCGCCGGCGCTGACTCTGTGTCTGAGCGGGAGCGCCAGGCAGATCCCGGCTATCACCTCATCGGCCAGGGTCGGCGCCGTTTCGCCCGATCCCTCGGAGTTCGGGAGGGATCCGTCGAACGCGTGAGACGGGCCGCCGGATCGGCGCGCCTCTATGTCGGGGCGATCGTCCTGGCGACCGCCTTGATCGTCGCGATTGCGCTGCTCGTCGGCGCAGCCGGGGCGCCCTGGCCGGCGGTTCTCGTGCTCGCGGTCGTTGCGCTCGGACCCGGATCGGACCTGGCGATCGCCCTCGTCAACCGGGTCACCTCCGAGGCGGTGGGGCCGGCGAAGGTCGTGCGCCTCGAGCTGAAAGAAGGCGTGCCGACTTCGCTGCGGACCCTCGTGGCCATCCCGACGTTCCTCCTGAGTGAGACCGACGTTGAGGAGCAGGTCCGCAACCTCGAGATCCACTACCTGAGCAACCCCGACGGGGACGTGCGGTTTGCGCTGCTGACGGACTGGCGCGATGCACCAACCGAGCAGCTCGACGATGACGACGACCTCCTCTCCACGGCTGTCGCCGCGGTCGACGTGCTCAACGAGCGGCACGGCGAGGCCCCGGGCGGGGGTGCGCGGTTCCTCCTGTTCCATCGCCGTCGCCGGTGGAACGAGAGCGAGGCCCGGTGGATGGGCTGGGAGCGAAAGCGCGGGAAGCTCCACGAGCTGAATGCGCTCCTTCGCGGGTCCGCGGAAACGGACTACCTCGCCTCGGCACTGCCCGGCTCCATACCACCTTCGGGCGTGCGCTATGTGGTGACCCTCGATGCCGATACGCGCCTGCCCCGCGGAGCGGTGGCGCGCCTCGTCGGCACGATCGCGCACCCGTTGAATCGGGCGGGGCTGGACAGTCGCTCCGGCCGCGTCACCCGGGGCTACGGGATCCTCCAGCCGAGGATCACCGCGACGCTTCCGACCGAGCGGGACGCGACGCCGTTCCAGCGCATCTCGTCCGGGCCAGCCGGCATCGACCCCTACGCGTCCGCGGTGTCCGATGTCTACCAGGACCTGTTCGCGGAGGGAACGTACACCGGCAAGGGCATCTACGACCTCGACGCTTTCGAGCAGGCTCTGGCCGAGCGGGTCCCCGAGAACGCGCTGCTGAGCCACGATCTGTTCGAGGGGACGTTCGCGCGGGCCGGTCTGGTAACCGACGTCGAGCTGTTCGAGGAGTTTCCCTCCAATTACCTGGTCTCGGCGGCGCGCCAGCACCGCTGGGCGCGCGGCGATTGGCAACTTCTGCCCTGGATCCTCGCCCGGTCGCGCGACGCTCGCGGACGGACGGCGCGCGATCGCCTGCCCGGCATCGCCCGCTGGAAGATGCTCGACAACCTGCGGCGCACCCTGTCGACGCCACTGAGTTTCGCGACCCTGGTCGCGGCGTGGACCCTGCCGTCGATGTCGGCACCCGCGTGGACGGCCTTCGTACTTCTCGCATGGGTCGTTCCCGCGGCCCTACCGGTCGCCGCGGCGCTCTTGCCGCGGCGGAAGGGGATCTCGAAGCGCAGCCACGTGCGGGCGGTGGCTGCTGACGTCGCCCTGGCCGCGACCCGGATCGCCGTGGACATCACCGTCCTCGCCCATCAGGCCGTGCGGATGGCCGATGCGATCGTGCGGACCCTGGTGCGTGTCATGGTGACGCACCGGAGGCTGCTCGAATGGACGACCGCTTCGCAGACGGAGGGCCGTCTCGGACTCGACCTCCCGGGCTTCTACGGGGTGATGGCCGGCGGTGTGATGCTGGCCTTCGCCGTCCTGGTCCTCGTCGCCACCCTGAACCCCGTCGCGTTGCCGGTTGCCCTTCCGTTCATCGTGCTCTGGCTCCTCGCGCCGGCCATCACGCGCGCTCTCAGCATCGCGCCAGAGGCAGCGGCCCGCCGCCAGCTCTCGGCGAGCGAGGCACGGGAGCTCCGGCTCGTGGGCAGGAGAACGTGGCGCTTCTTCGAGGCGTTCGTGGGCGACGAGGATCACGCGCTGCCACCAGACAACTACCAGGAAGAGCCGGCGCCGGTCATCGCGCACCGAACGTCACCGACGAACATCGGGATGTACCTGCTGTCCATCCTGAGCGCACGCGACCTCGGCTGGATCGGCACGCTCGAGGCAGTCGAGCGTCTGGAGGCGTGTCTGGGGACCGTGGCCGGCCTGGATCGCCACCGAGGCCACTTGTTCAATTGGTACGACACGCGGGAGCTCAAGCCGCTCGACCCACCATACGTATCGTCGGTTGACAGCGGCAACCTGTGCGCGGCACTCCTTGTCCTCGCAGAGGCATGCCACGAGATGCTGGAGCGTCCCCTCCCGACCTCGGGCGCCCTCGCGGGCATCCGGGACGCGATCGAGCTCACCCGACTCGCAGCGGCGGGGACTGGTGACGACCTCCGCACCGAGACGCTCGGCCGGAACCATCTCGACGAGGCCTTGATGCCGTTCGCCACGGCTGCGGACGCAATGCCCGCCGACCCCGCCTTGCCCGCCGATACGTGGGCGGCCCTGCTGACGGCCCTCGCGACGCATGCCCGGACGCTTGCCGATGTCGCCTGGGCCTTCACGGCCGAGCGCGGTGAGGGAGTCGGGAGCGAGCTCGTGGCGTGGGCGGAGAGCGCGGTGAGCACGATCGAGAGCCACGCACGGGACCTCGAGCTGGATGCCGTCGCGCCCGATGGAACCCTCGAACGGACCGCTGCCGGCGACGACCGGCCTGCCGCCACTGCGATCGCGCGCCGCCTGGTGGCCCTCGCCGATCTCGCGCAGCGGCTCTTCGACGAAACCGACTTTCGGTTCCTCTTCGATCCCACCAGGAAGCTCTTCTCCATCGGCTATCGGGTGGCGGACGTCTCGCTTGACCCCAGCTATTACGACCTCCTCGCGTCCGAAGCGCGACTCGCGAGCTTCATGGCGATCGCCAAGGGCGACGTGCCAGCGGAGCACTGGTTCCGGCTCGGTCGCGCGTTGACGCCGATCGGGCGGGGCTCGGCGCTGGTCTCATGGTCCGGCTCGATGTTCGAGTACCTGATGCCCGCGCTGGTGATGCGTGCGCCTGCCGGGAGCCTGCTGGATCAGACCTACGCGCTCGTCGTGGGCCGCCAGATGAGCTATGCCGCCGAGCGCGGCGTGCCCTGGGGCATGTCCGAGTCCGCGTTCAATGCTCGCGACCTCGAACGGACGTACCAGTACGCCAGCTTCGGCGTTCCCGGTCTGGGGCTCAAGCGGGGACTTGCCGAGGATGTCGTCATCGCTCCCTACGCAACGGCCCTCGGCGCCCTCGTCCGGCCCGAGGCTGCCGTCGCAAACCTCGCCCGACTCGGCGCGGCCGGCGCGAGCGGACGCTACGGGCTCCACGAAGCGCTCGACTACACGACCTCGAGGCTACCCGAGGGCGCGTCGGTCGCCGTCGTGAGGAGCTACATGGCGCACCACCAGGGGATGATGCTGGCGGCCATCGGCAACGTCCTCAACGACGGCGTGATGGTCCGGCGCTTCCACGCGGCGCCGATCGTCCAGGCGACCGAGCTCCTGCTCCAGGAGCGGATGCCTCGCGACGTTCTGGTCGCCCGGCCGCGAGCGGACGAGGTCAGGAGCGCCGCGGATGTGCGCGAGCTGGTTCCGCCGGTCCTGCGGCGTTTCAGGTCCCCCCACGACCAGACCCCGCGGACGCACCTGCTCTCGAACGGGCGGTATGCGGTGATGGTGACCGCGGCGGGATCGGGCTATAGCCGCTGGGGCGACCTCGCGGTGACCCGGTGGCGGGAGGACGTCACTCGCGATGCCTGGGGCGCCTACCTGTTCTTCCGCGACATGCAGAGTGGCAGCGTGTGGTCGGCGGGCCACCAGCCGAGTGGCCGCGAGGCGGACTCGTACGAGGTCCGCTACTCGGAGGAGCACGCGGAGTTCTCCCGGCGGGACGGCTCGATCGTCACCGACATGACGGTTGTGGTCTCGGCCGAGCACGATGCGGAGATCCGACGCATCTCGCTCACGAACCTCGGCTCGCGGGCTCGGGAGATCGAGGTCACGTCATACGCCGAGATCGTCCTGGCGCCGCTCGCGGCGGACATCGCCCATCCAGCCTTCCAGAACCTCTTCGTCCAGACCGAGTTCGCCGAGGAGATCAGCGCACTCGTGGCGACTCGTCGCCCGCGGTCGAAGCTCGAGCGCCAGGTGTGGGCGGCCCACGTGATGGCGGTGGAGGAGCGCACGATCGGGCACATTCAGTATGAGACGGACCGGGCGCGGTTCCTCGGCCGCGGCCGCTCGGTCCGGTCGCCGGTGTCGGTCATCGATGGCCGGCCCCTGTCCAACACCGTCGGCGCGGTGCTCGACCCGATCTTCAGCCTTCGGTGCCGTGTCGCACTCCCACCCGGCGAGACAGCGCGCGTGATCTTCTCGACGGTCGTCGCCGACTCCCGCGACGACGTCCTCGACCTCGCGGACAAGTACCGCGAGGCCGCAACGTTCGAGCGCGCCGCCACGCTGGCGTGGACGCAGGCCCAGGTGCAGCTTCGGCACCTCGGCATCGACGCCGAAGAGGCTCATCTCTTCCAGCGGCTGGCCAACCGCATCCTGTACTCGGATCCGACGCTCCGGCCGGCGGCGAGCGTACTGGCCCGGAACGAGCGCGGTGCGCCCGGGTTGTGGCCGCACGGCATCTCCGGCGACCTGCCGATCGTCCTCGTCCGGATCGACGAGGTGGCCGACCTCGATATCGTCCGCCAGCTCCTGCGGGCGCATGAGTATTGGCGACTGAAGCTCCTCGACGTGGACCTCGTGATCGTCAACGAACATGCGGCGTCGTATGCGCAGGACCTCGAGGACGCGCTCCAGGCCCTCGTGAGGATGAGTCAGTCGACACTCGGTCGCGAACGTAGCGAAGGCGGCGGCCGTGTCTACGTCCTGCGTGGCGATCGCCTTCCCGGGGAGGACAGGACACTCCTCCAGGCAGCCGCGCGCGCCGTGGTGCTGAGCCGCGGCGGGAGTCTCGCGGACCAGGTGCTCCGCCTGGAGCGTCCCGTCCGGACTGTTCCGCGGCCCCCCAGCGAGCAGGTGCGCAGCGTGGAGCCCCAGGCGTCAACGGCGCGTCCCGAGCTCGAGCTCTTCAACGGCCTCGGTGGCTTTGCAGACGGCGGGCGCGAGTACGTGACGATGCTCGCACCGGGCCAGGCCACACCCGCACCGTGGCTCAACGTCATCGCCAACGAGTCGTTCGGGTTCCAGGTCTCCGAATCCGGGGCCGGGTATACATGGTCGGAGAACAGCCGCGCGAACCAACTGACCCCATGGTCGAACGATCCGGTCGCCGACCCTGCCGGGGAGGCGATCTACATCCGCGACGACGACAGCGGCGACCTGTGGACGGCGACGGCGCTTCCGGTCAGATACGACGGCTCGACGTACGTCGCGCGTCATGGCATGGGCTATAGCCGGTTCGATCACGAGCGCGACGGGATCGTGCTCGAGCTCGTCCAGTTCGTGGCGCCCGATGATCCGGTGAAGCTGTCCGTGCTGTCGATCGAGAACCGATCGGGCCGACCACGGCGCCTATCGGTCACCGGCTACGTCGAGTGGGTCCTGGGGACGGAGCGGGGGGCGGCGGCACCGCATGTCGTGACTTCGGTGGAGCAGGAGACGGGCGCCCTGCTCGCGAGGAACCCCTGGAACACCGAGTTCGCTGGGCGGGTCGGCTTCCTCGACCTCGGGGGGCGGCAGACTGCATGGACGGCGGATCGGACGGAATTCCTCGGCCGGAACGGCGGACCCGATCGACCGGCGGCGCTGGAGCGGGGCTATCGGCTCGGTCAGCAGGCCGGGGCGGGTCTGGACCCATGCGCTGCGCTCCAGACGAGCTTCGAGCTGGCCACCGGGGAGCGGACGGAAGTCGTCGTCCTGCTCGGCGCGGCTCACGATGCGGCCGCCGTGGCCGACCTCATCCGCCGAACCCGGGCGGCCGACCATTGGGCGACGCTCACGGCGGCGAGAAGCCGCTGGCTGGATCTCGTCGAGACCATCCAGGTGCGCACGCCTGATCGACCGATGGACATCGTGCTCAACTCGTGGCTGCTGTACCAGGCCGTGTCGTGCCGCCTGTGGGCGAGAGCCGCGCTGTATCAGGCGGGCGGTGCATACGGGTTCCGGGACCAGCTCCAGGACGTCATGGCCCTCACGACCTCCCGGGCGGACCTCGCGCGCGCCCAGCTCCTGCGCGCCGCAGCACATCAGTTCGTGGCTGGCGACGTGCAGCACTGGTGGCATCCGCCGTCTGGTCGCGGGGTCCGCACGCGGATCTCCGACGACCGCCTTTGGCTGCCCTACGTGGCCAGCCGATATCTCGACGTCACCGGCGACCAGGCCGTCCTCGACGAGATCGTTCCCTTCCTCGACGGCCCGGAGCTCCGTCCAGAGCAGGAAGACGCGTACTTTCAACCCGACATATCGAGTGAGCGGGCGTCGCTCTTCGAGCATTGCGCGCGGGCGATCGACGTCAGCTTGAGGCTGGGAGCCCACGGCCTACCGCTGATGGGCTCCGGCGACTGGAACGACGGCATGAATCGCGTCGGCCATGAGGGGCGTGGGGAGAGTGTGTGGCTGGGCTGGTTCCTGCACGCGGCCATCACGGCATTTCTCCCGATTGTCGAGGCGCGCGATGAGCCCGAGCGGGAAGCGCGCTGGCGGGCCCACGCCAAGGCACTCCGCCGCGCCCTGGAGCGGCACGGCTGGGACGGTGACTGGTACCGGCGCGGGTTCTTCGACGACGGAACGCCGCTCGGCTCCGCCCTGAGTGCCGAGTGTCGCATCGACTCGATCGCACAGTCGTGGAGCGTGCTGTCGGGCGCGGGCGATCCCGGGCGCGCCCGACGGGCGATGGCCTCGGTGGAGGAGTACCTCGTCCGCCGTGGCGACGGGCTGGTCCTCCTGTTCACCCCGCCCTTCGACCGGTCCGACGTGGACCCGGGCTACATCAAGGGCTACCTGCCCGGGATCCGCGAGAACGGTGGTCAATACACGCATGGGGCCATCTGGTCCGCCATGGCCTTCGCGGCCCTCGGGGACGGCGACAAGGCCGCCGAGCTG
>Ga0066709_100002861_pt1 | contig 12889 bp, 12 predicted proteins | sample GraSoiAngelo_158_FD_79665 | JGI IMG/M metagenome (GOLD analysis project Ga0066709, IMG submission 79665) | Grasslands soil microbial communities from the Angelo Coastal Reserve, California, USA - 14_1009_16_30cm | ecosystem: Environmental > Terrestrial > Soil > Grasslands | place: USA... | reverse complement strand
GTGACCGGGTGATGGGTGCCCGCCGGGCGCGCCTGCTCGTAATACTCCTTCTCCGTCTTTCCCTTCTCGTTGCCATACAGCTTTTCGCCGGCGGGTCCGTCGGTGCGGCCATCCAGCCCGGTCAAGCCGGCGAGCCGCTGTTTCATGCTGTCCGGCAATGTGTCGTAGGCAGCGCGCATATCGGCGAACATCGTACCGCCCTTGGAGGATGGAACCTCCAGCGCGTAGAGCATCGCCAGAAGCGGCGCCTCCTCTTCGTAGGTCGAGTCGGTGTGCCAGTCGGTGGCGCGCTTGACCCCGTACCAATCAACCTTGCCGTCTTCCTCGATATTGGTCAGCCAGGAGACTTCCGGGTATTCCCGATGGCGGTATTTGATCAGCGCATGCTGCCGCGGCGCGCCGAAGCGGCCGCCGAAGGAGGCGATTTCGGCGGCGCCGAGCTGCTGTTTGCGGAACACCAGCACCGGATTTTCGGCGAAGGCGCGCTCGATCCAGGCGAAGGTTGCGTCATCGAGCGGCTGCGACAAATCGATGCCGAGCGCTTCGGCGCCGAGCGTCTCGCCGAGCGGGCGCAGTTGCGGTGAACCGGTCATGAGCGATCCTCCGATTGACGAGCCGCGTTCGGCTTTCCGCCGCCAGCCCGAATTCACGGCGCATTATGATCTGGCGCTGCTGCGCCGCGCAATCGGCAGCATTTCTCAGGAATCCGAAGCCGGGCCGCCGATCGCCGGCGCGAGTGCCAAATTGCCGCTAAATGCGGCCGTTCTGTTGACATTAATAGGGCTTGCATCATCAAGTCTTTACCATCGCCCGATAGCTTGGCGCTGCTTCGCACGCCATCGAGGTTAAGACGACATGTTTTTGGGCGATATCCTGGTTGGGCGCGGGCTGGTGGGCGCCGCCGATATCGAAGCGGCCTTGGCGCGCCAGCTCACCGAAGGCGGCCGGCTCGGCGACAATTTGATCGCCATGGGGCTGCTGACGGCGGAGCAGCTGGCCGACGTCTTGAACACTGCGCCCGCCGTCCCCGCCAACCTCGAGGAAACCGGGATCTCCCAGCGCAGCTTGCTCAATCTGATGCTCAAATTCATGCTCGTCGAAGGGTGCGAAACGCTCCTCGACCTCGCCGAGCGCCTCAAGCTGCCGCGCCGCGCCGTCCAACAGCTGTTCGACGAGGCCGTGCACCAAAAGCTGATCCAGGCAATCGGCGCCGCGCCCGGCGGCCTTGCGCTGTCGATCCGTCACGCTTTGAGCGAAAACGGCCGCGCCGCCGCCAAGGAAGCTCTGGAACAAAACCTTTATCTCGGCCCGGCGCCGGTATGCCTACCCGCTTATCACGAGCAGATCCTGCGCCAGCGCATCGCCAACGAGCAGCTCGATGCGGAGGCGTTGCGCGACGGCTTCAAGGGGCTGGTCGTGCCGGAGCATTACATTCGCAAGCTGCTGCCCGCGGTCAATGCCGGACGCAGCGTGCTGCTGTTCGGGCCGCCCGGGAATGGCAAGACGACGCTCGCGACCCGCATCTCGACGATCTTCAAGGACGTCGTCTACATCCCCTATGCCGTGGAAATCAGCGGTCAAATCATCAAAGTTTTCGACCCATCGCTCCATAAGCCGGCGGCGATGCAGGCGCCGGCCGCGGCATCCTCCGGAATCGGGCTGCAGCGCGAAGCCTTCGATCAGCGCTGGGTCGCGTGCAAGCGGCCGGTCGTCGCGACCGGCGGCGAGATGACGCTCGACATGCTCGATCTGCAGTACAGCTCGGATACCAAATTCTACGACTCGCCGCTGCACGTCAAAGCCCTGAACGGCATGTTGCTGATCGACGATTTCGGGCGGCAGAAATTCAGCCCCAACGATCTGCTCAACCGCATGATCGTGCCGATGGAAAATCAGCTCGACTATTTCAAGCTGATCACCGGGACGAGTTTTTCGCTGCCGTTCGACGTTCTGCTGATTTTTTCGACCAATTTGCAGCCCGCTGATTTGATGGATGCCGCGTTCCTGCGCCGCATCCAGTACAAGATAAAGCTGTTTGAACCGACCCGCGACGAGTACCGCCAGATCTTCGAAGGAGTCGCCAAATCGCGCGCCTTGACGCTGACCGATCAGGTCTTCGACTTCGTCGTGCAGACCTTGCGCGCTGGCCAGTTCGGGCTGGCCTATTACCAGCCGCGCTTTATCTGCGACCAGGTCGTCGAAGCCTGCAAATGCTTCAACATGCCGCCCCAGCTTACGGTAGAGCTGGCGATCGAAGCGCTGACCAACCTTTATTTCGATATCGAGGACGCGCAGGACAACGCGGCAGCGGCGCATCGCGCCGCGGCTTAGCCGATAGGCGCGCGACGCTACTGGGCGACCCAGCCGCCATCGATCGACAAGGCCGCGCCGGTGATCGTCGAGGCCGCCTCGCCGCACAGGAAGACCGCGAACGCGCCGATCTGCTCCGGCGTCGTGTACTCGAGCATCGGCTGTTTCTCGCGCACCAGATCCTCGCGAGCTTTCTCGACCGGAATGCCCTGCGCCTTGGCCCGCGCCTCGATCTGCTGCTGGACCAGCGGGGTCAACACCCAGCCCGGGCAGATCGCATTGCAGGTGATGCCCTGGTTGGCGGTCTCGATCGCGGTGACCTTGGTGAGCCCGACCAGAGCATGCTTGGCGGCAACGTAGGCCGCTTTCTCGCCGCTCGCGACCAGCCCGTGCGCCGAGGCGATGTTGATGATGCGGCCCCATTTCTTGGCGATCATCGAGGGCAGCGCGGCCTTCGAGGCATGGAACGCGGCCGACAAATTGATCGCGATGACCGCGTCCCAGTGTTCTTCCGGGAACTCGACGATCTTCGCGACATGCTGGATCCCGGCATTGTTGACGAGGATGTCGACACCCCCGAACTGCCGCACAGTTTCCGCGACGAGCTCACGTATTTCCGCCGGTTTGGCCATATCGGCGGCCGTATAGGCGGCGCGTACGCCGTGCTGCTCGGCAAGGCCAACCCGCAGCCGCTCGATCGTGGCGGGGTCGCCGAAGCCGTTCAGCATGACATCGCAACCCTGGGCGGCGAGCGCCGTCGCGATGCCGAGCCCGATCCCGCTGGTCGAGCCGGTAACGATCGCGGTCTTGCCTTTCAGCATCGACGATCTCCTGTTTTGCCCGCCAACACGGCGCGGCGCATTTGCATCCGCGGTCCGGCCCGGTTAATCAAGAGATATGCCGAGCAAACGCAACCCGCTCAATTTGAACTCGCTGCAACTGAAGACGCTGACCCTGTTGCAGGAGCTGGCGCGGGTGGCCGGTCAGCCCGCCGCCGAGGACGATGCCGGCGGACTCGCCATCACCCAGCTGCCCGATCCGCACGGCGACCATTTCCATCTCGGCGAGGCGGTGGTCGCGGCGCGCGATGCGACCGGGCTGCGCAACCCGTCGGTCTGGGCGGCGCTCGAGCGCAAGGGCCTCATTCGGCCGAAGCTGCCCGAAGCCGTGATCCTGACCCTGCTCGGCCAGGAATACGACACCGGGCTGCGCGAGATAATCCTGCATCGCGCCGAGCACTAGGCCGCGCCGACGCTACCAAACGAAGCGGGCCATGACGCCGATCGGCCGGGTGCCGCTCTTCTCGGTTGCTTCCGCGACACGGTCGAGGTCGATGGCGTCGCCATTGCCGAACTCGGCAGCGTGGATCCCGCCGGCGATCAGGAGAGAGTCGATGCCGGCGCCCATGGCGCCCGCGATATCGGTACGCAGGCTGTCGCCGATCGCCAGGGTACGGCGCCGATCGGCAATTCCGAGCAGACCGAAGCAGCTGTCATAGACCGACGGATACGGCTTGCCGTGCCACCGCACGCGGCCGCCGAGCCTCTCATATTCCTCGGCCAATGCACCGGCGCACAGCGCCGGCTTTCTGTCATGGATCACGACCAGGTCGGGGTTGGCGCACACCATCGGCAGGCCGCGGTCGAGCGCGGCATGCAGCACCGGCGCGTAATCTTCGATCGTATCCTCCCACTCGGCCGGGCCTGTGTTGAGGATGAAATCGGCCTCGGCCGGAGTGGCGACAAAGGACAGGTCGAGCCCTTCGCGCATTTCGAGGTCGCGCTCGGAGCCGATATGCAGGCAACACCGCCCCAGCGCCGCGTAAAACGGTTCGTCGCGATGCTTCAGGGATAGCCACGCCTCCTCTCCCGATGACATGACGCCGTGATACAGCTGTTCGGGCACGCCGATCCGGGCGATGCGGCGCACGACGTCATCCGACCGGCGCGGCGCATTTGAAAGCAGGACGAGCCGCTTGCCGGAGCCGATCAGCCGCTCCATGCAATCGAGCACCCCCGGAAACGGTGCGATGCCGTCATGCACGACACCCCACAAATCGAGAATGAAGCCGTCATATTCGGGCGCCAGCGCGCGCATGCCGTCGACCAGACGAAGTGTCACGATGCCCCGCTGCGACCGATGGAAACTTCCGCGACCTTAGCATGATCGGCGCCCACCGCTTCGGCGACCGAAGCGAAGCCGTCGCGGCGGAGAAGCGCGGCCAACCCTGTTTTGATCCGCGCGAGCAGAGTCGGGCCAGCGAAGACAAGCGCGGTATAGAGCTGCACCAGCGAGGCGCCGGCGCGGATCTTGGCGTAGGCATCCTCCGCGCTTGCTACCCCGCCGACCCCGATCAGCGGAAACCTGCCCTCGGTCAGCCGATACATTTCGGCGAGCAGCGCTGTCGAGGGCCCGAACAGCGGTCGGCCGCTGAGCCCGCCGGCCTCGTTGGCCTGCGGGCTGCGCAGCTCCGGTGGACGGGCAATCGTGGTATTGGCGATGATCATGCCGTCGATGCCGGTGGCGAGCGCGACGGCGGCGATATCGGCGCGCTCCTCGGGTGTAAGGTCTGGGGCGATCTTGACCAGCAATGGCGGTCGCACGCCGGATTTCTCGCGAGCCGCGAGCACCTCGCGCAACAGCGCCTCGAGCACGGCGCGCGCCTGCAGATCCCGCAGCCCCGGCGTGTTCGGCGACGATACGTTGACAACGAGATAATCGGCCATCGGGGCCGCCCGCCGCACACCCTCGGTGTAGTCGGGCGCCGCATCCGCGCTGTCGCGGTTCTTGCCGATATTGATGCCGACGATGCCGGTCTCGCGGCGGCGCACGCTCATGCGCTCGATGACGCGGTCGAGTCCGCCGCTGTTGAACCCCATGCGGTTGATCAGCGCCGCGTCTGCTTCGAGGCGGAACACCCGCGGCTTGGCGTTGCCCGACTGCGGCCGCGGCGTCACAGTGCCGATTTCGACAAAGCCGAAACCGAGCCGCAGCAACGCCTCCGGCGCGCGCGCATCCTTGTCAAATCCCGCGGCGATGCCGATCGGATTAGAAAAATGGAGACCCCACAGTCGCTGGCGCAATTCGGGAAGATCGGGTGTGCGGTTGCTCCCGCCCAATCCGGCAGCGAGCGCCGCCAGGGTTAGCCGATGCGCGGTCTCGGGCGACAGCGCCCGCAGTAAGGGGCGGACAAGCGGATAAAAATCGGGCACGCGCTCAGATGGCCGCCAGCTCGGCCGTACCCAGCCCTTCGACCTCGACGAGGGCACGGTCGCCGGCGGCCGGGAACTGGATGGGCACCATGCTGCCGGTCAGCACGATCATACCGCGCCTCAGGGGCGTGCCGGCGGCGGCGAGCTTGTCCGCGAGCCAGGCCAGCGCGTTCAGCGGGTTGCCCATCACATCGCCGCCCTTGCCGGTGCCGATTTCACTTCCGCTGATCGTCAGGCGCGCAGTCACCGCGGCGAGATCGAGCCGCCGCCAGTTGGTCACCGGCGTACCGATGACCGCCCCGGCGTTCCATACATTGCCAGCAACCATCGCGGCGGCACTGAGCCGCTTGTAATCGTGCCGCAGATCCTCAAGCAGTTCGATCGCCGCCATGCAACTCTCGACCGCCTCGGCGACCCGGGCGCGGTCGCCGCCTTGCGGCAGATCTTCGCCGAGCCGCACCGCGATCTCGGTTTCGATTCCCAAGCGGCAATAATCGCGCACCGGCAATTCGGCGCGGCGGTGATGCACCCCACTCGCGAAGATCGCGCCGTAGCACGGCTCGTCGACGCCGCACAGCGTCTGCATGATCGGCGTCGTCAGCCCGATCTTGTAGCCCGCGACCTCGCCGCGCCGCGGCTGCTCGATCGCCTCAAAAGCGGCCCGGATCGCATAGGCCTCGCCGAGATCCGCCGGCATCAGCTCGGTCGGCAGGATGTCGATCTGCCGGCGGTCGCGGAACAGCGCGGCGATGCACTCGGCCTTCTGTCTGGGATCGAGTTCAGCCAAGGGCTTTACCTCCAGCTCTCTGTTCAGCGGCCGCGGAGTTCGCGGCGGATGATCTTGCCGGTGGCGGTCAGCGGCAATTCATCGACGAATACCACCTCACGCGGCGCCTGGTACCAGGCGAGCCGCTGCCCGACGAATGAGCGGATCTCGTCGGCGAGTGCCGGGCCGGGTGCGACATCCGTCTTCGGCACGACAAAGGCGCGCACGGCCTCGCCGCGGACCGGGTCGGGATAGCCGACCGCCGCCGCCATCAGCACCGCCTGGTGCTTCATCAGACAATCCTCGATGTCCGTCGGGCCGATGCGGTAGCCGCCGCTCGAGATCAGGTCGTCCTCGCGCCCCTTGTACCAGATGTAGCCCTCGTCATCCCGCAGCGCGACGTCGCCGGTCAGCAGCCAATCGCCGGCGAATTTTGCCTCTGTCGCCTGCGGATTGCTCCAGTAGCCGAGAAACATGACCGGATCGGGCCGCTCGACCGCGATGATGCCGGTCTCACCGGCCCGCAGCGTCTCGCCCGTATCCGACACGACCGCGACCCGGTGCCCCGGGATCGGCCGGCCCATCGAGCCCGGCCGCACCGGATAGAGCGAGGCGCAATTGCCGACCAGCAGATTGGCCTCGGTCTGGCCGTAGAACTCATTGACCGCGATTCCGAGCGCTTTCTTCGACCAGGCGAGGATATCCTCGCCGAGCGCCTCGCCGCCGCTCGCCACCGAGCGCAGATCGAGGCCAAAGCGCTCGCGCGGCGCCGGCACCGGCCGCATCATCTTCAGCGCGGTCGGCGGCAGAAAGGCGTTGCGCACGCGATGCCGGCCGATCAGCGCAAAGGCTTCCTCCGGGTCGAATTTACGGGCGCGATGCGCCAGTACGGGCACTCCGAAGTAGAGGCTCGGCAGCAGCACGTCCAACAGGCCGCCGATCCACGCCCAATCCGCCGGAGTCCAGTAGAGGTCACCCGGCTGGGGGAAGAAATCATGCGGCATCTGGACGCCCGGCAAATGCCCGAGAAGCACGCGATGCGCATGCAAGGCGCCCTTCGGTTTCCCGGTCGTTCCCGAGGTGTAGATGATCAGCGCCGGATCATCGGCGGCGGTATCGGCCGGGGAAAATTCGTCGCGGGCCTGTTGCAGCGTCGGCCAGAACAGCGGGTAATCGCCATTATCTCCTTCGGCGATCAGGATCGTCGCGAGATCGGGCAGCCCGGTTGGGATTTTGCTGAGGTTCTCGCCATCGGTGATCAGCGCCTTGGCGCCGCTGTCGGCGAGGCGGTGCTCGATGGCGTCCGGTCCGAACTGCTCGAACAGCGGCACCGCAATCGCGCCCAGCTTGTAAATCGCGAGATGCGCGATCGCGGTTTCCGGCCGCTGCGGCAGCAGCACGCCGACGCGGTCGCCCGCCGTCACTCCGAAGCCGGCCAGCGCATTGGCGCAGCGGTTCGACAACCGTTTCAGATCGTCGAAGGTGAAGCGCTCGACCGCGCCGTCGGGCGCTTCGTAGATCAGCGCCAGCCGTCCCGTGCCGTCGGCATTCCGGTCGCAGGCCGCAACGCCGATGTTGAACCGCTTGGGCAATTCCCAGCGAAAGCCGCGATAGATCCCGTCATAGCTGTTGCCGCGGTGAAGCACGGTTGAGATTAGCCTCCCTGGCGGATCTGGGGCGATGCTGCGGCCGCGAGACGCTGGCCGAGCGCGACGCCGGTCATGCAATAATCTCGTGCCGCCTTCAGCAGCGCGGCCAGCCGCTCGGCGGCCGGTGCGATCGGCAGCCCGGCGGCATGAATGTTGGACAGGCAGTTGCGCGCCGCATCCATCGTGCCCGGCGTCGGCTGCCAGGTGACGTAGACGCCGAGCGAATCCGCGGCACTGAGACCCGGCCGCTCGCCGATCAGTACCGCCGCGAGCGCCGCGCCGAGGATGCCGCCGATCTCGTCGCCGATTGCGACACGGCCGCCCTCGACGATTGCGACCGGGCCAATGCGCAATGCCGGGTCGAGCCGTTCGAGTGTCGCGGCGAGCAGCGCACCGGCATGCGTATGAACTGCGGTGGCGGACAGTCCGTCAGCGATGACAAATGCGATGTCGATCGGACTTGCCGGGCGAGCGATCAGGCGTTCGCGCGACTCGATGTCGAGCCGGCGCCCGAGATCGGGCCGGCGCAGATAGGTGGATCGATCCTCCGCCGAGGAGCGCAGCAGGACCGGTTCGAGGCCGCAATCTCGTACCTGCGCGGCAATCGCTTCGGCATCAAAGGCAGCGTGCACGGCATCTCGCGCCCGGGCATGGGCCAGCTGAAAATCGAGATGCGCGGCAGTGGGCAGGCCCGTGCCGCTGCGGCCCAGCCCGATACGGGCAGGCGTTGCCCGGCGCAGCGCAGGCCAGGACAGGGCGCGGTGACCGCTCATTCGAGCGCTGCGAGAAGCCGCCGCAGCGGTGCCGCCGCTACACCGGCACGCTCGGGCCCCATCAGCTTGCCGGCGGCATCGGCGATGCCCATGCGTTCGAGCCAGTTTTCGAATTCGGGGGCCGGCCGCTTGCCCAGCGCCCGTCGCAGGTAGAGGGCGTCGTGGAACGAACTGCTCTGATAGCTCAGCATGACGTCGTCGGCGCCCGGCACGCCCATGATGTAGGTGCAGCCGGCGACCCCGAGCAATGTCAGCAGCGCGTCCATATCGTCCTGATCGGCCTCGGCATGATTGGTGTAGCAAACATCGCACCCCATCGGCAGGCCGAGAAGCTTGCCGCAGAAATGATCCTCCAGTCCGGCGCGCATGATTTCTTTGCCGTCGAACAGGTATTCCGGACCGATAAACCCGACCACCGAATTGAACAGCAGCGGATCGAAGGCACGTGCCACGGCATAGGCGCGCGCTTCGAGCGTCTGCTGATCGACGCCGTGATGCGCCTCGGCCGATAGCGCGCTGCCCTGGCCGGTCTCGAAATACATGACATTGGTTCCGATTGTGCCGCGGCCGAGTGACAGCGCCGCGTCGCGAGCCTCGCTGAGCAGCGCGAGATCGACACCGAAATGGCGGTTCGCCCCTTCGGTCCCGGCGACCGACTGAAACACCAGATCGACCGGCGCGCCGCGCTCGATCGCCGCCAGCGCCATGGTCACATGGGCCAGCACGCAACCCTGGCCGGGCAGATCCAGCCGCTCGCGCAGCTGGTCGAGAAAGCGGGTCAGTTCGAGATATTTTTCGAGGCTTTCGGTCGCCGGGTTGATGCCGATAACGGCGTCGCCCGAGCCCAGCATCAGCCCATCGAGGATCGAGGCGGCGATGCCGCGCACATCATCGGTCGGGTGATTGGGTTGCAGCCGCGTCGACAGCCGCCCGTCAAGCCCGATCGTATTGCGGAACCGCGTCACGACCCGGCATTTCGCTGCGACGCTGACCAGATCCTGCAGCCGCATGATCTTCGACACCGCGGCTGCGATCTCCGGGGTAAGCCCGGGCGCGAGCCGGGTGAGGGCGGTCGTATCGACAGCATCCGAGAGCAGCCAGTCGCGCAGCTCGCCGACCGTCATTGCGGCGATCGGCGCGAAGGCGGCACGGTCGTGCGTGTCGATGATCAGCCGGGTGACCTCGTCCGCCTCGTACGGGACGACCGGGTCTTCGATCAGCCGGCGCAACGGCAGACCGGCCAAGGCGTGTTGCGCCGCGACCCGTTCCGTCATACCGGCGGCGGCGACCCCGGCGAGCCGGTCGCCCGAACGCGACGGCGTCGCACGCGCCAGCAGCGTCTTCAGATCCGGAAAGACGTAGCGGGTCCCCCCAAGCGTTTCCGCGTAGCCCACCGAGGTTCCTTTGGGGCCGGTTCAGATCACGTCCCGATGATATCGGCTTGCGCGAATTCCGTCCCTTTGAACCGCAGGGGGTGACCCGGCCGGATCGCCAAGGCGGCCTTGCCCGGCAGCAGCCGCTCCTGCATATACCGCGGACTGCCTGCCCTCCCTCCCGCACCTCGCGACGGAATTCATGGATGATGTCGCCCAGCCGCTGCTCGATTTCGTCCAGGCGCATTCGGATTGGGCCGCGCTGGTCATGTTCATCACCGCGTTCGGCGAGTCGTTCGCGTTCATCAGCCTCTTGTTCCCCCGGACCACGGTGTTGATCGCCGCCGGCACGCTGCTGTCGGATGGAACCTTGCCCTATGCCTCGACCCTCGTCGGCGCGGTTGTCTGCGCGGTGCTGGGCGACTCGGTGTCTTACTGGCTGGGGCGCAGCTTTGGTGGCGGGATCGGCCGGCTATGGCCGTTCTCGCGTCACCCCGATGTGTTGCCGAGAGGTATCCTGTTCTTCGCGCGCCATGGCGGCAAAAGCGTCTTTATCGGCCGTTTTTTCGGCCCGATCCGGGCCGGTGGTCCCGCTGGCCGCCGGCATCATGCAGATGCCGCGCGGGCGTTTCTGGTTCGCCAATGTGACCTCGGCGCTGGTCTGGGCGCCGATGCTGCTGTTGGCGGGCGATCTGGTCGGCGAAGTCGGGGACCGGCTGATCGGGTCGACGAACACGGTGCTGCTGGTCTTCGGCGGCCTCACCCTGATCGGGATTGGCTGGGTCGTGTGGGCGGCCTTGCGCGCCGCCCGCCCGAAACCCTGAAGCTGTTAGCGGCTGCGGCCTGCCGTCGCCGGTGCCGCGCGCTCGCCGATCCGCGCATGCGCTTCGATATACGCGTCGACATGCGTTGCCACCGTCTCCGAGCTGTCGAGGAAGAAGTGATCGGCGCCGGAGATCTTGCGGTAATCGATCTTGATGTCGCGCTGATGCGACAGTTTGTGGACCAGCTTCTGGACCGACTCGGCGGGGACCAGATTATCCTGGTCGCCCTGCAGGATCAGCCCCGAGGACGGGCAGGGTGCGAGGAAGCTGAAATCGTACTGGTTGGCCGGCGGCGACACCGAGATGAACGCGTCGATCTCGGGACGGCGCATCAACAGCTGCATGCCGATCCAGGCGCCGAACGAATACCCGGCAACCCAGCACGTTACGGCGTTCGGGTTGTAGCCCTGCAGCCAATCGAGCGCCGCCGCCGCATCGGCGAGCTCGCCCTCGCCGCGGTCGAAGCTGCCCTGGCTGCGTCCGACGCCGCGGAAATTGAAACGCAACGTCGAAAAGCCGCGCCGGACGAAGCACTGATACAGCGTATAGACCAGCTTGTTGTTCATCGTCCCGCCGTGCAGCGGGTGCGGATGCAGCACCAACGCCATCGGCGCGGTGCCGCCGCGGGCATGGTGGTAGCGGCCCTCGATCCGCCCTTCCGGGCCGTTGATGATGACCTCAGGCATGGCGAACCCGCGATAAATCCGACTGGCGAAGTCGGGTATATGCCCTGATATGCCTCAGCGATGCTCTCGCCACCCTCGCCCTCATACTTGATCGCATTAGTTGGACAATTATATGCTGTCCTCGGTGTTCCGCGAGTCGCTACGCGCCAATGGCGGCCCACCAGGATCTGACGATAACATAGTGACGGCAATGCTTTTCCGAAACCTGCGAGACGAGATAGATGCGACTTTGACGCGCGATCCGGCGGCCCGATCGCGGCTCGAGGTCGTCCTGTGCTATCCCGGCTTTCAGGCTTTGCTCTATTACCGCCTCGCGCACTGGCTGTGGCAGCGCCGCTGGTATTTGGCCGGCCGCTTTGTGTCGCATTTCGGGCGGGTGCTGACCGGGATCGAGATCCACCCTGGGGCGCGCATCGGCCGCGGCCTGTTCATCGATCACGGGATGGGCGTCGTGATCGGCGAGACCGCCGAAATTGGCGATGACTGCACGCTCTATCACGGGGTAACCCTCGGCGGTACCCGGCCATCGCGCGAGCAGGGCGGGCAGAAGCGCCATCCGACGATCGGCAACAACGTCATCGTCGGCTCGGGTGCGCAGGTGCTGGGGCCGTTCCGGGTTGGCGACGGCGCCCGCATCGGCGCCGCCTCGGTCGTGCTGAAGGAAGTGCCCGACGGCGCCACGATGGTCGGCAACCCGGCGCATCAGGTAGGCCGGCGCAGTGCCACCGAGGACACTCCGCCGATTTTCGAGCCTTATGGCATCAGCGGCGAGATCCCCGATCCGATCGCCCGCCCGCTTACCGCGTTGCTCGACGAAGTCGCGGCATTGCGGGCACGGGTCGCCGAGCTGGAGCGCGAACGCGAAGCGGCGGCCTCGGCCGAGCCGCCGCCCGAGCCAATCCGTCCGCGTGTCGCGAGGGCGAACCCGTGAAGCTCGGCGCCAAGGTCCGCTACGCCGTGATGGCGATGGTCGATCTTGCGCGCCATGGCAACGGTGCGCCGGTCTGCCTTGCCGACATCGCCGAGCGTCAGGAAATTTCGCTGCCGTTCCTCGAGCAGCTCTTCGCCAAACTGCGCCGCGGCGGGCTCGTCAAGAGCGTGCGCGGCCCGGGCGGCGGCTATCTGCTGGCCCATCACCGCGACGATACGCGCATCGCGGATATCATTCTCGCGGTCGACGAGCCGATCCACGCAGTGCGATGTACCCCCGGTGCTCCTACCGGCTGCCGCATCGACCGCAGCCGGTGTCTGACGCATGATTTGTGGGAAGAGTTGAGCAACCAAATCCACCTTTAT
>Ga0066709_100002860_pt1 | contig 12892 bp, 10 predicted proteins | sample GraSoiAngelo_158_FD_79665 | JGI IMG/M metagenome (GOLD analysis project Ga0066709, IMG submission 79665) | Grasslands soil microbial communities from the Angelo Coastal Reserve, California, USA - 14_1009_16_30cm | ecosystem: Environmental > Terrestrial > Soil > Grasslands | place: USA... | reverse complement strand
GACTACGCGGATGCGGTTGCTGGCGGTATCGGAGATGAAGACTCTGCCGGAGCCATCCCGGGCACAGTACATTCCCGCTGGCGAACCGAGACTCGCGTTGCTGGCAGGTCCGCCATCTCCGGTAAAGGCTTGAATGCCATTGCCGGCGATGGTCGTGATGATGCCGGTGGCAGCATCCACGCGGCGGACGCGAAAGTTGCCAGCATCGCCGATGAAGAGATCGCCGGCAGCGTCCACGGTCACCCAACTAGGACTGTTCAAGCTAGCCGCGACGGCCGACAGTCCGTCGCCAGCGTAGGCTGGCGCTCCGTTGCCGGCTACAGTCGTAATGATCTGAGTAGCGGCGTCTACCCGCCGGATGCGATTGTTATTTGAATCGGCGATGAAGAGATTCCCCGCTGCGTCGATGGCCAGGCCGCGCGGAAAAAACAAGCACGCATTGATGGCCGGGCCACCGTCCCCGCAAAAAGGCGTAAAGCCGCCGCTGGTAGAGCCGCCACCAGCGTACGTAGTGATAAGCCCAGTGAAGGCATCTACGCGCCGAATAACCGCACCGGTGGAAACAAAAAGATTAGCGACGCGATCGAGGACCACATCCTGGGGTTGAGCCAGAGTGGCGAGAGTTGCCGGACCACCATCGCCGGAATTCCCGCCCCGCCCGCCGCTGCCGGCCACACTCGTGATGATCCCCGTAGCGGCGTCGACGCGACGCACGCGATAGTTGCGCCAATCAGCAATGAAGATGTTGCCGTGGGCGTCCGCAGTCACTCCGCTGCCACCGAACGTGGCTTGCGTAGCGGGGCCACCATCTCCCAACCCATCGGCAGGGATGCCACCTCCCGCCACAGTGGTGATGTCCCCCGTCGCCGCATTGATTCGGCGGATGCGGCCATTGTTGGTATCGTAGGCCAGGAGATTGCCGGAGGGGTCTGCAGTTAGGCCCTGGGGTGCACACAGGGAAGCAGCTAAGGCCGGGCCGCCATCGCCGTAGAAACAGAATTCGCCGTTGCCCGCCACGGTGGTGACAATATTCGTGGAGAGGTTGACGCGGCGGATACGCCTATTGTCTGCGTCAGCAAAGACAAGATTGCCCGCCGAATCAATGGCCACACCAACGGGCGACATGCCCGCGCTGGTCGCCGGGCCGCCATCGCCGCTGAAGCCGCTTTGGCCGTTGCCCGCAAAGGTGGTAATGATTCCCGTAGAGGCATCCACGCGGCGGACGCGATAGTTATACAGGTCGGCAATGAAGAGGTTTCCATCGGCATCCACGCGAACTCCGATGGGAAACCAGAGGGACGCGGCAGTGGCAAGACCACCATCGCCGCCAAAGGAAAACTGCCCGTCGCCAGCAATCGTGGTGATGATTCCGGTGGAGGCGTCTACGCGGCGGACCCGGCAGTTGTAGGCGTCGGCGATGAAGAGGTTCCCGTTCGTGTCCAGGACCACTCCCGCAGGATGGTTCAAAGAAGCAGCGGTGGCGGGGCCGCCATCCCCGCTGAAGGTAAATCCACCATTGCCGGCGACAGTGGTAATGATTCCGGTCGAAGCATCGACGCGGCGGATGCGCCCGTTCTGCGAGTCGGCGATAAAGAGATTGCCGTTTGTGTCAAAGGCAATTTCGCCAGGGAGATTCAAACTGGCGCTGGTAGCCGGACCGCCGTCGCCGCTATAACCTCCGCTGTAATAACCCCCGGGACCGCTGCCGGCAAACGTGGTTATAACACCTGTGGCAGCATCCACTCTGCGAATTTGATTGTTGAACTTGTCGGCAAAAAGGACGTTTCCGTTATGGTCTACGGCGATCCCGTTGGGAAGATTGTTGACGCCCATGTTCAGCGAGGCTTTTTTTGCCGGTTCACCATCGCCATTGAAGGCTTCCACACCGCTGCCGGCCACTACACGTATCTTGCCGGTCGTGTCCACTACAAATACCCGATCTCCCCCCGGAGTAGCGATGAAGATGTTTCCGGCGGCGTCCGTCGCCACCGCCGTTGGCACCGGAATGTTCGCCGAAAGAGCTGGGATGTCGTCGGGACCTCCCCCGGCGTAGGTATGGATCTTGTTGTTGTGAAGCCGGGCTGTTGCGCGGGATTGCCCATGAATCTTCGAAGTAGAAAACAAAGCGAGGCACAGAATCAGCAGAACATTCCGCTTACGCATCTTTCCTCCTTGAATCAGGCGGCTGGGAGTGGGATCTACCGCCCTTCGTCGTGAATCGGCGGCCCATGGCTACGCCGAGCTGAAGGGACTTCTTAAGCTATGCTCATGCTGGGTGCCAAACACACGCAAGTCTGCTGGAGAAATGCGGTCTTCCAAAATTGCAAACTCTAGTCTGTGATTCTTCAGTTCTTAAGCACACCCTTCAGGTTAACCGGCTCAGCTAGAATTGCTCTTGGCTGGGACCGGGTTGTGGCCGCTCAAGGTATGCCCTGGCAAGAACAAAACGGCAATCGGGTACTCACTGCAAAATCAGCTTGGGGAATATCGCAACGGGAAGGACTTTTCTCCCCAGGGTGGTTACTTTCACTGGCAGCTACCTATCGTGTCGCCGCGCGTTGAGACAGAGATGGGCCGCTTCGTTCGAAAGACATTTCTTGCCCTTGATCTGAGCGATTCCGAGACAGGTTTCGAATCGTTGGTCCTCCACAGCTCGCTGCTTTCAGCACGCCGTTGAAAGCGTGATAAAATATCTGTTTAGGCGCAGGGATCGTCCCAACCTCTCCGCCAGAAAGCCGCTACTCCTAAAGTTTGATGATCCTTCGCACGGTCGAGCAGGTCCGCCGAGTCTTCCTTGTCATTGCTGGTTTTACCTTGCTATTGGCAGGAGTCGTGATGCTGGTCACGCCGGGGCCGGGAATGCTTGCTATTTTTATCGGGCTGGGCTTGCTGGCGGCCGAATTTGTATGGGCGCGCCGGCTGATGGAGCGCATTCGACGCGAGGGCGGCCGCGTTCGCGACGCCGTGTGGAAGGCAAAGAGCTAACGGATCGCGAAACGAACGGATTGGCCAACGGCAAGCGAAGTCCAAATGCGGCCAGGAAATGGTAAATAAGATGGCGGCAGAGTGGCGCGGGAGATGGGCACTGGTCACCGGTGCCAGCTCCGGGATAGGCGCGGCCCTGGCGCGCGAGCTGGCCGCCGCTGGCACGCACCTTGTGCTCACCGCTCGCCGGAAAGACCGATTGGACGAACTCGCGAAGGAACTCTCCACAAAGCATCAGGTGATGACCCAGGTTTTCACAGCCGACCTGGCGGATTCGGATGCCCCCGAGAGGATTTTTGCCTTCACGAAAGAAAAAGGAATTCAGATCGACCTGCTGATCAACAATGCCGGTTTCGGTCAATACGGCGAATTTCCCTCGATTGAAAAACAACGCTTGCTCGACATGGTGCAGGTAAATTGCCATGCCGTGGTGCATCTGACCAGGCTGTATCTGCCGGAAATGGTCGCGCGCCGGCGCGGCGATGTGCTCATTCTTGCGTCCACCGCATCTTTCCAAGCCGTTCCGTATATTTCGACCTACGCGGCGACAAAAGCCTTTGATCTCCAGTTTGCCGAAGGACTCGCTGAAGAAATGAAGCCCTACGGAATCCGTGTTTGCGCCTTGTGTCCGGGCTCGACCGAATCGGAATTTCATGTTGTCTCCGGCCAGGAGAAATTCCAACGCAATGCCGAAACTGCAGAAAAAGTCGCGCAGACGGGACTGAAAGCTCTGTCCACGGGCAAAAGTTACGTCATCTCCGGCCTGGGAAATTATCTCGGCGCTCACGGCGAACGCCTCGTTCCCCGCCGCTTGGTAACCAGGATTGCCGCAGGAATGTTCAAGCCTCACAAAAAATAAGCGTGCCATTTCGCGTTTGCCAAAACTGTACCGCCGTTTTTCGGGTCGAATTTCTTTTGAAATTATGTTCCTCTTTTGACACGCGGTACCCTTGCTCTGCGTCAAACCTATTGTGAAAACAAGGACTTCCAAGGATCCCCTTTCAATAGCTGCGCCGGGTGGGAACTTTTTCGCTGCCAGCCGGGAATTGATGTATGAAACCGACAGAACGTCTTATCAGGAGAGATGAGGATCGCCGAACAAGAGAGAGACCACGTTCTGTTGCGGCGGGCGGCCAAGGGTGATGAGGAGGCTTTCACGCTCCTTTACCGGCGGCACCAGGCGGCCATGTACCGGTTTGCTCTGCGCATGACCGGAAACTCCTGGGCCGCGGAAGAGATTGTGCAGGACGTGTTCGTGACTCTGATGCGTGATCCGAAAAAGTATGACGTCACACGCGGGGCGCTCGGAGCCTTCCTTTACGGAGTGGCGCGCAACCGCGTGATGAAGCACCTGGAACGTTTGCCGCGGGAGATACCGCTCGAGGAGAGGAATGAAGACGGCACGGGCTCCGGAATTGTCTTGCAGGAGGCGTCCACGCCGGCGATGTGGGTGGAAAAACGCGAACGCATGCAGCAAGTAAGGGCTGCCGTGCTGGAATTGCCCGCGGAGTTTCGCGAAGCAGTGGTGTTGTGCGAGCTGGAAGAAATGAGTTACGAGGAAGCGGCGCAAATGGCCGGCTGCCCGATTGGGACGATTCGTTCGCGGCTGCATCGCGGACGGGCTTTGCTGATGGCCAAACTTGAAATGTTTCGCGATGTGCCTCGGCGCGCGAGCGCGGCGCGGTGAAAAAAGTCCTGAGATTTGATGACCGTATTACGGTCGCCAAGAATGCCGGCTGTCGGGCGGTCGCAATGAATAACGGATGTGTGAGATGAACTGCGAAGAATTTGAAGCGATGGGATTGGACGCGGAGCGCGACGCCACCTTGAGCGAGGCGGAACGCGCAGCCGCGCGGGAACACGCTAGCAGGTGTTCCCGGTGCGCGGCGCTGCAGGATTCCTGGCAGGCGGGTAGGGTTGAGCTCCGCGCGTTTGCGGAAGATACCGTCATGGCGCAGGCTCCCGCGCGCGTGGAAATGCGTTTGCGGCAAGAGTTCCGCACTCAGCATGTGACATTGAAAGTCCGGCGCACTGCTATAGCTGCTGCCTGGGGGCTGGCCGCTGCGGCCATGCTGGTCGGCGCGGTGAGCTGGCGCAATTGGCGCCACGGTCAGCAGGAAGGGACTACGAACCATCTGAATTCCGTGCCGGCCGCCGACAGTTCCCTGAAGAACAGCTCCGTCGCCGGAACGAATCATGAAACTCCTGGCGAGGTTCCAAAGGGAATGCAGCAGTCGGGTTCGGCGGGAACTGCCAGTTCCGAAACGCTTGTGGCTGACAATGAATTGAGCGGATTCACGTTCTTGCCCGGAGCCTTCGCCGCGGATACCGATGACGCCGCGATTCTGCGCGTGCGCATGCAGCGGGGCGCACTGAGCGCATTGGGCCTGGCTGTTAACGAAGAGCGCGCCAGCGAATGGATTCAGGTAGATTTGCTCGTTGACGATGATGGATTGCCGCAAGCGGTGCGGCTGCCGCAATAAATATTCATGGAGAGCGGAGCGATCTTGCCGCGCTCCGGAGAGGAATATGCGCATGGGGGCAGCGGACTTTTGGGAGAGGTTGAAGCCGGCGGATGGAGCAGAGCAGAAGGGGCAGGAGGGGCCGGTGGGAACATGGATCGCGCGGTTGAAGAAGGGGCTGGCCGCGATTGCGGCAGCGAAGAGTTTGCAACAGTTCGGGAGAGAAGAGGAGACGAAATAATGAATCGCAGAGTATGTATGAGCCTGCTCCTCGCTGGAATGCTGGCAGGAGCCGCTGGATCGCTGCTGGCACAGGACGCACCACCCCCCCCATTTCCGCCTGAAACACAAATGCCCGGCGGGCCGGGCGAAGGGTTGTTGGCTGGGCCAATCGGTGAGCGCATCGAGTTGCTGGGCTTCGAGGGAATGCACGGCGGAAAAGTGGTGACGGGCGCACCGTTCAGCGCGATCGCCGTTTCCGAAACAACGCAAACCCTCGGGGATGGAAACCACATCTCGCGCAAAACCCAGACAAATCTTTTTCGCGACAGCCAGGGCCGTTTCCGCAGGGAAGTGACGCTCCTGGCGATTGGACCTCTGGCTACATCGGGACAGCCGAAGTCGTTTGTCATGATCAACGATCCGGTGGCCAACACGAATTTGATTTTGCACGCCGATACAAAGACGGCCGAGCAAATGGGGAGACCGTTCACGGGAATGAGAGGGACGTTCAAAGGTGCGATCAAGGGCAACGTGGAATACCGGAAGCAGGAGGCGATTGCCGACGGCAGCTTGAATAAGGAAGACCTGGGAACGCAGACGATCGCCGGCGTGAGCGCACAAGGAACACGAATTACTCACACCATTCCCGCGGGACAAATCGGAAATGAAAAACCGATTATCATCGTGTCCGAGCATTGGTATTCCAATGATTTGCAAGTGATGGTGATGAGCAAGCGGAGCGATCCGCGTTTTGGCAATACCACCTACACGCTGACGAGTATTCAACGGTCGGAGCCGAGTGCGTCGCTTTTCCAAGTGCCATCGGATTACACGGTGACGCAGCGCGGGCCCGGCAGGCACGGAATGAAACGCTTCGAGCAAGCGGCACCGCCGCCGGAAAATTGACTCTGCAACCTCCTTCTTGGCGACCGTAAGCGGTCGACACGATCTTCTCTCCTGAAGACGGCGCGCCCTTCCCGCAGCAGCCCCCATCGCTGCGGAAGGGGCGTCGCTGTTTCTAGAGACGCAGAAGGATGAGCTCAGAATGGGACCCGCCCCCACTTACGAAAATATCAGAGGGCTTCGGGGAGGGTGTATTCGAAGTCGTAGGAATGTTTGCCATCAGCTATGGTGATCGTCATTCTACCAGTGAGGCCGGCCAACTGGCCGGTGGCGGAATCTGGCACGACAGTGATGGACAGTTGGGGGGCACCGCGGGTCATGGTGCCGCTGTGCTGGAGCACAAAGCTGCCGCCATGGCCATGCAGCGCTCCAGTAACCCGCTCGATGGCGACGCAGCCGGCCGAGCCTTTGACACCTGTGCCGGCGGTCAGCATCTGACCTTTGCTGGTAGCTTCGAGATCGAGGTGGAATTGTTTGTCGATGGTCATTCTGCCGAGGGTGGCATCCTCAAATCTGCCATCCGGTGTCTGGGGATTCAGTTTTACTTCAACGATCCGCTTGCGTGCGTGGCCGTGGCTGTTCCCTTCTGGACTGGGTTTGGAGCCGGCGAGTGTGATTGTGTATAGGCCGAAGAGCCAAAGCCAAGGGATGGGCAGATGGCCGTGATGACACCAACGCCGGCGCGAAATCGCGTTTTCATGCCTACTCCGTCATGCCCGCGGTGGCTTCCGTGGCGGGCAATGGAAGAACGCACGACCATCAAATCGGACCGAATAGCGGGTCTTCTTGGATTGTCGTATGGATTGTCGTACGCCGGGCGACGGCACGTCAATTAAGGGCGTTTCCGCGTGGACTATTTCTTCCAGGAGCCAAAGGCATTTCCAAAGAATTGGGACGTCCTCCGTTGGAGCTTTTTCCAAAGACTAGGAGGCCGGTACCTGATGGCACCGCCGCACGCATCACAGAGGACCTGTTTTATGCCCCCGCTTTCGGAGGAATTTTCTTCGTCTTCGATGCCGTCAACCCACTTGTCGCAACGAATGCAATAGAACGACGCTTCTTTTTTCGAAGTCAGTGTTTCCATCGCGAACTCAACCTCCGGTCACCCCGACCATCGAGATTCGGCTCACCGTCCCTGCGGCCGAAACGAAATAATTACGCCTAGTTTAGCCGAAAATGGGGGCCAGAAGCGCGGACTTGTTTATTGATAACTGGGGGAAAGCAAGCCTCCCGCACGGCCAAATCACGGGCGGGATCGCGTCGATTCATGAGGGAGTTCATGACTCGAAAGATCGGTTGGCAATCGTGAAAGCCCAGAACCGAGCGTCGTCACCGTCAGTTTTGGTTCATGGCGGTGGCGTGGATCGTCTTTATGCGTTGCTCGATCTTGGTGGCTTCGTCATTGCGGCCCAGACTGCGCAGAGCCTGAGCCTGACTGGTCAGTGCGGGGACGATGATGGGGTTGTCCGGGCCGTACTGCTTTTCCAGGATGACAAGAAGGTGTTTGTGAAAGCGTTCGGAATTTTCGGGTTTGCCCCAAAGATCGTACGTGCCGCAAAGAGCAGTCAGATTGAGCAAGGCCTCCGAGCCATCGTGACCGTAGAGTATTTCGTCGATCTTAACGGCGCGCAAGAGAATCGGCTCCGCCTTGGCGAAGTCCTTCTGAAAAGCGTACATGCCTGCCAACATCCTGAGGCTGTTGGATACGCCCGCGCTGTTCTCGCAGTAGGCCTTTACATTCAGTTCGATTGCGCGATTGAAGAATTGTTGAGCAGAAGTGACGTCGTGCTGTGGAAACCATGAGCTCTCCTAGATAATCGCACTTCAAGTCTAGGGACAACGCGCGTAGTTAGTCGCACCTCGCACGATAGCGAGATTTCCAGGACGCCAAGTTATGGCGGGAGCGCGGGGGTGTGCTAGTGTAATTTTCCCAACGTTGCGAAGAGGATCTGATGCCGAAACCGAAAGTGTTTGCGACTCACAGCTTGTTCGAAGCAGCCAGGCAAATTCTGCAAAAAAGCTGTGAGGTGCAATACTGGACAAAACCGGAACGCCCGCCACGGGAAGAAGTTTTGCAGCGCGTGAAGGACAAAGAGGGGCTGATTTGTCTGCTGACCGAGAAAGTAAACGAGGACCTGCTGGGGGCGGCGCCGAACCTGCGCATAGCGGCAAATGTGGCGGTTGGATTTGACAATATCGACGTGGCAGCGTGCACGAAGCGAGGCGTGGCGGCGACAAACACGCCGGGCGTGCTGGATGAAACGACGGCGGATTTCGCATGGACACTGCTGATGGCGGTGGCGAGGCGGCTGAGCGAGGGCGAAGCGCTGGCGCGTTCGGGAAATTGGAAAAACTGGGACCTGGATCAACTGGTAGGGGCGGACGTGTGGGGGAAGACGCTGGGCATTGTGGGATTCGGACGGATTGGACGAGCGGTGGCGAGGCGCGCGAGCGGTTTTCAAATGAAGGTGATTTACACGGACGCGGTGCGCGCGCCGGAAGAGGCGGAGAAAGAGTTAAAGGCGGAGTTTCGGGAAATGAATGCGTTGCTGGCGGAGTCTGACTTTATCAGCCTGCACGTGCCGCTGCTGCCTGAGACAAAGGGATTGTTCGATTCGCGGAAATTCGAAAGGATGCAGCCGACGGCATTCTTGATCAATACGTCGCGGGGGGCGGTCGTGGATGAGGCGGCGCTGGTGGCCGCGTTGGAGAGCGGGAAAATTGCAGGTGCGGGACTGGATGTTTACGAGAACGAGCCGTTCATTCATCCCGGGCTGAAACGCGCGAATGTGGTGCTCGCACCGCATATCGCTTCGGCGTCACTGGAGACACGGACGAAAATGGCGTGCATCGCAGCGGAAAACGTCGTTGCGCTTTTCACGGGACAACGGCCACCGAACATTTTGAATCCAGAAGTTCTGAAGGCATCGTGACGAATTTCCAGACAGACCTCGCATGCCGCAACTGAAGCAGATCGCCCGACAGATTTTCCACCAAACACTGGCGGCGATCGATATTCCCGCGACGATGCAGCGGAAGGTGCGGCGCAAGGGGGCGCTGCTGGAGTGCGGAAAAACGAGAATCGATTTGCGCGATTTCGAAAAACTGCGCGTGGTGGCGATCGGGAAAGCGGCGCATGCGATGGTGGATGGACTGGCGCTGGTACTGGCTCCTTTTGTGAGACTTAAGGGTGTGGTGGCCGCACCGACAGTGGCGCGAAGGCCATTTATCGGAATGCAGTACTTCGTGGCCGGACATCCGGTGCCAAACGCCGAGAGCTGGAAGGCAGCAGAGGCGATTTTAGCACTACTGGAAAAATGCGATGAGAAGACCCTGGTTTTCTTTCTTCTTTCAGGAGGTGGATCGGCTCTCGTGGAGTTGCCTCTGGATCCATTGCAGACGCTCGAAGATGTACAGAAGATGCATTGGGCGCTGGTGACTTGTGGAGCACCAATCGAGGCAATCAATTCCGTCCGGAAACACATCTCCGCCGTGAAAGGCGGGCGGCTCGCGGCGGTGGCGCGTGACGCAACGAAAGTCACGCTGGCGGTGAGCGATGTTCCGGTCGGGAAGGAGTCAGCGCTGGCGTCCGGACCCACTCTGCCTGACCCGACCACGGTTGCGGACGCCAAGTGCATCATTGCCGCGCATTCCCTGGACGGCGGATTTCCAACCGCATTGCGACGCTGGCTCGACGAAGGGAAAATGCCGGAGACACCGAAAGCCGATGCTGCCGCATTCCGAAACGCACATTTCTTGCTGCTGCTGGGGATGGATGACCTATTTCATCCAGCGCACCACGCAGCGGAAGCGAAAGGATTCATCACCTGCTGCGACAATATGACCGATGACTGGCCAGTGGAGAAGGCAGCGGAGGAGCTGCTAGAGCAGTTGGAGGAACTACGGAAGACGCACGCCGGAAAACGGGTAGCGCTGATTGCGGATGGAGAGCTGAGTTCACCGGTGACCGGAAATGGAATCGGTGGCAGGAATTCGGCTTTCGTGTTGGCGTGTGTGGAGAAAATCGCAACAAAGAAAATTGCAGTGCTCAGTGCCGGCACCGATGGGATTGACGGCAATAGTCCGGCTGCCGGAGCAGTGGCCGACGGACAAACTTTGACTCGCGCGCGCTCGATGGGACTGGAGCCCGCGAAGGCGTTCCGCCGAAGCGACGCGTTCACGTTTTTTTCGAGGCTGGAGGATGCCGTTGTTACCGGGCCGACGGGGAACAATCTGCGTGATCTGCGGATATTGATTGCTGAAACTTAGGGGAAGATGAGTTTGAAAAGAAAGATTTGACACAGAAAGCACGGAGAACACAGAGAAGAGAGGGTGGACTGAAGTCCGCCCCTACACATAATCCCTACACGAGAGTTTCGGCCGCTTATTGCTTCGGAAGCGGGAGGCGCTTCTCCATGGACTTGAGACGCTCGCTCATTTCCTGAAGCAGGTGCTCGAGTTTTTCGAGCCGTTGTTCGGTCGTGAGCTTTTCACCGCCGGCCTCGACGGATTCTTCGTCCGCATCTCCGGAACCGGAATTGGCGCCTGGTTTTCCGTCCGCGGGTTTCTTCAGGCGCGCGATTTGTCCTTTGATCATGGGCGCCATTTCGATGCTAAGGTCGTCGCTCTTGAGCAGAGCTTCCAGCGCAGGGATGGCGGTCGCGTCACCACGCCCACCGAGTGCATAGATGGCGGCCATTCGAACGCGAAAGTGCGGTTCGGTGAGATAGGTCGCAATTTGTTTGGTGATGTCCTGGTTGTCCTTCTGTAGACGCGCGAGGCTGTTGATGGCCGCAGTGCGCGAATCGATAGGCTTGCCGGAGGCAGACCACTGCAAGAGAAGCGGCACGGCCTTATCATCTCCTAGCGAACCGAGTGAGCGAAGAGCGGCATTACGGGTGAAGCCGTCCGGCGAGTCGGAGGCGACGGCGGCGTCGAGCGTGGCGAACGCATCAGGCCCCTTAAGTCGGCCAAGTGCCTGCAACGCGGCGGCGCGGGCACGATAAGAATCGTCCTGCTTCACGATGGAATTCAGCTTCGCCGTCACGGTCGTGTCGTCTTTGAAATTGCCAAGTGCGCTGACGACGCGATTGCGGACCCAGGGCCCATCATGTGAATCCAGCGCAGCGAGAAGCCGCTTGGACGCGGAAGCCCCGCCCAACTGGCCGAGCGTGTCGGCGGCGGTGGCGCGAACTCCCCAGGCTTTGTCGCTGCCTAGCGTCTCGCCAAGGGCGGCAACGACTTCTTCGTCGTTCTTCATCTTACCAAGCGCGACAGCGGCGTCGGCCCGATCGCCGAGATCTGCGGCGTTCTTCAATTGATAGAGCCACTCTTTCTTTTCTTTGTGGAATTCAGCGGACTTGAGGACATGGCCGCCTTTATCGAAGAGAACCATCAGCGGACCAGAGTCTGCAGGCAGGGGGAAAGTCTGTTTCTCTTTCGAAACGGTGACGGTGTACAGTTTGGGTCCCGACGCCGTGGTGATTTCGACTTCGACAGGGACGCGGAAGAGGCCCACACGTCCTTCGACTTTTTGTGTCTGTTTGACGGTGAGCATGACTTGGTGTTTTTCGCCGTCGTAGGCGTAGCTCACGTCGAATTTCGGCCCGCCTGCACCGTACAGCCATTGGCTGAAGAATTGGTCGACGTTGACATGCGCAGACTCTTCGATGGCCTTGGCAACGTCGGCAGTTACTACGTTCTTGCCGCGATTCACTTCAAGATAGTGCTTGAGGCCGCGGTAAAAAGCGTCTTCGCCGATCTGCCGGCGAAGCATGTAGAGGACCCAGCCGGCTTTATTATAAGCGTTGCCGTCGAATTCACTGGAATCGTCGAAGTCGTGGCGCACGATCGGCTTGTTCCAGAGACTGTTGCTTTCGAACCACTCGCGGGCGTTGTTCCAGCGCTCGTAATCGGCCTGATCCTTGCCGTAATGCGCTTCCGTCCAAACTGCTTCCAGGAACGTGGCGAAGCCCTCGTTGAGCCAGATGTCGCCCCAGTCCTTGCAGGTGACGAGATCGCCGAACCACTGGTGACCGAGTTCGTGAGAGATCAAGTCGTCTTCGCCAGTGAAATATTCGGGAGCGAGCTTTGGATGAACCAGGGAACTGCTGTTGTTGGTGGTGGCGCTGGAATTCTCCATGCCGCCGGCGACGAAATCATCCACCATGACCTGCGCATATTTTTCCCAGGGGTAATCGACGCCAAATTTTTTGCTGAACAGCTCCATCATGGCCGGAGTGCGGCCGTAGTTGATCGGGAGGCGGTCGCCGCGCCCCTTGGGCGCGTAATAGGTGACGGGAATGCCGCGCCAGGTATCT
>Ga0066709_100002859_pt1 | contig 12895 bp, 10 predicted proteins | sample GraSoiAngelo_158_FD_79665 | JGI IMG/M metagenome (GOLD analysis project Ga0066709, IMG submission 79665) | Grasslands soil microbial communities from the Angelo Coastal Reserve, California, USA - 14_1009_16_30cm | ecosystem: Environmental > Terrestrial > Soil > Grasslands | place: USA... | reverse complement strand
GACTCGCGCACGCTCCGCGCACGTGTGCACGCGGACGGAAATGTCGAGCTCGACATCGGGCCGATCGAAGTGGGGGAGACCGAAGCGCTGGACCTCGGCGACGAGCATGTGGACTTCACACCTGTTTCGGTCGGCAACCCGCATGCGGTAGTGCGTCGAGAACCCGAGCGGGATGAGGTCCGCAGGCTCGGGCCCCGGATCGAGCGGCATCCGCGTTTCCCGGAACGAACGAACGTCCAGCTCGTCCGTGTCGACGGCACCCACGACCTGACCGTCGGCGTCTGGGAGCGGGGCGCCGGCGAGACGCTGTCGTCGGGCTCGAGCTCGGTGTCGGCCGCCGCGGCCGCCGTCGCGAACGGCTGGTGCGAAAGCCCGGTCCGCGTCCATCTTCCCGGGGGCGAGCTCCTGGTCGAGCTCGACGGCAATGGCCATGGACGTCTCGTCGGACCAGCCGAGGAGATCTGCCGCGTCGAGCTGCCCTAGGCCGACACCTCCCAACAGAGCGCGCGTTCCCCCACCCAGGGTGGGGATGACGCCCGCCGCCCACGAGGCGACGATACCCCCGAAATGCGCGCAGCGGTGTGCCGATTCGGTGCCGAGAGTCAGGCGCCCAGGCCGTGTTCTCGTAGCGCCTGGTTCAGGCTGACCTTGAGGTCGGTCGACTCGCTTCGCCACCCGATGATGAGCGCGCAGGCGAGGTGATAGGTGCCGGCGGGGAAGTCCTTGGGCCGCGTTCCGGGCACGACGATCGCGCGGGGTGGCACGGAACCGCGGTGCTCGACCGGTTCGCTGGCGGTGACGTCGATGATCGGGACGGATGACGTGAGAGAGACGTTCGGTCCGAGCACTGCGCCCGCGCCGATCCGTACGCCTTCCGTCAAGATCGCCCGAGAGCCGACAAAGGCGCCGTCCTCGACGATGACCGGTCGCGCGCCCGGTGGCTCGAGGACCCCGCCGATGCCGACGCCGCCTGCAAGGTGCACGTCTGCCCCGATCTGCGCGCCGGAGCCGACCGTCGCCCAGGTGTCGACCATCGTGCGCGGTCCGACCCACGCACCGATGTTCACGTAGCTCGGCATCATCACGACACCCGGCGACAGGAACGATCCGTACCGCGCCACCGCGGGAGGCACCACCCGTACACCGAGCCGTTCGTAGTCGCGCTTGAGCGGGATCTTGTCGTGGTAGGTGAACGGGCCGACCTCCTGGGGTTCCATCTCCCGCAGGCGGAAATACTCGAGGATCGCCTCCTGCGCTTCGCCGTTGACCCGCCAGCCGTCGCCGTCCGGCTCCGCGACGCGGACGTCGCCGCGGTCGAGGCCGGCGATGATCTCCTCGACCCGCTCGGCGTTCAGAGGATCTCCTCGAGAATCGACGCCGCGCGGCGGCACTCGTCCTCTGTGGGGACGAGCGCGAGCCGCCAGTAGCCCTCGCCTGCCGGACCGAAGAAGGTCCCGGGCGAGACGATCAGGCCGTGCTCCAGAAGTCGCGCAGCGAAGCTCTCCGAGGACTCGCCGCCGGGCACCTCGAGCCACAGGAACATCGTCGCCAGGCCGCCGGCGAGCCGGACGCCCTTCCCCTCGAGCGTCGGGATCAGCGCGTCCCGCTTGCGCCGGTAGGCGTCCCGGGTGCGTTGCACATGCTCCTCGTCGTTCCACGCGACGACCGATGCACGCTGGACGAATTCCTGAGGCGCGGTGCCGACGGTGGGCCTGAATTGCTTCAAGGCTCGGATCACGTCCTCATCGGCCGCCACGAAGCCGGAGCGGTAACCCGTCATCGAGGACCGCTTGCTCAGTGTGTTGAAGACGGCCACGTTCCCGAGCTCGCGGACCTCGAGCGCGGAGTGCGGCGGGCGGTCGAACCAGAGCTCCGTGTACGCCTCGTCGCAGGCAAGCAGGAACTCATGTGTGCGCGACAGCTCCGCGAGCCGGGCGAGGAGGTCGAGCGGCGCCACCGCTCCCGTGGGGTTGTTCGGATAGTTGATCCAGACGATGGCCGCCTGGTCCCACGTTTCCGGGTCGACGGCGTCCACATCTGGCAGAAAACCGTTCGCCTCGAGCAGGGGCAATTGCAGAACGTTGGCGCCGGCGAATGCGGCGCCGCGATCGGGCACGGGATATCCCGGTTCCGTGGTGACCACGAGGCGCTTGTCGGCGTCACGATTGATGACGACCTGCGCCAGCAGGAAGATCGCCTCCTTGGAGCTGTAGGTCGGAACGATCTCGGTGTCCGGGTCGAGCTCGACGCCGAACCGGCGCGCGCACCATGCCGCCACCGCGCTCCGAAGCTCCGGCAGCCCTTCGGCGAGCGGATACGTCGAGATCTCCGTGAGGCTCTCGGCCACGGCCCGCCGGATCATCGGATCGGTGGGCTCGCGCGGATCGCCCTTGCCGAAGTCGATCAGCTGGACACCCTCGGCGGCGAGCCGGCGCTTCGCTTCCTCGAGCTTCACGAACGGATACGTGCCGGTAGCAGTGAGCGTGGGCGACAGCTGGAGGGGCGCCATATGGGGATTCTGCCGAGTTGACGGCATAATCCGGACGTGATCCAACGCCAGCCGGACCCCGCGCTGGAGCGTGGGTTCATCGTCGCTGTGCTGGCTCAGGGAATCGACCCGGAGGAGGAGCTGGCCGAGCTGCGAGAGCTCGCGCACACAGCCCTCGTCGAGCCGATCGGCGAGCTCGTGCAGTACCGCCCGCGCGCCGAGCGGCGTACCTACGTGGGCAAAGGGAAGCTCGAGGAGCTCAAACGCTCCTATCGCGAGTCGGGCGCCGAGGTGCTGCTCGTCGACGACGAGCTCGAGCCCGCGCAGCAGCGGACCCTCGAGGATGCGCTCCAGGCACGGGTCGTCGACCGCACGCAGCTGATCCTGGACATCTTCGCCCAGCACGCGAGGAGCGCCGAGGGCAAGCTCCAGGTCGAGCTCGCGCAACTGGAGTACAACCTGCCGCGCATGCGAGGCATGTGGCAGCACCTCGAACGCCTCGGCGGCGGTATGGGATCCCTTGGCGCCGGTGTCGGGACCCGGGGCCCCGGTGAGTCCCAGCTCGAAAGCGACCGCCGGATCGCGCGGCGCCGCATCACCCTGCTGCGCCGCCGGCTGGCAGACCTGAGCAAGCAGCGCGAGGTGCGGCGCAAGGAGCGGCAGCGGGCCGAAGCTCCCACGGTGGCGCTGGCCGGCTACACGAACGTCGGCAAGTCGACCTTGCTGAACGCCCTCACCAAGGCGGACGTCTCCGTCAACGACCGCCTATTCGAGACGCTCGACCCGACCACGCGGGCATTCGAGCACGAGGGCCGCCGGTATCTGGTCACGGACACGGTCGGTTTCATCCGTCGCCTGCCGACCGAGCTCGTGGAAGGCTTCGCCGCGACACTCGAGGAGACGCTGGTCGCGGATCTGATCCTGCACGTCGTCGACGCGACGGCGTCGGACGAGCTGCTCGACGAGCACGGTCGGGCCGTGCTCTCCATCCTCCATGACATCGGAGCTGACGACCTGCCGCTCGAAGTCGTGATCAACAAGATCGATGCGGTCGACACCCTTCGGCGCCGCCGGCTGGCGAATCGGTTCCCTGACGCGGTGCAAGTTTCTGCGCTCACCGGCCAGGGGCTCGACGGGTTGGGCGAGCGGATAGCGGAACGTTTCGCCGATCGCTTCGAGGCCGTGCATCTCGTCCTTCCGTACGAAGACGGAGGCAAGCTGGCCGAGCTGTACGAGCTCGGCGCACCGATCGACGAGCGCGACGATCGGCCGGACGGTGTGCACGTGCGAGCACGGCTGCCCCGCCGTGAGCTGCGGCGCTTCGCGAGCTATCTGGTTGCAGAGGCGCGCAGCGAGCCCGCGCGGCGCGCTCGTTGATCGAGTTGCCGATCACGCGGCTGCGGGAGGACGCCGTCGTCCCCGAGCGCGCCTATGCCGGAGACGCGGGCCTCGACCTTGCGGCCTGCGAGCGGGTCGAGCTCGCCCCGGGCGAGCGCGCGCTCGTGGGCACCGGGCTCGCGGTGGCGATCCCGGAGGGCTACGCGGGCTTCGTGCAACCGCGTTCGGGCCTTGCCGCGCGCCATGGCCTCTCAGTCGTCAACTCTCCGGGTCTCGTCGATTCCGGCTACCGCGGCGAGTTGCGCGTCGTGTTGCTCAACACCGACGCCTCGGAGCGCTTCATCGTCGAGCCGGGCATGCGAATCGCCCAGCTCGTCGTGCTTCCGGTCCCCGAGCTCGAGCTCGTGGAAGTCGATGAGCTCCCCGAGAGCGAGCGCGGCGTCCGCGGTTTCGGCTCGTCGGCGATGTGATCCCGATCGAGCCCCGAATCCGCGTGTCCGCGATCCTGCGCTGGAAAGGCAGCGTTCTGCTGTGCCGACACGAGAAGCCCGGCAAGGAGTACTGGCTCCTGCCGGGGGGCGGGGTCAACTCCGGGGAGAGCCTTGTCGACGCGTTGCACCGCGAGCTGACCGAGGAGATCGGGATCGACGACCAGCTGCCAGTGGAAGGGCCGGTGGCGATCGTCGACTCGATCGCGCCGGCCCGGGGCTTCGCGCCCAAGCACGTCGTCCACATCATCTTCGCCGGGGATCTCGGCGGGAGGTCGCTCGAGGCAGTGACCTCGCGGGATGCAGCCGTCCGCGGCCATCGCCTCTTCGGGTCGGGCGAGCTGGACACCGTCGTGCTGCACCCGCCGATTCAGCGTTTCCTCAGCCGCTGGCAGCCGGGCGATCCGGCGGTCTACCTCGGCGCACTCTGGGCGCCCTGAGCTAGCGGCGCCCACCGCGCGACTCTGCCCGTCGCGCGGAGACGGCGTGCGCCTGCAGCTCCAGTTCGTCGGACAGCGGATCGAGCTGCGGCGCCTCGCCCAGGCGATGCGCCAGGGCCTGCGCGAGCAGCCAGTCCGCAAACCAGGGATTGCGCGGTAGGAGCGGTCCGTGGAGATAGGTGCCGACCGCCCGGCCGACACGGCAGCCTTCCCAGCCACTCTCGCCGTCGTTGCCGAAACCCGCAACGACTCGTCCGAGCGGCTGCGCACCGGGGTCGAGGCGCGTGCGGCCGGCATGGTTCTCGAAGCCCGCGAGCGTTCGCCGGTCCCCGGGCTCCAGCTCGCACTCGAGCAGGACGTCGCCGATCATTCTCGTTTCCCCGGCGACCGTGTCGAACGGGAACAGCCCGATGCCGGGCAGATCGGCGCCGTGCAAGTCGCGGTACGAGCGCCCGAGAAGCTGGTACCCACCGCACACGGCGAGGAGCACAGCGCCGCCTGCGACCGACTCCAACACACCTTGTCCCTTTTCGACCAGGTCGGGCGCGACGAGGGCCTGCTCCCGATCCTGTCCCCCTCCGACGTACAAGAGGTCATGCGCGCCCGCCTGAACGGGCTCACCGACCGAGACCGCGCGCACCTCCAGCTCGTGCCCGCGCCACGCCGCGCGTCGTGCGAGCACGGCGATGTTCCCACGGTCGGCGTAGATGTTCAGGAAGTCGGGATAGAGGTGCGCGACGACGATCTTCACGCGGCGCGCTCCCAGTAGGGCCGGACGAAGCCGCGGTCCGCGACGATCTTCCGCAAGGCGAGCATGGCCGTGTAGGTGGGAAGGACGACGAGCTCTCCGCCGGGAGGCACGAGCTCGAGGCCGCGGTCGAGCGCGCGCTCGAGCGACGGTACGACGTCGATGGCGCCGGCGTCGAGCCCGCCGTACTTGAAACGAAGAGCGAGCTCGGCGGCACGGTCGCCGGTCGCAACCAGCCGCTCCAGGCGACCGAGCAGCGGCTCGAAGTCGACGTCCCAGATCCAGGACACGTCCCGCCCATCTGCGATCGCGTCGTTCAGTGCGACGACGGCGACGGCAGGAGCCCCCCCGTCGACGATCGTCCGCACGGCTTCGTTCGCGCCGGCCGGGTTCTTGATCAGCAGCATCAACACACGCCTATCGCCCACGGCGATTCGCTCGAAGCGCCCGAACGCTGCACTGAACGACTTCAGCCCGGAAACGATCTCCTCGAGCGAGGCGCCGAGCGCGAGCGCGAGCGACGTGGCCGCAAGCGCGTTGTACACGTTGTAGAGACCGGGAACCCGCAGCTCGACTCGGCGCTCCCCGGCCTTCGTCGCGAGGGTGAAGCCGACGGACTCCAGCCCGTTCAACTCGAGCTCTCGCGCCGCGACGTCGAGCGGCGGGCGGCCGTGCCCGCAGGCAGGACAGCGGTAGTCGCCGAGGTGTCCAACGTACGCCGCTGCATACTCATAGGGGGTTCCGCAGCGAATGCAGTACTTCGAGTCCGCCGCATGCTGCAGCGAGGGGCGCGCGACCCGCGGATCGTCGAGCCCGAACACGACGGCGCCCGGACGCTCGCGCGCGAGCTCCCCGACTTGCGGATCGTCGCCGTTGACCGCGAGCGCCGTCGTCGCTGAGAGCTGCTGGACCGCCGAGCGCCACCCTTCCGCGACGTGCTCGAGCTCCCCGTAGCGGTCGAGCTGGTCGCGGAAGAGGTTGCCCAGGCACACGGCCCGAGGCCTCAGCCGCGCGACCACCTCGGGCAGAGCGGCTTCGTCCACCTCGAAGAGTCCGAGCTCCGCAGCCCGCGCGTCGATCAGCGTCGATGCGACGCCGGACATGAGATTCGCTCCGGCGCGGTTGTGCGCGAGGTTGAAGCGGCCGCCGATGATGCTCGCGGCCATCGCCGCGGTGGTGGTCTTGCCGTTCGTGGCCGAGACCACCACCGAGCCGAGCGGCAGCCGCGCCGCAAGCCGGTCGATCGCGCCGGGGTCGATCTTCCACAGCAGCTTGCCCGGCACGGTGGTGCCGCCGCCGGCCCCGGCAAGACGAGAGAGCCGACCAGCCGCTTGCGCAACTGCGACCTCGGCGGCGAGAGGGAGGGGAAGGCGCAAAACAGAGGGAGGCTATCCCAGGCGAACTAATCCCTCAGACGGGGGAACTTCCGCTCTCCTACCGCAGAAGGGTGAAGAAGCCCGGCGACTGCCTCTCTACGTTGCGGTCCGTCAACTGCGGTGAGAGGAGCGGAGTGAGGAGCGGAGGTCGTCGGCAGGAAGGGCGCGCAAGTGCGCTCTGGGGAAGCGGCAAGCGGGGAAGCGGGTCGCGCTCGAACGCGCTCTGGGGCAGCGGCAAGCGCCGAACCGCGCTGCTGACCACTCTCGCCCTGAGCTTGATCGTCCCGCTCGGCGCGGCCGCGGGCCCGAGCCACAAGACCGCCCAGGCCCAGGCCTTCGTCGCTCCGAGCCTGCTGAGCGCCGCCCAGGCGGACGCAGGCAAGACGTTCTCCGTGATCGTCCAGGGCAGAGGCGGGAACCAGGGAGCGCGTGCCGTAGCCACTGTCCTCGGGATCTCGTTGAAGTCGGCCCGCACGTTCAGCTCGATCGACGGCGTCGCGGTCGACCTGACCGGAGCGCAGATCCTCAAGCTCGCCGCAGACCAGCATGTCGCGGCGATCACGTCCGACGCTCGTGTGCGGCTCGCGGCCGCAGCGACGAGCAACGACAAGTGGCCGTTCGTCACCGGCGTGTTCAAGTACTGGGCCTCCGGCGCGACTCCGGCCGCGCCCGCCGCCACGATTGCCGTCGTCGACTCGGGCATCGACGCGAGCCGGCCGGAATTCGCGGGACGCATCGTCGCAAACGTCAACCTGAGCACGCTCCCCGGCAACTCACCCGGCGACGGCCGGGGGCACGGGACGTTCGTCGCCGGCATTGCAGCGGGTGACTACGCCGGCCATACGGGCGCGGCGTCGAGCGCCAAGCTCGTCTCGCTGGACGTCATGGACGACCAGGGCATGGCGAAAACGAGCGACGTCATCGCCGCTGCGGACTGGATCCTTGCCAACAAGGCGAAGTACGGCATTCGAGTCGCAAACTTCTCGCTGCACTCCTCCGTTGCGAACAGCTTCATGTACGACCCGCTGGACAAGGCCGTCGAGCGGCTGTGGCTGAGCGGCGTTGTCGTCGTCGCCGCGGCCGGCAACTATGGCTCGCCTGCGGGGCCGAGCGGCGTCCCCTACGCGCCGGGCAACGATCCCTTCGTCATCACCGTGGGGGCGAGCGACACCGGACGTTCGGTCTCCACGAACGACGACGTCTCAGCCCCCTGGTCGGCGTACGGGTACACCCTCGACGGGTTCGCAAAGCCCGACCTCGCAGCGCCCGGTCGCTACATGGTGGGCCCCGTACCGGTCACGTCCACGCTCTACGCGGAGCGGCCCGATCACGTCGTCGAGCCCGGCTACATGGAGCTGTCGGGGACCTCGTTCGCCGCACCCATCGCAAGCGGCGTCGCCGCCCTGATTCTGGGCCGCCACCCCGAGTACACGCCTGACCAGGTCAAGGGCGCGCTGATGGTCGGCACGAAGCCGATGCCGAACGCGGCCGACCTCTCCGAGGGCGTCGGCGAGATCAATGCAGCGCGCTCGATCGAGGCGCAGAACCCTCCGAATCCGAATCTGGCGCTCAACGCCTTCCTGGTCAGCGATCCGAGCACGGGCGCGCTCGCCTTCGATGCGGCGAGCTGGGCGAGCAAGGCCAAGTCCGACGCCTCCTGGGCCAGCGCCTCCTGGAGCACGGCGTCCTGGGCGGCCGCCTCGTGGTCGGCGGCGAGCTGGGCCTCGGCCTCGTGGAGCGACGCGAGCTGGGCAACGGCGTCCTGGGCCTCGAACGCGGAAGCCTCGGCCTCCTGGGCGGAGATGAGCCTCGGGAGCGCCTCCTGGGCCGACAACGCCGGCGGCGAGACTCCAGAGCTCGACGCCGGGGCGATCGACGCCGCCGAGCTGGCCGCAGTCCTCGCAGGCACGCTGGATCCCTAGACGCATGGCGGCACCCGGGCTCACCCGTTCGGGGGAATCGATCGAGTGTTCCCCGAACGGGGGATGCCCCTTGCCTGGGCCGGCTCTACGTTCAGCCGTGGGCTTCTGTCTGCGGCCCTCTTAGCGCGCATGGAGAAGGAGAAACCCCTGCAATGACGGACGGCTCAAGGGCATGAGCACGGCGCCCACCGATATCTCGCTCGTCGCCGAGGCCGGCTCGGGACGGAACGAGACGCTGCCCCGGAGCGCCTGGATCTACTTCATCGTCGTCACGGTCGCAACCGCGGCGGCGACGCTGCCGTTCCTCGGGAGGCTCCAGCACACGCACGAGTGGGGCGGCTTCCTCATTCTCGGGTCGTTCGCAGCGGTTGCGCAGCTCTTCACCGTGCGCACGCCGCGTGACCAGGCCTACCACACCGCGATCGTGTTCATCGTCGCGGCGGCTCTGATCCTGCCACCGGAGCTCGTCGTGCTCATGGGGATCGTCCAGCACCTGCCCGAATGGCTGAAGCTGCGCTACCGCTGGTACCTGCAGACGTTCAACATCTGCATCTTCGTGCTGGCCTCGATGGCCGTGTGGTTCGTGGCCAGAGAGCTCTTCCTGCATTCGAACCTGGTCACCAGTCCCGCTCTGCGTCTCGCGACGGCGGGACTGATCGCGTGTGTCGTGTTCGTCACCATCAATCACCTCCTCCTCGCCGTGATGCTGCATTTCGCCCGCGGACACACGCTGAAGGAGACGGGTCTCTTCGACATCGAGAATCTCTCAACAGACCTCGTGCTCGCGGCGCTCGGCGTTGCGACGTACGCCTTCTGGGAGAGCAATCAGTGGCTGATCCCCTTCGCGGTCGCGCCGCTCGTGCTGGTGCACCGTTCCCTCGCCGTGCCGCAGCTCCAGGCTGAGGCGCGCGTCGATCCGAAGACAGGACTCTTCAACGCGAGGCACTTCGCGGTCGCGCTGTCGGAGGAGATCGGCCGTGCCCGCCGTTTTGAGCGACCGATGTCGCTGATCATGGCCGACCTCGACCTTCTCCGTGACATCAACAACACCTACGGCCACCTCGCAGGGGATGCCGTGCTGAAGGGAATCGCAGAGGTGTTTCGCGCACAGCTGCGGCACTACGACGTGCCGGCGCGCTTCGGAGGCGAGGAGTTCTCGATCCTCCTGCCCGAGACTCCGCCCGACCAGGCACTCGAGATCGCAGAGCGAATCCGGCAGGCCGTCGCAAAGCGGACGTTCGACGTCGAGACGTCGAGCGAGCCGATCCGGGCGACCGTGTCCATCGGCGTCGCGGGTTACCCCAAGGACGGCACCGACGCGAACGAGCTCATCCACCAGGCCGACCTCGCCGTCTACCGCGCGAAGCTGCAGGGGCGCAACCGCGTCCTTGGAGCGAGTCCCGAGCCGTTGCTCGTGCCGGCTGATCGCTCGACCCGGCTCGTCGCCGTTCCGGAGGACGGCGACCACCACGCACCGATTCCGGCCGCCGCGCAGGTGCAACCGAAGGAGGAGCGGCGCGCCGACGTGCGGCATCCGCGCCCGCACGCCGTGCACGGACCACGCTTCCTCTCCCTCGACCGCCGGCTCAGCCTGACGGTCGGCCTCGTGAGCACGCTCGGTGTCGGTGCCGGCGTCGTGGGTCTCGCGCTGACGTGGACGTCGAAGGATCTCCTCGGACTGCTGACCGTCGTGGGTCTGGTCGGAGTGGGGCAGGCGCTTGCGCTCGAGGCGGACGAGGGCTCCGCCGTCCTCTCGGTCAGCGCGGTGGGGTGTCTCGCCGCCGCCTCGCTCTTCGGCTTCCGCGCCGCGCTCCCGCTCGCGCTTGCGAGCGTCGCTGTGGAGTGGAGCGCGCGCCGCGCGCCGCTGCACAACGTCCTCTTCAACGTCGGTGCCCTCACCCTCGCGTCTTTGGCGTCGGCAAGCGTCTTCAAGATCGCCGGCTTTTTCCCGGCCGGTACCTCACACCAGCTCGCGGCCTCCGGCCTCGGCCTGCTCGCCGGCACGGCGTACTTCTGCGTGAACATGGGTCTCGTCTCGCTGGCGCTCGCGTTGCAGGGACACGAACGCTGGTGGTCGGTCTTCAAGGAACGGTTCGCCTGGCTGCTGCCGCACTACCTCGTGTACGGGTTCATCGGCGGCGTCATGGCGCTCGCGTACGAGGCCGTCAAGCTTCTCGCTCTCGCCGTCTTCGCAGTCCCGCTGCTCCTGATGCGCAAGACCCAGGAGGCCTATCTCAAGCACACGCAGCGCAGCGCGCAGAAGCTGCGCCAGGCTGCGGAGACGATCCAGTCTCAGAACGTCTCGCTCGAGCTGGCGAACAAGCTGCTCAAGGAGCGCTCGACGGCGGCCATGGAGTCCCTCTCGGCGACGGTCGACGCGCGTGACTCCTACACCGCCGGCCATTCGCGGCGAGTGCAGCAACTTGCGCTCGCGATCGGGCGGGAGCTCGGGCTCTCGCAGGCCGAGCTCGACCTGCTGGGACACGCTGCCCTTTTCCACGACATCGGTAAGCTCGCAATCCCGGACGCAATCCTCCTGAAACCGGCGAGCCTCACCTCCGACGAGTGGTCGCTGATGCAGCGCCACGCCGACGAGGGCGCCCGGATCATCGACCGCCTCGGCTTCCTCAACGACGCGGTTCCGGCCATCCGCCACCACCACGAGCGCTTCGACGGCACGGGCTACCCGGACCGGTTGCAAGGCGAGGACATCCCGCTCGGCGCCCGCATCATCCACGTGGCCGACGCGCTCGACTCGATGCTGACGACCCGGATCTACCGGGCAGCTCGACCGGCCGCGGAGGCCCTCCACGAGCTCAGGCGAGCCGCCGGCACCCAGTTCTGCCCGCGCTGCGTGACCGCGCTCGAGCACATCCTCCCGCTCGAGACCCTCGAGGACGGCCCCGAGCGCACGCGGCTTTCGGCCGTCGCCTCCTAGTAGACCCAGGGGCCTGCCAAGCCTTAACTTGCGTTCTTTCCAGAACGCTCTATCCTTCTTGGCATGGCCCGCAAGCCGCCCTACCGGGCGGTCGCAAAGATCGATCCCGCGGCGCTCGCGTCCTTCCAGGCCGGAATCCGCAAGCGCTACTCGAACGAGCAGATCCTGAGCGAGCTCCGCGACTCCGCCGAGCGGCTCGGACGCTCGCCGACCATGCGTGAGTTCGCATCCGATCCGGAGACCAGTGTCCACCCGCAGACGGTGATCGAGCACTTCGGAAGCTGGAACGCCGCCAAGCGAGAAGCGGGGCTCGTCCCGCGACGTTTCGCCACGCGCGAGGAGCTCGTGGGCCTCCTGCGGGAGCTGGGGGAGGAGCTCGGGCGGGTCCCGACGGCGAAGGATCTCGACGCCCGCCGCGGCTCGATGCCCTCCAAGTCGCTCTACTGGCACACCTTCGGCTCGCTCGCCGCGGCCCTGCGGGAGGCGGGCTTCGACGTGCCGATCGGAGAGGAGCGGCTCGAGCGCGCGGTCGAGCAGGGCGTCGCGCTCGCGCGCAAGCTGAAGCGTCTTCCGAGGTTCGCGGACTGGGCCGGCGCCCGTAAGCGCGACGACGACCTCCTCACCGAGTGGCAGGTCTACCGCATGTTCGACGCCCGTCGCGGCGCCTGGTCGACGTTTCAGTTCCTGATCAAGGAGCGCCTGGAGGACGAGGGCCGGACGATCGGGTCGGACGGCCGGTTTTCCTAGGCTGACTCGGACCGCGTTCCGGGCTCGGCCTCCTCGAGGTCGTAGTCGACGGTGGCCCCGGTGGACGTCATCAGCTCCACCTCGTAGGACTCGCTGCGAATCCACGGATAGGCGACCGTGATCCGATCGGCATCGCCGGGCCTGAGCGCCGGCTGACTCTGACGGAAGTCGACGAAGGCGTCATTGAAGATGACCTGCGCAACGCGGGCAGTCTCGTCGGAGTCGTTGACGAGGACGAAGACAACCTGCCCGGAACGGAGAGTCGCCTGCTGGACTCTGACATTGCCGTCGTGCGCGGCGGAGTGATCCCATGGACGGGCGAGGCCGAGGACGACGGCGGCGCCCAGCACGCACACCGGAACCGCGACGGCCCAGGCACGCCGCGGGATACGGCCGAGCCTCGTCACTCG
>Ga0066709_100002858_pt1 | contig 12896 bp, 7 predicted proteins | sample GraSoiAngelo_158_FD_79665 | JGI IMG/M metagenome (GOLD analysis project Ga0066709, IMG submission 79665) | Grasslands soil microbial communities from the Angelo Coastal Reserve, California, USA - 14_1009_16_30cm | ecosystem: Environmental > Terrestrial > Soil > Grasslands | place: USA... | reverse complement strand
CCCACGCCGGGCAGGCGGTGGCCCAGGCCGGCCAGGGCCAGCACGTCGGTCGGCCCCTCGACGAGCAGCACCGCGGCCGGCGCCCGCTCGGCCTGTTCGGCCAGCCCGTAGAGCAGGCGCCGCTTGCGGTAGATCGCGGTCGTGACGGTGTTGCGGTACTTCGGGGTGTCCGGATGGCCGGACAGGTCCCGGCCGGTGAACCCGACGACGTGGCCGGCCCGGTTGCGGACCGGGAACACCACCCGGTCCCGGAAGGCGTCGATGATCCCGCCGGTACGGGAGGTCGTCGCGAGGCCGGCGGTGAGCAGCTCACGGTCTGCGAAGCCGGCCGCGTGCAGGACGGTACGCAACTCGGTCCACCCCGCCGGGGCGTACCCGACCGTCCACGGTGGACGGTTGGCGAGCGCCGGCGGGACGCCGCGGCTGTGCAGGTATGCCAGCGCCGGAAGGTGACCCGGGAGCCGCTCGCGGTAGAACGCCGCCGCAGCCGCGTGCGCCGCGATCAGCCGCCGCGGATCGATATCCCGCGCCATCCCCGCTCCGCTCGCCGGTAGCCGGGACCCCCTCAGCTTCCAGCATGCCCGATCCGGCGGCGCCGGGGCGCGCCTACGCCACCACCGAGCCCACGACCGGCTTGGTGAGCAGGGCGGACTGGGCGCGGGTGATGCCCGGGTCCAGCGTGTGCGCGACGAAGATCGCGTGCCACACGCAGAACACGAGCACCGTCCAGACCTTGCGGGAGTGGTCGGCGTCGCCGCGCTTGTGCTCGTCCAGCAGCCCTCGCGCGTACTCAAGATCGAGCAGCTCCCCGGCGCCGGAGCGGTCCAGGATGTCGTGCGCCCAGTCGTACATCTCGCCGCGCAGCCACACCCGGGTCGGCGTCGGGAAACCGAGCTTCTTGCGGTTGACGATCGCCGGGGGTACCACGTCGCGCAGCGCCTGCCGCATCGCGTACTTGGTGTCGGCGGAGTGCGGCGGCAGCTTGAGCTCGACCGGAACGGTTGCGGCGACCTCGAACACCTCGCGGTCCAGGAACGGCACCCGCAGTTCGAGCGAGTGCGCCATGGACATCCGGTCGGCCTTGACCAGGATGTCGCCGCGCAGCCAGGTGTACAGGTCGACGTACTGCATGGTGGTCACCGGATCGAGGCCGGCCGCAGCCGCCTCGGCGTAGACCGGCGCGGTCACGTCGGTGTAGCGCACCTGCTCGTCGTACCGGCGCAGCAGCCGGCGCTTCTCGGCTTCGGTGAACATCCGCGCGTTGCCGTAGTACCGCTGTTCCAGCGGCGTCGTGCCGCGCTCCAGGAAGCTCTTCCCCTTCACCCCTTCCGGGATCACCGAGGCGACCTTGCGCAGCCCCCGCTGTACCGGATCGGGCAGCCGGTTGACCGCGGCCAGCGACAGCGGCTCCCGGTAGATGGTGTACCCGCCGAAGAACTCGTCCGCGCCCTCGCCGGACAGCACGACGGTGACGTGCTCGGCGGCCTTCTTCGCGACGAAGTACAGCGGTACCAGCGCCGGGTCGGCGACCGGGTCGTCCAGGTGCCAGACGATCTTCGGCAGTGCCTCCATCATCTCGGCCGGCCCGATCTTCGTCGGGATCGTGGTCACCCCGAGGTGCCCGGCGGACTCCTGGGCGACCTCGATCTCCGAGTACCCCGCCACGTCGTACCCGACGGTGAAGGTCAGGATGTTCGGGTTGAACTCGCGGGCCAGCGCCACCACGGCGGTCGAGTCGATGCCGGAGGACAGGAACGCGCCGACCGGTACGTCCGACCGCATGTGGATGCGCACGCTCTCCCGCAGGGTGGCCTGGATGCGCCGGTACAGGTCGGCGGGCGCGTCGACCGGGGTCGGCCGGAACCGCGGCTGGTGGTAGCGCCGGGTGGCGAACACGCCGCCGGCCCGGTACGTGAAGCACTCCCCCGAGCCGACCCGCCCGATGCCCTTGTGCAGCGTGCCCGGCTCCGGCACGTACTGCAGCGTCAGGTAGTGCGACAGGTTCGCCGCCTCGACCCCGTCGTCACCGGCCTGCGCGGCCGGCGCGAACAGCAGCAGCGCCTTCTTCTCGCTGGCCAGGTACAGCCCGTCCGGGGTGACCAGGTGGAACAGCGGCTTGATGCCGTACGGGTCGCGGGCGCCGAAGACCAGCTTCTGCTGGGTGTCCACGATGACGAACGCGAACATCCCGCGCAGCCGGTCGAGTACCGCCTCGCCCCAGTAGTGGAACCCGGCGACGACCACCTCCGCGTCGCCCTCGGTGTCGAACCGCGCACCGTGCTCGCGGATCAGCTCGTCGCGCAGCTCGATGTAGTTGTACACCTCGCCGTTGTAGGTGAGCAGGTACCGTCCGTCGGCGTACGGGATCGGCTCGTGGCTGCCGGCCACGTCGATGATGGACAGGCGCTTGTGCGCGAAGACCACGTCGGACCCGAAGACCTCGACGCCGGTGTCGTCCGGACCGCGGTGGTGCAGGCTCTCCAGCGCCTCCGCGACCGCCTGCCGGTAGGCCGCCGCCGCGCCGCGCGCGCTGATGAAGGTAAGCAGTCCGCACATGGGCTGAATCCTAGTGGCCGCCCGCCGCCCGCTGATCCGCGCTAAGTTCGGGGGCATGGCCGATCAGGACAGGAAGCAGGGTACCGAGTCGCACGACCCCGACTTCCCGGAGAAATTCCTGGAGTTCATGCGCACCGGCTGGCGCGACTCCAAGCTGGACGTGACGCCGGTACCCCAGACGCCGCACTACGCCAAGCGCCGCGCGGCGCTGGCCGAGGCGTTCCCCGGCGAGACCCTGGTCGTCCCGACCGGTATCGAACGGGTACGGGCGAACGACACGGCGTACCCGTTCCGTCCCGGTACCGACTTCGCCTGGCTGACCGGCCACCACGACCCGGACGCGGTGCTCATCGTGCGGCCCGGCGGCGAGGCGACGCTGTACATGCGGCCCCGCTCCCCGCGCGACGGCGACGAGTTCTTCCGCAGCCGGCACGGCGAGCTGTGGATCGGCCGGCGGCAGATGCTGGCCGAGACGGCGACGGAGCTGGGCATCGACACCGCGCACCTGGACACGCTCGGCGCGGCGCTGGACGACCTGGCGCCCGGCCGGACCCGCGTGCTGCGCGACCTGGACCCGGCCGTCGACCGGGCGGTGCGGGGCACCGCGGAGCGCGACGGGGAGCTGGCGCGCACGCTGTCCGAGCTCCGGCTGGTCAAGGACGAATGGGAGGTCGCGCAGCTGCGCGACGCGATCGGGGCGACGGTTCGCGGCTTCGAGGACGTGGCCCGCGTCCTGCCGGCCGACCGGCCGGTGCGCGAGCGGCTGGTGGAAGGCGTGTTCGGGCTGCGCGCGCGGCACGACGGCAACGACGTCGGCTACAGCTCGATCGTCGGCGCCGGGCGGCACGCGACGATCCTGCACTGGAACCGCAACACCGGCACGACCGCGCCGGGCGAGCTGCTGCTGATGGACATGGGCGTGGAGAACCCGGCGTTGTACACCGCCGACGTGACCCGCGTGGTACCCGTCTGCGGCACCTTCACCCCGGTGCAGCGGCGCGTCTACGACCTGGTGTACGCATCCCAGCAGGCCGGCATCGACACGATCGCGCCCGGGGTGAGGTACCAGGACGTGCACGAGGCGTGCATGCGGGTACTCGCCGAGGGGCTGCACGACCTCGGACTGCTGCCGGTCAGCGTGGACGAGGCGATGACCCGGGAGTCCACCGTGTACCGCCGGTGGACGCTGCACAGCTTCGGCCACATGCTCGGCATGGACGTGCACGACTGCGCGCGGGCCCGCAAGGAGCGGTACCGCGACGGCACGCTCGGTGAGGGGTACGTCCTGACCGTCGAGCCGGGCCTGTACTTCCAGCCCGAGGACGACCTGGTACCCGACGAGCTGCGCGGCATCGGCGTGCGCATCGAAGACGACGTGCTGGTCACCGCCCACGGCGCCGAGGTGCTCTCGGCCGGCCTGCCGCGCACCGCCGACGACGTGCAGACCTGGCTCGCCGACCAACGCGCGGCCGGCCCCCGCCTGCCGGACTGACCGAGCCTGCCGGACTGACCGAGCCTGCCGGACTGACCGAGCCTGCCCGGGTGATGTCCGGCACGCACGCAGTCAGGTGGCTGACACTTAGCTGAATCGCCGGTCCGCTGCGGAGACCATGGTCAGCATCCCGATCCCCCGGCGGAAAGGCCCTGGCATGGGCACGGTTGTCCTCAGTGTCATCGGCGGCGCGGTCTGCCTCTTAGCCGTACTGATCATCGTGTGGCTGGCGTCGTGCTACAACCGGCTGGTCCGGCAGCGCAACCAGGTGGACGCCGCTTGGGCGCAGATCGACGTGCAGCTCAAGCGCCGGTACGACCTGATCCCCAACCTGGTGGAGACGGTCCGGGGGTACGCCGCACACGAGCGCGGCACGCTCGACGCGGTGATCCAGGCGCGCAACTCCGCGGTGAACGCGGCCGGCACGCCGCCGGCCAACCGCGCAATCGCCGAGAACGCGCTCACCCAGACGCTCGGCCGGCTGTTCGCCCTCGCCGAGGCGTACCCGAACCTGCAGGCGAACCAGAACTTCCTCGGCCTGCAGAGCGAGCTGGCCAACACCGAGGACAAGATCGCCTACGCCCGGCAGTTCTACAACAGCGCCGTCCAGACCTACAACACCAGCACCCAGTCGATCCCGACCAACATCGTCGCGGGGATCGGCGGGTTCCGGGCGCGCGACCTGTTCCAGGCGATGGGCGACGAGCGCGGGCCGGTACAGGTCCGGTTCTAGCCGGCCATGAACACCCTCGTGCTCCCCGTCGTGCTCGGCGCCGGCGCGGTCGCCGGCTGGTTCGCGCTGTACAGCGTGGTACTGCTGGCCACCCGGCCGGCCCGACCGGATCCCGCCGCGGCCACCCAGGACCTGCCCGGCAGCGAACCGCCGGCGGTGGTGAGCCTGCTCGCCGGGTACTGGGAGCTGAGCGAGGACGCCGCCGAATCCACGCTGATCGACCTGGCGGCCCGCCGGTACCTGGAGTTCCGGCAGCCGGGCAACGATCCGATGCAGACCACGGTGCACGTACGCAACCCGGACCCGACCGGGCTGCTGCCGTACGAGCGGCGCATCCTCGACCGGGTCACCGGCCTCGCGGTCGGCGGCGTGGTACCCCTGCCGGCGCTGACGTTCCGCGACCCGGGCCAGGCGGCGGCGTTCGACAAGCGGCTGCGTGCGGAGGTCATCGCGGACGCCCGGGCCCGCGGCCTGTCCCGGCGTCGCCTGGGCCCGGCCCTGCTCACCCTGCTCAGCGGCGCCGCCCTGGTGGCCGGCCTGATCGTCGGCGGCGCCGTGGCGCTGGGCACCCGGCACAGCCACGACCCGGTACGCCCGGCGCTGTTCGGCTGGCTGATCACCGCGGGCGTGCTGAGCGGGATCGCGCACCGCTCGCATGGCGAGCGGGACACCGACGCCGGGCGCGCCGCGGCGGCCCGCTGGCTCGGCGTCAAGGCGTGGCTGCGCAACACCGCGGCCTTCGCCGACCTGCCGCCGGCCGCGGTCGCCGTGTGGGACCGGTACCTGTCCTACGGCGACGCGCTCGGCGCGACCCGGGTCGCGAGCGCCGTGATCGATCTGGGCATGGGCAACCGAAAGCGGGTCTGGTCGTCGTTCGGCGGCACGTGGCACCGGGTGCGGGTGCGGTACCCGAAGTTCTGGCCGCGGTACGGCAAGACGGCGCCCCGCCTGGTCATGCGCGGGCTGCTGGCCACCGGGCTCGGCGTGCTCGTGCTCAGCCAGTGGGCCAGGGGCGTGTCGGCGGCCGCGTCGCGCACCGGCCGGGCCACCGACCTCGTCGGCACCGTCACCGACGTCGGCCTGCTGGTCGGCATCGTCGCGCTGAGCTACGGGCTCTACGTGCTCGCGCGCACCATCGTCGACCTGGCCGTGCCGCGCCACCTCACCGGACAGGTGCTGTGGCGGCAGGTCTTCCGGTCGACCTCCGGTGGCGAGAACTCCCCGCCCACCCCGGTGCTGCACTACCTCGCCGTCGACGACGGTACCGACGATCGCACCACCGCCTGGATCATCCCCAGCGGCGAGGTGCGCCGGTGCACCGACGGCGACACGGTGGCCGTCACGGTCCGGCCGTGGAGCCGGCGGGTGGTCGAGCTGACCGTGGTCGAGCAGGGCACGATGCGCCGGGTGGAGGTGGCCGACCAGGACACCCAGAACACCGAGGCGCTCGTGGCGCTCGCCCTGGGCGGTCCCCCTGGGCCGCAGGTCGTCGGCCCGGCCGCGCCGGTCAGCGCCGCGGCCCTGCTCAGCGCCGATGAGGTCGGCCGGGCTCTGGGGGTACCCGTGACCGCGCGCGGCGGTGCCGCCGCCGGCCCGATGCCGGTGGGCGCCGCGCAGTTCCACACGACGGATGGCCGAATTGCGCTGATGGTGATGGTGATGCGCGGCCTGCCGGCCCAGTTCGCGATGCGCACCGGGCGCCGCCAGCAACCGCTGCCCGGTATCGGCGAGGAGGCGTACACCGGACCCGGCTTCGCCGTGGCCAGGCGCGGCGACACCGTGGTCGGGGTGACCGTGCGCGGCGAGACGGTGACACCTGATCCCCGCGCGGTGTACTGGCTGCTGGCCACCGCGGTCGGCCGGCTCGACGCGACGGTTTCCCCGAAGTTGGCCTGACCGGGCACGCGCAGTTCAACCGCCATGCACAAGCATGGCCGCATGAGCGATACCCCTAGCGTGAGCCGCCGTGCCCTGTTGGGTGCGGCCGGCGCCGGCGCCGCTGGTGCGACGCTGCTGTCCCCGCCCGCGTCCGCGAACCCGGGCGTCATCCTCTGGTCCCAGCCGGGGCATGCCGGCGCGCCCGACGTGCACGGGGTACACCTGCAGTTCGGCGCCGACGCCGCCCGCGAGGTCGTGGTGTCGTGGAGCACGCCGCAGTCGGTCGCCCGGCCGCGGGTGCTGCTCGGCCGGGCCGGCGAGGACTTCGGCCGCGGCGTACCGGCCGACACGGTCACCTACACCGACGCCGCCTCGAAGACCGAGGTCTTCATCCACCACGCCCGGCTGACGGAGCTGCGCCCGGACACGGAGTACGGGTACGCCGCGGTGCACGAGGGGACCACGCCGATCCCCGGCTTCTTCCGCACCGCGCCGCGCGGCCGGGCGCCGTTCGTGTTCACCAGCTTCGGCGACCAGGGCACCCCGACGATGGGCAAGCAGGCGGGCGGGGTCTGGGTCAACGACAACCTGGGCTCGCCGTTCGGCGCCGACACGGTGACCGGCATCGAGCGGATCGCGCCACTGTTCCACCTCGTCAACGGCGACCTGTGCTACGCCAACATCTCCACCGACCGGATCCGCACCTGGTCGGACTGGTTCCTCAACAACAGCCGCTCGGCACGGTTCCGGCCGTGGATGCCGGCGGCCGGCAACCACGAGAACGAGCTGGGCAACGGGCCGATCGGGTACGGCGCATACCAGTCCTACTTCTCCGTGCCGGCCAACCACGGCGACGCGGAGACCCGCGGGCTGTGGTACTCGTTCACCGCCGGCTCGGTACGCGTGATCAGCCTGAACAACGACGACGTGTGCTACCAGGACGGCGGCAACTCCTACGTGCGCGGGTACTCCGGTGGCGCGCAGAAGCGCTGGCTGGAACGGGAGCTGCGGGCGGCCCGGGAGGACCGCGACGTCGACTGGGTGGTCGTGGTCATGCACCAGGTGGTCATCTCCACCGCCGACCAGTTCAACGGCGCCGACCGGGGTGTCCGCGAGGAGTGGGTACCGCTGTTCGACCGGTACGGCGTCGACCTGGTGGTGTGCGGGCACGAGCACCACTACGAGCGCTCCCACCCGATCCGCGGCCAGCAGCCCAACGACACGCTGACGCCGGTGCCGGTCGCGACGGATCTGTCCACAGTGGACACCACGAAGGGTACCGTGCACATGGTGATCGGCGGCGGCGGTACCTCGGCGCCGTCCAACGCGCTGTTCTTCGAGCCGGCGCAGTGCCGGGTCATCACCGCGGTCGGGCCGGTCGGCCCCAACGGCAAGCGGCCGCCGGTCTACGTGCACGAGCCGGCACCGTGGTCGGCCGTGCGGGACAAGGAGCACTCGTACGGCTTCGCCGCGTTCGCGGTCGACCCGGGTACCCGGCCGGGCGGCCCGACCACGATGACGGTCACCTACTACGCCGTGTCCGGCCCGTTCGGCGCGCTCACCCCGGTCGACCGGTTCACGCTGGTGCGTCCCCGCCGCGACGGCCACCACTGAGGCTGAACCGCCGGGCCGGTGCGGCATCCCGGGGTGCCGGTACCGGCCCGGCGTTGCGTCGCGGGTGCGCCCCCCAGCGCAGGGCGAGCACCTCGCCGGGTCCGAGCGCGCGCCAGCGCCGGCCGAGCTCCTCCAGCAGGCCGAGCACGTGCTCCAGATCGGCCGGGCCGAAGGGGCACGGTGTCGGGCGCAGTGCGCCCCAGGCCTCGCGCAGCCGGCGGTACCCGGTGCCGAGGTCGAACCGCTGCTCCACCGCGTCGTGCACCACGCCGGACAGCGACTCGGCCAGGCTCAGCTCGCCGGCGTGGTCGCGCAGTACCGCCCGGGACCGGCCCCCGGTGTCGTAGCGCGGCCGGGTGCCGACGATCGACATGTTGCTGAACATCGCGCCGGCCGCGATGCAGCCGAAGACCCCGTGCGTCAGCCGGAACTCGTGCTCGGCGACGAAATGGGCCAGATAATGGGGTACGACCCCATCCTGGTCGTACCCCGGGAGCTGGACGGTGAGCCCGTCCTCCCGCCGGACCATGACGACGTACGCGCCGCCGTCATGGTCGCTGCGGTGAAACTGAACCCGCATGCCGACAGTCTGCGCTGACAAAGAGCGGAATACATCAATTTAACGCTCAGTGTCAGCGATCTGATCGGGGTGTAGGGAACTCCAGTCGATTCCCGCGTGGATCGACGGTATAGAACCAGCGGTACCCGGGCAACTCATCGCTCAACCGAACGGGGTACCCCGAAAGGGACAATCGCGCGGCGAGCCCATCGAGATCGGCCCACCGCAGCCCCGCGCGAACCGAACGTGCCGGATCATGTTTCATAGCCTGGACGGCACTGGCGGATCTAACAAGACGGACGTACGGTTTGCTTGCCGCGCGGGTTTGCGGGAGACTGCGGGAAGTGACGACGGGTGAAGGAGTGACGGACGTGGCCAGCCTCGACACCTTCGGTGCCAAAGACACGCTGCGCGTCGGCGACGACAGCTACGAGATCTACCGGATCGACCGGGTGGAAGGGCACGCGCGCCTGCCGTACAGCCTGAAGATCCTCCTGGAGAACCTGCTGCGCACCGAGGACGGCGCGAACATCACCGCCGACCACATCCGGGCACTCGGCGGGTGGGACTCCGCGGCCGAGCCCAGTGTGGAGATCCAGTTCACCCCGGCGCGGGTACTGATGCAGGACTTCACCGGCGTACCGTGCGTCGTCGACCTGGCCACCATGCGCGAGGCGGTGCGCGACCTGGGCGGCGACCCGACCCGGGTCAACCCGCTCGCCCCGGCCGAACTGGTCATCGACCACTCGGTGATCGCCGACGTGTTCGGCCGGCCGGACGCCTTCGAGCGCAACGTCGAGTTCGAGTACGGCCGCAACAAGGAGCGGTACCAGTTCCTGCGCTGGGGCCAGACCGCGTTCAACGAGTTCAAGGTCGTGCCGCCCGGCACCGGCATCGTCCACCAGGTCAACATCGAGCACCTCGCCCGCGTGGTGATGCCCCGCGACGGCGTCGCCTACCCGGACACCGTCGTGGGCACCGACTCGCACACCACGATGGTCAACGGGCTGGGCGTGCTCGGCTGGGGCGTCGGCGGCATCGAGGCCGAGGCGGCCATGCTCGGCCAGCCGGTGTCGATGCTCATCCCGCGGGTGGTCGGCTTCCGCCTGCACGGCGAGCTGCCCGAGGGCGCGACCGCGACCGACCTGGTGCTGACCATCACCGAGATGCTGCGCAAGCACGGCGTGGTGGGCAAGTTCGTGGAGTTCTACGGTTCCGGCGTGGCCGCGGTACCGCTGGCGAACCGGGCCACCATCGGCAACATGAGCCCGGAGTTCGGGTCCACCTGCGCGATCTTCCCGATCGACGCGGAGACGCTGCGGTACCTGGAGCTGACCGGCCGCTCCGCCGGGCAGCGCGCGCTCGTCGAGGAGTACGCCAAGGTGCAGGGCCTGTGGCACGACCCCGACGCCGAGCCGGACTTCTCCGAGCGGCTCGACCTCGATCTGTCCACAGTGGAGCCGTCGCTGGCCGGACCGAAGCGGCCGCAGGACCGGGTACCCCTGGCAAATGCCAAGACCTGTTTCCGCGCGGCGCTGCGCGACTACGCCTCCGGCGGGCGCAACGGCATCGGCGGCGCGGCCGACGAGGCCAGCGCCGAGTCGTTCCCGGCCTCGGACTCCCCCGCCTACGGCCACGCCGACCCGGCCGACGCGCCGCACGACCTGGAGTCGGCGGCGGCCGGCGCGGGCGGGCGACCGACCACCCCGGTCCGGGTCACCAGCCCGGAAGGGGTCGAGTACGAACTGGACCACGGCGCGGTGGTGATCGCGGCGATCACCTCGTGCACCAACACCTCCAACCCGCAGGTGATGATCGGCGCGGCCCTGCTGGCCCGCAATGCCGTCGACCGCGGGTTGAGCCGGAAGCCGTGGGTGAAGACCACGCTGGCGCCCGGTTCCAAGGTGGTGTCCGACTACTACGAGCGGGCCGGGCTGACGCCGTACCTGGACAAGCTCGGGTTCAACCTGGTCGGCTACGGCTGCACGACCTGCATCGGCAACTCCGGCCCGCTGCCCGAGGAGATCTCCACCGCCGTCGGCGAGCACGACCTGGCCGTGGTCAGCGTGCTGTCCGGCAACCGCAACTTCGAGGGCCGGATCAACCCGGACGTGAAGATGAACTACCTCGCCTCGCCGCCGCTGGTGGTGGCGTACGCGCTGGCCGGCACGATGGACATCGACCTGGCCAACGAGGCGCTCGGCACCGGAGCAGACGGGCAACCGGTGTACCTGCGCGACATCTGGCCCAGTTCCCAGGAGATCGAGGAGGTCATCGGCGGCGCGATCGAGGCGGGGATGTTCAGCCGCGACTACGCCGACGTGTTCGCCGGTGACGAGCGGTGGACGTCGCTGCCCACGCCGACCGGCGACACGTTCGCCTGGGACACCGACTCCACCTACGTGCGCAAGCCGCCGTACTTCGAGGGGATGGCCGCGCAACCCGCGCCGTGTGAGGACATCGAAGGCGCACGGGTACTGGCGAAGCTCGGCGACTCGGTGACCACCGACCACATCTCGCCGGCCGGTTCCATCAAGCCGGACTCCCCCGCCGGGAAATACCTCGCGTCGCACGGGGTGGACAAGCGCGACTTCAACTCGTACGGGTCGCGGCGCGGCAACCACGAGGTGATGATCCGCGGCACGTTCGCCAACATCCGGCTGCGCAACCAGTTGGTACCCGGGGTCGAGGGCGGGGTCACCGTCAACCACCTGACCGGCGACCAGAGCACCATCTACGACGCCGCGATGGCCTACGCCGCCGAAGGCGTGCCGCTGGTCGTGCTGGCCGGCAAGGAGTACGGCTCCGGTTCGTCGCGGGACTGGGCCGCCAAGGGCACGATGCTGCTGGGCGTCAAGGCGGTCATCGCCGAGTCGTACGAGCGGATCCACCGGTCCAACCTGATCGGCATGGGCGTGCTGCCGTTGCAGTACCCGGACGGCTCGGACGCCTCGTCCCTCGGACTGACCGGGACGGAGACGTTCTCGATCAGCGGGATCACCGCGCTCAACGACGGCGACGTGCCGGACACGGTACGGGTGTCCACTGAGGACGGTAAGAGCTTCGAGGCGGTGGTACGCATCGACACGCCCGGCGAGGCGGACTACTACCGGCACGGCGGCATCCTGCAGTACGTGCTGCGCCGGATGCTGCGCTGACACTGCCGGCTCCGCGCGGCTGGATCCTGGACGCCGCCGGTCAGGCCAGCTTCGCGGCGGACGCGACGCGCAGCTTGTGGTCGGTGCCGATGACGCCCAGCGTGGTACCCAGTACCGCGATCCCGTCGACCTGACCCGACGCCGGCCCCACGTCGAGCCGGTCGGATTGCTTGCCGGTGCTCACGTCCACGAGCGACACCTGCCACGAGGTCCGGCTGGTGTTCACGTCCACGCGCACGCTCGACATCGCCACGTATTTCCCGGCCGCGCCGATCAGGCTGTCCGGGCAGCCGAGCTGCGCGGCGGCCAGCGCGTGCAGCAGCTCGCCGGTGGTCGAGTTGAGCACCTCGATGCCGGTACGGCGACAGCCCAGCTGGGGCGGGAAGGTGCCTTCGCCGTACACCATCAGGCCGCCCTGGACCAGCCAGTACGGCTCTTCGGAGAACTCGCCGTAGGCCGGCTGGCGGGTCCAGGTGACCTTCTGTCCGGTACGCGCGTCGACGACGAGGATCGCGCTGGTGTCGTCGGACTTCTTCTGGTACGTCGCGCAGACCAGCTGTGCGCCGCACGGGTGCACGTACTTGATCTCGTCGCCGGGGGTCAGCCCGATGGCCGGCCACGCCGGCTTGAGGTTGTCCAGGCGGTACCCGGCAAGCTGCGGCCGGCCGGCGGACGCCTCGCTGGTCAGCGCGCCCACGAGCAGCCCGTCGAACGCGGTCCACAGCTTGTCGTCGACCGGTACCTGGCCGCTGGCGAGCTGCTTTCCGTTGCCGTCCAGCACGCCGGCGGTACCGGCCTCGGTGTTCAGCTCGACGACCCGGTTCGGGTTGGCGCCGAAGGACTCCGCGACGCCCTTGACCGGTACCGGTCCGTTCCGGCCGTCCGGGTTCCAGGTCAGCTCGGGGT
>Ga0066709_100002857_pt1 | contig 12897 bp, 12 predicted proteins | sample GraSoiAngelo_158_FD_79665 | JGI IMG/M metagenome (GOLD analysis project Ga0066709, IMG submission 79665) | Grasslands soil microbial communities from the Angelo Coastal Reserve, California, USA - 14_1009_16_30cm | ecosystem: Environmental > Terrestrial > Soil > Grasslands | place: USA... | reverse complement strand
CCTCGGCCAGCGGGGCGCGCTGGACGAGGCGCACGCGCATGACCACGGGTTGGCCCACGAAGGGCTCCCGCGGCGCCACGTCGACCAGCAGGGTGGCGGGCCCGCTCCCCGCTCCCCCCACCCGGGTCTTCTCGGCCGCGACCGAGATCGAGAGCGCGGGGCACCGGTACACCTGGCTGCCGACGCGCACCAGGATCGGGCCGAGGGTGAAGTCGCCCGCTCGGCGCGGGGCGATCTCGTAGCGGTACACGATCCCGGCCAGCGTCCGGCCGTTGATCGACGAGGAGCCGCGCCTGCTGCCGCTCCCCAGGACCTCGAGACCGTCCGGCACGTCGAACTCCGGCTGGCCGGCCCCCCGCTCGACGCCGCTCACCACCACTTCCAGCGAGGCCGTCTCACCGAGCGTCAGAGACCTCCGGTCGAGCCGGGCGTGGACGTCGACATCGCCGAACGCCGGTGGGCCGGCCACGACCAGGGCCGCCGCCCAGAGGCCCACCGCCGCGAGGAGCCTCATCTACCAGTCCCTCCCGCGCTTCTCCTGGGCCGCGCGCACCTTGCGCTGGCGCTGCTGGTCGACCCTCGCGAGCTCCTCGAGAGCGTTCAGAAGCTGCTCGGCCTGAAGGCGGCTCATGCCGCCCGCAGCACCGGTCGAGGTCTGCTCCTCTCCGCCCGCGACGGGCTGCGGCGATCTCGGCTGCGCCTGCGGGAGGGCTTGAGGAGTTCCACCGCCGCCCGAACCCCCGGCCGCGGGCGAGGGCTTGGGACGCTGCTCCGGCCGCGGGCTCTGGCGCCGCTCCTCCTGCCGGCGGCGGAGCAGCACCTCGTAGTTCCAGCGCGCTTCGGCGTCCGCGGGATCGCGCTCCAGCACGCGGCGAAGCTCGATCAGGGCCGGGTCGTACTCCTGGCGCTGCCCGAGCAGCGTGCCGAGATTGTAGGCGGCGGCGTTGCCGACGGGGTCGTCGCGCCCCGCGAGCCTCCTCAGGTCGTCGTCGGCCTCCGTGCCGGATCCCTTGAGTGCCTCCGCCGTGGCGCGGTTCAGCCGCACCGGAGCCGGAGCGGCGAGCCCCCCGAAGATCCGGCCCAGGACGCTGGGGCGGAGCCGCAAGGCGTAGAGCGATTCGGCCTCTGCGAACCGGCCGGCCTTGAAGGCCCGGTCCCCGCGCGCCCAGTAGCTCTGCGCCCGCGCGGTCGAGGGTACGAGCAGGCAGAGCAGCACGGCCGCCGCGGCGGCCGTCGCGCGCTCGGAATGGAGCGGCGTCTCCGCTCCGCGCCTCGGCTCGCGGCGCCGCCGCAGGGGGCCGCGCTCGATCCCGAGCAGCAGGGCCGCCGCGGCGGCCAGCCAGGGGAAACGCGCGACCGGGCGCTCGACCAGGCGCTGCCCGCGCCCCGCGCGGGCCACGCTCCCGAGCGCGCTCATCAGGCGCGGCATGTCCCCTCCCGGACGGGTGGCGGGGAAGTAGGCGCCATGGGTGCGGCGCGCCAGCGCTCGCATCAGGCCCTCGTCGAGCCGGCTCTTCACCGCGTTCCCCTCCGCGTCCCGCTTCACGTCCACCACCCGCTCCTCCTCGTCGAGCACCGGGACCGCGTCGCCGGCCGGAGTTCCGACTCCGACCGCGAACACCCGGACGTTGGCGCGGGCCACCTCCTCGAGCGCCGCCCGAGCTCCGCGCTCCAGGTCCTCGCCGTCGGTCCACAGCACGATGGCCTGCTCCTCACGCCTGCCCGACGGCAGCAGGGGCAGGGCGGTGTGGAGCGCGCGTCCCAGATCGGTGCCCGGCTGGCTCAGGGTGGCGCTCGACAGGGCCCCCACCACCAGGCGCGCGGCCGCGCGGTCCAGGGTCAGGGGACAGAGCCGCACCGCGTCGCCGGCGAACGCCAGCACCGCGACCCGGCTGCCCGCGAGCTGATCGATCACCGCCAGCGCCTCGCGGCGCGCCTCGGCGAGACGGCTGGGCGGCACGTCGCGCGCGTCCATGCTGGCCGAGACATCGAGCATCAGCACCACGTCGGAGCCGTTGGCGCCGCGGCGCACCACCTCGCGCCCCCACTCGGGCCCCGCCGCCCCGACCGCGAGGAGCCCGAGCGCGGCGAGGCGGAGCGCCCCGCGCATCCACCGCTGGGCGGGCCGCCGCTGGGCGAGGAGCGCGTGGTCGGGCCGCTTGCCCACGAGCCGGCCGAGCGCGCGCTCGGCTCGCCACGCCGCCCAGGCCTCGAGCAGCCCGAGCGGCGCCAGAGCCACGAGCGCCCACAGCCACCGTGGATCGCTGAACGTCATCGCCCCTCCCTCGTGAGCCCGGCGGTCGCGAAATCCAGAGTCGCTCTCATGGCAGCCGGAACGCCCAGGTGGTCGATCCCAGCAGGTAGACCGCGAGCAGCAAGGCGGCGACTCCCAGCAGCGCCGGGCCGAGATCGAAGTACTCGCGGTACTCGATGGCGTGGATCGGGGCGCGCTCGAGCCGGTCGATCGCGGAGTAGATCCCGGCCAGGGCGGCGGGATCCACCGCCCTGAAGAAGCGCGCGCCGGTGCGCCGCGCGATCTCTCTCAGGGTCTCCTCGTCCACGTCCATCCGCACCATCTCGGTGCGCCGCCCCACCAGAGGATCGTCCACCGGAACCGGCACCACGCCCCCGCGCCCCACGAGCACGGTGTAGACCTTGACCCCGAGCGCCCGCGCCAGGTCGGCGCCGGTCAACGGGTCGATCGCGCCCCGGTTGTTCTGGCCGTCGGTGAGCAGCACTACGACGCGGCTCGGGGTCCGGCTCTCCTTGAGGCCCGCCACCGCCGTGGCCAGTCCCATGCCGATCGCGGTGCCGTCCTCGGCGAGGCCGATATCGAGCCCCTCAAGCAGCTCGGTGAGCGCGTCGTGATCGAGGGTGAGCGGGCACTGGCTGAACGCCGTCCCGGCGAACGCCACCAGGCCCAGGCGGTCGTGGGCGCGCTGGCGAATGAAGTCGCGCGCGGTTTGCTTGGCGACCGCCAGGCGATTGGAGGGGCGGAAGTCCTCGGCGGCCATGCTGGGCGAGATGTCGAGCGCGAGCTCGATGTCCACGCCGCGCGTCTCGGTCTCGGTCTGGCGGACCCCTTGCTGGGGTCGCGCGATGGCAGCGACCGCGAGCGCGAGCGCCACCCATGGCAGCACCTCGAGCGGGCGGACCGCCAGGGTGGCGAGGCGCGAGCCGAAGCCGGCGGTGCGGACCCACAGCACGGCGGCGGGCCGCTCCGCCGGCCGGCGCGTCCGCCACACGAGCCAGGCCACGAGCAGGAGGAGCGGAAGGGCCCAGGGGATCTCCCAGCGCATCAGGCCGCCCTCTCGACCGGCTCGGGGAGGCGCCGCCGGACCATCGCCTCGACCGCCTGCTCGGCCCTCGACGCCTCCTCGGCCGAGGAGGGGGCGCGCCCGAACTTGAGCCGATCCCAGAGCCCGAGGAGCGGGGCGAGCCGGTCGAGGTCGTCAGGGTGAACCCCGGCGCCCTCGAGGTGCTCGAGCAGCTCGGGCGTACAGTCTCCGGGGCGCGGCGTCATGGCGGTGGCCTCGAGGAAGCGGCGAGCGATGTGGCTGAGCTGGAGCGCGTGCTCGGCGAACCGCCCCTTGCCCGGCAGGCCCAGTCGCCTCAAGGCGGCCAGCTCGGCGAGCGCCGCCTCTCCCGGCTGAAGGCGCCGCGCCGCGATCGGAGGTTCCACGGGGCGCCGCCGGCGCCACCAGACCAGCGCGGCGATGGCGCCGGCGACTCCCAGGACCCCGGCCGCGACCAGGCTCCAGGAGACACGCTCCCACCACGGCGCCGCGAGCGGCCCGCGCGGCGGCTTCAGGTCGGCGTTGCTGTCGGCGGGGCCCAGCACCGGGACCACGATCAGGTTGACGGCGGGAAGGCGGTAGATCGCCGGGTCCCGCGGGTCGACCGATCGGAGCCTGACCCCGGGAATCGTGACCACCCCGGTGCGGAACACCTGGAGCGGGGCCTCGATCGTCAAGGTGTCCGGCACGAAGCGCGCCGGCGCGCGGGCCGCCTTTCCGACCCGCGCCGGCGGATGAGCGCGCTTGAGCCCCGGGCGCCGGGCTCCCCAGGTGAGGTCGCCGTCCAGCTCGGGGGGCAGCCATTTCATGCCTCCGTTCCACTGGATCACGCGCCCGCGGTACGTTACGCGCTCTCCCAGCCGCGCCACGCCCGGATCCACGCTGGCGCTCGCCCCACCGCCCGGGATCGAGGCCGGTGTCTCCGCCGCGGCGGCGCCCTGGGCGAGCAGGCCGGCCACGACCGCCGCCGCGAGGCCGGCGCTTCTCACGGCTGCGCCCTCGCCTGCCGCCGCGACGAGAAGTACCGGATCAGCGTGGGCAGGTAGGACCGATCGGTGCGGATCTGGAGGATCGGACAGCGCGCCTCGCCGAGCAGGCGCTCGGTGCGCTGGCGCCGCTCGCGGGCCTCGCGCTGGTAGGCCCGCCGCAGCCCGGCGCTCGAGGTGTCGACCAGGGTGCGCTCGCCGGTCTCGAGATCCTCGAGCTCCACCCAGCCCACTCCCGGCAGGATCTCGTCGCGCGGGTCCTCGAGCCGGATCGCAGTCAGCTCGTGCCGCCGCCCGAGCACTCTCCAGTCCCGCGAGTCGAGCGTGTCCTCGAAGTCCGAGATCCAGAACACCAGACTGCGCCTCCGGCTGACGCGGAGGATGAAGCGCGCCGCCTCGGCGAGACGCGTGCCGCCCGCCCGCGCCGTCACCCCGAGCACGTCGCGCAGGAGCCGCAGCAGGTGGGTGCGCCCGCGCGAGGGCGGGACGAAGTGCTCCACCCGCTCGCCGGCGAGCACCAGCCCCACCCGGTCGTTGTTGCTGATCGCCGCAAAACCCAGCACGGCGCACAGCTCGGCGGCGAGCTCGCGCTTCTCCGGGCCGGCGGTGCCGAAGCGCATCGAGCGCGACACGTCGACCACCAGCAGGACGGTGAGCTCCCGCTCCTCGACGAAGCGCTTCACGTAAGGGGAGCCGAGCCGCGCGGTGACGTTCCAGTCGATGTCGCGGACCTCGTCCCCGGGCACGTAGGGCCGCACTTCCTCGAACTCGACGCCGCGCCCCTTGAAAACGCTCCCCGAGCGGCCGGCGAACAGATCCTCCACCAAGTGACGGCTGCGGATCTCGAGCCGGCGGACCTTGCGCAGCAGCTCCGCCGTCTGCATCAGGGCACGCGCACCTGCTCCAGGATGCGGCGCGCCAACTCCTCGCCGTCGATACCCTCGGCTTCCGCCTCGTAGGAGACGTGGATGCGGTGGCGCAGCACCTCGGGCGCGATCCCCTTGACGTCCTCGGGAAGCACGTAGGGCCGGCCCTCGAGCACGGCCAGCGCCTGGGCCCCGCGCACCAGGAACAGCGTGGCGCGCGGGCTCGCGCCCATCGCCAGCAGGGTGTCGAGCTGGAGCCCGTAGTCGCGCGGGCGGCGGGTCGCCGAGACGATGTCGAGCACGTACTCCTGGATCTTGTCGTCCACGTAGACGTCGGCGAGGGCTTCCCGCGCCTCGAGCACGTCCTCGTGGCTGGCGCGCGGCGTCAGCTCGGGCAGGCTCTGGAGCCCGGCGCGGCGCAGGATCTCCTTCTCCTCGGCGCGCCCCGGATAGCCCACCTTCACCTTGAGCATGAAGCGGTCGCTCTGCGCCTCCGGCAACGGGTAGGTGCCCTCGTGCTCGATCGGGTTCTGGGTGGCGAGCACCAGGAAGGGCTCCTCGAGCGCGTGGCTCTCGTCCCCCAGGGTCACCTGCTTCTCCTGCATCGCTTCGAGCAGGGCCGACTGGACCTTGGCCGGGGCGCGGTTGATCTCGTCCGCCAGCACGAGATGGCTGAAGAGGGGCCCCTTCTTGGCGGTGAACGAGCCGTCGCGCGGGTTGTAGATGAGCGTCCCGGTGAGGTCGGCCGGCAGGAGGTCGGGGGTGAACTGGATGCGCCTGAACTTGAGCGAGAGCGAATCGGCCAGGCTCTTCACGGCCAGCGTCTTGGCGAGGCCCGGCACGCCCTCCAGGAGCACGTGCCCGCCGGTCAGGAGACCGACCAGCAGGCGATCCACCATGCGGCGCTGGCCAACCAGCGCTCTTGCGACCTCTTCCCGGACCCCGGCGAGAATCTCGCCGGCGCGTTCGATGCGCAGTGCCTGCTGGGTACCCACGGTCATGGTTCGGCTCCTTCCGGTTCGCGCCTCCTCGCCCGCTCGTGAGCGACCGCGCTCACGGTCGGGCGGGGTGCCGGGCCACTTCATGCGGTGCGCTGCCGGCGCGATGAAACTCGTTCCGACGCCGCAGTATAGCGGAGGCCTCGCGGCGATCAATCACGGGAGCGCAACGCCAGGGCCCGCAAGCTCCGTGGCCGCGGGAAGGACCGGACAGCCGGCCCAGCCCGACGCCGCCGGCTCCGCCCGCGAAGCCCGGGGGCCGGGGCGGCGGGCTCCAGGCGCCTCGCGCCGCGTCGTCTCCATCTCCATTCTATCGGCGAGGCGGCGGTCGGCGTGCAGCGCCGGCGCGGAGGCCGCCGGGCCGGGCACTCCCGTCAGGTGCGGAGCACGGGCTCCCAGGCGAAGAGCGGGAAGCCCGAGCTGACCTCCAGCACCTCGCATCCGACCGCGCGCGCGGTCTCCAGGTCGTCGGGGCGCTCGAGGATCCGGGCGATCCAGCCGGCGATCAGGCCCATCTCCTCCACCCCGAACCCGCGCGTGGTGAGGGCGGGCGTGCCCAGACGGATCCCGCTCGTCACCCAGGGCTTCTGCGGGTCGTTGGGGACGGCGTTCTTGTTGACCGTGATGCGGGCGCGATGGAGCGCCTCCTCGGCCGCCTTGCCGGTCATGCCGCGCGCTCTCAGGTCCACGAGCATCAGGTGGTTGTCGGTGCCGCCGCTCACCAGGTCGAAGCCACGCGCGACCAGTCCCCCGGCCAGCGCGGCCGCGTTCTCCACGATGCGGCGCTGATAGGCCCGGAAGCCGTCGCCGAGCGCCTCCCCGAAGCACACCGCCTTCGCGGCGATGATGTGCATCAGCGGGCCGCCCTGGAGGCCCGGGAACACCGTCTTGTCGAGCTTCTCGGCCAGCGCGGCGCGCGCGAGGACGAAGCCGCCCCTGGGGCCGCGCATCGTCTTGTGGGTCGTGCTGGTCACGAGGTCCGCGTGCGGCACCGGGCTGGGATGGAGGCCAGCGGCCACCAGCCCGGCGATGTGCGCCATGTCCACCACCAGCGCCGCGCCCACCTCGCGCGCGATGGCGGCGAATCGCTCGAAGTCGAGGATCCTGGGATAGGCGCTGGCACCGGCCACGATCAGGCGCGGCCGATGCTCGCGGGCCATCCGCGCGAGGGCGTCGTAATCGAGCCTGCCGTCCTCCGGCCGCACGCCGTACTGCACCGCCTTCCACAGCCTGCCGGTGAGCGAGACGGGATGGCCGTGGGTCAGGTGCCCGCCGTGCGCGAGGCTCATGCCCATCAAGGTGTCGCCCGGCTCGGAGACCGCCAGGTAGGCGGCCAGGTTGGCCGAGGCGCCCGAGTGAGCCTGGACATTGGCGTGCTCGGCGCCGAACAGGGTCGTGACCCGCTCGATGGCGAGGGTCTCGGCCACGTCGACGAACTCGCAGCCTCCGTAGTAACGCTTGCGCGGCAGCCCCTCGGCGTACTTGTTCGTCATCACCGAGCCCGCCGCCTCGAGCACCGCCGGGCTCACGAAGTTCTCGGAGGCGATGAGCTCGAGCGTGGTGAGCTCCCGGTGACGCTCGCCGGCGATGGCCTCGAAGATCCTGGGGTCCTGCTCCTGGAGCGACGACACCGGTCTCAGCTCCTCACCAGGTGGGCGGCTTCGTAGTCGAGGATCTTCCGCAGGCGGCGCTCGTGCCGGCCGCCCTCGAAGGGCGTCTCGAGCCAGATCCGGAGCCAGCGCACCGCGTCCTCCGGGTCGCGGGTGGTGCGGCCGCCGAGCGCCAGCACGTTCGAGTCGTTGTGCTCGCGGGTGAGGCGCGCGGTCTCGTCGCTCGTGACCAGGGCGGCCCTGACGCCGGCCACCTTGTTGGCGGCGATGCTCTCCCCGATCCCGCTACCGCCGAGCACGATTCCGCGGTCCACCTCGCGCCGCGCCACCATCTCCCCGACCGGGAAGCAGTAATCCGGGTAGTCCACCGGCTCGGTGGAGTGGGTGCCCAGGTCCACGACGTCGTGACCCTCCTGCTCCAGCACGCGCTTCAACCGCTCCTTGAGCAGGTATCCCGCGTGGTCGGTGCCGATCGCGATCCGCATCCGCCCTGGCTAGCGCGGACTCGAGGCGGTCTTCGAGGGCGCCGCACCCACCGGCGAGCCGGCCCCCGCCGCCTCCGGAACCAGCGTGAGCCAGCCATGGCGGTCGGCGACCTCGCCGCGCACCACGGCGAAGAACGCGTCCTGGATGGCCTGGGTGACGGGCCCGCGGCCGCCGGCTCCCACCGGGATCCGATCCACCGAGCCGATCGGCGAGACCTCCACCGCCGTGCCGGTGAAGAACAGCTCGTCGGAGGTGTACAGGAGCTCGCGCGGCATCACCTCCTCGCGCACCCGGTAGCCGAGCTCGCGCGCCAGCGTCATCACCGAATCGCGGGTGATGCCCGCCAGGATGCTGCTGTGGAGCGGTGTGGTCCAGAGCTCACCGCGGACCACGGCGAACAGGTTCTGCCCGCTGCCCTCGCTCACGAAGCCGTTGATGTCGAGCGCGATCGCCTCGACGTAGCCGTCGACCAGCGCCTCCATCTTCATGAGCTGCGAGTTCATGTAGTTCGCCGACGCCTTGGCCAGCGCCGGGAGCGTGTTGGGCGCGAAGCGCTGCCACGAGCTCACCTTGACCGGCACGCCTTTCACCAGCGCGTCCTCGCCCAGGTACTTGCCCCACGGGAACGCCGCCACCGCCACCTCGACCGGGCTCCCGAACGGGTTGACGCCCAGGTTCTCGTAGCCGCGATAGATGAGCGGCCGGATGTAGCACTCCTTGAGCTCGTTGAGGGCCACCGCCTCGACGCACGCGTCGCGGATCTGCTTCCGGGTGAAGGCGGTCTCCATGCGGTAGACCTTGGCCGACGCCATCAGGCGGTCCATGTGCTCCTCGAGCCGGAAGATCGCCGGGCCCCTCGGGGTGCCGTAGCAGCGGATGCCCTCGAAAACGCTGGAGGCGTAATGAACGACGTGCGAGAGGATGTGTATATGGGCGTCGTCCCATGCCACCCACTTGCCGTTCATCCAGATCTTGCTGGCCTTCATGATCGCCATCGCTCACCTCGTGGGTCGGCCCCCGGCCGCGTTCACACCGAGCGTGCCCGCAGCGTCTCGAGAACCTGTGGAGTTACACGCTTCACATGGCGCCGGATGCGGCGCCAGCACTCTTCGTATGCCTCGATCGACGCGCCGAAAGGATCCGAGACCGGCAAGCCCGGCTCGCCCGGCTCCGGCCAGTCGCTCAGCACGTGAGTCCGCCTCGGTTCCGCTCCCAGCGCCTGGACGGCGCTCAGGTGGTCGCGGTCCATCACCAGCACCAGGTCGGCGGCCCGCAGCATGACCGGCGTGACGCGCCGCGAGCGATGCGCTCCGAGGTCGATGCCGTCGCGGTTCGCTACCTCGATCGCCCCCTCGGTCGCCGGCTGCCCCTCCCAGGCGGCCGTCCCCGCCGAGGCGACCTCCACCCGCGCCCCCTCGGTCCCGAGCTCCCGGGCGAGCGCTCCCGCCGCCATCGGGCTCCGGCAGGTATTTCCGGTACACACGAAGAGAATGCGGAAGATCGGCTCCGGAGGGATCATACGGATTCAAGCATAGAGACCACCCTCCGGGGGGTCAATCCCCGGCACCGCGGGCCTGCGGAGGTGAGCGCACCGACGAGTGTCGGCTCGGGGTGGGCCATGCTTGCTTCGCAAAAGCCCCTTTCCCCTCGTGAGCCTTGCCGCCGCTCGTTTGCGATCCGTCGCTGGAGCGATCATGCGGCGAAGGCACTCAGCCGGCGCGCTCCGCCGTCAGGTCCTCGAACTCGCCCAGCGCCCCGATCACGTCTACCGCGCCGCGGCGCAGCAGCCGCGGGCGCGGCACGCTGACGTCCACCAGCGTGGAGGGCAGGCCGCCCGGCCGCGGACCGCCGTCGAGCACCAGGTCGAGCTGATTGCCGAAGATCTGCACGACTTCCTCGGCGCTCTCGGCGGGGCGCTGGCCCGAAAGGTTCGCGCTGCTCGAGACCACCGGACCGCCGATCAGGGCCAGGAGCTTGTGACAGAGCGCGTCCCTGGGGACGCGCAGCGCCACGGTTCCTCCCGCGCCGCGCACCCGCGGCGGCACGATCGGGGCCGCCTTGAAGATCATCGACAGCGGACCGGGCCAGTACTCGCGCATGAGTGTCTCGGCCTGGGGCGAAACATCGACCGCCAGCCCGTAGACCTGGCGCGCCTCGGGGATGAGAGAGATCACCGCCAGCGAGGGATCGCGCCGCTTGAGGCGCGCCACCATCTCGACCGCCGAGACGTCGAACAGCGAGCAGCCGAGCCCGTAGAGGGTGTCGGTGGGAAAGGCAATCACGCCGCCGCGCAGCACCGCCTCGGCGGCGGCGAGGAGGGCCTGATCGTCGGGGTTCTCGGGGTCGACCCGCAGCAGGTCCACCGTCATTCCCCGAGCGCGGTCCGCGGAGGCCGCTTCCCGGCTGCCCCCCGGCGGCCCGGTGCCGCTCCTCGCTCACCCCGGGAGTCGCGAGACCGGCCGGCGTCCGCTCCCGGTGCCGCGCCCCCCGCCCGGGCCTCGATCCGGCGCATCAGGGAGGGATCGGAAAGCGCGAGGATGCGGACCGCCAGGTGCGCGGCGTTCCTCGCTCCCCACGATCCGACCGCGAGCGTTCCCACCGGCACGCCCGGCGGCATCTGCACCGTTGAGAGCAGGGCATCGAAGCCGCCGAGCGGCGAGCTCGCGAGCGGCACGCCGAGCACCGGCAGCCGGCTGTGAGCCGCCATGGCCCCGGCGAGGTGCGCCGCCCCTCCCGCGCCAGCGATGATCACGCGCAGGCCGCGCTCCCTGGCACTCCGGGCCCAGCTCGCCGCGGCGTCCGGCGCCCGATGCGCCGAGCGCACCACCAGCTCCGAGCCGACGCCGAACTCATCGAGCACGCGCACCGCCTCCTCCATGGTCGGGCGATCGGATTCGCTGCCCATCACGACCCCGACCTCGATCCTCGGGCCTCGTCTCGGCCGCTTCTCCGTCATGACGCACCCAGCGCGGCCCGCGCGCGCTCCCGGGCCGCGGCGATGTCGCTCCGGAAGCGCCACCCCTCTCCTCCCAGCCGCTCGAGCGCCCGGTAGACGCGGTGGCGCGCCGCCTCGCGGTCGGGCCCGACGGCCGCCACGTGCAGCGCCCGCCCGCCCCGCACCCGCCACAGACCCTCGTCGGGCGCCGCGGCGGCGTGAAACAGCAGCACACCCGGCTCGGCCGCGAGCCGATCCACCCCCTCGATGCGGCCGCCGCCCTCGACCCGCTCCGGATATCCCCGGTCCACCACCGCCACCGAGACTGCGGCCCCTTCACCGCGCCGGATCGACGATCGGTCGAGGCTGCCCGAGGCGGCGCCGTCCAGGAGATCGGCGAACGATCCCTCGAGGAGCGGCACCACCGCCTGAGTCTCCGGGTCTCCGAAGCGGCAGTTGAACTCGACCACGAGCGGGCCCTCTGGGCCGAGCATGATTCCGCAGTAGAGGAGGCCCCGGTAAGGCGTGCCGCGTCTCGCCATCGCCTCGAGCACCGGCGCCACCACGCGGCGCGCGATCTCGTCCTCGTGCCGCGGGGTCACGCTCTCCAGGGGCGCGAACGCGCCCATGCCTCCGGTGTTCGGCCCCGCGTCGCCCTCGCGCGCGCGCTTGTAATCGCGCGCCGCCGGAAGCAGCACGAAGCGCTCGCCGTCGGTGACCGCCATCACCGAGGCTTCCTCTCCCTCGAGGAACTCCTCGATCAGCACTCGCCTTCCCCCGGGGCCGAAGGAGCCTCGCTCGAGGCAGGAGGCGAGAAAGTCCTCGGCGGCGTCGCGATCGGAGGTGACCCGCACTCCCTTGCCGGCCGCGATGCCGTCGGCCTTGACCACGTAGGGAGGGGCGGCGCGGCGCAAGGCCGCCCGTGCGGCGTCCAGGGCGTCGAACGCCTCGGCGCGCGCGGTCGGGACGCCGGCCTCGCGCATGAGCTGCTTCGCGAACCACTTGCTCGCCTCGAGGCGAGACGCCTCGGCGCTCGGCCCGAACGCCTTCACGCCGGCACGCTGCAGCGCGTCGGCGAGCCCGGCGGCCAGAGGGGCCTCGGGGCCCACCACGACGAGGTCGACGCCCTCGGCCTTGCAGGCGGCGATCAGGGAGGACGAATCCGACTCGGCGATCGGGAGGCACCGCACGGTCCGGGCGATGCCGGGGTTCCCCGGGGCGACGAGCACCTCGGTATCCGGATCGCGTGCGAGCCGCCAGGCGAGCGCATGCTCGCGACCGCCCGAGCCGACCACGAGAATCCGGCGCGAAGCCATGCGCCGCACTCTAGCCAGCAGGCGCGAGGAGGGTCAAGACGCTACGCTCGCGCGCGCCTCCGGCCGCGAGCGCGGAGCGCCGAGCCTCGGAGCCGCGGTCAGCATCCGCGCCGCGCACCCTCGAGCTCTTCCCGAAGCAGCTCCTGGACCACCTGGGGCGCGGCCTGCCCGCCGCTCTTCTTCATCACCTGCCCGACCAGGAAGCCGAGGGTCGCGCTCTTTCCTCCCAGGTACTGCCGGACCGGCCCGGGGTTCTCGGCGAGCACGGCTCGCACCAGAGGTCTCAGCTCCTCGGGCGTGGCCTGCACCCTCCCGCCGTGGCGATCCAGCAGCTCGCCGGTCCCTCCGGGCTCCTCCACCATCCAGCCGAACACCTGCTTGGCGAGCGGGCCGGGAAGCTCCTT
>Ga0066709_100002856_pt1 | contig 12899 bp, 9 predicted proteins | sample GraSoiAngelo_158_FD_79665 | JGI IMG/M metagenome (GOLD analysis project Ga0066709, IMG submission 79665) | Grasslands soil microbial communities from the Angelo Coastal Reserve, California, USA - 14_1009_16_30cm | ecosystem: Environmental > Terrestrial > Soil > Grasslands | place: USA... | reverse complement strand
CTCGCCGCGGTACGAGATGGAGACCCGGGCGTCGCTCTCCTCTGCGAGCTGCATGGCGGCTTCCAGCGCTGCATCGCCGCCGCCCACCACCAGGACGTCGCAGCCCTCGTACTGCTCGGGATCCGTCATGCGGTAGGTGACTTTCGGGAGATCCTCTCCGCGGCAGCCCAACTTGCGCGGGGTTCCACGGAGGCCAGTAGCGAGGATCACCTTGCGCGCATCGATCGAACCGCGGTTGGTCTCCACCCGGAAGGCGCCGTCACTCCCCTCGATACCGGTGACCTTCACGCCTTCATCGATGCCGACGTTTCCCTTGTTGAGCGCGCGCTGCCAGGTCGAGAGCAGCTCTTCCTTGCTGATCAGCTTCTTCGTCACCTTTCCGAAGAAGGGGACCTGGAACGGCTCCGTCATCACCACTTTCTGGCGCGGATAGTTCGCTACCGTTCCGCCCAGCGACCCTTGTTCGAGCACGCGAAACGTGCGTCCGGCCTCGCGCAGGCGCAGCGCTGCCGCCAGCCCTGCCGGGCCCGCGCCGACGATCACCACGTCGGTCGAGGAGCCACTGCCTCTCGGCATCGTCTGGGCCAGGCGCTCCGCCACCTGCAGTCCCTGCGTCACGGCGTTCTTGATCAGACCCATGCCGCCCAGCTCGCCGACGATGTGGACGCCCGGCCGGCTCGACTCGAAGTACTCGTCCACCATCGGGAGATCGACGCCGCGCTCGGAGGTGCCGAAGACGAGCTTGATGGCGTCGACCGGGCACTCGGCCGCGCACTTCCCGTGGCCGATGCATTGATCGGCGTGAATGAGACGGGCCGCCCCGTTTACGATGCCGAGGATGTCGCCCTCGGGGCAGGACTTGAGGCAGGTCAGGCTGCCGATGCAGATGTCCGGGTCGATCACCGGATGCAGGGTCATCGGGACCTGGACGCCTCGCCCGCGCGCCTCTTGCAGCGCGGTGGCGCTTTTGCGGCGCCGGCGCCTGCGGCGCGCGAGGTGAACGACGGCGACCGCCAGGCACCCGAGCACCGCCGTCAGCAGGATCGCTCTTCCCAGGTCCATGCCCGCGAGCAGCTTCCCGGGGTCCGCTTTCGCGAGGAGTTTTCCGAGCCGGAGCCTCGCGAACAATCTTCCCAGCTCGTCCACTCTCGCGAGCAGGGGGGCCACACCACTTCCTTACCCCCTCGACCGGATCCCAGATACACGCGGAAGTGCGTCGAGAGAGCCGCCGGTCGGTCCAGCGGTGCGCGCGTCGGTGGTTCGCGCGTTCGTGGCCGCGCGAAATTTACACCTCGGATGCGCGCCGGATCCGGCCCTGATCCCTCGGGAGATCGGATGGTTGTGAAGTCGCGAGTCCATGTGTGCCGGAATGGCGAGGCCTGCGCAGACCGGAGTCATCTCCCGGCAGCCGTCGACTGCCGTGCTGCAGCTGATTGCCACGCAAGCGTCCTCAAATGGCACGCGGACGCGTGCCGTGCAGCGCGTTATCATGGCGCGCCATGGTTGTGCTCGCTCGCGCGGCGTTGCTTTGCGTGGCTGGGACGGTCCTTGGGATCGCGGGCAACCGCTTCACGCCGCGGCCTGCGCCGCTGGGCGCTCCCGTGGCCGCGTCCGCGGAGCAACCGGGCGCGGCCTGCGAGAATCCCGGCGCGAGCGTCGACCACATCTCGGTGGAAGAAGCGAAGCCGCTCTGCCTCGCCTGCACTGCGGCCTTCATCGACGCGCGCTCCGCGCCGGAGTACGCCGCGGGCCACGTAACCGGTGCGCTGCACCTCCCTCCCGAAGGCCCGTTCGAACCGCTGCTCCCCGCCCTGCGCAAGGCTCCCGCGGTCATCGTCTACGACCGCGACCGCGCGTGTTCCGCGGCGAACCAGGTCGCCGCCCGGCTTCAAGCGTACGGCTTGCGAGACGTGCGCGTGCTCACCGGCGCCTGGCCGGAATGGCTCGCCCGGGGCGGTCCTGGCGAGTCGGGGGCCTGCCGCCTCTGCGCGGGGGACAGGCCATGACGCGCCTGGTCCTGACCGCGATCCGGGTCGCGCTCGGCGCGCTCTTCCTCTGGGCCGCGGCCACCAAGCTTCCAGACCTGGCGGGCTTCGCCCAGGACGTCGCGAACTACCGCGTCCTCCCTCCGATACTGGTGCCCTACGCGGCCGCCGCGGTGGTCGGAATCGAGATCTTGTCGGGCCTTGCGCTGGTCACCGGCGCCGCGGCGAAACCCGCGGCGCTGCTGGTCGCGGCGCTGCTCGTCGCGTTCATCGTCTTCCTCGCGCAGGCGCTGCTGCGGGGCATCGACCTGCGCTGCGGTTGCTTCGGGGGAGACGAGCCGGCGTCCTGGTGGACGGTGGCGCGCGATCTCGCGATGCTCGCCGCGGCGGTTGTGGTCGCGCGTGGATCGCCCCAGCAGCAGCAGGGTGGCCGCACCCTGGCGACCTAGCCGGCGTGCTTGCGAACGAAGGCCGCGATGCCTCGGAGCGCCGCTTCGGGCTGATCGCGGTGGGGCGAGTGCCCGCACCGCGGCAGCAGCAACACCTCGACGCTCCGGGCACCGCGGCGGATGGCGTCGATCTGCTTCCCGGTGCCGTACTCATCCTGCTCGCCTTGGACCACCAGGACGGGCGCCGCGATCCGGGGAAGAAACTCCTCCAGGTTCCAGTCGCGGAACTCCGGATCGAGCCAGGGACGGTTCCAACCCCAGAAGGCGGCGTCGACGTCCTGATGATATTTCGCCAAGCGCTGGCGCAGGTCGCCGCGTTCGTAGGCCTCGCGCGCGTTCGCAATGCTTCGAAGCCCCATCTGCTCGGTGAACACGTGCGGCGCCTCCAGCACCAGCGCGCGAGCTTTCCCGCCGCTGCCGGCATGGATGATGGCGATCGACGCGCCGTCGCTGTGGCCGACCAGCACCGGGTCGTCGATTCCCGCCGCGGCCAGGATCTCGGGCAACAGCTCCGCCTCCTCGTGCATGTAGCGGACCGAGCGGGGCAGGGGGGCGGCGTCCGATTCGCCGTATCCCGCGCGGCTGTACACGAACGCGGGCAGCCCGGTCGCGTCCGCGAGCGTCCGCGGGAAGTCGCGCCACAACCCCACCGAGCCCAACCCTTCGTGAAGGAACACCAGCGTCGGACCGCCGCGAGGTCCGATCTGCTGCGCCTCGATCTTCTTGCCCCGGACGGTGATCATCCGGTTACCTGGCGACCGCCGCAGGCCAGGCGCGCGAGAGGATCGCCGCGGCATCCACGCCCGCAGGCAGGGTACCGAACGCGGATCCGCCGTCTCCGAGCAGCCGCGTCGCGCAGAAGGCGTCGGCGACGGCCCCCGGCGCATGGCGGACGAGCAGCGATCCCTGCAGGGCCAGGCCCAGCGATTCGACCAGCCGCCGCGCTCCCGCTTCGTCGGGTGTGGCGACTCGCGCTTCCGCCTTCTCCAGGGCAGCGTCGAGGCGGCGGTCGGCGCCGCGGCCAAGGCGGATCTCTTGGACCAGCGCGTCGCGCGCCTCCGGTTCCTTGTGCAGCGCGCGCAGCACGTCGAGGCAGATCACGTTGCCCGACCCCTCCCAGATGGAGTTCAGTGGGGCCTCCCGGTAGATGCGCGGCAGCATCGATTCCTCGACGTACCCGTTCCCTCCCAGGCACTCGAGCGCCTCGGCGACCATGGGCACCGCGCGCTTGCAGACGTGGTACTTGGCGACCGCGGTTCCGATGCGCCGGAAGGAGGTCTCCTCCTCGCGCCGATCGTATGCGCGCGCCAGGCGCATCATGAGAACCGTGGCGGCCTCCGATTCCACGGCCAGGTCGGCGAGGACGGCGCGCATCAGCGGCTGCTCGATCAGGCGCCGGCCGAACGCGGTCCGGTGCACGCAGTGATGAACCGCCTGCGCGAGCGCCTGGCGCATCATGGCCGCCGCGCCGATCACGCAATCGAGCCGGGTGTGGTTCACCATGTCCAGGATGATGCCGATCCCGCGGCCCTCGTCGCCCAGGAGGCGGCCCCAGGCGCGGTCGAGCTCCACCTCGCTGGAAGCGTTGCTCCGGTTTCCCAGCTTGTCCTTGAGCCGCTGGAGATGGAAGCCGTTGCGCTCGCCGTCAGGCGTCCAGCGCGGAACGAGGAAGCAGGACAATCCCCGCGGCGCTTGGGCCAGCACCAGGAACGCGTCGCTCATCGGCGCCGAGCAGAACCACTTGTGTCCGGTGAGCGCGTACGCGCCGCCTCCCAGCGGATCGGCCCGCGTGGTGTTCGCCCGCACGTCGGAGCCGCCCTGCTTCTCGGTCATGCCCATGCCGATCAAGGCGCCGCGCTTTTCGGCCGCGGGCAGCGCGCGGGAGTCGTATTCGAGCGAGACGATCCGAGGGGCCCATTCCTCGAGCAGGTCGGGCTGGTGCCGCAGGGCCGGAAAGGCGGAGTACGTCATCGACACCGGGCATCCGTGGCCCGCTTCCGTCTGCGAGACGAGGAACATCTTCGCCGCGCGCGCGACGTGCGCTCCCTCGCCCGGGTCGCGCCAGGGTCCGCAGTGGACGCCGTTGGCGAGCGAAAGGCGCATCAGCTCGTGCCAGGCGGGATGAAAATCGACTTCGTCGATCCGATGGCCGAATCGATCGTGCGTGCGCAGCCGCGGCGGATTCTGGTTTGCTTCGAATCCAAGGCCGATGGCCTGGCGGGTGGCCGTCGCTCGAGCGAACGAGCCCACCTCGTCCCTTGCCCAGGCGGCCCCTTCCCGCTGGAGCGCCTCGTCCAGGGCGGCATCGCAAGCGAGCGGATCGTAGTCCTGGAGGGGTGGCGGCTGGTTCAGCACCTCGTGCGTAGGCATGCGCGCACTCTAGCGCCTCGCGGAGCAGGGTGCCCGGCACCGCTTCGATCAAGTCCTTGTGAATTCCGCCCGCTCGGCGGAAGCTCCGCCCCGGCATGCTTTTTGGGAGGAAGAACCCCCGGCCGGTTGTTCCGGGGAGGATGGTCTGGCCCCGGACGCCGCCGAAGAGTGTGCGCATCGCCGCGTGGTGCGCCGCGGCATCGTTCGCGCTCCTGGCCCTCGGAGTGGTGGCGGTGGCCTGGGGGTGCCCTCCCGTGGACGCGCTCCACGACCATCGGCCCCCGCAGGCCAGCCTGGTTTTCGACCGTGAAGGCAAGCTGCTGGCGCGCCTCGCTCCGGAAGAGCGCATCGTGGTGCCACTCTCCTCCGTGTCGACGAAGCTGACCGGCGCGTTCCTCGCCATCGAGGACCAGCGGTTCTACGAGCACGGCGGTATCGACTGGCGCCGCGTGGCGGGAGCGATCTGGCGCGACCTGCGGGCGCTCTCGCTCAAGGAGGGCTCGAGCACCATCACCATGCAGCTTGCGCGCAACGTCTTTCCCGACAGCCTCACCCGGGCCCGCACGCTCCGGCGCAAGCTCGCGGAGATGATCGTCGCGCGCCGGATCGAGCGCGTCTTCAGCAAGCAGCAGATCCTGGAGCTGTACCTGAACCAGATCTACCTCGCGAACGGCTATTACGGCGTGGAGGCTGCCTCCCGCGGATACTTCGGGCGTCCCGCCAGCGACCTCTCCCTGGCGCAGGCGGCGCTCCTGGCCGCGCTGCCCAAGGCGCCCTCCAACTACGATCCGCGCCGCTTCCCCGAGCTGGCGGTGAAGCGCCGCAACCTGGTGTTGACCCAGATGGTGCGGACGAAGGTGATTACGCCCAAAGAAGAAGCGGCGGCGCGCAAGACGAAGCTGCGGCTGACGCCGGCGGAGCAGGAGGGCGGAGCGCCCTGGTTCGTGGCGGCGATCCGGCGCGAGCTGCACGACCGGTTCGGCGCCGATGCGGAGACGAAGGGTTTGCGCGTGCGCACCACGCTCGACGCCGGCCTGCAGCGCATCGCGGAGAAGGAGCTGGTCCGCCAGATCGAGGCAATCGAATGCGGCAAGCTGGGGCAGATCGCCGCCGAGAAATGCAACGGAGCGCCGGATGATTGCCTGGAGGGCCTCTTCGTCGCGCTCGACGTGCACACCGGCGACGTGCGCGCGCTGGTGGGCGGTCGAGATTATGGCCTCTCCGAGTTCGACCGGGTGACGCAGGCGCGCCGCCAGGCGGGCTCCACCTTCAAGGCGTTCGTCTGGGCCGCGGCCGTGCAGGCGGGGGTACCCGTCTCCACGCTGCTCGATCCCGCCCAGCTTCCGCCGGACTATGCGCCGGCGGATGGGCAACTGGCTCCCGACAAGCCCCTCAGCCTGCGCGAGGCCCTTCGCGTCTCGTCGAACCGGGCCGCGGTGGCCCTCGGACAGAAGATCGGCATGCCCGCGGTGGTGGAGATGGCGCACTCCTGTGGCATCGGAGATGCCCTGATTCCGCCGTACCCGTCGAGCTTCCTGGGCGCCGCGGACGTGGTCCCTCTCGAGCTGGTAGCCGCGTTCGCCCCCTTCGCCAACGGCGGCGACCGGGTGCTGCCGCGATTCATCGACGAGGTGCGCAACCCGAGCGGGGACGTTCTCCTCAAGAACGGCATCGTGACCGCGCCGGCCCTGAAGCCCGCGGCGGCGTTCATCATGGCCTCGCTCCTCACCGACGTGGTGGAGCGCGGGACGGGAACCGGCGCTCGGGCAGGAGTGCCTCGCGACCTGCCGGTCCTGGGCAAGACGGGCACCACCAACGGCGCCCAGGATGTCTGGTTCATCGGCGCTACGCCCGACCTGGTGGCCGGGGTCTGGATGGGCTTCGACCACCCCCGCCCGCTGGGCGCCGCGGCGGCGGGCGGGAAGTTGGCCGCGCCGGTCTGGGCGCGCGTGATGGCCGCATGGCAACGGGGCAAGCCGAGCCCTCCGCCCTGGCAACGTCCCGAGGGCATCGAGCAGCACGACGTGGACACGCATACCGGCGGCCTCGCCACCGGCGGCTGCCCTTCCCAGCAGGTCGCCCGCGAGTGGTTCCTCTCCGGCAGCGTTCCCAACGATTGCCCCGAGCACGCGGGCGGTCTCGCCGGGTTCCTCGAGCGCACCTTCGGGAAATGGTTCCGTTGAAGCGCTCGGCGGCGCTGGTCCTGCTGACCCCGCTCAGTGCGTCTGGGCTTCCAGCAACGGCGAGGATTCGGGCGCGGTCGGGTCGGGCGACAGGACCGGCCCTTCCGGCCGATAATCCCGCTGGTAGATACGCAGCAGCGAGAGGAGGACGGCGGCGGCGATGGGGCCGAGGATGACCCCCAGGATCCCGAATGCCTCGATGCCGCCGAAGATGGCCATGAATACCAGCAGGTCGCTCATCCGGATCTTCGTGCCGACCAGCTTCGGCCGCAGGATGTAGTCGGCGACGAACACCACCACCACCCCGCTCCAGAGAAGGATGCCGAGGCCCTGGGCCGGGTGTCCGAGCGCGATGACCACGATTCCCACCGGCACCCAGACGAGCCCGGTTCCTACCGCGGGCAAGATGGAGGCGATGCCGGTCAGCGAGGCCCAGACCAACGGGCTGTCCACTCCGAAGAGCCAATAGCCGATGCCCGCGGTGATCGCCTGGTATAGCGACATGACTCCAGTGCTGAAGAGCACGGCGCGGGTCACGTCTCGCACGTCGCTGACGATCTCGGCCACCTGGCCATTGGGCAGCGGGACCATCTCCACCAGCCACCACGCGCCCTCCTTCCCCTCGCGCAAGAGGTAGTAGGAGGTGATGGCGGTGAAGATGAAGATGAAGACGGCGCTGAAGAGGCCGGCCACCAGGCTGGTGGCGCCCTTTCCGAGGAAGGCGGCGAAATCGCGCGCGGTCTCGACGATGCGCTGGTTGACGTCGTCGGGCTGCAGTCCGACGCGGGAGAGGAGCGCGTTCAGGTCGGTCCCGAGGAGGCCGGCCGCGCCCTCCTTCTCGTAGCGGGCCGCGAACTCCTGCACCAGCTGGACGACGCGGTGTCCGACCACGAATACCAGGAACGCCAGCGTGGCCAGCGCCAGCAGCATCACCGTGGCGGTCAGGAGGGCGGCCGGCAGACCCGGGTGTTTTCCGCCGAGCTTGCGCAGCAGCTTCTCGTGGATCGGATAGACGCCGATGGCGATCACGAGCCCCAGGAAGACCGGCACCCAGATGGGCTCGATCGTGCGCCAGAACGCATAGACGGCGAGCGCGAACAACACCAGGAAGGTGGCGCGCTGCAGGCGCGTGCGTTCGATCGATTCTGACATTGATTCGCAGGTAGTCACCGGAGGTGAAATCCGGGACCCCCTGAGCCGTAGAGCGTCATTTGCGAGACGGTTCCAGAGGTATTAGAGGAGAGCGCCATGCTCGCAGCCATCCTGATCGCCGCCGCCTCCCTGCCGCAGATTCCCTTCGAGAAGTATCAGCTCCCGAACGGCCTGACCGTGATCCTCTCCGAGGACCACCGGGCGCCAGTGATAGGGGTGGACCTCTGGTACCACGTCGGCGCGGTGAACGAGCGCAAGGGCCGGAGCGGGTTCGCCCACCTTTTCGAGCACCTGATGTTCCAGGGGAGCAAGCACTTGAACGGGGACGAGCGCACCGTGTTCGCCATGCTCGACCGCAACGGTGCCACCAATCTGAACGGAACCACGGACTGGGACCGGACCAACTACTTCGAGACCATGCCCGCGGACCGGCTCGAGCTCGCGCTCTGGTTGGAGAGCGACCGGATGGGCTTCCTCCTCGATACGCTCGACCAGAAGAAGCTCGACACGCAGCGGGAGGTCGTGCGCAACGAGCGGCGGCAGACCACCGAGAACGTACCGTACGGCCGGGCGGAGGAGCGCCTGGTGCAGCTCCTCTATCCCGACCCCCACCCGTACTTCGGCTATGTGATCGGCTCCCACCAGGATCTGATGGCCGCCTCGCTCGGCGACGTGCAGGACTTCTTCCGCACCTACTACGCGCCCGACAACGCGTCGATCGCCATCGTGGGAGACTTCCGGCCCGCCGACGTGAAACCGCTGGTGGAGAAGTACTTCGGTCCCATTCCCCGCGGGCCCCAAGCGCCGCCGGTCACCGCCAAGACGCAGCCGCACACCGGGGAAGTGCGCGAGACGCTGCGCGATCAGGTCCAGCTCGCCAAGGTGCTGATCGGGTACATCGGCCCCAAGCCGCTCGAGAATCCCGCCATCGGCCCCCTGGTACGCATCCTGGCCGGGGGGAAGTCCAGCCGCCTCTATCACGACCTGGTCTACGAGAAGAAGATCGCGCAAGACGTGAGCGCGAACTGGGATCCCTCCATGCAGCTCGGCGGCATCGTCGAGATCACCGCCACCGTGCAGGTCGGGCACACGCCGGAAGAGGTGGAAGCGGCCTTGACGGAAGAGGTGAGGCGCTTGTGGGAAGCGCCGGCGACAGTCGAAGAGCTGGAGAGGGCGAAGCGCAACCTCGAGTCGGGCTTGTTCGCGCAGCTGGAGAACGTAGGCGGGTTCGGCGGCAAGGCGGATCAGCTCAATTATTACCAGATGTGGGCGCGCGATCCGGGGGCATTCACGAAGAACCTGGACGCGACCCTCGCCGTCACTCCGGCGCAGGTGCAGGCCGTGGCCCGGCAATACCTCAACGATGAGCAGCGCGTGGTGATCACCGTGCTGCCCGAGCAGAAGCAGGCGTCGGCGGGAGGCGGGCGATGAAGCGGCTCTGGACGGTCATGGTGATGGTGTCCTGCGCGTCGGCCTCGCCCAAGCCGGAGGCGCAGCAGACGCAAGCGCCGGCCGGGGACGCCACGAGCGCGAAGCCGCAAGGGACGCCGGACGCGGCATTTCGCGGCCAGCCTCCCTCACCCGGGACGCCTGTCGAGTTCCACGCTCCCGTTCCGGCGCAGCTTGCCCTGAAGAATGGCCTGCCCGTCTTCCTGATCGAGCGTCACGACGTTCCGCTGGTGGCCGTCTCCCTCGCGGTGCGCTCGGGGGCGGATACGGAACCGGCGGGAAAGGCCGGCCTGTCCTCGCTCGCGCTGGACCTGCTGGACGAAGGCACGCAGTCGCGGGACGCAGCCTCGATCGCCCGCGGTTTCGAGGACCTGGGAGCGCGCTACGGCACCAGCGCGGACGCGGACGCTTCCCGGGTGACCGTGACCGCGCTCTCCGACACGTTGGATCCGGCGCTGGAGATCTTCGCCGACGTCGCGCTCAATCCCGCGTTCCGCGAGGCCGACGTGCAGCGCGTGCGCGTGGAGCGCCTGGGCCAGATCGCGCAGGCCCTCGACGATCCCTCCTCGGTGGGCCAACACGTGCTCTCGCGGGTGATCTTCGGCGAGCAGCACCCCTGGGGGTATCCGGGCGACGGGACCGTCAAGTCGGTCAAATCCATCTCCCGCAAGGACGTGGCGGCCTGGCACAAGGCATGGTTCCGCCCCTCGAACGCCGCCCTGTTCGTGGTCGGCGACACCGACGCCGCCACCCTGCTGCCGCTCTTGGAAAAGCGGTTGGGCGGCTGGAAGGACGGGCCGTTCCCCAAGATCCCGGCCCCCACCCGCTCCAGGAAGGCGGTGCGCGTGATCACGATGGTGGACAAGCCCGACGCTCCGCAGTCGCAGATCTGGATCGGCGAGGTGGGGATCGCGTCGACGGCACCGGACATCTTCCCCGTCCGGGTGATGAACAACATCCTCGGCGGCAGCTTCAACTCGCGCCTGAATGGAAACCTCAGGACGGAGCATGCCTGGTCGTACGGAGTGTTCAGCTTCTACGACACGCACCGGGAGGCCGGCCCCTTCGCCGCCGCCGGCGGCGTGATCAGCGAGAAGACGGCCGAGGCGCTGAGCGAGTTCATGAAGGAGCTGGCGCGGATGAAATCCGGCGAGGTGAGCGAGGAGGAGCTTCAGGACGCGAAGGAGGGCCTGATCCGCACCATCCCGGCGCTGTTCGCGAGCAACGAGCAGGCGGCCGGGGCCTACGCGCGCGCGTGGTCGCACGCGCTACCCCTGGATTACTACGCCACCTACCAGCAGCGCGTGGGCGCCGTCACGAAGGACGAGGTGGCAAAGGCCGCGCGGGAGCGGCTGCATCCCGACCAGATGGCCATCGTGGTGGTGGGCCCGTCGCGACAGATCGCCCCGGGCCTGGCAGCGCTCAAGCTCGGCCCCATCGAGCTGCGCGATGCGGAGGGGGAGGCCCGCAAGGCGGTCTCCGCCGCCGGCGGGCACTGACGCGCTACTTCTTGTCGTGCTGGCTTCCGCGCGCGAGCTCCGCCGCGGTGCGATCGGCGAGGTCGAGAAAGGCGAACAGCAGGGCCTGGAGCTTGGTGGGATCGCCGATCCCTTCGAAGCGGTCGTCCTTGATCCGGTAGGCGAGCCAGTCGCGGTCGGTCGCGCCTTCGCGGTACGGCGCAAGCTTGAGCCCGGAGAGCGGCGTGCCCGAAAGGTCGATCTGGACGCTCCAACCCGGCCGTTCCCGGAGGGTCTCGATGCGGACGCCCAGCGCCGGGTCGCGGCCGCGCTCGAGCTGCGCCTTGTGCCAGGCCTGGATGCGCTCGAGGACCTCCATGGGCCGATGCTACGGCCGGCGCGCGCGCGACGGCAACTTCACCTCCGGCCGCCGAAAGGGGATTCAGGAGCTGCGTCCCTGGCGTCTACCTTTGCCTGGCAGCTCGCGCGCCGCGCGAATCCCGGTTTCGATCGCGCCGTGCACCGTGGCGCAAGCGCCCTTGAAGTGCGTCGCCTCGCCGCCGAAGTGCAGGGGCCCCACCGCCTCCGCGAGCGCGCGCTGTGCTTTCAGCGCGCCCACCGGGACCCAGCTGTAGGCGCCCAGCGACAGCTCGTCCTCCTGCCAGTCGAAGGTCAGCGCCCGCAGGGGCCGCACCCGCCTTCCCACCGCCTTGGAGAGGGACCTGATCGCCGCCGCAGCCGCGTCCTTTCCCCGCAGCGCCTCCGCGTTGCGGCTGGCCGCCCACCCGATGATGGCCGGCGCTCGCGAGGGCAGCGGCCGCCAGAACGTCGGCACCGGCTCGCCCTGCGCGTGGAGGAAGGCCAGATCCCGGGGCCACCATGGCCGATGAAAGAGCAGCGCCACCTTGACCACGGCGCCCATCGAGAGCGCGTCGATGGCCGCTTCCTTCCTCCGCGGCAAGGGAGGGACGAACCGCACCGAGCGGGCCTGCAGGACGCCGAGTGGCAGCGTGACGATCGCCCGCGCTCCCTCCCAGGCGCCATGCTCGGTCAGCGCTTGCACGGAGGAATGCGTCCAGCGGATTTCCCGCACGCGGACGCCCAGCTCCACCCGGAGGCCCTGGGCGAGCCGGCGGGGAACGACGTCGTAGCCGCGGGGGAGCCGCGCGATGCGATCGCCATCGATCCGCTCGGCCGCCCGCATCTGCTGAACGATCGCCTTGACGCTCGCGCGATCGATCGGCGCGGCGTTGAACCCTTCGAGATAGTCCTCCGCCAGCCGCCGCTCGGCGGCGCTCGCTCGCCGCCACCAGCTCGCCGTCTCGAGCGCGTCCCGCACGGGCCGCTCGCGGCGGGCAGGAAGACGTGAGACCTTCTCCATGACCGACTCCCAGACATCGTCTCCCGGCACCAACCCGCCCAGGTAATGCCCTCCGCGGACCTCGCGTGCGAGCCGGACGAACGGCAGGAGCGCCTTCGGCCTCCCGTGCACGAATTCCGCGCCTGCCTCCACCGGCATGGGCCAGCCGCGCGGCCGCAGGGTGTGCACGCGACCGCCGATCCGGTCGCGCGCTTCCAGCACCACGGGGCGGTGGCCACGCAGCTCCAGCTCGCGCGCGGCGGCCAAACCGGCCACTCCAGCTCCGATCACGAGGACGTCCATCGGATCCGTTACCGTTTCGGTCGTCGCGATCCCGGTTTGCGCTTGGGCGCCGCGCGGCGCCGCGTTGGCTTGCTCGCCGACTTTCGCGCCGCCGCCTTCTGCACCGTGCGCGCGCCTTTCTGCGGCCGGCGCGCCGGCTCCTGCTTCCTGCCCCAGGAGGTCTCCGGCGCAATGGCGGCCGGCGTCTTTTG
>Ga0066709_100002855_pt1 | contig 12903 bp, 13 predicted proteins | sample GraSoiAngelo_158_FD_79665 | JGI IMG/M metagenome (GOLD analysis project Ga0066709, IMG submission 79665) | Grasslands soil microbial communities from the Angelo Coastal Reserve, California, USA - 14_1009_16_30cm | ecosystem: Environmental > Terrestrial > Soil > Grasslands | place: USA... | reverse complement strand
CGCCGCACCGCGCGCTGCCGCGCGGGCTCCCGCAGAAGCGCCGCGGTACTTTGCGCCGCCGCCGACCCTGGAGGCTCGGGTGACGTTTCTCGAGCGCCGGGTATCCGAGCTTCAGTCGACCGTCGACGAGTTGCGCGCCGGTCGGCCGGTCGCTCCGACGCGCGCCGCCGCAGCTGCCCCGCCGCCCCCGCCGCCGCGTCCGACGCCGCCTCCGGAACAGCCGGCTCCAGCCAGGGCGACCCCTCCGGTCGCGCCCGCGCCCGCTCCCCAGGCGCGCCCCACGGTGCCGCCGAGGGGCTTCGACTGGGGCCGGACGATCTCCGCGGAAGACCTGATGGGTGCCAAGACGCTCGCCTTCACGGGCGGCGTCGTGACGCTTCTCGGCGTCGTCTTCTTCTTCGTGCTCGCGGTGAACCGAGGCTGGATCGGACCCGGCATGCGGGTGGGCTGCGGCGCCTTCGCGTCCGCTCTCGTGTTCGCTGCCGGCCTCTGGTTGCAACGACGCTACGAGTCGACGTACTCCTCCCTCGCTGCCGTCGGTGTCGGGATTGCAGGCGCGTACACGACTCTGCTAGCGGCGGTCTCGCTGTACGACATGGTGTCCAAGCCGGTCGCGCTGATCATCGCCGCGGCGATTGCAGCAATCGGTGTCGCGGTGTCGCTTGCCTGGGAGGCAGAAGTCGTCGCCGCATTCGGGCTGATCGGCGCAATGATCGTCCCGGCGACGCTCGTCTTCCAGGGAGGCTTGCAGGAGATCGGGACGGCGTTCGTCGCAGTCGTCTTCGCCGGTGCAGCGGTGGTCGCCGTACGCCAGCGCTGGTGGACAATGCTGCAGATCGCAGCCCTGGTCAGCGTTCCGCAGGCGCTGGCGCAGGCCAACGATGCGGCGACGCCCCATGTCGGGATCGTCACGCTGACCGCCGTCTTCTGGCTTCTGTACCTCGCCGCCGCGGTCGCCTTCCAGTTGAGGCTCGGCCCTGCGCTCGCAGCCGCGCCGGCCTCGTTCCTGACGGGTAGCGCCCTCTTCGCCGGGGTCTCGGCCGCCCTCCTCTACGGCCAACGCGACGGCGGGCTGCAGCAGGGAATCGCGCAGCTCGCCGCCGCTTCCGTCTACGTCGTGCTAGCCGGTGCGCTCTTCCGGCGCGCACGGGAGACGGCGACGGTGCTGTGGGCGGTCGGACTCGCGCTCGGCGCGGTCGGACTCGCAGAGGCGCTCTCGGGCTCCGCGCTGACCTACGCGTGGGCGGCGGAGGGTGCGCTCCTCGTCTGGCTCTCGAGCCGCGTGCGCGACGCCCGCTTCCAGCTGCCGGCGCTCGTCTATCTCGGCCTTGCGCTCGTGCACGGCATTGCCTTCGAGGCCAGTCCGAACCATTTCTTCGAGGCCATGCGCCATCCCGCGAAGGGCGCGCCGGCGGTGCTCGCGATCGCGCTCGCCGCGGTGATCTTCGGGCGGGTCACGCGTTCCTGGGAGGACGAGAAGCCGACGCGTGGAATCCTGCGCATCCTCGATCCGCTGCTTGCGTGGCTCCGCGCCCGCGAAGCCGCGATCGACGCGACGGTCTACACGCTCGCGGCCGCGCTCACTGCATACGCTGCGTCGCTTGGAATCCTCGAGCTCTTCGAGGGAGTCTGGCCGGGCGACGGTGTCGAGACCCCGTTCGAGTGGGGACACGTGGGAATCACCGCGGTCTGGTCGCTTGCCGGGCTGGTCGCCGTGGTCATGGCGATCCACCGTCGGTCGGTCCTTGCACTGACCGTGTCGTTCGGGTGGCTGGCGCTCGTCGCCACCAAGGTGATCGCGTTCGACGTCGTGACGCTGAGCGACACACGCTACGGAATCTCGTTGCTGATCATCGGGACGGCCGCTCTGCTCGCTGGCCTCGTGCGAGACCTCACCGCGGACGACGGAGTGACCGCGGAAGGTGCCGGCGCGATCGTCTTCAGTCTCATCTCGTTGCTCGCAGGCTCACTCGTTCTCGTTCCCGATCGCTTCGCCGGGATCGACGGCAACGGCGTCGTGCTGGTCTCCGCCGGAGCCCTGTACACGTTGCTCGCGGCCTTCACGTTTACGCGCCCGCAGCGGCGTGATCTGACCACGTTGCTCTGGGCCCTTGGACTCGCCGTCACGGCGGTCGGTGAGGGAATCCTGCTGAACGGCGGCTGGCTCGTCCTCGCCTGGACGCTCAGCGCCGCACTGCTTGCGGTCATCTCGGTGGGAGTCGAGGAGCGGCGGTTGCAAGTCGCGTCACTCGTGTACTTGCTGTTCGGCGCGCTCTTCACACTCGCCGAGGAAACGCCGCCGTCGCATCTCGTCATCGCGCGCGCACACCCGGGTCACGGTCTCCCGAGCCTCCTGCTCGTCATCGCTGCCACCGCAACGGTCGCCTGGGCGCTTGGCTGGCACAAGCGCTATCGCAACTCGGCCATCTGGACGGCGGGCGCGCTCGCGGTCTATGCAGCCTCGCACTGGATCCTCGAGTCAATGCAGCGGATCTCATCCCAGGGCGTGCACACGGACTTCCAGCGCGGGCACTCAGTGGTGAGCGCCTTCTGGGGGCTGCTCGCGCTCGTGTCCCTCTACGTCGGCCTCAAGAAGCGCCGCGGGGTGCTCCGCGTCGGGGGTTTCATCCTCTTCGCCATCAGCCTCGGCAAGATCTTCCTCTACGACCTGCCGAGCCTCAGTTCGGTCCAGCGGGCCCTCTCGTTCCTGGCTGTCGGCGCGGTGCTCCTTCTCGGCGGCTTCTTCTACCAGCGCTTGAGCGCGCAGTTCGACGACCGCTTGCCATAGCATGCATGCAATGCCAAAGGCGAGTAAGGGAGCGCTGGAACGCCTGCAGGAGCGGATCCGGACCGCCGATCGAGGGTGGTTCTTCGCCGCCGTCGCGGGCAAGGTCGCCGAACGGCGTCAGGCCCGCGGGCTTTCTCAGCGCGAGCTGGCGGAACTCGTCGGCACAACGCAGTCGGCGATCGCGCGTCTCGAGCGCGGAGGCCGACCTCCGCGGATCGACACTCTCCTCAGGATCGCGGACGCACTCGACTGCGACCTTGTGGTCGATCTGAAGCCGCGGAAGCACGGGCACTAGACTCCGCCAGGGTGGAGAACAGCGACATCGAGCTCGGGACGGTCGAGGAAGCGTCCGTCGCGGTTGCGCGTCTGCTTGCCGTGACCCACGCGACGTACGAGCGTCGGGCCCAGCTCGAGCACGCTCTTCAGTCACGGGTTGCGATCGAACAGGCGAAGGGAGTCGTTGCGGAGCGCTACGGCCTGAAGCCCGAGGACGCGTTCCAGCTCATCCGGCGAGCTGCCCGCACGAACCGGATGAAGCTGCACGACCTCGTCGTGGCGATCAAGCCCGGCGAGCCGTCTCCGCCCGAACTGGCCGCTCTCATCCCCGCCGAAGAGAAACGCGTTTAGCGCGTTCCTCAGCGAGCATTACATCGACGGACCGATGCGCGACACAACCGAGGAACGGATCGTCGACAACAATCTCACCTTCCGCCGGGCCAACGAAAGAATCCGGGCGAAAGCCGAGGAGTACGAGGCACCGCTGGAGCTGATCCCGTTTCTCTGCGAGTGCCCACGGCCGGATTGCGTTGAGGTCGTGCGGATGACGATTCCCCAATACGCCGCTGTACGGGCGAACCCGGCGCACTTCTTCACCGCACCCGGGCACGAGGACGCCGAAGCCCCGGTCGGCAGAGTCGTGGCTAACGAGGACGGCTACGTGCTCATCGAAAAGAGCCCGGCAGCCGCCGAAGGGTAGGGTGGCCTCGATGAGCTCGCGCGAAGAACGAATCGGACTGAACGAGGCCGTCTTTCGAGAGGTCAACGAACGGATCGAGGATCTCGCGGAAACCTTCGAGCTCAAGAACGAGCCCCTCGACCTGGTCTGTGAGTGCGGCGACGCCACCTGCGTTCAACGGATCAGCATGACCCGAGCGGAATACGAAGAGCTCCGCTCGGAGCCGCACCAGTTCGCAGTCCATCCCGGCCACGAGTACGCGGACGTCGAAGACGTCGTGGGCAGACGGAAGGGCTACGACATCGTGAGCAAGAACGAGGGGATCCCGGAGAAGATCGCGGAGCGGACTGATCCCCGCAGCTGACGGCGCGCGAATCCTGATCGCTGCGCTCGGCGACTCGATCACGGAAGGCAGCCCCGGTCACGACGCTCAACTCGGGGGGGACGAGGAGAGCCAATGGGAGCACTGGGCTGCACGGGCCGACGCGAAGCTCGAGTTCCGTAACTGCGGCGTCTATGGCGAGCGCACCGACCAGATCATGGCGCGGCTCGACGACTGCATTCGCGGCGTCGATGTCCTCGTCGTCCAGGGTGGGATCAACGACATCGCGCAAGGTGTCGCCGTCGAGGTGGCGGCGGAGAACCTGCGCCAGATGGTGCGGCGCGGCAAGGAGCTAGGTCTGGGCGTCCTGCTTGCGGACGTCCTGCCGTGGAACAACGGCTGGCCGGCTGCCGAGCGGGAGATTCGGCGCCTGAACGCCTCGATCGCGGCGATCGCCCGGGAGGAGGGCGTCCCGCTGCTGCCGTTTCACGACACGCTGGAGGACCCGGGCCGGCCGGGCCGCATGCGAGAGGACTGGACGAGCGACGGCGACCATCCGTCCGTGGCCGGGTACCTCCGTCTCGGCGAGCTAGCGTTTCGCTTACCGGACTAGGGGCACTAGACCTCGTACTGGTCGCCGTCGGAGGCGCGCTCGATCCCGTCCGGCAGCGGCAGCTCCTCGGGCCGATGGATGATCACGAGGCGCCGCGCGCCGGACTCCTCGAAGGCGGCGATCGCCTCCTCGGCCGAGAGGTGACCGCGTAGGCCGTTCCCGCCCTCGCGACTCTCTTTGAGCGTCGCCTCGCAGAGAAACAGATCTGCGTCGCGTCCGACCTCGGCGAGGTGGGGGCTCGGCGCCGAGTCGCCCGAGTACGCGAGCGTCGACGCGCCGTCGCTCACACGCAGGGCGTACGTCTGCAACTGGTAGTGGGGCACGCGGATGGGCGTGATCGTCAGACCGTCGGCCTCGAACGATCGGCCCTCGACGTACTCACGGAGGTCGAAGGCGTCGAACATGCCCGCGAAGCCCAGCTTCTCCCCGAATCGTCCGAGCTCATCCTTCCCACCGGGTGGAAGCCACAGCTGGGGAGGCGGGACCTCGCGGCCCGGCCCGAACATCGATCCGAACGTCCACGGAACCAGATCTCCCCAGTGGTCGAGATGGAAGTGCGTGATGACGATGGCGTCGAGGCGAGGCCACGGTTCCTGCTCCCGCAGACGGGGCAGGACCCCGGGCCCGCAGTCCAGCAGGACGCGACCCGACCCCTCGACGAGGTATCCGGACTGAGCGCCGCCAGGATTCGGCCAGGCCGGTGAGCACCCGACGATCGTCAGCTTCACGCGCTCAGTGTGGCATAGTCCTCGCGTGGCAGCGGGCGCAGCCGAACTTCTCAAGCGGGTACCGATCTTCTCGGACCTCGACGACAAGGAGCGGGAGCGGATCGCTTCGACCATGAAGCAGCGCACCTTCCAGGCCGGCGACACCGTGACGACCGAGGGCCAGTCGGGCGTGGGCTTCTTCGTCATCGAGGACGGGGAAGCGCTCGTCTCGGTCGGCGGAGACGAGCGACGCAGGCTCGGGCCCGGCGACTATTTCGGCGAGGTCGCACTCCTGAATCAGAGCGTCCGGACTGCGACGATCACCGCGGAGTCCGAGTTACGCTGCTACGGATTGACGTCCTGGGAGTTCAGGCCCCTGGTCGAGTCGCACGGCTCCATCGCCTGGAAGTTGCTCCAGGCGATGTCCAAGACGTACCAGAGTCCGGCGTAGCGCTACGCGGGCCGACTGGCGAGCTTCACCGTGACGGTGTGGCTCTGACCGCCGCGCCGGTAGGTGAGGGAGACGCTGTCGCCGGGGCGCTTCGCGTTGATCGCAGCGCGAAGCTCGCTCGCGGTGCTGATGCTCTTGCCGCCGAGTGCGGTGACGACGTCGCCATCCTTCAGGACTGCCTTGGCTGCGGGCGTGTCGGGGCGCACCTGTCCGATGGCCGCGCCGTTCGTCGACGCGTCGTTCAGCTCGACGCCGAGGAAGGCGTGCTCGGCCTTTCCGCTCGAGATCAGCTGCGATGCGATCGAGCGGATCGTGTTGGAGGGGACGGCGAATCCGACGCCGTCGCTCCCGCCGGAGTCGCTCTCGATCTGCGACGTCACTCCGATCACCTTGCCCTGTTCGTTCAGCAGCGGGCCGCCGGAGTTACCGTGGTTGATCGCCGCGTCGGTCTGGATGGAGTCGTCGATCGCGAAATTGTTTGGGGAGGTCATCTCGCGGTGCAGCGCGCTGACGATGCCCGAGGTGACAGTTTCCTGGAGGCCGAACGGACTGCCGATGGCGACGACGTTGTCGCCGACGGCGACCTTGCTCGAGTCGCCGAGTGTCAATGGGAAGAGGACCGACGACGGGGCGTCCACCTTCAGAACCGCGAGGTCTGTCGACGCATCGGTTCCGACGACGTGGGCGGTGTACGACTTACCGTTCCAGAACTGGACCGAGACCGACTGCGCGCCGTCGACCACGTGCTGGTTGGTGAGGATGTGGCCGTCGGCGTCGTACACGAAGCCCGATCCCTGTGCTTGCGACGAGCCGCCGAGGGGATTCGCTCCGGTCGACACGGTGATCTTGACGACGCCCTTGCGTGCGAGCTCGTAGATCGAGTGCACCGACAGCCCGGTCGTGTTCGCGGCCGGCTGCGACTCAGGGACGGTAACCTGGTGGACGACCGTTTTCGTATTTCCGGATGAGAGCGCCGCATAGGTGGCCGCGCCGCCGCCGACGCCGATGCAAGCGCCGGCGAGCAGCGCGCCCAGGAGGGGGAGGGTGATGCGTTGTCTCACGGCGTCCATGACACCATCGCACCTTAAGAGCGTCCTGAGACGTGGATAAGAAGTCGCTAAGAGGGGATCTCACAAACTCCTTACGGCCCTCTTAGGGCGGTCTTAGGAGTGGGTGTCAGCGTCGTGCAGATGGCTTCGCGGGATCTGGAACCCCAAGCGACCGTCCACTCGCGAAGCTCTAGCCGGGCGGGCTGTTCCCCCTCCGTCCGTCGTCTCGTTCTGTGTGCCGTCGCCGTCGTAACTGCCCTTGCGACGGCGGCGGTTTCACAGGCAAAGCCGTTGCTCAGGCTGAAGTCTCCCAGCCTCGCGGAGATCTCGCGCGCAGCGGGTCCGATTGTCGACTCGACGATCGTCGCGCCGTCGTCGCTCGGCTACGTGCCGCCGGGTTACTGGGGTGGGGACTACACGATCTCCACCGGCGAGACCGTGACCGTGTATGCATCGAACAGCTACCCGATGGATCCTGCGCTCGAGCAGCGCTGGGCGAACTTCCTCGGCTCGTTGATCCACGGCTCGGAGATCTCCGACGTCACGGTGTTGCTCTCGACCGCTGACCAGATCTCGCGTGCCTGCGGTGAGGATGCCGTTGCTTGCTACAGCCCGCAGGGCGGCGTGCTGTACACGCCCGGCGACGATCCGGGCTCGGATCTTTCGGCAGAAGCGGTGATCACGCACGAATACGGCCACCACATCGCCGCGCATCGTTCGAACGCGCCCTGGGAGACGCTCGCGTGGGGACCGAAGCGCTGGGCCTCGGCGATGCAGGTCTGCGCCAGGACGCGCAAGAACGAGCTCGTTCCCGGTGCAGAGGATCCCGTGCACTACGTGGTGAATCCCGGCGAAGGCTGGGCCGAGACCTACCGAGTGCTGAACGAACGCCAGGAAGGGATAGCGGAGACGCCGTGGGACATCGTCTCGCAATCCCTCTATCCCACCGCCGCTGCGCTCTCGGCGGCCGAACAGGACGTCACCTCGCCGTGGACGCAGATCGCGCCGACCGCCCAGACCGTCAGGCTCACGCGAACGACGCGGGTGCGGACCTTCACAGTCGCGACGCAGCTCGACGGCACGTTGAAGGTGAGCCTGCGGCCGACCCGCGGTCTGCGGCTGGCAGTCAACCTCTCTGCCTCGTCAACGCGGGTCGCGCACGCGGTCACGTCTGCCTCCTTCACCCGCACGACGACGGTCTGCGGCGCGCGGACCTATCGCATCCGAGTCCAGGCCCTCAAGGGGCAAGGCACCGTGCGTCTCCTCGTGGCCAAGCCGTAGGTCGGCCCCTCTCTTAGCAGTCTCTCAGCTTCCGCTAGCACAATAGGGCTGTGAGAATCCTGGTTGTCGACGACGAACGCGCCGTGCGCGAGTCGCTGCAGCGCGCGCTGGAGCTCGAGGGGTACGAGATCGAGCTCGCGGCGGACGGCCGCGAGGCGCTGGCGCGACTGGAGAACGGCGAGCCCCAGCCCGACGCGGTCATCCTCGACGTCCTGATGCCGGTGATCGACGGCCTCGAGGTCTGCCGGCGTCTCCGCCGGAGCGGTAACCGCGTTCCGGTCCTGATGCTCACGGCCCGCGACGAGATCGAGAACCGGGTCGCCGGCCTCGACGCCGGCGCGGACGACTACGTGCCGAAGCCCTTCGCTCTCGAGGAGCTCGTCGCCCGCATTCGCGCGCTCCTCCGGCGGACGAGCGGTACGTCGGACGACATTCTTCGCTTCGCCGACCTCGAGCTCGATCCGGGGACGCGCGAGGTCCGTCGTAACGGCGATCCGATCGAGCTGACGCGTACGGAGTTTGCGTTGCTCGAGCTCTTCATGACGAACCCGCGTCAGGTTCTGACGCGGTCGATCATCTTCGAGCGGGTCTGGGGATACGACTTCGGGTTCGCGTCGAACTCGCTCGACGTCTACATCGGCTATCTACGCCGCAAGACCGAGGCCGGCGACAAGCCCCGTCTGATCCAGACGGTCAGGGGCGTCGGCTACGCGCTCCGCGAACCATGAACGGCGTTCGCGTTCGACTTGCTCAGGCGAAGCGAGCCATGTCTCGTCTGACCAGCAGCGTCTCCTCGGCCAAGGGCTGGCCGATGAGCTTCCGCGCACGTCTGGCGCTCGTTGCAGCAGCGGCCGTCGCGCTCGCTGTCGTCATCGCCTCGTTCGTGATCTATTTCGTCGTCCGCGGAGAGCTGGTCGCGACGGTCGACGGTTCGCTCAGGACGACCGCCGCCCAGCTCTCCAACACGCCGCTGCACGATTTCGACCATTTCGCCGCCCCGCAGTCGGAGCTGGGATCCGCACCCGGCTATCCGCAGCTCGTCGGGGCGAACGGAAGGGCCTTTCTCCCGCCGGGAGAGACCGTCTCGCTTCCGATCAACAACCGGGTCATCGACGTTGCCCGCACCGGACGCGGCAGTTTCTTCATGAACACACACGTGCAGGACACGCATCTGCGCATGCTGACCTTTCCCTACGGCCCCGGCCTTGCGGTCCAGATCGTCCGGCCTCTGACCGAGGTCGATCATTCACTCGGACGCATCGAGAACCTGCTCATCCTCATCGCGGGTAGCGGGATTGCGATCGCGGCGGCCCTGGGCCTGCTCGTCTCCCGAGCGGCGCTCGCGCCTGTGCGACGGCTGACCGCAGCGACGGAGAACGTCACCGAGACGGGCGATCTGTCCCAGCGCATCGATGCCGGCGGTCGGGACGAGCTGAGCAGGCTGGCCGGGAGCTTCAACACGATGCTGGGCGCACTCGAGGAGTCGTCACGCGCGCAGCGGCAGCTCGTCGCGGATGCTTCCCACGAGCTTCGCACTCCGCTCACGAGTCTGCGCACGAACATCGAGGTGCTCGCCAGCGAGCGAGAGCTTCCCCCGGGAGACCGCGAGCGGCTGTTGGCCGACGTGGTCGACCAGCTCAGCGAGATGACCGCGCTGATCTCGGGCTTGATCGATCTCGCGCGCGGTGAGCAGGAAATCCTGGAACCGCAAGAGGTGCGCCTCGATCTGATCACGGCAGAGGCGGTTGAGCGGACGCGTCGCAACCGTCCGGCCGTCACCTTCACGACGGAACTAAGCGAGTCGACTGTTCGCGGCGTGCCCGTGACAATCGAACGCGCCGTGGCGAACTTGCTCGACAACGCAGCGAAGTGGAGCCCGGCCGGGGGTTCGGTAGAGGTCGCGGTCCAGAACGGCAGCGTGATCGTTCGCGACCACGGCCCGGGGATCGACGACAAAGATCTTCCGTACGTCTTCGACCGCTTCTACCGGGCGCCGTCGGCGCGCGGGATGCCGGGCTCCGGGCTCGGTCTGGCGATCGTTCGGCAGGTTGCCGAGGCGCACGGCGGAGAGGTCGTCGTGGAACGCCCCGATGGTGGAGGCACCCGGATGACGCTTCGGCTCAACGGTTACGGCGAGCCCGACGAACAGACTTTCTTGGGCAGTTCTTAGTGCGTTCTTAGAGGGCGCTGGTTCGCTACGTCTAGTCGATCTGAGGAGCGCGAGATGCAGCTGAGCCGGAAAAGTAAATACGTCGTCGGAGCCGCCGCCTTGGTGGCAGCCGCCGGCGGGGGTGCCGCCGCGGTGGCCGCGTCGCAGAGCAACTCCCCGAGCGAAGAGAGCAAGGCAATCATCGACGACGCGGCCGGACAACTCGGCATCTCTCCCGACAAGCTCAGCAACGCCCTCAAGAAGGCGCTGACCGATCACGTCGACGCTGCAGTCGCTGCGGGACGCATCACAAAGGCGGAAGGCGACGCCCTGAAGGCACGCATCCAGTCCGATGACTTCCCGATCATCGGCGGCCCGGGCCGGGGCTTTGGTCACTTCGGCTTCTTCGGCGGCCTCGATGCCGCGGCCAGCTACCTCGGTCTCACAGAAGCTCAGCTCCGGACCGAGCTCGGGAACGGCAAGAGCCTCGCCCAGGTGGCGAAGGACCACGGCAAGTCAGTCGACGGGCTGATCAGCGCGCTGGTCGCTTCTGCCAAGCAAAAGCTCGACCAGGCCGTGGCAGCCGGGCGTCTGACCAAGTCTCAGGAGACGGAGATGCTGAACGGTCTGAAGAGCCGGATCACGAACCTGGTCAACTCGACCGGTCTGGGCGAGCCGCATGTCTGGGGTCCGGCTCCGGGCTTCGGCTTCCGGCACTTCGGCTTCCGACGCTTCGACGGTCCGTCGGCCTAAGAAATCCCCGGCTGAGCGCGCGGCCGGTTATCGTGCCGGACCGTTTCCGTACAGAGCCCCGATCAGACCGCAGCGCAGCTGAGTAGACCGAGGCTGCGCGGCGTCCTCCATCAGGCGGCCTTCGTCGTCGCGGTCGCACTCGCGCCGTTGTTGATCGTCGGCGCCGACGGCGGTCGCAGGCGACTGGCCGCCGCGGTCTTCGGCGGTTCGGTCGCGGCCTGCTTCGGCGCGAGCGCGTTGTACCACCGAGTGACATGGTCGCCGGGCGTGCGCTTGTGGATGCGACGGATCGACCATGCCGGCGTCTACCTCCTGATCGCCGGCACGTACACGCCCGTTTGCCTCCTTGTGTTGCGAGGGGCTTGGCGTCCGGTCGTCCTGACGATCATCTGGGTCGGCGCCTTTGCAGCGATCGCGATGAAGTTCGTTTGGGTTGCTGCGCCGAAGTGGCTGGCCGCGGCAATTGGGCTGGCGCTCGGCTGGGTGGCCGTCGTCGCCCTGCCCCAGCTCGTCGGGCGTCTTCATCCGGCGGCGGTCATCCTGATCGCGATCGGAGGACTTGCCTACACCGCCGGAGCAGTGATCTACGCGCGGCGCCGACCGGATCCCGCTCCGGCAGTGTTCGGCTACCACGAGTTGTTCCACGCGCTGACAATCGTCGGCGTGGCCTGTCAGTACGTGGCGATTGCCTTCTTCGTCATCCGTGCGGGATGACGTAGTTGCACAGGGCTCGGACCCTGGCTTTGAAGTCGGACGGGTTCTCGACGAGCCAGGCCTGAGAGCCCCGCACGCAGATCTTGCCGTCGGCCCGAAGGGTGAACGTCGCCTTGACCACGCGGGTGCCGCGCGAGCTCACGCCGTTGACCAACATGCTGGTGGCACCGGAGACGTAGGGCCTCTTCAACCGTAGGCCGGCGGCGGTGACCTGGGGCTTGAGCTTCCTGGAGTGACTGTCTGTGGCGACGAAGGTGAGAACAATGTCGCCCGATCGTCCGGGGCCCGAGTAGTTCACGGAGAAGCGCATGACGAAGCGGCCGTTCGGAACCACTCCCCTGGTCAGCGGAGCAATCCTCAGGTGCAAGCCCGCCCCGGCGGGTGTGTCGTCCGTACCGTAGGCGCCGGAGGTGGCGCACACAGCGGAGATGAGGGTGGTCACGAGACCTAGTGCCGATCTGCGAAGCACTCCACGAGAGCCTAGACGCTGTCGGCGCCGAGTCCTGATCGGTGTGCCGCCGATGTGACGCGGCGAGCGTGCGGCGACTTAACGTGGTGGTGATGGAAACTCAACTTCGCCTTGAGACCGCGCGCCTCGAGCTCGTTCCGTTCAGTGGCGAGCTCATCGGCGTGCTCGGCGATCGCCTGTCGACGGCGCGTGTGATCGGCGCCGATGTGCCCGAGGGTTGGCCAGACGATCAGCTGTCCGAGCTGCTGAGGGTCTATGCGCCGTGGATCGCCGAGGACCCGGCCCGTCTGGGCTTCGGCCCGTGGATCGTCATCGCTCGCGAACAGAGTTCGGTCGTCGGTAGCGCCGGCTTCCTGGAGACGCCGAAGGAAGACAAGGCGATCGAGCTCGGCTTCGGAATTCATCCGCGTTTTCGCAACCGCGGCTATGCGGCCGAGGCAGCCAGACGACTCGTCGAGTGGGGATTGTCCCAACCGCCGGTCGAGAAGATCGTCGCCAAATGCGATCCGAACAACGCAGCGTCGATCCGCGTGCTCGAGACGATCGGCATGACCCGCGTCGGGAACGTCGATGACATGCTGCTCTGGGAGGCGAGGAGGGTGGGGACAGGCCCGTGCTCCAGGCCCTCCCGCCCACGAAACTGCGCGGGCGT
>Ga0066709_100002853_pt1 | contig 12904 bp, 11 predicted proteins | sample GraSoiAngelo_158_FD_79665 | JGI IMG/M metagenome (GOLD analysis project Ga0066709, IMG submission 79665) | Grasslands soil microbial communities from the Angelo Coastal Reserve, California, USA - 14_1009_16_30cm | ecosystem: Environmental > Terrestrial > Soil > Grasslands | place: USA... | reverse complement strand
TGCCGCGGCCGAGCAGGCGCGCGAAATCGTCGCGAGCAACCCGCATGTCAAGCTCGTCTACACCGCGATCGGCGGCGGCGCGACCGGCTCCGATCCGTTCATGGTCAGCGGCGCATCCGAGGTCCGCAAGGCGACGCTGACGATCAACATGACGCCGCGCGGCCAGCGCCATGGCGTGAAGAAACAGGCGGTCGAGGCGCAGCTGCGCGACGCGCTCGCTGCGGTGCCCGGAGCGCGCGTCAAGGTCGGCTTCGGCGGCTCATCGGAGAAGTTCCTGCTCGTGCTCGCCGGCGAAGACGGCCGCGTGCTGGCCGAGCACGCCAAGTTGGTCGAGAAAGACTTGCGGACGATCCCCGGCATCGGCGCCGTCACGTCGACGCTGAGCCTGGTGCGCCCCGAGGTCATCGTGCGGCCCGATTTCGCGCGCGCGGCCGACTTGGGCGTCACGTCGGCGGCGATCGCCGACACCTTGCGCATCGCGCTGTCGGGCGACTACGACCAGGCGCTCGCCAAGATGAACCTGTCGCAGCGCCAGGTGCCGGTTGTCGTCAAGCTGAAGGCCGACGCGCGCACCGACCTCGAGCTGATCTCGCGCCTCACGGTGCCGGGGGCGCGCGGGCCGGTGCAGCTCGGCAACGTCGCGAACTTCGCGATCGACAGCGGCCCCGCGCAGATCGACCGCTACGACCGGCTGCGCAACATCAACTTCGAGGTCGAGCTGAACGGCCAGCCGCTCGGCGAAGTCGAAAAGCGAGCGCTCGCCACGCCGAGCCTCGCCAATCTGCCGCCCGGCGTGATCCAGCGCAGCGTCGGCGACGCCGAAGCGATGGGCGAGCTGTTCGAGAGCTTCGGCCTCGCGATGCTGACCGGTGTGGCCTGCATCTACATCGTGCTGGTGCTGCTGTTCCACGACTTCGTCCAGCCGGTGACGATCCTCGCCGCACTGCTGCTGTCGATTCCGGGCGCATTCCTCGCTCTCTTCATCACCCGCACCGCCGTGTCGATGCCGTCGATGATCGGACTGATCATGCTGATGGGCATCGCGACGAAGAACTCGATCCTGCTCGTCGAATACGCCATCATGGCGCGACGCGACCGCGGCATGAGCCGGCTCGACGCGCTGCTCGACGCCTGTCACAAGCGGGCGCGGCCGATCGTCATGACGACGATCGCGATGGCCGCCGGCATGACGCCGATCGCAATCGGCCTCGGCACCGACCCGAGCTTTCGCGCGCCGATGGCCATCGTCGTGATCGGCGGGCTGATCACCTCGACCTTCCTGAGCCTGCTGGTGATCCCGGTGCTGTTCACCTTCGTCGACGATGTCGTGCAATGGCTGCGCTCGAAGATCAGGCGGCCGCAGCCTGCGGCGGCGGGGTCGGGCGCGGTGCAGCGCGGTGCGGCCGATCCGCGGTGATCCTTCGTTGTGACTGACGGTGAACCGGCGCCTCGCCGCGCTGTTCATCGCGCCCATCCTCGCCTATGTTGAAAGCATGCTCGACGTCGCGCCCGCGCCGCTCGAGCGTCAACTCGATCAGCCGATGCGGCTGGAAAGGATTTGCACCATGGCTTCTTACTTGCCCGGAAAGTTCGTCTGGTTCGAACATGTCTCGCATGACCTCCCCAAGGCACGCGCCTTCTACGAGCCGCTGTTCGGCTGGCACGTCGAGCGCATGCCGATGGGCGCGCAAAGCTACGACATGATCCTGAACGGCAACACCGGCATCGGCGGATTGCGCAGCGCGCCCACCGGCGCTACGAGCCACTGGGCGTCGTACGTGTCGGTACTCGATGTCGACGCGAGCTACGCCGCCGCGCTCGCGGCCGGCGCGAAGGGCCTGTCGGCGCCGCTGGACCACGGCCCGGTCGGCCGCGGCGCGACGATCGCCGACCCGACCGGCGCGCCGCTGTCGCTGTGGAAAGGCACCGACGGCGACCCGCCCGATGTCGACGACACGCCGACGAGCGGCTGGATCTGGAACGAGCTGTGGACGCCCGACGTGAAGAAGGCGCTGGCCTTCTACGAGCGGCTCCTCGGCTACAGCCGCGACAGCATGGACATGGGCGAGCAAGGCACCTATTACCTGCTGAAGACCGGCGACAAGTCGCGCGGCGGCGTGATCCAGTCGAGCGACCCGAGCGCGTCGCCGATGTGGCTGCCCTATGTGAAAGTGGCCGACTGCGACGTCAGCGCCGGCAAGGCGAAGAAGCTCGGCGGCCAGACGCTGGTGCCGCCGACCGACATCCCGACGATCGGCCGCTTCGCGATCCTGCTCGACACCGTCGGCGCGGCGGTCGCGATCATCAAGCCGGAGCCGATGAGCAGCTGAACCGTCGCGTGTCAGCCCGCGCTGTAAGCGCTACAACGCGGGCATGATTTGCACGCCGCTGTGCGGCGCGCGTCGCTCAAGGCGGCGGCGAGTTGCCGGGCTGCGGGCCGTTCGGCTGCACGTTGATGCTGCCCGGTAGCCGCCCGTGCTCGAGGCGGTCTTCGAGTTCGCTGATGTGCGCCGCGAGCGTGTTCCCGGTGGCTTGCATCGTCTCGCGCATGCGCTGCTCGAGCTGCTCCATGCGAGCGAGCAAGCCCATCCGCAGCTCGGTCGACGCGCGCGTGGCCGACAGCAATTCGCCGTTGATGAAGCCGCGCAACTCGGTGTAGCGCGACGCTTCGGCCTTCTCGGCCAGGTCGCGCTGGGCCTGCAGGTCGCGGGCCTGGCGCCGCGCATCGAACAGCGCTGCGCCCTGCACGTAGATCACGACCGCGAGGCACATCGCCGCCATCACGACGACGATGCCGAGCATCACCATCCCGACCGGCGCCTCGACCGTGCGGAAGCCGAGCGACAGTGTCGACGGCGTGTTGAACGCCTCCCAGTTCAGCAGCGCGAAAAAGCCGGTGAGGACCAACAGCACGAACAGGAACAAGGTGCGAAAGCGCATGGTGTTTCTCCTTCGCAAAAACGAGCGGCCCGCTTCGATTCGACGAGCAAGCGGCGCGCCCGGGGGGCGGCTCAGCCCTTGGGTTTGGGCGCGACCACGTCGTCGCAAAGATCGCGCTCGCGCGGGGTGGCCGCGGTGACCACCGTCGCGTCGAAGCGCTGCGCGAGCGAGGGCGCGTCGCCCGCTTCGATGAAGCCGACCGCCCACGCTCTGGCCAGCGCCGGCGGCGGCAGCCAGCGCGGCACGCCGAGGTCGCGCCGTACATGGCCGTTGCCGGCGAGCAGCACGACGCCGTTGGCCGCATGGCGCGTGAGCGTCTGCGCCATCAGCGCGTCGCGGGCGAGCTGCGCACGCACCATCCCCGGCAGCAGTGCGGCCGGCAGGCGAGAGCAGTGGCCGGCGTCGCTCTCGCGTTCTTGCGCGGATTGCAGGTCGTCCGGCGGCGGCGCGGCCAGGCCGAGCGCGCGCGTGCGCTCGCCGCCGAGCACCGCGGCGTAGTCGTTGCGCACCAATCGGTTCGCGTCGGCGTTGGGCAGGTTGGCGGCGATCAACGGCAGCTCGTAGGCGAGCGCGAGTGCGACGACCGGCCGGTACAGCGCCCAGTCCCAGCCGCTGCGCGGCGCTGTCGCCGCCTCGATGAGATGTTGCGCGTCGCGCGGCCGCTCGCGGCGTGCCCGATCGATGTCGGCCTGGCGATCGATGTCGAATTGCTCCATCGCGATCGCCGGGCGCCAGCCCGCGGACAGCGCGCGGCGCAGCACCGCAAGCCGCAAGCGGTGCTGCTCGGCGTTGTCGTGTACTTCGCCGAGCAGCACGACGGCGTCACCGCGCAAACGACTCTCCCATTGGGCCGCCGGCTCGGGGGTCGCGCAGGCGGTGAGCATCAGCGCAGCGAGCCACGCCGCTGCGCGAGCATCGACATGCGAGGCCATCATGCCCCGCACGATAGCCGGTCCGAGGTCGACGAGAAGAGCAGCAATCGACGTGCCTTTCGAAGCATTCCGAGCCGCGCGCGGCGGAACGCCGCTTGCCGCCATCGGGTCGAATCAAGGCGAACGAAAGGACAAGCCATGAAACGCGAATCGAAAACGTCTACTTCCGACCGCGGCAGCGTGGCCGACACGGCCGCTCGACTCGCGGCGGCAACGACGCCGCTCGGTGGCGCAGCGATGGTCGAGCCGACCCAGCAGCCGACCGGCCCGTGCGACACCGACGAGGCCTACGACCGCTGGCGCGAGGCGCATATTCGTCAGCTCGACGAGGACTACCGGCTGTGGCGCCAACGCGGAGTGACGAACTTCCCGGCCGACTTCGAGACCTGGCGGCTCGCCCGCCAATCCGAGCTGCAAGAGCAACGCTCGGGCGCTGGACTGCCGTTGATGGAGGCGACCGAGAACGCACCCGAAACCGAAAAATCGCAGCTGCTTTTCGAGCGCTCGTGATGCGGCATTGACAAGCCCCTTGGGCCAACCGGCGCTGCAGTTTCGGCGCACGATGGGGGCGTGTCCACTCCAGGAGCGCGCCGATGCCGAGCCGCTTGTCGGTCCCGAAGGACCGACTCAAATTCGTCCTCCTCGAAGGCATCCATCCGTGGGCGGTCGAGGCGCTCGCGCAAGACGGCTACACCAACGTCGTCACGTCGGCGAAGGCGCTGGCCGGCGACGAGCTGGTTGACGCGATCGTCGACGCGCACTTCGTCGGCATTCGATCGCGCACCCAGCTGAGCGCCGGCGTGCTCGAGCGCGCGACCAAGTTGACCGCGATCGGCGCGTTCTGCATCGGCACCAATCAGATCGACTTGACAGCGGCGATGCGGCGCGGTGTGCCGGTGTTCAATGCGCCGTTCTCCAACACGCGCAGCGTCGCCGAGCTGGTGCTCGCGCAAATCATCATGCTGATGCGCGGCATCCCGCAGAAGAACGCGGTGCTGCACCGCGGCGGCTGGGTCAAGAGCGCTGCCGGCTCGCATGAGGTGCGCGGCAAGACGCTGGGCATCGTCGGCTATGGCCACATCGGCACGCAGATCGGCGTGCTCGCCGAGCAGCTCGGCATGTCGGTGGTGTTCCACGACATCGAGGCCAAGCTGCCGCTCGGCAATGCGCGCCAGCTGCCGGTGCTCGACGCGCTGCTCGCGGCGGCCGATGTGGTCAGCCTGCATGTGCCGGAAACGCCCGAGACGCGCAACCTGATCGGCGCGGCGCAGCTCGCGCGAATGAAGCCCGGCAGCCACCTCATCAATGCATCGCGCGGCACCGTCGTCGACATCGACGCGTTGACCGCGGCGCTCGAAAGCGGCCATCTGCAAGGCGCGGCGATCGACGTTTTTCCGGTCGAGCCGCAAGGCAACGACACCGGCTTCGACTCGCCGCTGACGCGCTTCGACAACGTGATCCTGACGCCGCACATCGGCGGCTCGACGGCCGAGGCGCAAGCCAACATCGGGCGCGAGGTCGCGGCCAAGCTGATCCGCTACAGCAACAACGGATCGACGGCGTCGGCGGTCAACTTCCCCGAGGTCACGCTGCCCGAGCACACCGGGCGCTGCCGGCTGCTGCACATCCACAAGAACGTGCCGGGCGTGCTGGCACGCGTCAACGAGCGCTTCTCGGCCGCCGGCATCAACATCGATGCGCAGTACCTGCGTACCAACGAAGAGGTCGGCTACGCGGTGATCGACGTCGACACGACGGCGAGCCAGGTGGCGCTCGAAGAGCTGTGCGCCGTCCCCGACACGATACGCTGCCGCATCTTGTATTGACCCGAACGCGCGTCAGGCGATCGCGACGCTGCGCAGGCGCGAACTCAGCACGACGACGACGCCGAGCGAGGCCCAGGCGGCGGCGACGAGCAGCGCGCTTCGCGCACCCCACGCTTCGCCGACCAGCGCGCCGGCCAGCGCGCCGAGCAGCATCGCAGCGAGGCCGATGAACCTGATGCCGGCGTTGACGCGTGCGAGCGCTTGCTTTGGCGCGCGGCTCTGGCGCAGCACGTTGTCGTTGACGAGATAGACGGTATGGCCGCCGTCGCCAACGAGCTGCTGGGCGATCAGCAACGCGGCGCCGGCGACACCGGCGCCGACGACGAGCGGCGGCAGGAACATCGCGAGCGTCGCGAGCGCGAGCCCACCCATCATCAGCGGCCCGGCGCTGGCGCGACGCGCCAGCCGCTCGGCAAGCAATGCGCCGGCAAACGAGCTCAGCCCGCCGAGCGCGAAGATCATGCCGAGCACGCCGGGCGCGAAGCCGATGTCGCGGGCGACGAAGAGCAGGAACATCGCGCCATACATCTGGAATCCGCCGGCGACACAAAACTCGACCGCGGCGAGTGCGCGCAGCACCGGGTCGCGGCGCACGATCGCCAGGCCGGCGAGCGTCTCGGCCAGCCATGCCGCGGCGCCGCTCGATGCGCTGTCCGCAGGCGATGCCGCACGGTCTTCATCGACCCGCACGCGCCAGATCAACAGCGCCGAGCCGACGTACGACAGCGCATCGGCCCAGACCGCGACCGGCGCGGTCAGCCACTGCACCAGCCAGCCGCCGAGGCCGAACGATGCGGTCTCGACAACCGCTTGGCCGGCCGCGATGCGGCTGTTCGCCGCCAGCAGCTGATCGCGGTCGACGAGCCGCGGCAGCAGCGCCGAGTAGGCGAGCTCGAAGCCGATGTTGAGCACGCCGCAGACGAGCGCGATCGCGAGCAGGCCGGGCATCGCGAGCCAGCCGGCCCAGGCGCCGAGCGGCACCGCAGCGAGCAGCGCGGCACGCGCGACGTCGGCGCACAGCATCGTTCGGCGCTTCGGCCACCGATCGATCCACGGCGCGATCAGCAGTGCGCTCGCAAATCCGGCGATGATGTCGGCGACGCTGAGCAACGCGACTTCGAATGGCCGCGCCTGCAGGAACAGGATCGCGACGAACGGCAACGCGACGCGGCTGACCAGCGAGCCGAACAGCGACACCATGTCGGCCGCGAACACGAGGCGAAACGCGCTGGCGGACAGTGATCGTGAGGCGGCGGTCGGCGGCATGCGGGCGGCGCTCGAGGGGTGCCGAAATATGCCTCAAGCGGCGTCGCGGGCGCGCCGTTTGCTGCTGATTGGGTCTCAAACCACCTTCAGCGAGGTCCGCCATGCGACTCTGCGACCCACGGCGCTTGTGCGCACTGATCGTCTGCCTCTCGAGCCTTGCCTTCGTGCCGGTCACACCGGTACTGGCGAGGCCGGTGGCATCTGCCCCCGATATCACAGCCTTCGAAATGGAGCCGGTCGAGCGCTTCGCTCCCGGCGCCGAGCTCTTCTTCCGCGTCCAGGGAACCCCCGGTTCGCGTGCCACCGTCCGCGTCAGCGGCGTCACCCGCACCATCGTGCTGCAAGAGGTCGACGACGGCGTCTACGAAGGCAGCTACACGCTGCGTGCAAGCGACCGCGCAGCGCCGAATTCGTCGGCGACGGTCACGCTGCGCCGCAACAACCGAAGCAGCACGACGCGGATGGCCGGCCTGAGCAGCGCCGCGCCGCCGGTCGCTGCCGCGCCGCAAGCGCAGCAGCCGCAGCAGCGAGCGCCGGCACCGGCGCCGACGCTGACGCGCTTCGTCGTGACGCCGATCGAGCGCATCGAGCCGGGTGCCGAGCTGAAGTTCGCGCTCGACGGAACGCCCGGCGCGCGCGCCAGCTTCACGATCGAGAACGTGGCCGGTAATGTGCCGATGGGCGAAACGACGCCGGGCCACTACGAAGGCAGCTACACGGTCCGCCGCCTCGACAAGATCAGCGAAGGGATGCCGATCGTCGCGACTCTCGAAGCCAACGGCCAGGCGGTGCGCAGCGGGCTGAGCGGACGCCGCTCGATGCTCGTCGATGCGCAGCCGCCGTCGATCCGCAACCTGCAGCCGAAGGACGGCGAGACCGTCGTCGCGACCGGCCCGGTGTCGGTGTCGGCGACCTTCGACGACCGCGGCGGTGTCGGCGTCGACCCGGCGAGCATCAAGGTGCATGTCGGCGGACGCGACGTGACTGGCAACGCGACCGTCAACAAGAACTTCTTCACTTACCGCAGCGAGCTCGCGCCGGGCCGCTATGTCGCCGACGTCTCGGCCAAGGACCTGGCCGGCAACGCGGTGCGCTCGGCCTGGAGCTTCGTCGTCGAGCAGCAGGCGACCGGAGCAGTCGGCATGCCGCTGGAGGTGACCAACTACACCCCCAACGCGGTCGTCAACCAGGGTCGACTGCAGATTCGCGGCCGCACCGCGCCGGGCGCGACGATCGACGCCGAAGTGACCGGGCACGCCAACGTCGCCGGGCTGATCGGCGTGACACAGAAGCTGTACAGCGAGCACCTCGTCGCCGACGCCAATGGCCGCTTCGGCTTCGAGTTCCAGCCGCAGCTGCAGGTGCCCGGTATGCGCTACGAAGTCAACCTGAAAGCGTCGTCGCGCGACGGGCAGCAGAAGGACACGAAACTGGTGCTGTTCCAGCAGCAGTAGCTAGGCCGCTTTGGGTAGCATCGCAAGATGCTGCCCTGGCCCGCTGTAGCCGCTTCCGATCACGCCGCGTGGTCGCTGGTCGGCCGCCTCGGCGAGGCGCAATTGCTGCTGCCCGCGGCGCTCGCATTCGCCTGGTGGCTGGCGCGGCGCAGCGAAGCGCGGCCGCTCGTGCAATGGTGGCTGTCGCTGATGGCGCTCGCTGCGCTGGTGACGACGATCACGAAGGTCGCGTTCATCGGCTGGGGCGTCGGCAACGCGGCCTTCGATTTCACCGGCGTGTCGGGCCATGCGATGTTCGCAGCCGCCGTCTACCCGCTGCTGTGCGCCGGGGTCGCCGCGTCGCGTGCGCGGCCGTGGCGCCGCGCGGCCTTGCTCGCCGGCTATGCGCTTGCGCTGCTGATCGGCGTGTCGCGCGTCGTCGACGGCTCGCATTCGACGTCCGAAGTGCTCGCCGGTCTCGCGCTCGGCGGCGCGGCAAGCGCGCTGGCGCTCGCGCTCGCGCACACGCCGCACACCCGAATGCCCTTGCTGCTGCCCGTCGGCCTCGCACTGTGGCTCGCCGTCACGCCGGCGACCGCGCCGGCATCGCCGACGCACAGCCTGGTCACGCGGCTCGCGCTCGGCTTGTCGGGGCACAGCCAGCCGCACACGCGCGACCAGATGCACCGCGCTTACGAGCTGCAGCGGCTGCAGACGCGGAGCACTTTGTCACGCGCGGCGCCGGCAGCCGCAAACTGACCGCGGGATGCCCCGCTTTTCGATTCATGCCGACGGCATGCGTGCCGATACTCTGGGGGCACAACACGCACGGCGGGAGAAACACCATGCGAAACGCGCGTCCGAAGCAGTATCACGCAGCCGACCCGGCTGGCATCGTCCACGGCGAGAGCACCGATTGGGACACCTTGTCCTCGTTGGCCGACTCGCTCGCGCAGCGCATGGGAACGGTGCCGTTGCCGACGACGACATCGCGCTTCGAACTCGGCCCGCGACTCGGCGCAGCCTGGGCCAACACGATGCCGGTCGATCTCGACGTGACCGTGCGGCCCGAGCTCGTCTGCGAGCCGCTGCTCGGCCTGTCGATCCGCGAGATGCCCGAGCCCGAGGTGTTCAAGCATTTCTTCGGGACGACGAAACGCTGAGCTGAACTAGCCGAGAGTCTCGCGGAGTTTCGCGAGCAGCAGCGGCAGCGGGATCGGTCGCAGCAGGACGACTTCGGCGGGCACCCGCGCCGAGCTCCGATCATCCTGAGCTTGTTGAAGGACAGGTTCAGTGCGAACGGGTCGGTTGCAAAGACCCACCACTCGCGCCGTCACGTTACGCACCATCACCGCCTCGTCCTTGACAGGGCTTGTTACCCCTGCCGATCATCGTCAGCGGCGTTTGCGCGCTGCGTGTGAAATCGGTGTGAAGAGGAGTGCGCGAATGAACACTCTGTCTCGGCGCGATCTGCTGGCCTGCGCAGCCGGCACGGCCCTCGCGGCAGCATGGCCGCAGCGCGTCGATGCGCAGCCGCTGAAGCTGCAATCGTGGCCGCTCGCCACGCCGCGGCCGACCGGCATCCACGATGTCGCGCCGGCGAGCGACGGCGGCGTCTGGTTCACCGCGCAGCGCAGCGGTCACCTCGGCTGGTTCGATCCGAAGAGAGGTCGCAGCGAGCTCGTCGCGCTCGGCGCCCGCTCGGCGCCGCACGGCGTTATTCAAGGGCCCGACAAGGCGGCCTGGATCACCGATGGCGGGCGCAACGCCATCGTTCGCGTCGGCTGGCCGAGCCGCGAGGTCCGCAGCTTTGCGCTGCCCGACGGCGCGCCGTACGCCAACCTCAACACGTGCGCGTTCGACGGCGACGGCGACCTGTGGTTCACCGGGCAAAGCGGCGTCATCGGCAAGCTCGCGCTGAAGACTGGCCAGGTCAGCCTGAAAGACGCGCCGCACGGCCGCGGGCCGTACGGCATTTGCGCGACGCCGCAAGGCGAGGTCTGGTGGGCATCGCTCGCCGGCAACTTCATCGCCCACATCGATCGGCGCAGCGGCGAGTCGACCGTCGTCGAGCCGCCGACGAAGCATCAGGGCGCGCGCCGCGTCTGGAGCGACCGGCGCGGCCGCATCTGGGTCAGCGAATGGATCGCAGGACAGCTGTCGGTGCACGACCCCGCCGACCAGCGCTGGCGCAGCTGGAAGCTGCCGGGGCGCGAGCCGAGTGCCTATGCGGTCTATGTCGACGAGCACGACATCGTTTGGGCGAGCGATTGGGGCGCGAATGCGGTGGTCCGCTTCGACCCGGCGAGCGAGAAGTTCGCGAGCATCGCGCTGCCGCGCGAGGGTGCCGGCATCCGCCAAATTCTCGGCCGGCCCGGCGAAGTGTGGCTGCCCGAAAGCGGCACCGAGCACATCTCGGTGATTCGCACCGCGTAGCTTGCCTCGCTGATCGACTCGAACGACGCGCCGGCCGGCTATGCGGAATAGCGCGGGCTCGTCCGATGCGTTTTCTCGTAGGCGGTCTGGCAGCCGATGCAGCGCACCGCGCGTGGCTGCGCCTTCAGCCGCTCGAACACGATGTCGCGCCCGCAGTCGACACACTCGCCGCAATGGCCGACATCGATGCGCGCGCGTGCGGCGTCGATGTCGGCGAGCTCTTCGAGGTCGCGCTGCATCTCGGCATGCTCGATGCCGTTGCGAAAGCGCTGCTCGCCTTCTTCGCCGATGTCCTCGACCTGCGGACCCTGCGCGCTCGGGCGTTCTTCGGCCGCGCGCTTGAGCGCTTGCACCTTGGCGCGAAGCGTCGCCTCGCGCTCGTCGAGCAAGCGACGCAAGGTCTGCAATTGAGTGTCGTTCAGCATGCTGATGCGCACACCGCGACGCGCGGCGGCATGGCTTTAACGGGCAAAGCGTGTGCCTAGCCCGGCGAGCTCGGGCACGTCGGTTGCCGTTGGGAGGGGACTGCGCGCGGGCGCGCTGCCGGACCCACACCGATGCTTCACCTGAGCCTTTCCGTCGCCACGCGAGCGCTGTTGCGCCGTCTTGCATGGGGTGCGCTGATCGCGCTCGTCGGCGTCGCGCTGCTGCTCGCGCTGTGGCTGCGCTCGCTGCTCGCGTCGGCGCCCGATGCGCGTGATCTGCGCGATGTGCAGGCGGCGCGGCCGAGCCTGCTGCTGTCGGCCGACGGCGTGCCGCTGTCGAGCTTTCGCCGCGCCCAGCAAGAGCGCGTGCCGCTCGCGCGCATCTCGCCGTACGTGACGCAGGCGCTGATCGCGACCGAGGACCGGCGCTTTTACGAGCACCATGGCGTCGACGCGCGCCGCACCGTCGCCGCGCTGTTTCGCACCGCCACCGGCGAAACGCAGGGCGGCTCGACGATCACCCAGCAGCTCGCGCGCAATCTTTTTCCCGACGAGATCGGCCGCTCGCGCACGATCAGCCGCAAGCTGAAGGAAATGATCACCGCGCTGCGCATCGAGCGCGCCTTCAGCAAGCCGCAAATCCTCGAGACCTATCTCAACACCGCGCCGTTTCTGTACAACGTCGTCGGCATCGAGATGGCGGCGCGCACCTATTACGACAAGCCGGCTGCCGAGCTGAACGCGCTGGAGAGCGCGACGCTGATCGGCATGCTCAAGGGAACCGCCTACTACAACCCGATCGTCCATCCCGAGCGCGCGCAGCAGCGGCGCAACGTGGTGCTCGCGCAAATGGTCAAGCAGCACTGGCTCGCCGAGGCGCAACGCGCGGCGCTGAGCACGCAGCCGCTGAAGCTGCGCTTCAGCCGCCCGACCGAGGCGCTCGGTAACGCACCGCATTTCAGCGCGCTGGCGCGCAAGTGGCTGATCGACTGGGCCGACGAGCACGACTACAACGTCTATTCCGACGGGCTGGTGGTGCAGACCACGCTCGACTCGCGCCTGCAAGAGGCGGCGACGCAAGCGGTCGCGCGTCAGGCGCAAGCGCTGCAGCAGGTGGCCGATGTCGAGTGGAGCAAGCCGGCTGCGCCGAGCGCGCGCAGCCTCGACGCGTACGCCGCGCTGCACGCCAAGGCCGACCCGTTCGGCTACTTCTGGAGCTCGCGCCGCGACCTCGTCGCCGACTTCATTCGCGAGACGCCCGAGTACAAGCGTGCGCGAGACGCGGGCGCGGCCGACGCCGCTGCACTGCACCCACTGGCGGCCGACAGCGCATGGACGGCGCGGCTGAAGCGCGAGAAGACGCGGCTCGAGGCCGGCTTCGTCGCGATCGAGCCGGCGAGCGGCGAGCTCAAGGCCTGGGTTGGCAGCCGCGACTTCGACATCGATCAATACGACCATGTCGCGCAGGCTGAGCGTCAACCCGGCTCGACCTTCAAGCCCTTCGTCTACGGCGCGGCGCTCGAGGCCGGGCTGACGCCGGAGCGAGCCTACGTCGACGAAGCAGTCGAGGTCGCGCTCGGCGGCGGCAAGGTCTGGCGCCCGACCGATGTCGCGGCGCCGAGCGGCCGAACGATGACGCTGCGCGA
>Ga0066709_100002851_pt1 | contig 12910 bp, 7 predicted proteins | sample GraSoiAngelo_158_FD_79665 | JGI IMG/M metagenome (GOLD analysis project Ga0066709, IMG submission 79665) | Grasslands soil microbial communities from the Angelo Coastal Reserve, California, USA - 14_1009_16_30cm | ecosystem: Environmental > Terrestrial > Soil > Grasslands | place: USA... | reverse complement strand
CGCGGCAGGTCGCCCAGGTGCTCAAGCGGAGCGCCCACGGCAGCGGCTGGACCCCCGAGCTCGGCTGGGGGACCCTCGATGCCGGAGCGGCGGTCGCGCTCGCCCAGGCGACGAAGGGACACGCCCTACGCCGGGCGCGTCGTCACGAACCGCGGCCGATCCACTCTTCGCCGCCCTCGTAGACCTCCTTCTTCCAGAGAGGAACCGTCTCCTTGAGTTGGTCAATCGCTTCGCGGCAGGCGGCCAGGGCGTCGTGGCGGTGCGGGGCGGAGACGGCGATCGCCACGCTGGCCTCGCCGATGCCGACGCGCCCGGTCCGGTGGGCGATCGCGATCCCGCTGAGCTCGTGGCGGCTTCGGAGACGGTCGGCGATCTCGGCCATCACCTTCTCCGCCATGCCGCTATAGGCCTCGTATTCGAGGTGAACGACGTCTCGCCCACGTGAGTGACGCCGGACCGTGCCGACAAAGGTCGCGACGGCGCCGGCCTGGTCGTCCTCGACCTCCGCCACGACTGCGGCAAGGTCGATGGGATCCTCGCGGAGCCTGAAGGCACCGCCGGAGACCGGCGGGATGAGCGCCACCTCGTCGCCGGCCGCGAGCCGGTGCGACCGTTCGACGTACACCTGGTTCACGGCGTACAGGAGCCCGGACGGCTCGCCGCCGAGCCCGAGCGCAGGCCAGACATCGGCCGCCGTCGCGTCGTCGGGGAGATCGAGACCTCGCTCGGCCACCCCCGCCCGCTCGCGCAATCCCGCAAAGAGCCTCACCTGCACACGCACGTGCGAAGCGTAGCCCGGTGGCGGCGGTTCACGGGGCCACCCCGTACCTCCACCCGCTTTCGAGCGTAGCGCGCACACGCAGACGCATGGCGCGCCGAATCGGCCGAGAGCGTGCCGTGGGCTCGCTACGTAGCATTGAGACGATGACGACAGCCGAAAACCGGCGCGAGACGGAGTCCGGGATCGAGGTCAAGCCGGTCTACGGCGAGGAGGACGTCGCCGGCCTCGTGCTCGAGCCGCCGGGCGAGTTTCCTTTCACCCGAGGCCCCTACCGCGACATGTACCGCGGCAAGCCCTGGACGATCCGTCAGTACGCCGGGTTCGCCTCCGCGGAGGAGACGAATGCGCGCTTCCGCTACCTCCTCGACCGCGGGCAGACGGGGCTCTCGGTCGCGTTCGACCTGCCGACTCAGCTCGGGTACGACTCGGACGACCCGCGCGCGCTCGGGGAGGTCGGCCGCTCCGGGGTCGCGATCGACTCCCTCGCCGACATGGAGATCCTCCTCGACGGCATCCCGCTCGACCGTGTCTCGACGTCGATGACGATCAACGCCCCGGCCGCGCTCTTGCTGCTCCTCTACGAGCTCGTGGCCGAGGGCCAGGGCGTTCCCGGCGACCAACTGCGCGGGACAGTGCAGAACGACATCCTCAAGGAGTACGTCGCGCGCGGGAACTACATCTTTCCGCCGAGCCCGTCGATGCGGATCACGACCGACCTCTTCGCGTACTGCCGCGAGCGGCTGCCGAAGTGGAACACGATCTCGGTCTCCGGCTACCACATCCGTGAAGCGGGCTCGACGGCCGTCCAGGAGCTCGCCTTCACGCTCGCGAACGGGATCGCCTACTGCGACGCGGCGATCGCGGCGGGCCTCTCGCCCGACGAGTTCGGCGCGCGGCTCTCGTTCTTCTTCAACGCGCACAACCACTTCTTCCAGGAGGTGGCGAAGTTCCGCGCGGCGCGGCGCCTGTGGGCCCGGATCATGCGCGACCGCTTCGGCGCGACGAACCCGCGGGCGCAGGCGCTCCGCTTCCATGCGCAGACCGGCGGCTCGACGCTGACGGCTCAGCAGCCCGAGAACAACGTCGTCCGCGTGGCCGTGCAGGCGCTCTCGGCGGTCTGCGGCGGCGCCCAGTCGATCCACACCAACGCCTTCGACGAGGCGCTCGCGCTGCCGACCGAGCGCTCGGCCCGAATCGCCCTTCGCGCGCAGCAGATCCTGGCGCACGAAGCGGGGGGGACCGACACGGCCGACCCGCTCGGCGGCGCCTACTTCATCGAGACGCTGACCCGCGAGCTCGAGGAGCGCGCCTGGGAGCTGATCGAAGGGATCGACCAGCTGGGCGGCGCCGTCGACGCGATCGAGCAGGGCTTCGTCCAGCGCGAGATCGAGGAGGCGGCGTACGAGCACACGCGCCGCGTCGACGCGGGCGAGCGCGCGATCGTCGGGGTCAACCGCTTCCAAGAGGGTGAGGAGGAGGAGGAGGAGATCGAGCTCCTCACGATCGACCCCGCCGGGGAGCGTCGCCAGATCGAGCGGACCGCCAGGGTACGGGCGGAGCGCGAGGCGGCCGCGGCCGAGGAGGCGCTTCGGCGGGTTCGAGATTGTGCCCGGGGCGACGCGAACCTTCTCAATCCGCTCAGGGACGCCCTGGCTGCGCGCTGCACTGTGGGTGAGATCTGCAACACGCTCCGGGACGAGTTCGGGACTCACGATCGCTAAGTGACAAGCGGCGGACTCGTCGCTCCCGGTTTCCCGTCGTAAACTGAGTTATGGCCGTCTGCGCCGTATGCGGGCAGGAAAACCCGGACATCGCGCGTTTTTGCCTCGCCTGCGGCTCCCCCCTCGCCGAGGAAGCGGCGCTCCCGCCGGAGGAGGAGCGGAAGGTCGTGACTGCGCTCTTCACCGACATCGTCGGCTCGACGGCGCGCGCCGAGTCGCTCGATCCGGAGGACGTCCGCGCCCGGCTGGCTCCCTACTACGCCCGCGTGCGCAAGGAGCTCGAGAGCTTTGGCGGCACGGTCGAAAAGTTCATCGGGGACGCCGTCGTCGCCCTGTTCGGCGCTCCGGCCGCGCACGAAAACGACCCGGAACGAGCGGTTCGGGCTGCCCTGGCGATCAAAGCCGCAGTCGCGGAGCTGAACGACGAGGACGAGTGGTTCGACCTCCACATCCGGACCGCTGTGCACACCGGCGAGGCGCTCGTCGTCCCCGCGGCACGCGCCACCGAGGGCGAGGGAATGGCCGCCGGAGACGTCATGAACACCGCTGCGCGCCTCCAGTCCAAGGCTCCGGAGGACGGCGTCGTCGTCGGCGAGGCGACCTACCGGGCAACGGCCGAGCTCTTCGAGTACCTCGAATCCGAGCCCGTCGAGGCCAAAGGGAAGTCGAAGCCGGTCCCCGCCTGGATCTTCGTCGGCGAGAAGGCTGTGCGGCATCGTCCGAGTGTCAGGGCCCGCTTCGTCGGCCGGGAGCAGGAGCGTGCTCAGCTGCTGGGCGCGTGGGAGCACGTTCGGGCCGAGCGTCGTCCCCGATTCAGCACGGTGCTCGGGCCGCCCGGGATCGGGAAGACGAGGCTGATTCACGCGCTCGCCGAGGCGGTCGAAGGCTCGGGCGCCGTCCACTGGGGCCGCTGCCTTCCCTACGGTGAGGGAATGACCTACTGGCCGGTCATCGAGATCGCCAAGAGCGCGGCCGGGATCTTGCAGAGCGACGACCCCGCGACCGTCTCGGCGAAGCTGGGCGCGCTGCTCGACGGACTGCCGACGGACGATGCCGATGAGGTCCGGACGATGGCTGCGGCGCTCGCGAACCTGATCGGTGTTCCGACGACACCGCGGGGAACGTACTCTGCGGGCGAGATCTCCCAGGCGGAGCTGCACTGGGGCATCCGGCGCACGCTTCAGCTCCTGGCCGCCAAAGGCCCGCTCGTGCTCGTGTTCGAGGATCTCCATTGGGCGGAGCTGACGCTGCTCGACTTCCTCGTCTCCCTCGAGGATGTGCACGGGGATGCGGCCTACCTCGTTCTCGGATCCGCACGGCCCGAGCTCGCCGATGACTCGCCGGCGATCCTCGCGCCCACCTCGACCCGGAGCGTGATCGAGCTCGAGGCCCTCAGCGAGGGCGAGAGCGAGGCGCTGGCCGCCGATCTGCTCGGAGGGGAAGGGCTCGACGACGGGCCGGCGGCTGCCCTGCTGCACAATGCGGCAGGGAACCCGCTCTTCCTCGAGGAGACGGCTCGTCTGCTCCACGAGAGCCGCCTGCTCGCCGGCGATTCCGACCTGGGCGACCTTCCCGTGCCGCGCAGCCTGCAGGCGTTGATCGGCTCGCGCATCGACGGCTTGGCGACCAGGGACAAGCGAGTCGCCCAGCACGCATCGGTCGTCGGCCACATCTTCTGGCTCGGGGCGGTGATGCACCTGCACGGCGCGAGCGGCGATCTCTCGGGCAGTCTCGAGACGCTCGAGCGCCGCGACTTCGTGTACGAGAACGAGGAATCGTCGGTGGCGGGCGACCTCGAATACGCCTTCAAGCACATCCTGATCCGCGACGTCGCCTACGAGCGCTTGCCGAAGGGCCGTCGGGCGCAGCTTCACGTTGCCTTTGCCGACTGGCTCGGGAACCTCCCTGCAGCCGAGGACGAGTTCGTCGAGATCCTCGCCTACCACTTCGAGACGGCCTGCTCGCTCGCGCGCTCGATCGCCCGCAGTCCGGTCGAACCTCCGGTCCTGCAGGCGGTGGACGCGCTCCAGCGTTCGGCCCAGAAGGCCGAGCGCCACGAGGGGCTCCGGGAGGCCGACCGTTTCTACGCGAGGGCGCTCGACCTGGTCGGGGACGGGCATCCCCCTCTCGCCGTCGAGCTCAAGGTTCGTCGCGGCGCCATCCTTGCGGCGCTCGGCGACCTTCGCTGGGCGGATGAGCTCCTTGGCGAGGCCGCGGACGCCGCCGCCGAGCTGGGCCGGGCCGACCTCCGCTGCGTGGCGCTCGTCGAGCTCGGAGACATCGACCAGCGCCAGGGACGGGCGGGAGAGGCCCGTCGCCACCTGGCCGAGGCCCACGAGCTCGCGGGGCAGGTCGGCGACCCGGCTCTCGAGACGCGCGCCGTCTTCGTGCTCGCTGCGCTCCGGGCAGATTTCGACGGCGAGTTCGACACCGCGGTCGAGGAGCTTCGGTGGGCAGTAAGGGTCGCCGACGAGATTGGCGACCGCGCGCTGGCTGCCGAAGGCCACCTTCGGGCGGCGGCGCTCCTCCGCAACCTGGGCAGGTTCGCCGAGGCCGAGGAGGAGCTCGAGCGCTGCCTCGTCATCGCCCGGGAGATGGGGAGCCACCGTGTCGAAGCCGAAGCGACGTCCTGGCTCGGGATCGTCAAGTACTATCGCGGTGAGCTCGACGAGGCCGAACGCCTGGGCCTCCAGGCCCGCGAGTGGCTCGAGCGGACCTGCGACAGCTACTTCCAGGTGCAGAACCTGGTCAGCGGCCTCGCCGTCTACGCTCTCGCACGCGGGGACGCGCGCCGGGCCGAGTCATGGCTTCGCGAGGCGCTCCCGACCGCGCTCGAGATCGGTGGCTGGCTGGTCGTCGAGACGTACAGGTTCCTGGCCGAGACGCTCCTCCGGGAGGGGCGCGTCGAGGACGCACGGCGGCTGGCCAATTTCGCGGGCATCAACTTGCCTGAGGAAGACGCGTACGCCCGCGCGGCTGTTCTCCTCGCGGAGGCGGCCGTCGCAACCGCCGAGGGGGAGCGGCAGGAGGCGACCGGCTCGTACCTGGAGGCCCTTCGCCTCCTCGACGAGCTGCACATGCCGGTCGACGGCGCCGAGGCGCACCTCGCGTTCGCCCGCGCGCTGGCCCGGTTCGGCGACCTGGACGGAGCGCGGATGGAGCTCGCGCGGGCGCGCGAGGTCTTCTCCGGTCTCGAGGCCGATGGCGCCCTTGCGGCGATCGAGCGAGAGCTGGCCGGAAACGCGGAGGAGGCCGGCGACCCCGGCCTCCTCCTTCGTGCACTCGCTTCTGAGTCCTCGCCCTCCTAGAGCTACTCGATTTCCTCTTCGCACTGCCCGGTGGTCGGGTCGAAGAACGTTCCCTCCGAGCATGAGGTGACGGGTGGGGGCGCGACGCACCCGCCGCTTTCCTCGCTGACCGCCTCACAGGTGATCTCGGTCTGGCAGAAGCTCGTCGGGCCGCACGAGTTCGTCGTGACGGCGCCGTTCTGATTGACCGACTGGTTCACCGTGCACAGTCCGGTCGTGAAGCACTCGTAGCTCTCGAGCGCCGTCTGGTTGCCCATCGAGACGCCGTCCATCCTCTGGATCTGAACGAGACGCTGCACCCCGGTCCACGTGCTGTCGGCGGTCGCAGTCTGGGTCGAGCCGAGCCCCTTGCGGATCGGCGGATCCTGGAACTGCGTCATCGTGCCGACGTTTCGCGTGAGCTGAAGCTGCACCGCGTTCTGGCCGGTGAAGATGTCCGACTTCTGCGCGCCGACCTGGTTGACGACGTGGTCGAGGCCGCCCGCCTTCGCCGGGTCCGTCGTGTCACCCTGCACCTGCTGGCCGCCGCCGGTGTTGCGAGCGCTCTGGAACTCCCGGTACGGCTGGGCGATTCTCGAGACGTCGCGGCCGGCGGTCGTGTTCTGATCGACACTTGCGCACACGTGCGCGCTGAGGTCCTCGACGTTCGGGCACTGCGTCGGCCGAAGCGCGACGTTCTGGAGCTGGTTGATCGTCGGAGCGCCCTTCCCGACCTCGCTCTGGCCCAGGACCTGCAGGAGATTGGAGGTGTTGTCGCCGGTCATGCCGGCGGCAGAGTGGCAGTCCGCGCCGCCCTGGCAGACGACGACGTACTGGTGTCCCTCCTCGTTCTGGTTGATCGGCGTGGACACGGGCGACCCTGCGAGAGCTTCCTCGTCGCCGTCATCGTCGTTGCCGTTGTCCTCGGAACGGCCGAGCGCCTGGATGACCGCCTGTCCGACGAGAGCATTGTTGTTCGCGGTGACGTTCTGCTGGCCGACGTGAACGATCTGCGTCGCGTCGAACAAGCCTGACGGTCCGGATTTTCGCTGGATCGCGAGCTGGATCGCGATCGCGCGGTTGGTGGATGCGGCCGACGTCTGCGTGAAGTCGCACGTCTGGACGACGACCCGAGCGGAGCTTCGCTCGATGCACGCACCGGAGTTGCTGGAGATCGTGCATGTCTGCTCCTTCGCAGGCGTCACCGGATTGTCCGGCGTCACCACGCCTCCGGAGCAGAGGATGTAGTCGCCGCTGCCCGCGTACGGAGCGAGCATCGTGTTCGTCAACGTGTTGGTCGCCGCCGAGCTCGATCCGACGACGATTCCCCCCAGCAAGAGCGTCAATGCGATCACCGCGAGCTTGCCCCTCATCCCGGTCCTCCTTTTGCCGCAGCGTGCGCTCCTGAGCCGGAGTGCACCGCATGGGTGTGCGTGGCACTTGTATCGCGTTTCGCCGGGCACGACAAGGAGGAAGTGCGCAACGCTACGAGAGCCGGTTGCGCCGCCGCCCTGCGAGCGAGATGATCACTGGGTCGTCAGAGGAGGTTTTGCGGCATGCCCAGGCATTTCATTCGAATAGGCGGTAGCAATCCGAACCCCAAGGGCCGGCGAGACGAAGTCGAGAAGATCGTGCAGAAGCACGGCGGAACGCTCGAGGGCTTCTGGTACAGCTACGAGCTCACGACGGCCTACGCGTTGACGAAGGATCCGGGCGACGCGGCTGCGCTGGCCCGCGATCTCAAGGCGCAGCAGGTCATCGAGATGCGCGGCGTCGACGAGGTCGGAAGCTGATTGAGGCCTGACGGGAAAGGTTCCGCCGCGGCCGAATTCACATCAGCCCTCTAGACCGAGGCGAGCAAGGCCTCGGCGTTTCGGATGTAGGCGGTCGCGCCGACAGAGCGGTAGAACGCAAGCGCCCGCGCGAGCTCGTGCTCGGCAGCTCGGCGGTCCCCCGCGCCGAGCAGCGCGTCTGCGGCGCGCACTCTCGAGTTCGCCTCGTCCGGAAGCGAGCCGATCGCCTCGTAGAGCTCGGCGGCGCGAACGTGGTCACCGGCGACGCACGCTTCGGCGGCGTCGACCCAGGCCGTTCGGAGCGGAAGGCCGCTCGTGAGACGCCCGAGCTCCTCACCACGGTGGATCCCCGCGAGCGTCGCGGAGATGTTGGGCAACCAGGTTGCATCGTCACCCGCGATGCTCGAGCTTTCGAGCAGCTCGGTTGTGAACGTCTCGACATCGTGCGGCCGCCCGGCGACGAAGGCAGCGAAAGCGGCGAATGCGAGCGCCTGGAAGAGGAGCTGCGGATCGCGAATCTCCTGCGCGAACGCGAGCGCGTGGTCGGCGTCTTCGATCGCGCCGTTCTCGTCACCCCGTGCCAGCCGGATGTGGCCGCGGACCACCCGACACGGGATCTCCCAGTAGCGGCGCGCTCCCGTTTCGGATTCGGCGACGATCTCGTCGGCATGACCGGCCGCCTCGTCCCATCGACCGAGCAGGTAGTGCTCGTAGGTCTCCTCGGCGACGGACCAGCGGAGCTCGGGCATCATCCCGAACTGCTCGGCTGCCCGGCGGCCGGCGGCCTGTAACTCGAATGCCCGTCGTAGCTCTCCGAGATTGGCGAGCGTGCTCCCGAGGTTCAGGTAGGCGCGGATGACGGCCGTCGACTTCGCCGCCTCGGCGATCTCGACGGCCCGTTCGAGGTCGTCGATGCCGCCCCGGTCGCCGAGGATGACCCGGGAGACGCCGACGTTCGTGAGCGCGTGGGCCCGCAGATCGTCGAGGCCCAGCTGCTCGGCCATCTGCAAGGCTTCCGTCCCGAGCGCGATCGAATCCCGGTGCTCGCCGGCGACCATGAAAGTTCGCGAGAGGTTGACGAGCACGTTGGCCTTCGTCAGCGACGCCGGGACGCCGACGACGAGCTCGCGTGCGCGGGCGACGTGCGCGAGCCCTTCATCTCGCCGGCCGTCCATCCAGGTGAGGTAGACGAGCCAGCTCGCGGCCTCCGCGGCTGCGGCCCGGTCGCCTGCTTCGAGGAAGCCGTCTCGGGCCTCGAGGAGCTCCTCCTCGCCCGCGTCGTGTCCATGGAGCAGGGCACGTCCATAGCGGTAGACGAGGGTCGTCCGGTCGCGGTCGTCTGCGGGCCAGAGCTCGAGCGCGCGAGAATAGAAGCGCGCTGCGGCCTCGAATGCGGAGAGCGACGAGGCCCGATCTCCGGCCTCGCACAGGGCGATGCGCGCCTGCTCGGCGACTGCGGCGGTCTCCTCGCCCGCCGCGCGGGCGAAGTCGAGCGCCGAGAGGTAGTGGTGCGCGAGCATCTCGGCGCGGTCCTCCCACCGGTCGGCGGCCAGCGATTCGATCCACTCGGCGGCGAGCCGGTGCTTCTCCGCCCGTCGGGCGCGCGGGATCTGGCTGTACGCGACGTCGCGCATGAGGACGTGGCGGAAGGAGTACTGGCTCTCGGCTGCCACCGAAGAGCGCCGCTCCCGGCGCACGAACTCCTTCCGCTCGAGCGTATGGAGCCGCTCCTCGAGCGACCAGCGCGGCAGCCCGCCGAAAGCGGCAAGCGCGCCGACCCAGAACCCCTTGCCGATCACGGCGGCGTCCTGGATCAGAAGCTTCTCCTCCGTGGGCAGCGCGTCCAGCCGCGCCGCGATGATTCCCTGAACGGATTCAGGCAGCGGCAGGTCGCGCGCCGAGCCACGCTCGCCGACGAGCCGGACGAACTGCTCCGCATAAAGCGGATTTCCCTCCGCGTGTGCGACGAGCGCCTCGAGCGACTCGGCCGGGAGCTCCGCCTCGCCGAGCAGCTCGCGGACAAGACTCGTCATCTCCTCGTCGGTGAGCGGCGAGAGAGAAAGCGTCGCCGCGTTCCGCTTGCCGCCGCCCCAGCTCGAGCGGCGCTCGAGCAGCTCCGGGCGCGCGGTCGCGAGCACCAGCAGGGGGACGCCGGACGCCCAGTCGACGAGCTCGTCGACAAACTCGAGCAGGCCGTCGTCCGCCCAGTGGAGGTCCTCGAAGACGAGGACGAGCGGCCGACGCTCGGCGATCGCCTCGAAGAACCGCCGCCACGCCGCGAACGCCTCTCCGCGCCTGTCCGCTCGGGGATCGGGCTCGCCGCCGAGCCCGACGAGCGGGCGCAGGTGACTTTCGACCCAGCGCGCCTCGCCAGGCTCGGTCAGCGCGTCTGCAACGGCTTGGGAGAGCTTCTCGGCGGCCGCCCCGGCCGCATCCGTCTCCAGAATGCCCGCGTGGGCCTTCGTCATCTCACCGAGCGCCCAGAACGTGACCCCGTCCCCGTAGGGCAGCGAGCGCCCCTGGCGCCAGTAGACGAACCACTCCGGGTCGGCGTCCACGGCGGCGAACAGCTCCGCGACGAGGCGGGTCTTTCCGATTCCGGGCACGCCGATCAAGGTGACGAGCTGCACCGCCCGCTCCCGCATCGCGCGGGCGAGCGCGCCGAGCAGGGCCCCGACCTCTGCCTGCCGGCCGACGAGGCTCGCGCCGCGCGGGCGCCCCACCTCCGCGCCGAGCCGTGCCCGCGGCGCGATCGCTTCCCAGACGGCGACCGGACCGGACTTCCCCTTCAGCCGTGCGGGCAGCAACTCACGGTAGTCGATCGAATCCCGAGTGGCGCGGAAGGTTGCCTCGCCCACGAGGACCCCTCCGGGCGGCGCAACCTCCTGGAGCCGGTACGCGGTGTTGACGACGTCGCCCGCGACCATCCCCTCGCCCTCACCGAGGCTCGCCGTGAGCGTGACGAGGGCCTCGCCCGTGTTGACGGCGACGCGAACCCGAAGGTCGAGCCCCGGTTCGGCCTCGGCCAGCTCCGCCACGGCGTCGCGGATCGCGAGCGCCGCGCGAACGGCGCGCTCGGGATCGTCCTCGTGCGCGACCGGTGCGCCGAACACGGCCATCACGGCGTCGCCGATGAACTTCTCGACCGTGCCTCCGAACTTCTCGAGTTCGCCCCGAAGCAGGGCGAAGTAGGGCCCGAGTCGCGCGCGGACGTCCTCGGGGTCGAGCCCGTCGGCCTGCTCCGTCGAGCCGACGAGGTCGGCGAACAGGACCGTGACCACCTTCCGCTCCACGTCCGCCCGCGCAGCCGAGTCGACGAGCGGCGAGCCGCAGGAGCCGCAGAAGCGGAACGCGGGCGGGCTCTCGAACCCGCAGGACTGACAGCGCATCCAGCAATCGAAGCACGACGGCCGCTGCGCCGCCACCTCGGGCGCGCGCGGCCTGCCGTGAATCGGCCGGGCGCGGGTTAAGCTCCGCGCCGATGACGGCAACCGGCGACTCGACGAATGCGAAGCTGAACGAGCTGGAGCGCCTGCGCGAGCAGGCCCTGCACCCGGGGGGCGAGCGGTCGGTCGAGCGCCAGCGCGAGCGGGGGAAGCTGCTCGCCCGCGAGCGGCTCGAGAAGCTGCTCGACCCGGGCAGCTTCGTCGAGCTCGACCGCTTCGTGCGCCACCGGAACCCGCACTTCGGGATGATGGAGCGCCGGCCATACGGCGATGCCGTCGTGACAGGCTACGGATCGATCTTCGGCCGCCGCGTGTTCGTCTTCTCGCAGGACTTCACGGTCTTCGGGGGGACGCTCTCGGAGGCGTTCGCCGAGAAGATCTGCAAGGTCATGGACATGGCGCTCAAGTACGGCTGCCCGCTGATCGGGATCAACGACTCCGGAGGTGCGCGGATTCAGGAGGGCGTCGTCTCGCTCGGAGGGTACGCCGAGATCTTCTGGCGCAACGTGCAGGCGAGCGGCGTCATCCCGCAGCTCTCGCTCGTCATGGGCCCGTGCGCCGGCGGCGCCGTCTACTCACCGGCCATGACCGACTTCGTGCTCATGGTCAAGGAGAGCTCGTACATGTTCATCACGGGCCCCGAGGTCGTGAAGACCGTGACGGGCGAGGACGTCACGTTCGAGGAGCTCGGGGGCGCCGTCACCCACGCCTCGAAGTCCGGCGTCGCGCATTTCCTGGCCGACGACGAGGAGAGCTGCCTGGAGGACGCGCGCTACCTGTTCTCCTTCCTGCCGCAAAACAACGTCGACCCGCCGCCCTTCTTCGAGCCCGCCGATCCTCCCGACCGGGAGGACGCCGAGCTCGACTCCTTCGTCCCCGACAATCCGAACAAGCCGTACGACATGCGCGACGTCGTCAACCGCGTCGTCGACGACGGCGGCTTCCTCGAGGTGCATGCGGCCTGGGCCCGGAACCTCGTGTGCGGCTTCGCCCGTCTTGGCGGGTATCCCGTCGGAGTCGTCGGCAACAACCCGGAGGCGCTCGCGGGCACGCTCGACATCGACTCGTCGGTGAAGGGCGCCCGCTTCGTGCGCTTCTGCGACGCGTTCAACATCCCGCTCGTCACGTTCGTGGACGTTCCGGGCTTCCTGCCCGGGACGACGCAGGAGTGGGGTGGGATCATCCGCCACGGCGCGAAGCTCCTCTACGCGTATTCGGAGGCAACCGTGCCGAAGCTCGCCGTGATCACGCGCAAGGCCTACGGCGGCGCCTACGATGTCATGAGCTCCAAGCACATCCGCGCCGACTTCAACTTCGCCTGGCCGACGGCCGAAGTCGCGGTGATGGGGCCCGAGGGCGCGGTCAACATCGTCTTCCGGAACGAGCTCGAGGAGGCCGCAGACCCGGATGCCCGGCGGGCAGAGCTGATCGAGGACTACAAGGCGCAGTTCGCCAATCCGTACACGGCCGCGGAGCGGGGGTACGTGGACGACGTGATCGAGCCGCGCAGGACGCGCGCAGTGCTCTGCGACGCGCTGGCGACGGCCCGGACGAAACGCGAGCGCCGGCCGGCTCGCAAGCACGGGAACATCCCGCTCTGACGGTGGCTCAGCCGCGCCCGACGACGGACGCGTAGCTCGTTCCGCGGCGCATCGCGTCCTGATAGACGACGCTCTCCGCGTCGAACGGCCCCCGGTACAGGCCCTGCTTCACGTACTCGTCGCCGGCGGGGTACAGCGTCGGTGTCGCCGTGAGGGGAACGGCGACCTTGCCGTTGATCCAGAGCTTCACGAAGCCCCGCTCGTCGGGGCTCCACCGCACCTGGAGGACGAAGTCGTACCACCGGTTGCGCTGGAGGTCGCCCAGGTTCCAGCCGAGCTCG
>Ga0066709_100002850_pt1 | contig 12911 bp, 12 predicted proteins | sample GraSoiAngelo_158_FD_79665 | JGI IMG/M metagenome (GOLD analysis project Ga0066709, IMG submission 79665) | Grasslands soil microbial communities from the Angelo Coastal Reserve, California, USA - 14_1009_16_30cm | ecosystem: Environmental > Terrestrial > Soil > Grasslands | place: USA... | reverse complement strand
CACGCAACTAACAACTCGAGACAGCAAGCCATTACCCGGTCGCTACCGCTCGCGGTTCTGACTTCTTAATGCCCATTGCAGCGTGCCGATAATCGTGGCCGCGTCAAGCATCGCGATTAATGGCATGAGCATCAGCAGTCGAACGGCATTCTCGAAGACGCTGCCCGGGTAACAAACACGGTTCCGCCTAAGTGCGACGACCGCGCGAGCGCCCAAAAGCAAGACCCAAAGCGCGACAGTACCGAACAACCACTTCCAACCAAAAAAAATCGCGACGAGCAGCGTCAATAGCAATAACGCGTAACGCATGAATAGCGGGGCTTGCCATTCCCGCCAAAGTCCTGCGCGCATGTTGTTGCGCGCGTAACGAACAAATCTCTTGAACGTTTGCCGCGCAGTCGACTCAACCTGCCAGTGGACCAGGGCATCGGGAGCGCGCACCGTTTTGACGTTTGCCCGGGCTATCTTTCTCATAAAAAGTAAGTCTTCGGCAGAGCGCAAGTTTTCCGGAAAGCCGCCCACGTTTTCCCAAACGCGGCGCTGCATCAACATCGAAACCACTGAGGGGTGGCGAACCAGGCGTCCGGCGACTTCGTACGGCGGCGCCACGTAAGCCATCACGGCGCAGAGCTTAAAAAGCGAATCAGTAACGGGCTCGTAGGTTCCGTAAACGACCTGAACATCGCCATCCGCCTTGGCAGGTTGCGCCAGTTGCTCCAGCCAGACAGTTTCCGGCGTGACGCCGGCATCGATGAAAGCAATCCACTGGCAACGCGAATTTGCGACCGCAACGTTACGGCCGCGCCCAGGCAATCCGGCGTCTTCCCGAATGAGTTTCACGGGCGCGCCGTCTTTCACAAATCCCTCGACGATATCTTTTGTCGCGTCCGTCGAACCGTTGTCACAGATCACGATTTCAGCGGGCGGCTGGGTTTGAGCAAGCAGCCCATCGATCAGCGCGCTGATTGACGTCTCCTCATTTCGCACCGGAATGCACACGCTGATTTCGAGCGAGCGAGGGGATGTGTTTGCGGCGTCCACGTAAGGAAATGCTAACAGAAGTCTGGCGGATTCTTCACTTGATGGCGTTGTTCACGACGCCCGCCAGGATTCCGTAACCGTTGGCGTTCGGATGGCTTTCGGTGCTGGATGGATAAATCTGTTGGCGGCGCGCGATGGCGCTGCGCAGGTTGGGAAGCGCATCGACACAAACCAAACCCTTCTGGGCGCAGAAAGACAGCAAATCGTTGCGTGCCCGGTTCTCCATCTCAACCAAGAGCTGGTAAGCGCCGGTCGATCTGCCTTCCCGTTGCATCAACTCGGCATACACCGATTCTTTGGTGGGAATCACGAGCACCAAAAATTTCGCACCCTTGCCGGTTACTTTCTGATGGGCGCGCGAAAGTACTTCCTTTGTAATGCGCAAGCCTTCGGCGATGCGTGGCTCATCCAGATTCAAACCGGTAAGGCGATAGGCGGTCGTGAAGACCGTCCGGACCTGAGCGTCTTCGCAGATGGCGCCATGATCAGAATGAGTCCGGACCCAGGCCCTGTCGATTTCGTAATCGACGTCAGTCGCGCCCGGCCACAAGCCGTCACGATTCAAAAGCCGGCCAATTGCGGAGTGCTCCCGCAGCCAGAGACTCCAACCGGACGGCGATGATCGTCCATAGTTGTTATGAAACGTTTTCTCTTCGTTCCAGAAAAAGTCGGATTTAGTTTTGATCGTATCGATCCGCATTTCATCGACTGCCGGCTTCGCACGCAGATCAGCGTAAGCGTCGTTTGCGTAGACGAGCGCGTACGCATCATAGACATCGTTGCCGAGATAAAGACCGACGACGACTGTCTGCGGCGAAAATTCGAGGGCCTTATCAGTCAGCGCCCAATATTGAACTGGTCCGTAACCGCCGACCCCCATGTTATAGACTAAAGTTCCCGATAGTCTTTCGAGTTGTCGCGGCCACGAATCCACGCTTTGCACATTGACGCCCCAGGTTTGCGAGTCGCCAAGCGTCACGATGTCCACTCGCGGACGAATCGCGTCGTTTCGAAATCCATTTGCGTCATGACCCGCGGTGTTGGGAACCAGACGGTTTCCCAAAAGAGGATCGGAAACCATTGGGGCGGCGCGATTGCCGAGCCGAGTTTTTTCAACAAGGCGCAGCGCCGCTTCGGCCACACCCAATCCGATCAGGATTCCGATCGATACGGTTAGAATCCGAAAAATGATCAGGCGGGCGGAACGTGATCTTCGTTCGAGCGGTTGTGCTGCGGGGTTCATTATCTTGATCTACGCTGCGTAAGTTGGCAGCTGCCGAAACACTGCTTTGCCCAATGAGTCACGTTTAAGAAATCGGCACGAACAGTAGACATGGTACAGAACCGCGAGCGGTAGCGAGCGGGTTAAAGGCGCTCCTTTTTCAAGCACAGATTCATGTATCGCCGAACTGATTTTGCGGAATAGCCCAGAGTGATTCTTTTATCCCGCTCGCTACCGCTCGCGGTTCTGTAACTCTTTAATTCATCGATCGATTTCTTTGTGCAAGGCTCCGAAACACAGACCTAAAGTCTGAACCATCTCAATCCAAACCAAACTCAGATTGCCAATCAGTTTTCTCTTCGAACTTTGGTTGGTCCCTTTTATCCAGCACGCAGGTTTCCAGCACCAGAAAATCCATCTCCGTTCTCATAAAGCAACGATAGCTGTCTTCGGGCGTGCACACGATCGGTTCGCCGCGGACGTTAAAGCTGGTGTTCACGATTACCGGACAGCCGGTGCGCCGGCGAAACGCGTCGATGATTTCCCAGTAGAGCGGATTTGTTTCACGCCGCACGGTTTGAATGCGCGCCGAATAATCGACGTGCGTAACCGCGGGAATTTCGGACCGGCTGAGGTTGAGTTTTTCGATCCCCCAAAGCTTCTTCTCTTCGTCACTCATCTGGCGCCGGCGGCTTTCGACCACGTCGGCAACCAGCATCATGTACGGGCTGTCATAATTCAGCTCGAACCAGTCGGCGACATTTTCCCTCAGCACGCTGGGGGCAAACGGGCGAAAACTTTCCCGGTACTTGATCTTCAAATTCATGAGCGATTGCATCGCCGGCGATCGCGCGTCCCCGATGATACTCCGGGCGCCCAGCGCCCGCGGGCCAAACTCCATGCGCCCCTGATGCAGACCGATTACCTTTTCGTTAGCCAGGTGTTCAGCTACCACTTCGGCCAACTCGGCGCGTGAATGCTTCTGATAAGGTAAATTTCTCGACTGCAGGAACTGCTCGATCTCTTCGACTGAATTGCGCGGGCCCAGATACGCGCCCTTCATTCCATCGGCGTAAGGATGCAAGCCGTTTGTGGCACGCGCATCTTGCGCGTGAATCACGGGCGGGACGCCCCTGCCACCTTGCCAGGTTCCGGACTTCTCAGCGCTCCGCCGCTCCTTGCCGAGATAGCGGTGCCAGATCGCCAGCGCGATTCCCAAACTCCCGCCCGCATCACCCGCGGCGGGTTGAATCCAGATATCCTGAAACGGTCCTTCGCGCAGGATGCGGCCGTTCGCGACGCAATTCAACGCCACGCCGCCGGCCATGCACAGACGTTTCATCCCGGTTTCCCGGTGAACATATCGCGCCATCTTTAACATTACTTCTTCAGTGATCGCCTGGATGCTTCGCGCCAGGTCCATCTCGCGTTGCGTGATCAGCGCTTCCGGTTTGCGCGGCCGGCCATCGAAGATACTGTCAAAAGCGCGATTGGTCATGCGCAAGCCCTGCGAGTAACTAAAATACTCGTGGTTCATGCGAATGCTGCCGTCGTCGCGCACCTCGGCGAGCTTGTCCTTGATAGGCTGCACATATTTTGGCTCGCCGTATGGGGCCAGGCCCATAACTTTGTATTCGCCGCTGTTGACTTTGAACCCGGTGTAATAAGTGAAGGCGCTGTACAGCAGACCGAGGCTGTCGGGGAATCGGAGCTCCTTCAGCAGAGTAATCTCGTGCCCGCGGCCGATGCCGATTGAGCTGGTGGCCCACTCGCCGACGCCATCGACGGTCAGGATCGCCGCTTCTTCGAATGGCGATGGATAGAAAGCGCTGGCGGCATGGCTTTCGTGATGATCGCCGAACAAGAGCTTCCATGCGAATTTCTTGCCGGCTTTTTTGGCGCGCCTGGGGTCATCGATGCCGCCGGCCTTCGCCAGTTCAGTGCGAATCAGATCGGGCATCCAAAGCTTTTCTTTCATCCACAGCGGCATCGCTTTCAAAAACGAGCTGAAGCCGGCGGGAGCGTAGTCAAGATAAGTTTCCAGCAGCCGGTCGAATTTCAACAGCGGCTTGTCATAGAAAGCCACGTAATCAAGCTGCTCAGCGCCGAGGCCGGCTTCGCGAAGACAATAGCGCGCGGCGTAAACAGGAAAATTGTGATCGTGTTTGATGCGCGTGAAGCGCTCTTCCTGCGCGGCAGCGATAATTTCCCCATCGATGACGAGGCACGCCGCCGAATCGTGATAGAAAGCAGAGATACCCAGGATGCTTGTCACCGAGTTGCGCCTCCCTCTCCCGTTGGGAGAGGGCTGGGGTGAGGGCCTAGCCGGACTTTCCTTTCAAAATCTTTTTCGTCGTGCAGCCACTAACGGAACACTGACAAAACAAGAAGTTTGTTGTCGCGCGGTAAGCCCTCACGCTAACCCTCTCGCACGGGGAGAGGGAACCAATTTGAATACTTATGCGATTCTAAAACAGAGTGTAAATGAATGGCGCCAGCGCCGAGCCCTTCGCCAACACCAGAAGAATTCCAAACACGACCAGAGTAATCACGATCGGCGCCAGCCAGTACTTCTTGTTTTGCCTCATGAACTCCCAGAGCTCACCGACTACCTGTGCTTTTGACATCTCGGCTCCTCAAAACATTTTTTCATAGTGACGCGGGTCACGCTGGCGTTCGGAATATGTTTGCCAATAAGAATCGCCGCGGGCCGCGCGACGGTGCAATGGATCCCAGCCGAACATTCGCTTCACAACGCCGATTGGCGTCACCACGGCAAAGAAAACAAAGGCCAGAATGATTCGCGTGGCGACGAAGGAAAGCACTTCGGCAAACCCCAACCAGGCGCGGTTCGGCCAGATCAGAGCTTTCGGAAATACCAACCCCAGCAGCACCAGAACGGCGCCTAACAGCAACGCGATGTGAACGACGTTTGGAAACTTTCCGCGGTACAGCCACCAACTGCTCAAGAGGATCAGCGCGCCGCCCACCACCAAACCGAACTCTCGCTCTGCTCGCATAAGCCTTTATAATCCTCGAAACCCGCCAAGCATGCAACGATGCTTTGCGGATGAGGTCAGTACCGGGAGCGGTAGCGACCGGGTAACAGTATTTGCCTTGACTTGAAAGGCAACATGGAATATTAAGAAGCCGCGGTTCGGACTCCTGCTATCTTACAACCTATACCTGAATCGCATTTCATTTCATGCGCTAACTTTTCGATTCACTTTTTCAGGCCACCCTCTTTAAAGCTTCCGGCATTAACGACTCGAAGCACGAAGGCCAATGGTTCTCAACCGTCAACCCACTAACGAAGGAGGTTTCCTCAATGAGAACATCGACAACAAATCAATCTCGTATGCGTTCGACAGGCCGTCTCGCGGCTATAGGCTTCGTCGTCCTGTTCGTTTTCACAGTCCTGGCTGTGGGCGGTTATGAACTCAGCGCGCAACAGCCTGGCGGAGATCGCGGCACGGCGCAGAGACAAGAACTCAGGACCGCCAAGAGTCCGTCCCGTCAAACCAAAGGTGCACCATATCCCGCGGCCACACCGTCGAAGCGGATCCCCAACGAAGATCAGAAATCACACCCGGTGCCTACTGGTCCGAAAGTTGGAGACATGAAACCCGCTAATCCCGCAATTGAGATCCGGGAAATCACGAATCGTGACGGGAAGAAACCGGAACCAACCCGTAAGCTCCAACACGCGCAGTCATTGTTCGAAGACAACTCAGAACCGGCAAATGCTCCTCCTCCGGCTCCGCTTTTCTTCAAAGATTACCGGGAATTGACTAACTCAATATCGTCCACGTCCGGCTGTTGTCCGGAAGTGAGCGCGGGAGAAAACGGCCAGACCATCATGATGACCGGCAACGACTGGATGGCTCTTTCGAAAAACGGCGGTGGAAGTTTCTCGAATATAAATCCCACCACAATTTTCCCGCAGGATGACGGCGGCTTCTGCTGTGACCAGGTCATCGTCTACGTGCCCAAGATCGATATGTTCGTCTGGTTGCTACAGTACTGGACGGGCGGCAACGGCAAGAATCGAATTCGTTTAGCCGCCCAAACCACGCCCCAGGTGCGAGCCAGCGATGGCACTTCGTGGACCTATTGGGACTTTGTCAGCGATACTTTCGATACCAAGTCCAGCCTGGACTACAACGATGTCGCGTTCGGCGATAGCAGCTTATGGTGGACCAGCCAGAACGGTACCGGTCGCGTCGTGGTGCGCATTCCGCTGGCCCAGATCGCGGCCAAAGGCACCATTAACTTCCAATACACGGCCGGAACCGATGCCCTTTGGTCCGACCTCACGCAGAATGCCACCAATACGGTTTACTGGGCCGGTCACATTAACAACAGCCAGATGCGCGTCTTTAGTATGCGCGACGGTGACGGCTTCTATTCCTGGCGCACCGTCAACGTGAACAGTTGGCCCAACGGCACTAACTCGACCAAGTGTCCTAACGGCACCGACTGGATGCAGCCTTTCGAAGGCGGCAAGCACTATGTCTTCGGCAACGCCCTCCAGAGCGGCAGCGTTTGGTTTTCCTGGTTGGCTTCCGCCGGCGGAAATTTTCCTCAGCCTCATGTGCAGATGGTAAAAATCAGTCCTGCTACCTGGACATTACAACAGCAGGTTCAGGTCTGGAATCCGACCATCGCTTTTCAGGATGCTTACTTGTCAACCAATAGTCAGGGTGAACTCGGAATGGAGATCGCCTTTGGCAGCGGAGGTTTTTATCCCAGCAGCTCGGTGGGCGTTTGGGGTGACTTCGTCGTGTATTACCCAAGGCTCAGTAATCGGTGCATTACGCGTTGGGGCGATTACAATCACTCGCGCCGGGCGGCCTCAAACGGCGCTGAGTGGATCGCCGGCGGCTATACCAACGACAAGGACGGTTCGGGCAACAGTATCGTCATTCCGCACTACCTCCGATTTGGACGTTAGCGGGGAACGGCTCTCTATTAATTAAAGGGGGAAGAAATGCAAGCTCACCTAACCCTGTTTTGTCTGGTGGTTCTGGCTGGTCTCGGTTCCTTATCAGGATGCAAGCAGCAAGCTCCACCTGAGCAAAAACCGCCGCAAACGCCAGCGATCGTTTGGTCCCCTAATCGCAAACTCACCTGGGATGATTTCAAGAGAAAGCCCAAGGAAGGAACCGGACTGGATGCCGAGAGCACTGTTTACATCGAAAGCTCCACCCCCATCGAATGCAAAAACGGAAAGGTCGTCTATAACGTCCGGGCGGTGTTTGAGCCGGACGAGTCCTGGGTCGATCCTACTAAGAAAAGCGATGCCCTACTCGCGCACGAGCAGGGTCACTTCGATCTGGCGGAACTTTATGCCCGGAAACTCCGCAAGAAACTTTCAGAATTGGCTTCGCTTTGTGAAGACAAGAAGAAGTTCGACGAAGCGGTAAAGGCCGCGCTAAGGCAGAACCAGGATGACTTTCTGAAGGCCCAGGAGAAGTACGATACGGACACCGATCACGGAGATGACGCAGACAAACAGAAGCAGGCTGCTGATGATATCAAGAAAGGCCTGGACGATCTGAAGGACTTCAAGTAAACGATTTCACCCGCGAAAGAATTCAACCAGCGAGCTGACCACGTAATCCTTCTGCTCGGAAGTGAGTTCGGGATAGACGGGCAGCGCCAGCGTCTCGTCGGCGGCGCGTTCGGCCAGCGGAAATTCGCCTTTCCGGTAGCCGAGAAATTCGAAACACTCCTGCAAGTGCAGCGGCACCGGATAATAAACATCGCTGCCCACGCCGCGCTCGCGTAAAAGAGCGCGCAGGGCCTCGCGCCGGCCGTCGCGCACGTAAATTACAAACTGATGAAAGACGTGCCGCGCGCCGGGCCGCACAAACGGCAGATCGAATTTGCCCGTTAGTCCCGCGTCAGTGAACATCATTTCGTATTCCTGCACGTTGCGCTGCCGGGCCATCGTCCACTCATCCAGATGCCTGAACTTTGTGCGCAAGACGGTGGCTTGCAACTCGTCCAGACGGCTGTTGATGCCGACGAGCTTGTGGAAGTATCGCTGCCGCTCGCCATGAACGCGCAGCATGCGCAGGCGCTGCTCGTGCTCCTGGTCGCTGGTTACCAGCATGCCGCCGTCGCCCGCGCCGCCGAGATTCTTTGACGGATAAAAACTGAGAGTTCCAATCACGCCCATTGAACCCGCGCGCCGCCCGCGATCTTCCGCGCCGATTGCCTGGGCGGCGTCTTCGATAATCGGAATGCCGTGCTGCTTGCTCAACTCGATCAGCGGATCCATTTCGGCGCACTGGCCGTAAAGATGCACGGGCACGATCGCTTTTGTCCTGCCGGTGATTGCGTCCGCAACTCTTGAGGCGTCGATAGTGTAAGTGCGCTCGTTTATGTCCACGAAAACCGGCCGGGCGCCCAGCCGCGTAATCGCGCTCGCGGTGGCAAAGAAAGTGAACGGCGTGGTGATCACTTCATCGCCGGCGCCCACCCCGCAGGATTGCAGCGCCAGCAGCAGAGCTTCAGAGCCCGACGCGCAACCGATGGCAAATTTCGTCTGCGAGTAGCGGGCAAGCTCTTCTTCGAGGGCCAGTGTTTCCGGTCCCAGGACGAACTGCTGCGATTCGAAGACGCGATCGACCCCGGCGCGCACTTCATCGCGAATCGTGGCGTACTGGGCTTTTAGATCAAGCAAAGGAACTTTCATTTGGAATCAACAACGACCTGGGGCATTAGCCCGACCGTCAGGGAGGGCTCAGTTTTCCTTCAGTGTCCTCAGTGCCTCCATGGTGAAATATTTGCCGACATGAAATTCACCACTGAGACACGGAGCACACGGAGATGAAACCGAGCCCTCCCTCACAGTCGGGCTAATGTCCCGCTTTGCTTGGCTTCTTGAATCCAATTATGCCGAAACCGCCGAGGAGAGAAATCGAACCTGCCCCCAATGTTTGATGGATTCCTGTGCTGCTTCCAGCAAACGCACGACGCGCAGTCCGGCCGCTCCGTCAGTCAAGGGCTGGCGCTGGTTGCGAATTGAATCGAGAAACTCGGCCACCACGTAATGCAGCGCCTCAGTAGCATCAAGTTTCGGCGCCCAGACATCCCCGGTGCGATAGCTAACCAGTGTTTGATAGTCCGCCTCGCGATCGCCGACGCGGTTCGTGGTCACGCCTTTATCGTAAACGCGTACCTTTTCAGTCGGTTCGATATCGTCATAGAGAATCATTTTGCGGCTGCCGGCGATAAGCGTCCTGCGAATCTTGACCGGCGCCAGCCAATTGAAATGAAAGTGCGCGATAAACTCGTCGTCAAAATGCATGACCAGGTAAGCGATGTTTTCGATCCCCTGTTCGATATGACAACTGCCGAGCGCACTCAGCCCCACAGGCTGTCGGCCTATTAAATAATCCATGATCGAAAGATCGTGCGGCGCCAGATCCCAGAGCACGTTGATGTCGCGCTGAAACAATCCCAGATTGATGCGGATCGAGTCGAAGTAAAGCAAGTCGCCCAACTCGCCGCCGGCGACGATCTCTTTCATCTTGCGCACCGCGCCGTTGTACACGAATGTGTGATCGACCATCAGCGTGCAGCCGTGGCGCTCAGCCAACTCGATCAATTCCTCGGCTTCGCGGGCGGTCGCAGTCAGGGGCTTTTCCACCAGCACGTGCTTGCCCGCCAGCAGGGCTTCTTTCGCAATTTGAAAGTGAGTGGCAACCGGAGTGACTACGGCAACCGCGTCGAGCGCGGGATCCGCGAGCAGCTTTTTATAGTCGGCGGTGGTTTGCGCCGCGGGGTAGCGGCGGCCCATCGCCGCCAGACGGTCTTCATCAAGATCGCAAATCCACCGCAACTCAGCCGTTTCGTTCTCAGCGAAATTGCGGAGCAGATTCGGCCCCCAGTAGCCGCAGCCGATCACACCAATAGTCGTCGCGTTCATCGGCTAGAGAGAATAGCCGTCATTAAGGGAAAAGTGAATTGGCGGTGAGTCGGGAGTCTGACTGAATGGATGAAGTCAGTACCGAAAGCGGTAGCGACCGGGTTAGCCTTCTTACAAGCTCGACGCTCACGAAAATGGACCCGGTCGCTACCGCTCTCGGTACTGACCTCTTAAGGCCTACTTGCTCTTTGCGAAAAACTCTTTGGCGGCCGTCTCAGTTTCTGCTTCAGTCTGCTCTTTCAGTTGTTGATTGATGCCCCACTCGTGGCCGTAAGGATCGCGGATCTTTCCGTAGCGTGCGCCCCAGAACATATCTTGCAGCGGCATCAGCACGGTCGCGCCGCGGGCGACTGCGCGTTCGACCACGCCGTCCGCGTCGTCTGTTTGCAGGGTGATGCGCACGCAGGTTCCGCCCAGCGTGTCCGGCGTTCTCGTCAAGACGCCTTCTTTGTCGGCAAACTCGTCGCTCAGGAAAAGTTTGTGTCCGTCCAGAACGATCTCGCCGTGCATGAGGCGGGTGCCTTCGGGCTCCATCATGACGTCGCCTTCCTGGCCGCCGAACACTTCTTTATAAAACTTGAGCGCGGCCTTGCCGTCACTAACGATCAAATGCGGAATGAACTGGTCTTCTTGAGACATTGTTCCCTCCTGTCAGAAACGTCTGCGGTAGCGGACGGTTGATCTCTTTCCGCCATCGACTCGCGTGACAAAACTAACCGCCCGCTATGGCAGGCGGTTCTGACTGGCTCGCAATTTCGGTGGTGCGCTTTCATGTGCTTCTGGTGTCAGAAACCCGCGTGTAAGCGAAGCTTCGTTGCTGATTTGCCCTCCCTAACCGCCCCACCCCGGCCGGGCTGCCCAGCTGGGAATTCCGGTGTCGGGTTTCTGACACTGCTAAGTCGAGAACAATCTAACTTCCGGCGCGCCTTCGGACAAACTGATCAGCCGTTGAAATTGCAAACCGATCTTGCCCAGCAATCTTGCCGAAGCTTCATTGTCCGGCGAAGTGATCGCCAGAACGCGTTTAAGCGCCAGAACATCGCGCGCATAATCCATCACCGCGGCGGCGGATTCAACCGCATAACCCCTCGACCAATACTGCGGCAGGAAAGCAAAACCGATATCAGGATCAGAGAGCGTATCTCTCTTCACCAGCCCGCTAATCCCGATCGGAGTTCCGTCTTTTTTCAGCTCGGCCAGGTATAGCCCGAAGCCATTTCGTTCGTAACTCTCGACCGGGCCCTCCAGAATATACCGCCGCGCATCATCAAGATTGCGCACGCCCTTATCACCGATGTAGCGAATGAACGAAGGCTCGTTCAGCAGCGCGAGAATAAACTCTGCATCACCGATGATCAGTTGCCGCAGGACCAGTCGGTTGGTTTCGAGAATGATCATTACGCAAAAGAAAAGAGTGGATCAGAATAAGTTAGTGAACTGATTTTGTCGAAGGTCGTGGAGTCAGTATCATGAGCGGTGGCGACCAGGCATCAAGCGACGGGCCGGAAACGAGTTTCGCGGGACGGGGTGGCGCTCTAATTTGGTTTCTTGTTTTCTTTCAACCTGGCGATAGCGATCCACGAAAACACACGAAACCACACAAACAAAAATCATTTACCCGCTTCGTGTTGTTTCGTGGATCGCTTTTTCTGGCAAGCCCTTTCGAATTAGCACACCACCAACCAGGTCACTACCTGGATCAAGCTAACCACTCGTAGTAACATCTCGGCTCCGCTCGAAAGATCAATATGCCGAGGTTGCTGATGATGTATCGCGCTCGAAAGTTACCGCTTGTTTTTCAGCTGGCGACCGTTCTGCTGCTGGCCTGTTCAGCGTCGCTCGCACAAACCAGCAAGCCGGACGGCCAAGACATCGCGTTTACGGTGTCGATGTCCAAACCTCAAACTCATTTGCTTGAAGTCGAGATGCGAATTCGCGACGTTCCGGGCGAAGCCGCGATCCTGGTGATGCCGGTGTGGACGCCGGGGTCGTATCTGGTTCGCGAGTTTGAACGGCACGTGCAGGACTTTGCTGCGGCGGATCAATCAGGTCATCCGCTCGAGTGGGAAAAAATCAACAAGGACTCCTGGCGAGTCAAGACCAATGGCGCGCGCGAGTGGCGCGCGACGTATCGCGTCTATGCGAACGAGCTTTCGGTGCGCACGAATGAACTCAATTCCGATCATGCTTTCTGGAACAACGCGGCGCTTTTGATGTATCCGGATGGGTTCATCAAGGCGCCGTCAACCTTGCGAATCATTCCCGCCGCAAACTGGAAGATCGCCACCGGATTGCCGCTGATCTCAGGAGAGAAAAATACTTTTCGCGCCGAGAACTTCGATATTCTTTACGACTCGCCGGTCGAATGCAGCAACTTCAAGGAAATCGATTTCGCAGTAAAAGGCGCGCCGCATCGCATCGTGATCGACGGCGAAGGCAACTACGATCCGGCGCGACTGCGTAGCGTGGTGCAAAGGATTGTCGAAGCTGAAGTGGCGATGATGGGAGAGATTCCTTATCACGATTACACCTTCATCCTGCATCTGCGCGCGAACACCGGTGGCGGGCTCGAGCATTTGAATTCGACCGCGTTGGGATTTCGCCGCTTCAACTTTGCAACAGAGCGTGGGTGGCAAAGTTTCTACGGTCTCGTCGCGCACGAATTCTTTCATCTGTGGAACGTATAGTGGATTCGCCCCGACGCGCCCT
>Ga0066709_100002849_pt1 | contig 12911 bp, 15 predicted proteins | sample GraSoiAngelo_158_FD_79665 | JGI IMG/M metagenome (GOLD analysis project Ga0066709, IMG submission 79665) | Grasslands soil microbial communities from the Angelo Coastal Reserve, California, USA - 14_1009_16_30cm | ecosystem: Environmental > Terrestrial > Soil > Grasslands | place: USA... | reverse complement strand
GCCGAGGTCGGCCGGTACTGCTCGTGGCCGACGCAGGCCTCGTCCTATCTCACCGGCATGCTCGAGATCGTCGACATTCGCGAGCGCTATCTCCGTCGCCTCGGGCGTCGCGACGTCGACGCACTGCGCCAGTTCCACGACGCCATCACCTCGAGTGGCAGCATGCCGACCGCCCTCGCCGAACGCGCGATCGGCGGGGCATCCGCCGTTGCCGCGGGAGCCGGATAAGAACCGGGCAGGATAGAAGAGAAGCCCCGGGATCGCGCTCGACCCCGGGGCATCGTTCGCGTACGCGTTACTGGATCGAGGGCGCCTGGCCCCAGGCATTGATCCGTCCGCCGTCCTTGTTGTCCAGGACAGCACCGTCGATACGGCTGTAGCCGGGGTACGGATTGCCGTAGTACGGAGGTGGGCAGTCGCTGCTGCACACACCTTGTGTCGCCCAGGCGATCGATCCGCTTCCTCTCAACGTTCCCAGGCGGATATCGACATTTCCGGAACCGGTTTGCTGCGTGAACGTGGCGTTGTGTTGCCGGTAGTAGCAACCGAACATGTCGCAGCCGAGGAACTCCTGCCAGAAGAAGTTCACCGTCTGGGTCGAGATGGCGGTCGGTGTCGTGGGATCGAGCTCTAGACGCTGGGCGCCAAGTGGCGCGTACAGCGTCCCGCGCAGGCGAGACATTTGTCCATCGGAGCTGATGTCGCCGCTGAGCGTCGCCGGCGCGTTGAAGCCACCGCCGAAGAGGCTCTGGTAGTTCAGACCCAGATTGAACGTGATCGTTTGTGACGCGGCCGGAGCAGCCAGCGCCACGTTCGACGCGATCGCGATGAGGAGAGGGAGCGCTGCCAGGGTGAGCAGTCGTTTGCCGAACATGACCCATTCCTTTCTCGACGACGCCGACCCCGATCCATGGTTCGAGGGCTCGGACGTTTCATCCGCGCACGGCGTGTCGAGACAGCTGTAGCCGCGGTGGCTTAGTGGCGGTTATGTCCGGGGCGACGCAACCCCGGTCGTGTCGACCACTGTCACTGCCGTTACATCGGTCATGTGCTCCAGTACGCACCGGCCGAGAGTCGACAAAACCCCGGGACCGAAAACGGTCCCGGGGATCAGATTGGCGCGGTAGTGCTATCGGTCCGACGTGAAGCGGAAGGGGTTGATCCGCTGCGACTCGATATCCCCCGCAACCGGGGCCGCGACGGATACGAGGTGCCGACTGGCGTGTCCCGCGCCCGTCTCCGTCGTGGCCACCGAGGCGAATGCCACATTCGATGCGAGGAGCGCCATTAGGAGCGACACCGCGACCAACGCAATGCGCTTGCCGAACATCTCACTGTGTCCTTTCCGGCGAGCGCTTCCCCGATCCATGGCTCGAGCCGGACGAATCGCCCGGTGTCGCTCGTCAGGAACGGTCTAGTCCACGAGCTCCGGCACCACGTATGTTGCGCGCGACGCGCTCGTCGTGGTCCGCACCACTGTCACCGGCGGGATGGTCCGTCCGTAATGTCAGGCGCATTCGCCGCGTATAGTCCGCTCCACCGAGATGGCGAGCCTCGCCGCCACAACGACTGTTCGTCGCACTCGTGTCACTACCGCCGCAGTCCTCGACTGGCTCATGATCGCGGCGTCGGCGTGGCTGCTATTCGGGTTGTTCTGGGACGGCTGGGCCCACGGTTACGGACTGCCGGACTCGTTCTGGACCGTCTGGCACGCAGCCTTTTACAGCGGCTACCTCGCCGTCGCGGCGGTCGTTGGCGGCGCGATCGTGACACGTCACGGCGCGATCCCGGCAGGTTACGGTTGGACCACCGTCGGCGTTGTGGTGTTCGGTATCGGCGGCGTGTTCGACGCCGTGTGGCACACCCTGTTCGGGATCGAGGCCAGCACCGAGGCTCTCATCAGTCCGAGCCATCTGGTGCTCGCGACCGGCATCGTGCTGATGGTGTCGGGTCCGTTGCGAGCGGCATGGCTCCGACCGCGCGCACGAGGAACACTGAACGAGGCCTTGCCTGCGGTCCTCTCGCTGACCGCCGTGTTCTCGCTCTTCACCTTCATGACCATGTTCGGCGGCGCATACTCCGCGCTCATCGCGCAAGGAACGACGACATCGTTCGGCACGATGGAGCGTCAACTGGTGGCCGTCTTCTTCTGGAGCGCGCTCCTGATCGGGCACGTCATCGTCGCCCTCCGCGCCGGGACGTTACCGGTCGGCTCGCTGACGATCCTGATCGGCGTCAACGGCGTGGCGATGATCCTGATGCGCGGACACGCGCCGATCGAAGTGCAGGCCGCGATGATCGCGGTCGCATTCGCCGCGGGCATCGTCGGGGATGGACTGCTGTGGTGGCTCGCGCCGACTCTGGATCGACCCTGGGCAGTGCGCGCGTTCGCTTTCGCGGTCCCGGCGGTGTACTGGGCGCTCTACCTTGGGACGGTGGCGCTCGCCTTCGGCACGTGGTGGCGCGTGCCCGCGCTCACCGGGGTGCCGGTCCTGGCGGGGGTCGTCGGCCTCTTGATCAGCGCGCTGGTGCTGCCGCCGATTCCACCATCGGGCGAACCTCGGTAGCCAGCCGCTCGATCGTTTCGCGGTCGAACGGCGACGGTAGCTCGGCGATGAGCGTGTTGTAGCCGAGCCCGGCAAAATCTCGGAGCAATCTCGCCAGGTCGTTGACGGTGCCCGCGACGTGGGCGGTCTTCGGGTCATCCGGCGGCACCTTGTTGTGCCGCATCTGCGATTGCCAGATCCGCTCCGCCTCCGCCGGGTCGTCGCGGATGACTGGGCGGATCAGCACCGTGCGCTCGATCTCCTGGTCGTTCCGTCCGAGGTCGCGGCAATGCTCTCGCAGGACTTCGTCCTTGTGCTTCAGCACGTCGAGCGTGCCCTGGAGGTTGCACATGTCGGCATATCTGGCGACGATGCGGAGCGTCTTCTTCTCGCCGCCCCCGCCGATCATGATCGGCACGCGGCGCTGCACCGGGCGTGGCAGATGGCGGGCATGATCGAAGCCGTACTTGTCGGAGCGGTACGTGACCTCCTTGCCGTCGAGAAGGTCTCGGACGATGCCGACGGACTCCTCCAACCACCGCAGACGCGCTCCGGCGGTAGCGCCGAATTCGAGGCCATGCGCCTGGTGCTCGAGGTCGAACCAGGCCGCGCCCAGTCCGACGATGGCGCGCCCATCGCTGGCGTGGTCGAGCGTCGCGGCCATCTTGGCGACGATTCCGGGATTCCGGAAGGTGTTTGCTCCGACCATCAGGCCGAGCCTCGCTCGTGACGTGACGCCGGAGAGCGCCGCGAGCGCCGTCCAGCCCTCGAAGATCGGCTGATACGGATCGCCGAAGATCGCGTAAAGGTGGTCCCAGGTCCAGACGTGCTCGTAGCCGATCCGGTCGGCGAGGACCGCCGCGTCCCGGAAGCCCTTCCAGGTCGTGGCCTGACTGAAGAGGAGCGCACCGAGCCTCACGGCCCCTAGGCTAATCGGGCATCGCTCGTGCTTGTGCGAGGGCATGTTCGTCTGGAACACGAGCGGGTACGAGGGAGCGCTCGTTCGCCAGCTGGTGCGGACCGGCTTCGGCGACGCGCCGGGGACGGGACTGCTGGTCTGGGTCCGCCGCGGCAGAGAAGCGCTGTCAGCCATGAGCTACGACCACGTGCCCGAGCTCCCCGATCATTTCCCGCCGCTCGTTGGCGCCCGCGACTGCGCGATCTTGCGCGTCGGTCCACAGCGTCGGTTCCCCTGTTCCGGCCGATACCCCGGTCTTCGAGGCGCGCCTGACTATCGCGTCCGCTGCTGGCACGAGGCGGTGCTGGTGCTGGCCGCGCACGAGGCCGGTCACATCGAAGCGTTCCGCTCGCACCGCAGCGCCGTGCGTCAGCTCGCCCGAGGCAAGTCGGTCCGCATCGCACGCGACTCCGAGCTCTCCTGCGAGCGTCGGGCGCTGTCTGCGCTGCGCCGGTTCCGGCGCGAGCACAGATGTGCTACGACCTCGGGACGGTGACGGTTCCGGGCCTCGACATCCGACGCGTCTCTCCCGAGCTCCACGACGAAGTGCTGCATTACTTCGATCTCGTGGCCTACGCCGACAATCCGGCGTGGTCCGACTGCTACTGCATGGAGCGCCTGGATCCCGACTTCCAACAACGGAGCAAGGCCGAGAATCGCGCCGCTCGCAGCGAGCTGCTCCGCTCGGCCAAGGCGAACGGACTCATCGCGCGACGCCTGGGACGGGTCGTCGGCTGGTGTCACGCCGCACCGAAATCCGAGCTCGTGAACGTCGACGGCCACCGGGACGCGTCACTGGGCGCGATCGTCTGCTTTGTCGTCGCTCCGGACGCGCGCCGTCAGGGCATCGCCACGGCGCTGCTGAACGCCGCGATGGAGCATCTGCGCCGGCGCGGCATGCGCGCCGTGGAGGCGTATCCGTATACCGGCGAGGTCACTCCCGGCCGCTGGGCATACGTCAATTACCGCGGCCCGCTGGCGATGTATCTGGAGGCGGGTTTCGAGGTGGTCGAACGCACGCCGGACACGTGTGTGGTGCGGATCCCGCTCGGAGAGAGCCAGGGCCGCGACTAGCATCACCGGCGTGTCGGAGCTCACGCAGCTGGTGTACGACTGGAACACCGACGGACGTTCCGCGCGCCCGGATTACCGATTGCCGGAGCTCGACGACGAGACGCTGCGCGACGGGCTGCAGGGGCCTTCGGTGCGGAACCCGCCGCTCGAGGTGAAGAAACGCCTGCTGCACCTGATGGACCAGCTCGGCATCGACTCGGCCGACATCGGTCTGCCTGGCGCATCGTCGCAAGCGCGCGTCGCGATCGTCGCGCTGGCGAGAGAGACGACCAAGTTGCGAAAACTCAAGCCCAACTGCGCCGTGCGGACGCATCCCGCCGACGTGCAGGGTGCGATCGAGGCCAGCGTCGAGGCCGGGGTGCCGATCGAGACGTGCGCCTTCATCGGCTCGAGTCCGATCCGGCGCTTCGCCGAGGACTGGCGCATCGACGAGATGCTCCGCAACGTCGAGACCGCTGTCAGCATGGCGGTCAAGGCCGGCCTGCCGGTCATGTTCGTGACCGAGGACACCACGCGCGCCGATCCGGACACGCTGCGGCGGCTGTACACGCTCGCGATCGAGTGCGGCGCTCGACGGATCTGTGCCTCGGACACCGTCGGGCACGCCACGCCGGAAGGAGTGCGCAACGTGCTGACCTTTCTGCGTCAAGACGTGATCGCCGCGACCAAGGCGGCGGTGAAGCTCGACTATCACGGGCACAACGACCGCGGCCTCGGTGTGATCAACGCCCTTGTCGCCACGGCGATCGCGGACCGCGTACACGGCTGCGCGCTCGGGATCGGCGAGCGCGTCGGCAATACCTCGATGGATCAGCTCTTGGTGAACCTGTACCTCTGCGGCCTGCTGGACCGCGACCTGACGCCGCTCGTCGAATACGTCGAGCTCGTGTCGCGCCATTGCGGCGTGCCGATACCGGCGAACTACCCGGCCCTCGGCGCGGACGCCTTCCGCACCGGAACCGGCGTTCACGCGGCGGCGGTCATCAAGGCCCTCAAGAAGCAGGATCGCGGTCTGGCCGATCGGGTCTACTCAGGTGTCCCCGCCTCCGTCGTCGGTCGCGAGCAGCGGATCGAGGTCGGACCGATGAGCGGCGAATCCAATGTGGTGTGGTGGCTGACCACTCATGGATATGCGCCCACGCGTGAGACAATCGACCGTATCTTCACGGTCGCGAAGACGTCGGATCGGATCCTCACCGATGACGAGCTCGCGACCCTCGCCGGAGGCAAGAGCTAACGCCGAGCGAGCGACCGCTCAACACCATCCAGCCGCCGCGGATCAAGCCGGGAGCGCATCTCGACACCCAGCCCGCGCAACCGCCGGGACGGTGGGTCGCCGATGACTCCCATGACCCGTCGATCCGCGGTACGGCGCTGATCTTTTGGGATCCCAAGGTCCCGGGGAAGAAGCTCGACGCCATCGACACGGACCAGATCACGCCGGCCGACGACTGCGTGTCCGAAAGTCTCGAGCGCCTGGACGAGCGCTGGAAGGCCGGAACGTTCCGCTACCTGATGCCTGACTTCCGCGAGCGCGTCCAGAGAGGGCAGAACTTCATCGTCGCCGGTGAGCGTTTCGCCATCGGCTCGTCACGCGAGATGAGCCCGGCGGGACTGAAGGGCGTCGGCGAGGAAGCCGGGCATGAGCTTGTGATCGTCTGCGGGGACAACATCGGCGACATTTTCCGGCGGAACGCACTGAATCTCGGCCTGCACGTGGTCCAGAGTCGCGAGGCGGTCGAGGACGCGCAGGAGGGCGACACGTTCTCCTTCGATCCGTCGACGCGGCGACTGACGAACGAGACGCGCGGCAGGACGTACGAGCCGCTGCCGCTGACACCGAAAGAGGACGAGATCCGCCGCTCCGGCGGCATCATTGCGATCGGCCGCCGCGAGTTCCGTAACTCCTTGGAACGTGAGCCGCAGATCGTCTGGCCCGATGCGGCTGCCGCGCGCGGACTCTCGACCTCGGAGCAGATCGCGTGGGCGCACCGCGTGGACCAGGACGCGGCGGTCAGACCGGGAGCGACGATCCGCGTCTGGTGCGACTTGCTCCCGGCTTCCGACGGGACCGCGCCGTTCGCGATCCATACCTTCAACCAGATCACCGGCGGCGACACGATCTTCCCGCGACAAGTCGCGATCGCGAACGACCATTTCGTGTTCAGCGGACGCGACGCCGACGAGAAGCAATACCAGATCGGCCGCGCCTTCGCCGAGCACCATGGGATCGGGCGGCCGTACTACGCCACGAAGGGCGACGGTATCTTCCACTTCTACTTCCCCGAGCAAGGCCTGGTCGTACCTGGCGCTTTCGTCGCCGGCGCCGACTCGCACTCGCGCGCCTATGGTGCGTACGGCGCGGTCGGCATCGGCGTGGGCAGCACGCAGCTCGGCTTCGGCTGGTCGACCGGGTACATCTACTTCACGCCGGCGAAGCGACGTCGCGTCAGCTTCCGCGGCAAGCTTCGGCCGTGGGTCTCGGGAAAAGATGTCGTGCTCGCGCTGTTGCGCCGGTGGGGACGCGCGCAATCGCAGGGCATGAGCGTCGAGTTCGTCGACGCGGAACAGCAGCTGCGCGTCCCCTATCGCAACACGATCGCGAACATGATGGCCGAGGCGGAGGCCCAGAACGGCATCTTCGCGCCCGACGAGATCACCGCCGCGTGGTACCGGGGCAAAGGCCATCAGCAACTTCCCTATCCGCCGCGACTCGCGCCTGGATCCGACGTTCGCTGGGACGTGGATGAGGAGCTCGACCTTGCGGAGATCGTGCCGTTCATCGCCAAGCCGTTCGCCCCCGGCAATGCGTTTCCGGCCGATGAAGTCGCCAGGGAGCGGCTCGTCTTCGACCGCGCCTACATCGGCTCGTGCACCAACGGCGGCTACGACGACCTGCTCGAAGCCGCGCTGGTGATTCGCGCCGGCCGCGAGAAGGGCTATGAGGAGGCGCCGAAGCCGTTCGTGATCTTCCCGGGATCAGGCGTGGTGAAGCGCGAGATCGAGCATTCGGAACCGCGTCTCGACGGCGACTCGATCGCCTCCGTCTTTCGCTCGGTCGGCGGTGAAATTCGTGAATCGTGGTGCGGGCCATGCTTCGGTCAGGGTCCCGATGCGCTGAAAAAAGGCGAGACAGCCATCACCTCGTTCAACCGCAACTGGCAGAACCGGATGGGAGTCGGCGGCTTGGGCTACCTGGCGTCACCAGCAGTCGTCGCCGCTTCAGCGCTGCTCGGGTTCATGGCCGGGCCGGAAGCGCTCGGCATCCAATGGGATCCCGAGCGCTTCGGCGACATCACGCTTTAACTGGCGGGGCGCTCGCTGGTCTCAGCGGTGGTAGTGCCACTGACGACGACCAGGTAATAGGTCAGCGCCGTGATGGCGATCCCGATCAGCTCGCCGGCCGGTGATGTGACGAGCAACAGGACCTCGGTGACGAAGTACGCGAACAGTCCGTAGATGATCCGCGTCTTCCAACCGCTGTCGTATTGATACATGCGGTAGCCGCCGTAGGCGGCCACACCGGCGCCGACCGCGCGCACCAGCAGCAGGAGCGCGACGATCCACGTGCCAACGCCGGTAACCACGAGGGTCGCGCGAAGAAGGCCGAGAATGGCAGCGACCACGCCGAGCGAGCCGAGCACGCAGACGACTCCACCGACGACGGTGGGGCTCAAGCTCAGCTTGAGAGGCGGGTCCTTCGCGAAAGCCGGTTCGACGATCGACCGCAGCATTAGTTCTTCTCCTCCGTTTGCCCCCCCACCCCCTGTAACGCAGCAACGCGCTTGTCGCTTCGCCAGCCACTCCGGTGGGGGAACCCGCCCTCCCAGCAATCGACCGGGCGCTGAATCCGTGCTTGACTTGTGCTATTGCCATAGTTATATAGCACTTCGTGATCGCCTTCCGCCTCGATGAGCGCTCGGGAGTTCCCACGTATCTCCAGCTGATCGAGCAGGTCCGCAGCGCCGTCCGCTACGGGATCCTGCGGCCCGGCGACCAGCTCCCGACAGCTCGCGATGTGGTCGGGCGGCTGGCGATCAATCCGAACACCGTCCTGAAGGCCTACCGCGAACTCGAGCGCGAAGGCGTGGTCCGGAGCTTCCCCGGGCGCGGGACTTTCGTGACGCAGGAGGCGCCCCGTCCGATTGCCCGCTCGATCCACGAACCGCTGCGGCGTTCTCTCCGCCGCTGGATCGCCGACGCTCGTCACGCCGGTCTGGATCGCCAGGCCATCGCCGATCTGCTCGGTCTCGCGCTACGAGACGCGTTCGAGGAGGAAATCGCATGAGCCTCGCTCTCGAGGCCGTCAACGTCAGCAAACGTTTTGGCCGCGTCCTCGCGCTGAACGACTGTTCCTTTGCGGTGCCGGCGGGCCGGATCGTCGGCCTCGTCGGTCCGAATGGTGCCGGGAAGACGACGCTGCTCCACATCGCGGTTGGTCTCGCCGAACCGACGTCGGGCAGAGTCCACGTCTTCGGAATCTCCGCGCGGGAGGACATACTCGGAGTTCTCTCTCGCGTCGGATTCGTCGCGCAGGAGCGACCGCTCTACCGGGGGTTCACGGTCGCGGACATGCTCGAGCTCGGGCGGCGTCTGAACGCACGCTGGGATTTCGCATATGCGCGCCAACGGGTCGCGAACGCAGGCGTCGCCCTCGACCGAAAGATCGGCAGTCTGTCCGGCGGCGAGCGTGCCCAGGTCGCGCTGTCGCTCGCGCTCGGCAAGCGCCCGGAGCTGTTGTTGCTCGACGAGCCCTTGGGCGGGCTCGATCCGCTTGCGCGCCGCTCTTTCCTGCAGGAGCTGATGTCGACGGCGGCCGAGAGCGGGGTCACCGTGATCCTGACCTCGCACGAGATCGCAGCGATCGAACGAACCTGCGACTACTTGGTCATCCTCGGTCGCGGGCGGGCGGAGCTCGCCGGCGACATCGACACGGTCGTCGGGTCCCACGTCGCCGTCACGGCGCCGTCTCGATACGAGGAGTTCATCCGGACACACTCCGCGATCGTGGACACCGAGCGCACGGAACGGCAGATCAGCGCCCTCGTCCGCGTCTCACAGGCCGTGGATTGGCCCACGGGGAACGGACTCCAGGTCCGTCCGGTGAATCTCGAGGAGCTCGTCCTCGCGTATCTCCGTCGCGCACGACTGGAAAGGACGACGAAATGATCTGGCTGACGTATCGGCAGCATCGCTGGGAGGCGCTCCTCACTTTGGCGGTGATCGTCATCCTCGGCCTTCCGAACCTCATCGCCGGGCTGCAAGCACCGTCGGTCATCGCGGCACTTGGCATCCCGGCCTGTGTGGCGAACCCGAATTTCGGAACGGAATGCAGCGCCGCATTCAACCAGTTCGGACGCCAGTTCGGATGGACGAGTTACTTCTCCATTCTGTTCGTGGCTCTGCCGGCGCTCGTCGCGCCGTTTCTGGGAGCGCCGCTCGTGTCACGGGAGCACGAGTTCCGTACGAGCTTGCTCGTGTGGGCCCAAGGGATCACGCGCACCCGCTGGCTCGTCACGAAGATCGTTCTCTTCGCGGCCGTGCTCGCCGGAGGCGCGTGGCTGCTGGCGGCAATCGCTCCGATCGCAGCACAAGCGTGGTCGTACCGACCGGCCCGCTGGCAGGACGCGTTCGAGTGGAGTCCCGCGGTGATCGTGGGGACCGCTCTCTTCGCTCTCGCTCTCGGAGTATTCGCAGGGGCTCTCACGCGACGCGCTCTCGCCGCGATGCTCATCGCGCTCGTCGCCATCGCGGTCGCGCGTGGCGCGGTCATCAGTCAGCTGCGGCCGACGGCCTTCATCCCGCCAATTGTCGCGACCTCCCATGTCGGCATTCCGCCGGACGCCTGGGTGATCTCAAGCGACTACGTCGACGCGAACGGGAATCCGGTGGGGATCGACCGCCTGATCCAGCTGAACAACGAGTTCTTCCGCACCGGCTCCCGGGCCGTGCTCGTGAGCTCCGACGACTACTACGCGCAGAACGGCGTGTTCGTTCGAGTCAAGTATCAGCCACGCGAGCGCGAAGGCCAGCTGCAGGGGATCGAGTTCACGCTCTACGCCGGTCTCGCCGTCGCACTGTTCGCCGCGAGCGTGTGGCTCGTCAGGAGACGCCCGGCGTAATGGCATCCTCCAGCCGTTCCAGCGTGAGGCCGTAGAGCGCCCACAGCGGGAAGTAATCGAGGCGCGAGACGTCGTCGATGGCGAAGCGCGAGTCATAGCGCCACGGCGCCGCACCGACGGTCACGCGAAGCGATCGGCCGATGGCGTACTCGGCAACGATCATTGCGGCGGCATAGACGACGCCGCGAGCGAGCATCGGTCGCCCTCGTGCGACGCGGCGGAGCGGCGGAAACGCGAATGCCGCGAGACCGTAGATCGGCAGCATCCACGGGTTCGGTAGCCGCGGACGGCGCGCGGCGAAGGTGAAGCCAAATTCGACGACGCAGCCGAACAACCCGTACAGGAGAACGCGCGCCAGCATCCGGCGACAATAGTCATCTCATGCTCGTCGACGATCGCGAGGTCGCCGTCACCAACCAGGACAAGATCCTGTTTCCCGGACCGGGGATCACGAAGGGAGATCTCGTCCGCTACTACGTCGACGTCGCCCCGGCGGTCCTGCCTCACGTGCGCAAGCGACCGATGCAGATGAAGCGCTACCCGAACGGCGTCGACGCCGATTTCTTCTACCAGAAGCGCGTGCCCAATCCGCATCCGGAGTGGCTCGAGACGGTGCACGTCAACTACCCGTCCGGAAACGAGGTCGACTTTCCGGTGATCAACGACGCGCCCGGGCTGGCGTGGCTCGCCAACCTCGCCTGCATCGAGCTGCATACCTGGCACTCGCGGATCAGCGACATCAACAAACCGGACTACCTCCTGATCGACCTCGACCCATCGGAGGGGAACCCGTGGTCGCACGTGCGCGAGATCGCGATGGCCGCGAAGCGCGTGATGGACGATCTCCATCTGCCGAGCTATCCGAAAACAAGCGGCGTCACCGGTCTGCACATCCTCGTGCCGATCGTTCCGGAGCTCGACTTTCCGCTGGTGCGGGAGATCGCGCGCGCAATGGCCAAGGCCATCGTCAAGCTGGTGCCGGAGATCGCCACAACGCAGTGGAAGGTGGCCGGACGTCCCGGCGTGTTCGTCGACTACGGCCAGAACGCTTTCGACCGCACCATCGCCTCGGCCTACTCCATCCGTCCAGTTGCCGATGCGCGCGCCTCGGCGCCGCTGCGCTGGGATGAGGTACCGGCCGTCGAGCCCGGCGATTACACACTGCGGACGATGCGCGAGCGGATCGCGAAGCTCGGCGACCTCACCGCCGGGATGTGGGACAAGGCGGTCAGCCTCGATCCGCTGTTCGACACGTTGCAGGTGAAGCGCGAGGCGCCGAAGCGACGCTCGCGCCCCGGTCCGCCACGCGATTGGCGCGCCGAGTACTACGGCCGAAAGCCCGGTCAGCAGCGAGGCCCGAGCCATCGCTAACCAGCGCGTGCCTAGGCCGGGTTGAGCTCCTTCGCGACCTCGGCCGGCTTCTGGTACTCGCGGTCCGGAAGACCGTTCAGCGCGGCCATGACCTCGTCGGTCAGCTGCGCCTCCGCGGCACGTTCGAGGAGTTCCGTTTTCGAGACCGGATACATCAGGCCGGCGAGGAACTGGTCGACGACTTGGTTGGCTTGAAGTTCTTGCATGCGCCGGAACAGAGCCAGACTCGTGCCACCCGGGCGCTAGACCTTCAGCAGGTCCCCGACTGACAGGTCTTCGGCGCGGCGCGGCGGGCGGACCTGGTCCCACGTGCACTGACGGGGATCCTTGTCGGGCCGGAAGCGGAGAAAGCGCGTGCCGTGCCGGAAGCGATCGCCTTCCAGCTTGTCGTAGCGCACCTCGCAGACCAGGACCGGTTTGACCTCGACCCATTCGAGGTCCTTCCCGGCGGACCAGCGAGACATGCCGCCGGGCATGCGCCCCCAGCCATCCGCCTGCGAGTACACCGGATGATCGCGTTCGACCAGTGGCGGCAACAGTTCCTGCAGCTGTTTTTGCAGCTGCGCGTCGATCCCCGAGGTATGGCCGACGAAGTCCAGCGTGCCGTCGTCCTCGTACAGGCCCAGCAGCAACGCGCCGATCGCGCGCTTCCCCCCGGTGCGATAGCCCACGATCACACAGTCGGCGGTCTTGTGCCGCTTGACTTTCACGACGGCCTCGCGCGAGCCCGGGAGATATGGCAGCCCCAGGCGCTTGCACACGACACCGTCGAGGCCTGCGGATTCGAGCCGCTTGAGCCAGTCCTCCGCGACGTCCACTTCGCGCGAGTACGGCGAAACG
>Ga0066709_100002847_pt1 | contig 12915 bp, 12 predicted proteins | sample GraSoiAngelo_158_FD_79665 | JGI IMG/M metagenome (GOLD analysis project Ga0066709, IMG submission 79665) | Grasslands soil microbial communities from the Angelo Coastal Reserve, California, USA - 14_1009_16_30cm | ecosystem: Environmental > Terrestrial > Soil > Grasslands | place: USA... | reverse complement strand
CGGCGTTCGCTGGCACCTCGCGCGGCGCGAATAGGGCGTAGATCGCAGGCAACACGAGCAGGGTCAGCGCCGTCGACGAGATCAGGCCGCCGATCACGACGCGCGCCAGCGGCCGCTGGATCTCGGCGCCGATCTCGTGGGAGAGGGCGGCCGGCAGGAAGCCGATCACCGCCACGATCCCCGACACGATGATCGGCCGGAAGCGGATCTCGCAGCCGCGGACGATCGCCTCTCGGAAGGCCACGCCCTCGTCGAGGGCGTGCCGAATCGACGAGACGAGAACGACGCCGTTCAACACGCTCACGCCGAACACCGCAATATAGCCGACCGCCGCGGAGATGTTGAACGTGGTCCGCCAGAGGTAGAGGGCGAGCGTGCCTCCGATCAGCGCAAAGGGCAAATTCAGCATGATGAGGAGCGAGTCGCCGAGCGACTGGAAGGCCCCGAATAGGAGCACGAAGATGATGAAGATCACGAGCGGCACGATGACGGTAAGGCGCGAGAGCGCGCGCTGCTGGTCCTCGAAGCGGCCGCTCCACAACATCCGGTAGCCCGGCGGCAGGTGTATCGCCGCGTCCACCTTCTGGATCGCCTCGGCGACGAGGCCGCCCATATCCCGCTCGCGTACGCTCCACTTGATTGCCACCCGCCGCTGGTTGCCCTCACGAAGGATCTGGGCGAAGCCCTCGGTCTGTGTGATCTCGGCGAGCTGGGAGACCGGGATCCGCTCGCCGGTCGGCGCGCTGATGGTGAGATTCCTGAGGCGCGCGAGCGGATCGCCGTCCGCTGCCAGCCGCACCGCGAGGCCGAAGCGACGCTCACCCTCGAAGACCTCGGTGACGAGCCGGCCTTTCGTCGTCGCTTCGATCGCGTCCTGCACGTCTTGGACGCTGATGCCGTAGCGGGCGGTGGCGATGCGGTCAACGGCAAGCTGGAGCTGGGGCTGGCCGACGAGGTGGTCATAGTCGAGGTCGGTGACGCCGCGGATCCCGCGCAGGATATTGCGGATCTGGCGCGCCTTCGCCTCCAGCACGAACAGGTCGGGCCCATACAGCTTAATCGCGAGCTCCCCCTTGACGCCGGCGAGCGCCTCGTCGACGTTGTCCTTGATCGGCTGCGAGAAGTTCGTCGTGATGCCGGGGATCGGCGCCAGGCGGGCCGCCATCTGCGCGATGAGCTCGTCCTTGTCCCGGACCCGCCACTCGTCCCGCGGCGTGAGCCCGACGTAGAACTCGGCGTTGTCGGGGCCGTTCGGGTCGGTGCCGTCGTCGGGCGCGCCAAGCTGAGAGACGACCACGCGCACCTCTGGAAACACGAGCAAGCGCTCGCGGATGTCGTGGACGTACGGCCGGGCGCCCTCGAGCGAGATGCCGATCGGGAACTTGACGCGGAGCCAGAGGTCCCCTTCGTCGAGCTCGGGCAGAAACTCCTTGCCGAGGAGAGTGAACGTGAATAGCGCAAGCCCGAACAGCGCGCCGGCAGCCAGCAGCGGGACGAGAGGGCGGCGCACGCACCAGCGGACAGTGGGCGCGTACGGCCGGCGGAGCCCCCGGAGGAACGGGCTCTCGCGGTCGGACGGCGGCCGACGGAAGAGGACGCTTGCGAGTACGGGGATCAGCGTGAGCGTGAGCACGAGCGAGCCGATCACGGCGAGGGAGATGGTGACGGCCATCGGGCGAAAGAGCTTGCCCTCGATCCGCTGGAACGTGAGGATCGGCAGGTAGACCGTCATAATAATCAGCACGGCAAACGTGAGCGGCCGAGCCACCTCCAGCGCCGCGTGCTGGGCCTCACGGACGACGCGGTGGCCGGTCGGGCGCCGCTCGGCGAGGTGGCGGAGAATGTTCTCGGTCATGATCACGGCGCCGTCGACGATGATGCCGAAGTCGATCGCGCCGAGCGAAAGCAGGTTGGCCGGGATGCCGCGGAGATCCATGAAAATGAACGCGAATAGGAGCGACAGCGGGATCGTGAGCGCGACGATGAACGCCGCCCGGCTGTTATAGAGGAAGAGCGAGAGGAGCACGACGACCAGCGCCGCGCCCTCGGTGAGGTTGCGGAGGACGGTTGTCACCGTCGTCCGGACGAGGCGGTCGCGACTGTAATACGCGCGCATCGTCACGCCGGGCGGCAGGAGCTTCCTGATCTCCTCGCTCTTCTGCCGGACACCGTCGATGACCGCGCCTGGGTTCTCGCCCTTGCGCATGAGCACGATCCCCTGCACCAAGTCGTCGGCGTGATCACGGCCGAGCACACCTAGCCGGATGGCGTGGCCGATCCCGACCTGTCCGATGTCGCGGATCCGCACCGGGGTGCCCCGCTGCGCCGTCACGACGATGTTCTCTATGTCTCGGAGAGATTGGATCAGACCGAGGCCCCGCACCATCAGCGCGTACTCGCCCTCGGGGATGTAGCTCCCGCCGGCGTTGGCGTTATTGTTGGAGACGGCGTCGAAGACCTGGCGCAGAGTGAGGTTGTAGCCGCGGAGGCGTGCCGGGTCCACAGTCACCTGGTACTGCTTGATGCCCCCGCCCCAGGAGACGACGTCGACCACCCCGGGCACCTTTCGGAACTCGCGCTCGAGCACCCAGTCCTCAAGCGCCTTCAGCTCGACGAGCGGCATCGTCCCCGACTCGAGCGTGTAGCGGTACACCTCGCCGATAACGCTCGACAGCGGGCCGAGCGCGGGCCGGGCGTCGGCGACGATCTCGGCCCGGGCCACACGTTCGCTCACCTGCTGGCGGGCCCAGTAGTTGTCGGTACCGTCGGCGAAGAGCACGCGGACGTTCGAGAGGCCGAAGTTCGAGATCGACCGTAGAAAGGTGACCCGTTCGATCCCGTTCAGCTCGTTCTCGATCGGGATCGTGATGTGCCGCTCGACCTCTTCCGCGGCGTGTCCCGGCCAGAGCGTGATCACGTCGACCTCGACGTCGGCCACGTCGGGGTACGCCTCGATGGGGAGGCGGTAGAAGGAGACGATACCTCCGGCGACCAGCAGGAGCGCCAGCGCCAGGGTGATGAATCGCTGGTGGAGCGCGAACGCGACGAGGCGAGCGATCACTGTGCCGTCTTCTTCAGCAGGAGACTCCCGGTGCTTGCGACCCGATCCGCGGGCGTGAGCCCGGCCGCCACCTCGACGGCATCGCCGTCGAGAGCCTCGCCGAGCCGGACGGGGCGGCGCTCGAATCGATTGGGCGCCGACTCGACGAACACGAACGTGTCACCATCCTCGTGCTGAACGGCGCTCCGCGGGATCGCGAGGACGCGGGCCGCGCCCGTGGCGATCGCGACCCTGACGAACATCTCCGCCTTGAGCGTCCGCCCCCGGTTGGGGACGACCGCGCGCACCTTGACCGTACGCGTCTGCGGGTCGACGGAGTCGCTGATGTAGGTCACGCGGCCGTCGTAGCGGTCGTCAGGGCAGCAGGGGAGCGTGACGGTCACGCCCTGCCCGAGGCGCACGCGGGGCACGTCAGGCTCGTATACGTCAGCCAGCACCCACATGGTCGAGAGGTCGGCGATCACGAATAGATTGAGCGGTGTGTCGGACTGACCGAAGGCGACGACCTGGCCCGGGTTGGCGTTGCGCTCCACGATGACGCCGCTCCGGCCCGCCGTCACTACGACCCGCGTGGAGGCGTCGAGCCGAGCGGCGATCTCCTTGAAGCTCGATTCGGGGACGTTGAGCGTGCGCAGGCGGGAAGCGGCCCGGTCCCTTTCGGCCACGGCCTTCCGGTCCTCGTTCTCAGCGTCGCGGATCTCTTTCTGGGCGATCGCCTTCACTTCGAACAAGTCGCGCGCGAGCTGGAGGGCGGCCGCGGCGCGCTCGGCGTCCGCCACCGCCTTGGCGTAATCTGACTTGGCGGCGCCGAGGTCGGCGCTGTCGACGACGAGGAGGCGGTGGCCGGGCTCGACCACGTCGCCCGGCCGCGCGAGGACCTCGACGATCCGGCCGGTAACCGGCGTCTGCACCCGGGTCTGGCGCTCCTCGTTGAACTGGACCTTCCCAGTCGTCTCGAGCACGGCCTGGCGCGTGCGGTACTCGGGCGTGGCCGTCTTGACGACGTCGGGCGTGATCGTCGCCGGAGTCCCGGCGGGCGGCGCCTTTGCCGACGCGGTCGGCGCCGGAGGGGGGGCATCGCCGCAGGCCGCCGCCAGCGCCGCGGCCGCCAGCGGAAGCAGGAGCCGGAGACGCATGGCTAGCCGCCCAGCGAGCCGCCGACGGCGGCCTCGAGCTGGTAGACCGCCCCCCAGTACTCGCCGAGCGCCCGCAGCTGCTGGAGCGCGGTTTCCCGGTACGTCCGCTGGGCGTCGAGGAAGTCGAGCAGGCTCACGCCCCCTCGTGTGTAGGCGAACTCCACGGTGTCCCGGACCCGGGTCGCCTTCGGCAGGTAGGTATCTCGGAGGACTACCAGCTTCTCCCTGGCGGCCTGGAGCACCGCCAGCGCCGTGTCCACCTCCGACAGGACCTGGACACGCGCCTGCTCGCGCAGGGCATTCACGCGCTGCACCTCCGCCTGTGTTCGCGCGATCTCGCCCTGATTACGGTCAAAGATCCGGATCGGGATGCTGAAGCCCAGGCCGATCGTGTTGTCGTCGCCGATCCGCTGGTACTCGAGCTGAGGCGTCACGTCCCACCACGCGTTGGCCCGAGCGAGGTCGACGTCGGCCCGGGCCTTGTCCCGTGCTGCATCGGCCGCGCGCAGATCGGGGCGGGTGGCCAGCGCCAGCCGGTGCAGCTCCGCCGCTGCCGCGGAGACCTCACGGTAGCCGAGGTCCCCGACGATCTCGTAGTCCTCGGCGATCCGGTCGACGCCGGCGGCGGCGCGGAGCGCGATCTTCGCGGCGCGGATAGCCTGGCGGGCATCAGCGGCGTCGCGCTCGAGGGTGAAGCGCTGCACTTGGATGCGGAGGAGTTCGAGCTCAGAGATGTCGCCCTTCTCCGCGCGGACGCGCTGGATCCGTTCCAAATCGTCAAGCGTCTTCAGGTTCTGCTCGGCTACCGCCAGCGTCGCCTGCCCCACCAACACGCTGGTGAACGCCTGCTTCACTTGGAAGATCACCTGGCGGCGGACCTCCGCCAGCTCGTGGCCGGACACCCGGGTGGCCGCCCGCGAGCTCTCGATCCGCCGCTGGCGCTTGCCGCCGGTCTCGATTGTCTGGCCGAGCGCCACGGTGTACTGCGTCGTCGCGAAGGTGCCGCCGGGTATCTGCTCGGCGAGGTACGATGCGGTCGGGTTCGGGCGCAGTCGCGCCGTGATCTCGTTGGCCTTCACCGACCGGTACTCGGACTCCTTCGCGCGCAGCACGAGGTTCTCGCGCGTCGCGACGCCGATCGCGTCCTCGAGCGTGAGGCTGGTCAGCGGCTCCTCGGCGCTCGCGGGCCCGGTGCCCCGCGCCGCGACGAAAGACAGAAGCAGAACGATCATCCAAATCATACATGCCTCCCTCAGATAGAACCGAACGGCGAACGAGGGTCGTTTAGGCTGAGGGAAGCCGGTGCGGGATGGAGGCGCGCGCGAGGGTAGGACGGTAGGCGTGGATGTGGGCCGGGCTTGGCGGCGGGGACGGCGCGACAATGCGCGGGAATCCCACCGCGTGGTCCTGGCCGCACGCGACCAACGGGCAGCTGTAGGTCCAGCCGTCGCCGAGACCGCGGAGGTGAGCGCGCTTGATGTCGTGTGGAGGCTCTGCCAGACGCACCGCGGTCGTCGACGCCGACGCGCGTCCCGGGAAGTCCGAACCGTCGATGTCGAGGACCTCGAAGAGGATGAAGGAGACCACGAGCGCGAGGCAGACGACATAGATCGCCAGCGAGAGCGTGGGACAGGTAATGCGCCTGAAGTACGAAGCCATCGACCCCTCACCCTGCCACCGCGCGCCCGAAATGTCAACGATCTCGGCAACTACGAGATATCCAGGCGGGGTTGCGCTCCGCCCCCGCCGGCTACCCGCCGTCCGCACGGGCCGGGACCGCTCGGGACAAGCAGGCTCCTGTGCCCTCGAGGGTAACTCCTCGCGTTTCCCCGTCTGGTCGTTGACCCGCCGCTGTCGCATCGTTGCTCCATCTCCAGGAGGTGCAGGGCATTCCGTGCGGCGGCGTCGCCTGGCCGGTCCTCGGGTCGGTCAGGGCGCGTCGATCGCCCGCGTGGCCTGGGATCTCGGCCTTCCCACGCAGAGTCTCGGGCGCTGGCGCCGCGCGCGGCCGACGCGGCCGGTGCTCAGGCCGGTCGCCGTGGCCCCCGTGCCGGCGGTCTCAGCCGTCCCCGCCCCGCCGCGAAGCGATTAGGGTGCTCAGCGTGATCGGTGAGGAGGATTATCGCGCCTGGGCCAACCAGATCCTCACTCTGCGAGGAGCCTCGACCAAGACGCATCCCGCCCCCTCGAACGAATGTCAGACGCCGGTCTGGTGTCGTGAACGCGCCACCGAGATCGGCCCCACCTGCGTCGCGTTAGGCGAGTCGGTCAAGGCGACCAACGAGAGGAGGATCACGTGGGGAAGATTCTGTCAGCAGGGAAGACGAGGCGCCCGCGGCGCTGGGCCAGGGCGCCGCGGGAGTTTGCGCTGCCGGGCTTCACAGCCTCGGTCGGGCCGAGCCTAAAAGTCCCGGGCGAGGGGTGGAGCGAGGGGGCTTCCCACGTCAGCCACCGGATGGCTCGCGGGGGCCCTCGCTTGCGGCCTCGCTCCACCGAGGCGAGCGGCAATCGTTATCTCGTGACGGCCCCTTGGCCGCTGAGCGCTTCTCTCTTGATGTCGCAGGCCTGACCGACGACGATGATTTGCCGTTCGTCCTTGACCGGCTCAGGCTTGGCTGGCTCGTAGAGCACCAGGCACGTTCCTACGCGCCACCACTGCATCGCGGGGGGCCGCGCGCACCCGCCCAGAATGACCAGCGTACCGATGGAGAGGAGAAGGAGTTTTGTGACCATGGCGTTCGCTCCGGAACTGCACGGAACCCGCCGTCGCCCAGCCGCGACACTGCTGTCCGGGCCCCGAGGGGCCGGACGGTTGAAACGGAAGGGAACGAGACTTTAAGCTCCGTCGAACGCCTTTGTCAAGAGAACCGGAGACAGAGAACCGGAGACAATGCGCGCCGGATAATCGCCCGAGCGCAGACTACTCCCACCGCCACGAGGGCCAACCTCATGACAGGTTAGACTTGAGGTCTAACATGCGTATTCATCTGACCGCCGCAAGCGAGGGCTTGCGATTCCCGCGGGCTGTGACCCGCCGCGGGAGGTGATGCGCGGCGTTCAACAGACCTGACCTGTGCGCCTTGGCGATGTAGGTAGAGGGGCAGATGGGATCACCGCGCGACGTCGTTCTGGGTAACTCCTCGCCCTTCCCCGAGGGCCAGTGCAGCGCGCCTGGCCTGCTGCCGGATCAGTCGAGCAGCGTGTGCGGGAGCGTGACGGCGGTTCGGTCAGCGAGCGCGGCGCGGATCGCCGCGAGGAGATAGCGTTTGGGATCAACGCCGCAGAGCTTCGCGGACTCGATGAGGCTGTAGAAGAGCGCGGCCACGTGGGTGCCGCGTGTGGAGCGGGACCCATAGTGATTTTTCCTGCCCAAGACCACGCCGCGCAGGCCGCGCTCGGTTCGATTGTTGTCGAGGGGGATGCGCGGGTCGTCGAGAAAGCGCGTCAGTCCCGGCCACAGCCCGAGGAGATAGCTGATCGCCTTGCCCAGACTGCTTTCGGGGAGCGCCCGTTCGGCCAGGGCCCACCGCTGGATCTCGGCGACGATCGGGCGCGAGCGCTCGTGGCGGAGCCGGCTCCGCAGCGCCAGCAGATCCGGCGCCGTCTCGACGGCGGCCGCGGCCGGCAGCACCGGGACCTCGCGCTCGACGGCGTACAGCTGGCCGATGAGCTCAAGCGCCGTCCGGCACGGGTCCGGGTAGTGCGGCTCCGCCTCGATGAGCTTTCGGCGCACATGGGCCCAACAATGGGCGAGCGTGAAGCCGGGGCCGGCGCGCGCCAGCGCGTCATAGGCTCCGTAGCCATCGGCGAGGACGATGCCCGTGTAGCCGGCCAGGAGTTCGCGGGCCGCCTGCTGCGAGCGGGTCTCGAGGATCCGGTACACCACCGCGTCCTCGCGGCAGAGCGTCCACACCCACCTGCGCTTGGCCACGGGCCGGTCCATCAGCCGCCACCACGTCTCGTCGGCGCCCACGACCGGCGCCTGCACGACATACTGGCCAAGGGCCGCGTAGGTCGGCTGGAGCACCTCGGCCGCCGCCGCCAGCTGATCCCAGAGCGTTTGGGAGTCGATCGTCAGCCCCTCGCGGCGCATGATGCGCACTTGCCGCTCCAAGGGCAGGTGGTCAAGATACTTCCCCACCGCGACCTCGTCGCGAACTCCGGGGCATAGCGCGTCCCGCGCGCGTCGGCCCGGGTGGCCAGGCGCAGCGGCCCCGGGGCTTTCGCCACGCAGCCATTGCAGCGGCAGCGAACCTGCTGGCGGCGATGGCGGACGAGCACGACCTGCCGCCCGACCCCGGTGATCTCCTCGGCGTCCTCGGTCTGGCCCTTCAGCTCGGTCAGCGTCCCGCCGCACTGCGGGCACGCCCGCTCCGCCTCGGGCAGCGTGTGCAGGGTCTCGACCTGCGGCAACGCCGGCTGCGCGGTCGGTCCGTGCCCACGCGGCGGGGCCGGCGCGACGGGGACGGTCTCCGTCGCCGTCACGGGGCGCGGTCGCTTTTCGGACGAGTCGCCGAAGAGCGCGCGCTCGCGCTGGGCCAGCAGTTCGCGAAGAAACTCGAGGTGGATCTGGGCGGCAGCGGCATCCGCGCCGCGGAGGTGAGCCAACTCGGTGATGAGCCGCTGGAGGCGATCGTGAAGGCGCCGATTCTCCCGCTCGAGGAGGACCGCGATCTGACGAAGCGTGTCAGCATCGTGGATCTCATCGATCTGGAGCACAGCTGCACTACATCATGGGTGGGCGCGCGCGCCAAGCGAATTCTGCGCCGCGCGCGCCGCGGGGAGCACGAACGGCGCCGGCGACAGCGGCTGGCGGCCGACGAGGGCGCTGCCTTCGAGAAAGAGCTGCAGTTCGCTCATGATGAGCCGCAACGGCGCCGCCGCCGGCGGCTCACGCCACAAACACGCGAAGCGGCCCCGCTCCAGGCGCTTGGCATAGATGCACAGCCCCGTGCCGTCCCACAGGAGGACCTTGGCCCGCCGGCGCGTACGATTCGTGAAGACATAGAAATCGCCGGCCAGCGGACAGGGCCCGCAGCATCGTCACCAGCGTGGCGGCATCGAGCCCTTCGACGCGGAAGCCGCTCGGGGCCACCAGCACCGGCTGCGGGGATGTGGCCGTCGCCTCCGGGTCGGGGACGACTGTCACGGCCCGGAGCACGGGCGGCCCGCCCGGGCGAACCCACCGCGCAAGCGTCCACGGAGCGACACCGATCTCCCGCGCGGTCCGCCGCAGGCCAACTCCCTAGCCGACGCGCCGGCGGGCCACCACCACGACCTCGGCGCGGAACCCCGGCGAATACCGCACCCCGGTGCGCGACCGGTCCTGCTTGAAGCGTGAGACCTGCGAGCGAAAACGGCGAATGCTCTCGTCCATCGGGCGCCCTCCCCTCGACGCCACGATGCACCTCGACCGCCATCATGCGCTAGACGGGGAAGAGCGAGGAGTTACCCTCGAGGAACGGCTCTTCGGGCGTGTCCGGACGAGGACTTCTAGTCCTGTGCCTGACGTGTTGGAAGGGTGCGACGTGACGAGGGTTGTCGCCAGCTCTTCGTGGGTGTGTCCGAAGTGCGCCCAGCTCGGGCGCGCTCGAGCTCACTCGGGCTCAGTGCGACAACTGCGTTAAACTCCGTCTCTCCCTTTTCCAGCCAGAACCGCATGTCCATCTCGCTGTACATCGCCGTGGCGGTGGTGAGATGCTCCTGCGCCTGCTCCTTGCGCCCCGTCTTCCGAGCGAATGCGCCGAAGCCAAGGTGGCAGTGGGCGACGAGGGGGCGCATGCCGAGTTCCACGGCGAGCGTGCTTCTTGCAGAACTTGTGGCCAGGTGCGTTCACCGTCCGGCACTGAGAACAAATCGGGGCGAGCTTTGCTCCGCACTCGGGACAGAATTCGGCGTCGGATGGCGTCTCGTGCTGGCACCGGGGACACTTCATCCCGACAACTCGGGCCGGTGGATCTTGGAAGTGCGCCGAGCCTAGCGCCCGGCTCGGGCCCAGTCAAGCAGCCAGGATCGTCAGCCAGGATCGTCTTGACACTCCATAGGTGCAAGCGCATCATCCGGGGACCATCCCGTCCGGCCCCCGCGGAGGCGGTCATGCCCTGATCCGGTGCCTGGACGCCTCTCCCTGCGGGCCGCAGCCACGGCACGTCGGGGCCGAGCCAGCAATGGGAGGGACACAATGGAAGTATTGCTTTTGAGGCATTGATACCATTCCCGCCGCTCTCGAGGGCGAGATCATGAAAGTACTCTAGTCTGACTACTACGGTTCGGCGATAGAGGAGATTGCTTGCATTCCGCACAAAGGATGTCGGCTCTAAGTCGTGGCGACGGCACCGATTTCGCGCCGCGTGGCCAACCGTCTCTTGCCCGGACAAGTTATTCGATAGAAGCGTTCGTTCTTTTTCGGCGATCGCTTCGAGCTGCCGAGCGGCGCGAAAGTGGGCCTCTGGCACCTCATGGGTCCATGCCGGGAATGCCGGCATCCACGAGAAAGACAGGAGGGACCGCATGAAAACGCAGGACTCCGGCCTGAACCAAGGCGCGCTGCTGATGCTGATCGGGAGCCTGGCGTTCATCGGCTACGCGGTAGTGTTCTTGTTCCGCAACTTCGCGGGCGGCGGCTTCGAACTGGGCGTGAGGACACTCAACGGCGTCACCCGGGAGAATCTGAATGCCCTCAATCCGGCGATTATGCACTACATCGGGCATCTGCACGTGGCCACCGCCGGGTTCATCGCCGCCACCGGCATCGCCGTCGCCGCACTGTCCTGGTACGGCGTCCGTCGTGGGGAATGGTGGGCGTGGATCGCCGCCGTGGTCTCGCCGGTGGTGGGCCTGGCGGTGGCGCTGCCCTACCACTACACAGGGACCTTCGAGCACGATTGGGTCACGCACCTGGGCCCAATCTACGTCGCGACCCTCGTGTTCGTGGTGGGCGCCCTACTGGCCCTGCGCGCGATGACGCGACGGACTTGAGGCCGGCGGACAAGCTCCTGCTGGCCGCCGAGTACGATGAGCCCCAACCCGCCGAGCGACACTGAGGTCGATCGCCTCGACCCCTACGCCTTCATGGCCCTTGTCGGCAAGCGGGTAATCCACCCAGGCGGCCGCCGCTCGACTGCCGAGATGTGCCACCTCGCCGGGTTCCAGCCCGGTCAGCAGGTACTCGACGTGGGCTGTGGTGTGGCGACCACCGCCGTTGAGATCTCCCGCCGATTTGGGTGCCACGTCACGGCCATCGACATTGACCCACTCATGCTCGGGCGCGCGACGGCCAACGTCCGGGCTGCTGGTGCGGCGAACGTCACCGTCGCAAAGGCCGACGTTCAAGCCCTTGAGTTCCCCGATGCAGCCTTCGACCGGGTCGTTATCGAAGCGGTCACCATGTTCGTCGATCGACGGCGGGCGGCACAGGAGATCGTTCGTGTTTGCCGACCCGGTGGCCGGGTTCTGGACCACGAGTTCATTTATCGCCGACCCCCAACAACCGAGATTCGTCGCATCTTTGAAGGGGAAGTCTGCCCGGGCATCAGTTTCGACACGGCGGACGACTGGATGTTGCTGTATCAGCACGCCGGTCTAACTGGCATCCAGCACACGACCGGCCCCTTTGCCATGATGACGCCGCTCGGGATGGTGCGCGACGAAGGCGTCGGCAACCTGCTGGCGATGCTGGCGCGCGTCGCGTGGCGACGGGCGTACCGTCGCAAGATGGCTTGGCTGATGTCGCGCATGCTCCGCGTCATGCCTTACCTCGGCTATATTGTCCTCGCCGGGACGAAGCCGACGGCGCAGTCCTCCCGCGCCGCCTAAACGGCCAGGACGGCGCTCTGACCGGGTTCAGAAATCGTCGACCGGCGCGAGTGCTGTGACGTGCGCTCAAGGAGTCGCACCTCGACGGGCCCGATTATGTTGTGGCAGCCCCGAGCCGGTTCGCCGGACGTTGTTCCCTGGCCTCGCGCGGACGGATCAGGAACCTCGTTAGCGGAAGATTGTGAGCATCGGTCTGGGTAGAATGCTGCCGGGCTGGGCGCCCACGCGGCGGCCGGAGCCCGAGGAGGTCGCCCGATGTCAGTCGACCGATCCTTCGTAGGGGGGAACAGCCGCCAACGGGAACGCCTCAAGGTCCTGGTCAGTCGATTGAGCGATGCGGACCTCAGGCGTCCGCTCGGCGAGGGCTGGACCGTCTCCACCGCGCTGGCGCACATGGCCTTCTGGGATCGGCGAGCGCTAGGGATGCTCGAGCGATGGGAACACGGTGAGGCTCCGTCGCCGGCCGACCCCGTCGGGCTCAACGCCGCATTGCTGCCAGAGTGGCTGGCGCTCCCGCCGGTTGAGGCTGCCAGGCTCGTCGTCGAAGCGGCCGAGGTAGTCGATCGAAAGGCCGCGGCACTCAGCGCAGATCTCATCGAGAAGATTGTCGCGGCCGGCGAGCTGTGGCGGCTCGCCCGCGCGCTCCATCGTTGCGAGCACCTCGACCAGATCGAGCGGGCCTTGGTGGCGTGACTCCGGTGCCCCGGCCTCCCGGCCGAGATTGAAGTACGAGCGCCCGAAGGCAATCCGGCTCCAGAAAGACTGTGCCCAAAGTGTGCCCAACTCAGGCGCACTCGGGATCATTCCAGCGCACTTGGGCGCACTCTCAACCGACGAGAGAGCGATTGCGTGGCTAGGAGTTGCGCGCACTTACGAGAGTCGCTGGACAGGACTGAAAATCCT
>Ga0066709_100002845_pt1 | contig 12917 bp, 8 predicted proteins | sample GraSoiAngelo_158_FD_79665 | JGI IMG/M metagenome (GOLD analysis project Ga0066709, IMG submission 79665) | Grasslands soil microbial communities from the Angelo Coastal Reserve, California, USA - 14_1009_16_30cm | ecosystem: Environmental > Terrestrial > Soil > Grasslands | place: USA... | reverse complement strand
GGGGGGCGACCTGGTCCGTTCCGATTCCATTTCGAGATTCGGTCCAGGGGGCCCTTTCGTGAGATACCTGGGCCGTCGGGGAAGTGGGCGTCCGTGACGGCCGGCGCCCGAGCCGAAGCGTAGGCGCCCAGAGTCTTTCTTTGGCCATCGAACGCACGTGCCAGAAGCTCCGCCGGCTCTGCGCGCACCGCACAATTCGCGATGGCAACGGGACGGATCAGCAGTCGCGGCCCCGACTCCTTAGGAATGCACGTCCATGCGATATATTTTAGGAGCAGTCAGGCATGTGTATGCACTGCATGCTCCAGGCGCTGTATAAATGAATGATGCAGAACGGCGTGAAAGGATCCCCATATTTCGCAATCTATGGTGAATCCCGGTGTTGTGCGCAGGAACGTTGTGTGGGGAGAGGGGAGCCGCAGCAGCCAACATTGGGCATCACACGGCGAGCGGCAAGGCCATCGAGGCCGGATCGACGCCGAATAACGCGGCCTATGATGGGCTGAGGGGACATCACAATCGCGGAGGGCGGCAACCCATGACGGATCCCCGGCCCACGGTAACGCTCGGCGTCGAGGCGCCTCGATCCTCTGCGGGTGGGATCGTTGCGTTTCTCGTCCTGACCTTCGCCGTGACTTGGTCATGCTACATCACCGCCGCCGTCCAGTCCGGCCACTCCTCCTCCATTGCCGATCCGGGGTCCGGCCTGCGCGCGTTGATCCTGCTGGGAACCATCACGCCGTCCCTGATCGCCCTGGCGCTGACCGGGCGAGCCGAGGGAGCCGCGGGCATTCGCATCTTGCTGGGGCGGATTCTCCGGTGGCAGGTGAGCGCGCGGCACTACATCTTCGCTGTCGGTTACATGGCGGCGGTCAAGCTCACCGTCGCGGTGGCGCACCGCCTCGTCGCCGGGGCATGGCCGCGCTTCTGGGAAGAACCGTGGTACCTCATGGCCGCGGTGATCGTCGTCTCGACCTGGGTGCAGGCGGGAGAAGAGGTCGGCTGGCGCGGCTACGCCCTTCCCCGCCTCGCGGCCCGCTGGGGGCTCGCGACCGCCAGCATCGTGCTCGGCGTGATCTGGGCGGTCTGGCATCTACCGCTCTTCTATCTCCACGGCGCCGACACCTACGGACAGTCGTTCCCCGCCTACCTGCTGCAGGTCGTCGCGATCTCCATTGCCATGGCGTGGCTCTACTGGCGCACTCACGGCAGCCTGCTCCTCGTCATGCTGATGCACGCGTCCATCAACAACACCAAGGGCATCGTTCCCGCGGTCCCTCGTCTGCCCGGGAACCCGCTGTGGCCGGGCGCGTCGCTCACGTCGTGGCTCGGCGTCGCGGTGCTATGGGCGGTGGCCGCTCTCACCCTGGTTCGCATGCGCCAGGCGGGCCTCACGCGTCCCCTGCCGCGAAACCGAATCTAGACCTCAACCCCTTCCACGAGGGCAATGCCATGTCATCAGGAATCGCGAAACGTCGCGGACACCATGTTCTCGGGGCCGTGATCCTGCTTCTGAGCCTCCACACGACTCGTCTCGGAGCACAGGAGAAGAGCGCCGGCGTGAGTCCCGAGGACGCGGTGCGCGCGCTCGAGTCGGCACGCGCGCAGGCCTTGTTGAAAGCCGACACCACCGCACTGTCGCGCATGACGGCCGACGAGTTCGTCGAAGTGTCGCGACTCGGAACCCTGCGGACCAAGGCGGACAACCTTCGGGAGATCGCGACCGGAGTCCTTCGCCTGAAGTCTGTTCGATACGACAGCCTCTCGGTCCGGATCTACGGCGACGTCGCGATCCTCAGGGGCATCACCGACAACGCCGGGACGTTTCGTGGCTTCCCCTTCACCGGCAAGCTCTGGTACACGCGGGTCTTCGTCCGGCGTGACGGCCGCTGGCAGGCGGTGGCGATGCAGCACACGATGATCCAGTAGGCGGCCTGGCGGGCGCATCCAACCAAGATGGGACAACTGGTCCCGTTTCGGCTTTCTTCGAGTGCCCACAGATGCCCGCCAATTCTCGCGCGCTCGCAGCGCAAATACTCATCAACTCTCGCAATGCGCTGCGCGACAATCGATCAGCCTCCGAGTTCAACCGAAAGTGGGAGGACAAATGTCCTTATCGGATCAACACCGTCCGCCGACTCCGCGTCGCTCCTCCCGCCACCATACGCAGGTAATAAACGCCGCTCGAGGCTGAATGCCCGGCGTCGGTCCGGGCGTCCCATACCAGGCGGTGCGAACCGGCGGGCAGCGTGGCCCCGACCAGCGTGCGCACGCGCCGGCCGCTCGGATCGAACACACCCACGTCGACCCACGCGGGATGTGACAGGTAGAGGGGGATGGTGATACCGCCGTGCCCCGGGTTCGGGGACGGCTGTCCCAGCGCCATCTCCATGGGCGAGGACGGCCCACCCACCGCGAGCGCACCGCTGCACACCACGTACGAACCGCCGCCGCGCGTGATGTCGCGTGTGGTGCCCTGCTCGAGCGTGCCGGTCTGCCCGCGCAATCCGACCAGCACGCTGCCGTATTGCACGGGTGGTCCGTGCGTGACGTACGGATTCAGCGCGCTCAGCGGGATACGCATCACGACGTCCTCATTCGCGGCATCCAGCTCGCCGGAGGCCGAGCCGCGCTCGGTGTACGCGAGCGCGCCACTCGTGTCCCGGACCGCGGTCCCGTACGTGAAGGTCGCTCCCGCCGAGTCCATGGCCGCGAGCAGGTAGAACTGATCTCCACGATCGGCGACCGGGCCCGGTGCGTCCGCCGCGAAATTGACGCGCCAGTACATCCCGGCCGGTGGAGCGGTCAGGCCGCTCACCTTCATGCGCGTAACGAGCGCCGGCTCGTGATTCACGATCGCGCAGTCGTAGTCGATCGACAGGATGTCGAACGGACTGTCGGCGGGGATGACCTGGAGCCCGTTCTGACTCGCGTCGTGCAAGAAGTCCGGCACCTCGGGCAAGGACGGATCGGGGACCGGTGGCTGGGTCGGCGTGAACGGGGGCAGCACTCCGGTGCCCCCGTTCGTCGAGGCGTAGAGGCTCGGCCCTCCGAGCTGTCGCGCCGTGTAGGTCTGGCCGTCATAGTCGTTGTGGTCGTCGCTGAAGGCGACGACACACGCCCCCATCGGATCGATGGCCACCTGGAAGTAGTCGCAAAGGTTCCGGTTCGGCTCCTCTTGGACCACGGGGATCGGCAGGCCGGCTTCGGAGAGGTTGCTGGCGTGGATCACGTGATCGCCGACCTCGGACACGTAGAACGTGGGCGATGCCGCCCGCGCATCGGTGGTGACCGCAGCCCAGCAGCGCCAATCCGTGGCGTCGGTGTTGGACGCCACGTTCGATCCGTACCAGACCACCGCGACCCGTCCCGAGGATCCGGCTTCGAGCCAAGGAAACAGAGCCAGCGGGCTTTCATTTCCACTGACCTTGACGGGCGCGCTCCAGTGCGCCGCATGGTCGGTCGAATGGATGAGGTACACGGCCTGGCCGTCGCTCCAACAGGTGTAGACGGTGCCATCGTCGCCGACCTTCACGACGTCGAAGAAGTGGCCGTGAGCGACGCTGTTGTCCGCCGTATGCGTGGCCCAGGTGGTGCCCCCGTCGGGCGAGGTCGAGATCAGCAGCGCCACGTCGGATTGATGCGCCACGTAGACCGTCCCGTCGGAGTGGTCCACGTCGACGTAGCCGGGCGTGGTGCCGGTCGGGCTGACCAGGACGGCGGTCCCGTAGTTGGCTCCATGGTCCGTGGACTTCTGAACGAACAGCCCGGTCGCCGGGATCGGGGCCCGGTACATCAGATAGACGTCGTTCGGCCCGTCCGCCTCGATCCATTGCCGATCGTCGGCCGGAACGTTTGCCACGGCCGGGCTCAGCGTGAAATGTGCGCCTCGATTGGTCGACACCGCGGACGATATGTTCGCGGCGGCCAGGCTGACGATCGTCACTACCGGGACGCCAGAAGTGGGGAACGAGGTCGCGATGTCGATGTCGCCGCCGCCGTCGCGGCCGCCCGTCGTGTCGTTGTCCGCGAATGCGTCGGGCTGGCCGAGGTAGAACGGGTGCCGCATTTCCGGGTCGAAGCCGGCGCTGTTGGGATCGAGATTGAAGCGCCACAAGTCGACACCACCTGGCACACCGCGGATCCCACCGATGTAGCAATTGCCCTTGGTGTCCACGCGTAGGCTCGGCTCGCAATCCCGCGAACTGCCTGGCGCGCTCATCGTGGTGCTGGCGCTGAACCCGAACGCGCTGCCGTAGATGCGCGTGGCCGTGCGCTGCGCGATGGCCGGTTCGACGCGGACCGTGCCCCGGACCTGTTCCGGCGCGACGAACTCCGCGCCGACGACCTGCGCCGCGTACGCGCGCGCCTCGGTCAGCACCGCATCGATCGTGATCGGCACCGCCTCGCGGTTCTGCGGGACGAAGTCGTGCGAGCTGCCCGCCACCGGGCCGTCGATGTGGTCCTGAAAGACGAAGAGGTCCCAGTCGTTGGTCAGGATCGTCCAATCAATGGAGACGACGATCCGCTTGCCCGTGTAATCGCCGGGCGAGAGGACGATGCGCACGGTGTCGCAGGACACGTCCTCTACGCACATCGAGCGATCGAGGCCTGACCCGCCGGCCAGGATCGGCGTCGTCCATGCAACCGCCGTGTCCCCGGCACTGACGACGACGGTTTCAGGCGTGGCCCCCAGCGCGCGATTCACGGCCGTTGCGAGAAGGATCGGCGCCAGCAGGATCGGCGCGAGCAGGAACGGAACGAACGCGGTGGCGGGCGCCCCGCGATGATGAGGCAAACGCATCGTGACCTCCCCAAGCCGGAGTGCCCGACGCGTGGGGCGGTCGCCCCCTACATCGGCGGCGAGAGAAGTGTCCCGCGGGAGGCTTGACCGCGGCTTGAGTGGAGAGGCTAAGCCCCCTTGTTCCATGGATTTGATGCCCGCGCGCAGCGGTCATCACCGCCGAGCCTCCTCCGTCCAGAACACCTATCGAGGCACTGAAATGCGGGATCGGCGATCGCGGTCGCTTGTTGGCAATGCCATTGGCCCTCGGAGAGTGTGACCCATCGAGTGCCACCAGGAACTCGGCCCGGCAGCCCGGCCGTCCGGCGCGGGGGTCGACTCTCCGCAGTCCAGCGCCCGTTCGGAGGTGGGAGAGATGGGGAAACCTTGCCGGCGTCCTTGACGTAATCTTCGCAACTGGGTGTGTGACGCGCTTCCCTCCTTGCGGACCACGAGGTGCCCCATGATTCAGATCCGGAGTCTCGTCAAGGTCTACCCCGGCCCGGTCACCGCTCTCCAGGGCGTGGACCTCGACGTCCCGGTCGGGATGTTCGGCCTCCTCGGACCGAACGGCGCGGGCAAGACCACCTTGATGCGCATCCTCGCCGGATTGCTCGAGCCCACCTCCGGCACCGCCACTCTCGACGGCGAGGACATCCTGTCCCGGCCCGAACGGGTGCGGGCCAGGCTCGGCTACCTGCCGCAGGAGTTCGGCTTCTACCCCCATCTCAGCGGGCAGCAGATGCTCATCCATCTGCTGAGGCTCAAGGGGGTCGAGGCGCCCGGAGGGCTCAAGCGTCTCGCGAGCGAGCTGCTCGAGCGCGTGAACCTCTCGTTCGCGGCCAAGCGGGCCGTGAAGTCGTACTCGGGCGGCATGCGCCAGCGGCTCGGAATCGCCCAAGCCCTGGCCGGGAACCCGCGGCTCGTGATCGTGGACGAGCCGACCGCGGGGCTCGATCCCGAGGAACGACTCCACTTCTACCACTTGCTGGCGGAGCTGGCCGAGGACCGCATCGTCCTGCTCTCGACCCACATCGTCGAGGACGTCGCGGTGCTGTGCCCGCAGTTCGCCGTGATTCGCGCCGGGCGGCTGTTGGCGAAGACCACGCCGCGCGCGGCGCGCCAGGCGATCGAGGGCGCGATCTTCGAGGGCACCGTGAGCCCCTCCGAGCTTCCCGACCTGCGCCGCACGCGCAGCGTCACCCAGGCGATCCTGGTCGAGGGCTGCCACCGCGTTCGCGTTTACGAGCCGGGCGGGGTGCCTCCCCCAGGATTCGAGCGGGTGACGGCGACACTCGAGGACGCCTACCTGGTGCTCATGCGGCCCGGCCACGGGGCCGCCGGGTTCGAGGGGAACGGCGAACCGGAGGCGGCGAAGCGGCGGCTCGGCGACCCGGTCCGGATCCCGGAATGAGCAGCGCGAGCGGAGCTCGGGACCCACGCGCGGGAAGCCTCGGGCGCCTGTTCGAGGTCTTCCAGCGGGAGTTCATCCACAACCTCAGGCGGCCGCTGTTCTGGATGCTGATCCTGCTTCTCGGGCTCTTGTCCTGGGAGCTGTCGGGAGGACACGCGTCCATCAGCTCCGGCGACGCGCGCGTGGGCGGCACCAAGGCGTGGATCACCTCGGAGTACGCGATCAGCCAGCTCATGATCCTCATGATCTCGATCATCTATTCGTTCTTCGTCTCGGTCGGGGCCGGGATGTCGCTGATTCGCGACGGCGATCAGAAAGTGGGCGAGTTGCTCCACGCGACGCGGCTCACTCCCGGCGAGTATGTCTGGGGCAAGTACCTCGCGGTGCTGGCGAGCTTCGTGTGGGTGCTGCTGATGCACCTCGGGCTCGCGATGTTGTTCAACCACGTCATCCCGCACGGCGAGAATCGGGACGTCATCGGGCCCTTCGTGCTCGGGAACTACCTGAGGCCGGCCCTCATCTTCGCGCTCCCGATGCTGGTGTGCGCGGTGGGCGTGTCCTTTGCAATCAGCGGGCTCACCCGCCAGCCGGTCCTGGTGTTCGCGCTCCCGCTGGCCATCCTGCTGTTCGGCGCGTTCTTCTTCTGGGAGTGGTCGCCGGCGTGGCTCTCCCTGGCGGTCAATCGGGTTCTCCAGTTCGCGGACCTCACCGGTCTGCGCTGGATCAACGAGACCTGGCTCAACGTCGACAAGGGCGTCGACTTCTACAACCATCAGAGGGTCGGGCTCGACGCCCTCATCGTGGCGCAGCGGATCCTGTGCGTGATCGTGGGGCTAGGCGCGGTGGGTTTCACGGGACTTCGCTTCGCCATCCAGTTGCGGGGCTCGAGGGGACCCAGGCGCGGGGACGCGGCGGCGACCGCTCCGGACCTGATCCGGCCCGAGCCGGCGCTGCTCGGGGAGCTGGCGATGCGCTCCGGCGCCCCCGGGTTCTGGGCCGGCGCGATCGAGGTCGCGCGCGGGGAGTTTCGCGAGCTCCTCAAGCACCCGGGCATCTACCTGTTCGTGCCCATGATCCTGATCCAGGTGTTCGGGAGCATCGTGGATACCGGAGCCTTCGACACCCCGCTCCTCAACACGCCCGGGATCCTGGCGGTCAAGAACATGAACACGCTCACGCTCCTGATCTGCATGCTGATCCTTTTCTACACGGTGGAATCGCTGCAGCGCGAGAGGAGCAGCGGGCTCGCCCCGATTCACTACGCGACGCCGCTGCGGACCACCTCGATGCTGCTCGGCAAGTGCGCCGCCAACACCCTGCTCGGGCTCGCCGTCGTGCTCGCCGCGCTCGGCGGCTGCGCGATCGTCCTGCTCGTCCAGGGCAAGGTGCCCTTCGACCCCGGTCCCTTTGCGCTCGCGTGGGGATTGCTCCTGGTCCCGACGTTCCTGGTGTGGACTGCGTTCGTGTGCGCGAGCTTTGCCGCGACCGGCAACCGATACGGCGCGTACGTCCTGGGCATCGGCGCCATGGCGCTCACCGGCTTCTACCAGATGCGCGGCAAGATGAGCTGGACCTTCAACTGGGATATCTGGAGCGCCGTGCGGTGGAGCGACATCAGCGTGTTCGAGCTCGACCGGTCGGCACTGGTGCTCAATCGACTGATGGTGCTCGGTCTCGCCGCGCTCTTCCTCGCGCTCACGGTGCGCCTGTTCGCCCGCCGGGAAGCCGACGCGACCCGGCTGGTCCACTCCCTGCGGCCCCGGGCCCTGGGGCGCGCCGCGCTCGCCATGGCCCCGTTCGCGATCGTGCCGCTGGGCTGCGGCCTGGCACTCGCGTTCCTGGTGCACGGCGGGCGTGAGGGGGAGACGACGAAGAAGCTGCAGCGCGACTACTGGAAGAAGAACGTCGAGACCTGGAAGGGCGCGGAATGTCCGAGCCTCGCCGCGGCCGACCTCGACCTCGAGTTCGCCCCCAGGGCGAGCCAGTTGCGCTCGAAGGGCGAGTACACGCTCGTGAACCGCACCGCCGACACTCTGCTGCAGGTCCCGGTCACCGGCGGGCTCCACTGGAAGAAGGTGAGCTGGACGATGGACGGCGCGCCGGCCAGGCCGGAGGAGCGGGCGCGGCTCTACGTGTTCGCGCCTCCCCATCCCCTCGCTCCCGGCGACCGGATGCGCATCGGGTTCAGCCTCGAGGGGCGCTATCCCGACGGCGTCAGCAAGAACGGCGCGGGCACGATGGAATACGTGCTTCCCTCCGGAGTGGTGCTGACCGGGTTCAGCGGCCCCGCCTTTGCCCCGATCGTGGGCTACATGCCCGACGTGGGTGTGGAGCCCGACAAGAACAAGACCGATCCGCACGAGTACCCGGACGACTACTGGCGCAGGGTGCTGCCCGCCGCGCTCCCGATGTTCGACGGCTGGTGCGACACGCACATCCGCATCATCGGCCCGGCCGAACTGCAGCACAACGCGACCGGCGTACTGGTGAGCGAGAAGGTCGAGAACGGCCGGCGCATCACCGAGTGGCGGAGCGATTCACCGGTGCGAGCGTTCAACGTCGTGCTCGGCCGCTGGAAGGTGAAGCGGGGCGACGGCGTCGCCGTCTACTACGATGCGCGACACCCTTACAACGTGGACGAGATGCTCGAGGCGCTCGTCGCCGCGCGGCGCTGGTACGGCGAGTGGTTCGCACCCTATCCGTGGAAAGAGCTCAAGCTGTCGGAGTTCCCGGGCCTCGCCAGTTACGCGCAAGGATCGCCCACCAACATCACCTTCTCGGAGAACATCGGGTTCCTCACCAGGAGCGAGCCGAAGGCGAACGCCGCGTTCTGGATCACCGCGCACGAGGCCGCCCACCAGTGGTGGCCCTGCATGGCGATGCCGGGCGAGGGCCCGGGCGGCGAGGTGCTCTCGGAGGGCATGGCGCACTTCTCGACCATTCTGCTCACCGAGCAGGCGCGCGGCCTCGAGCAGCGCATCGCGTTCTGCAAGGAGATCGAGCACCGCTACGGGAACACCCGGCAGCGCGATTCCGAGCGGCCGCTGGTCAAGGTGGACGGATCCCTGCCGGGCGACCAGCGCATCATCTACGATCGCGGCGGATACGCGTTCTGGATGCTCTACCAGCTGATGGGGCGCGAGAGCAACCTCGCCGCCCATCGCGAGTACCTGCGAACCTTCCGCGCGAGCGTCGATCACCCCCTGATCGAGGACTACCTCGCCGTCATGCGCCACCACGCCCCCGACACCACGGCGTTCGATGGGTTCGTGAAGCAGTGGTTCTTCGGCACCGTGGTGCCGCAGTACCTCATCGCCGATGCCGAGCGGGTGCGGACCGAGGGCGCCTGGGAGGTGCGCGCGCGGTTGAAGAACGTCGGCACCGGCGTCATGCCCATCGAGATCGCCGCGACCCGCGGAGAGAGATTCCCGAAGCGAAGGACGAAGGAGAACGCCTGGCGCCACGCCCGAGCCATGCTCACGCTCGGCGCCGGCGAGGAGAAGGCGGTCACGATCCGATGCGCCTTCGAGCCGGAGAAGCTGATCGTCGATCCCGACGCGCGGGTGCTGATGCTCGAGCGGCAGAAGGCAGAGATCAAGCTCAGGCTGAAGCGGGAGGACGGCCGGCTGGCGTCGAGGTGACGGGGCTGTCCGGGAATGCCTCCCTTCCTGTCCCTACGACGCCGGGTCCTTTCGGCGCACCATCGCCGGGCTCGTTCCGGTCCAGCGCTTGAACGCGCGCGAGAAGCTGGCCGGCTCGGAAAACCCCAGCCGAAATGCAGCCTCCTTCACCGAGAGACCCTCCCCGTTCAAGTACCGAAGCGCCAGGGTGTGGCGCAGGTCGTCGAGCACCTTCTCGAAGGTCACGCCCTCGGCCCTGAGCTTGCGAAAGAGTGACTGACGGCTGAGTCCCAGCCTGTTCGCAATCGCATCCATCGTGGCCTCGCCGCTAGGCAACAACGGCGTCACCAGGTCCTCGACGCGGCCCTTCGTCGATTTCGAACTCTCCAGCTTCTCGAGCAGCGCTTCCGAATGTGCCTTCAGGACGTCGAGAACGGGACGCGATGGGAACGGCGGGCTCAGAGCCATCCAGGCGTCGTCGGTCAACAGCGCGTTCCTGTCGCTCCGGAAAACAACCGGAGCCCGAAAGATGCGGTCGTATTCCACTCGGTAGGACGGCTCCGCATGAGTCACGTGAACCGCCTCGAGCATCGCCCGGTCACCCAGGAAGGCCCGGCCCGTGCAGATCATGCGCGCGAAGCCTGATTCCGTGAGCTCCGGGAAGTCGTTCGGGTTCGCACGCGTGTCGATGATCCAAACCTGCCCGTCGCCGCGCTCGAACTTGAAACGATCGCCACCCCCGACCAGTTCGACCTCCACGGTCAGGGGCGCGTAGCGATTGATGAGTGCGAGGCCCTCCGCCATCGTCTCGGAGGACCCCCCGACGTGGTGTCCCAGCGATATCTCGGAGGTGGGAACCGACTCGCCGAAGTGAAGCGCGAGCGCTGGATCGCGGCACAGCTCCTGGCCGGCCCTCATGAGAGCCATGTACTTGGCGAAGGGGACGCGGTGATCCCGATCCCGAAGGTCCGAAGGATCGATGTGGGACCGCTCCAGCAAAGTCTCGCGGCTCGCCCCCCGGCCGATCGCGAACTCCATCAAGGCCCGGGCCGCGCCGGCTGCGACGGTGAGTTCATGCATGGCTCAGGCTCCAGCTCTCCTGCAACGTGCGGTCATGACTTTGATGCTTGGAGTCATTCCGACCCGAAATGACCCGTGCTACGGTGGACTGACTCCAATGCTACAGCAAGAAGGCCGTGAAATCAGACCTGCGAAGTCGGGTTGGACGGGTGCGCGTTCCGTGCGTGCCACGGCCAGGTGGGCTGCCGCGCTGAACATCCTCAGCGCTGTGCCGGATGGGTTCTCCGTGTCCACCCTGAGCAAGCTCGTGGTCCGGGGTGACGCGGCGGCCACGGCCGCCAACATCCTCGGCTCGGAACGCCTGTTCCGTCTCGGCTTCGTGGCGGATCTCGTCGCGCTCCTCTTCTTCATCGCCTCAGCAGTACTGCTCTACGAGGTCTTCAGGCCCGCGAGCAAGCGTGCGGCGCTCCTCTTTCTGGTCCTCATGGCGATGGGCACGATCTGTCAAGCCTTGGAATCCGTCCATGATCTCGCAGCCCTGGTCCTTCTCAAGCGCGGTGCCGGGATGAGCGCCTTGCCACTGGCTCAGGCGAACGCGATGGCGTTCCTCTTTCTCAGGCTCCATTCGTACACCTACGTGCTCGCCTTGTTCTTCGACGGCTGCGCCAGCTTCGTCCTGGGTTACGTCGTCCTGCGATCGACGTTCGTGCCTCTAGTCATCGGGCCGTTGATGATGGTCGACGGGCTTGGCTATCTCACCTTCAGCCTCGCGAACTTTCTTTCTCCTCCGCTCGTCACGCGCGTCTACCCGTACATTCCGTTCGGGACCGCGTTTCTCGGGGAAGGCGCGCTGTTTCTCTGGCTGATCATCAAGAGCGTGAACGCGGAGCGATGGCAGGAGCAGGCGGCCGCAGGAAAATGAAGGCGATCGTTCAGGACGGGTACGGCTCACCGGACTCGCTCGAGCTGCGCGAGGTCGACCCACCGGCCGTCGCCGACGATGTCGCTCTGGTGAGGATACGCGCGGCCTCGATCAACGCCTTCGATTGGGGCCTCCTACGACGGCTGCCCCACGTCATCAGCAGGCTTCTCGGCAGACCCGCGTCTCGCATCCGAGGCGGGGACATGTCCGGAATCGTCGAAGCCTGCGGCCGGAAGGTCTCGCGATTCAGGCCCGGCGATGAGGTGTTCGGCATCGCCCGCGGGACGTTCGCCGAGTATGCGACGACCTCCGAAGCCCGCCTCGCCCTGAAGCCACACGCGCTGACGTTCGAGCAGGCCGCGGCCATTCCGGTGGCGGGCTGTACGGCGCTCCAGGGTCTGCGCGACACGGCGCAGGTCCAAGCGGGGCAGAGAGTCATGATCTATGGGGCCGGTGGCGGCGTGGGCACGTTTGCCGTCCAGATCGCCAAGGCCCTCGGAGCACACGTCACCGCCCTGACCCGAACCGAGCACATGGATCTCCTCCGCTCGATCGGCGCCGACCATGTCATCAATTACACCCGGGAAGACTTCACCCGGCGTGGTGAGCGCTACGACGTCCTGTTCGACATCGGGGCAGACCGTTCGTCCGCGGATTGCGGGCGCGCCCTGGAGCCGAACGGGAGGCTCGTGCTGGTCGGGGCGCCCGAGAAGCTTGGGGCATTGCTGGCCCGTCTGCTCGGGACGCTGATCGTGCCCCGCATCGGCGGCGGCCGACGCATGGCGCTCATGGCCCGGGTGAGGCAAGCGGATCTGGTCGCACTGAAGGAGCTCGTCGAGGCCGGGAGGCTCTCTCCGGTGATCGATCGGACGTACCCGCTGAGTGAAGTTCCCGAAGCCTTTCGATACTTCGGAACGGGTCGGGTTCGAGGCAAGGTCGTCATCAGCATCCCCTGAACCATCATCCCGAGGCCTCCGGCCGCGGCTGATCATCGTTGGCCGATGTCTCAGGCCCCGGCTCAATGAAGCAGGAGCACCTTGGCGGCGTGGGTTTCCGAGGCCAGGTCGAGCCGCACTAGATAGACGCCTTCGGGCACGGACCGGCCGGCGTCGTCGCGGCCGTCCCAGCGCACTTCACGATCGCCCGCCGCGCTCCGTC
>Ga0066709_100002844_pt1 | contig 12918 bp, 15 predicted proteins | sample GraSoiAngelo_158_FD_79665 | JGI IMG/M metagenome (GOLD analysis project Ga0066709, IMG submission 79665) | Grasslands soil microbial communities from the Angelo Coastal Reserve, California, USA - 14_1009_16_30cm | ecosystem: Environmental > Terrestrial > Soil > Grasslands | place: USA... | reverse complement strand
CTAGTGGGCCGCGCGCTGAACCGGGACGAGCCGGGCGCCGTCTAGATTCATGTCATGGCCAGGCCAGCCCGGCGGTCGGGCAACATTCCCGCGGAGGCGACCAGCTTCGTCGGCCGCCGGCGGGAGCTTGCCGAGGTCAGGACGAAGCTCACCGAGGCGCGCCTGGTCAGCCTCGCCGGGCCGGGCGGGGTCGGCAAGACCAGGCTGGCGATCCGGGCCGCGACCGACCTCGGCCGCGGGTTCCGCGACGGAGCGTGGCTGGCCGAGCTGGCCGAGATCACCGACCCCGAACTAGTCGACAGCGCCGTGCTGGCCGCGCTGGACCTGCGCGACCAGGCCGCCACCGAGCCGCTGGCCCTGCTGTGTTCCTATTTGCGGGACAAGGAACTGCTGCTGGTCGTGGACAACTGCGAGCACCTGCTCGAGGCCGCCACGCGGCTGGTGGCCGACCTGTTGCGGGCCGCGCCGGGGGTGCGGGTGATCGCCACCAGCCGGGAACCGCTGTCGGTGGCGGGCGAGCATGTGGTCCCCGTGCCGCCCCTGGAGTTGCCCGACCCGGACCCGGGCGAGCCGCTCGCGGCGCTGCGCAGGAGCGAGGCGGTGATGTTGTTCACCGAGCGGGCGGCGGCGGCCTCGGGTTCGTTCGAGCTGACCAGTGCGAACCAGGCCACGGTCGTGGACCTGTGCCGCCGGCTGGACGGCCTGCCGCTGGCGATCGAACTGGCGGCAGTCAGGACCCGGGTCCTTTCCGTGGCGCAGGTCCTGGACCGGCTGGCCGACCGGTTCAGCCTGCTGACCGGCGGGAGCCGCGGCGCGCTGCCCCGCCATCAGACGCTGCGGACCACGATCGAGTGGAGCCATGACCTGCTGACTGAGGACGAGCGCGTGGTGCTGCGCCGGTGCTGCGCGTTCGCGGGCCGGTTCACCCTGGACGACGTCGCGTCGGTGTGCTCGTCGCCGGATGGCGCGCTTGACCTGCTGTCCTCGCTCGTCGACAAGTCCCTGGTGATGAAGGAGGACGCGGGCGGGCTCGCCTGCTACCGGCTGCACGAGACCATGCGCGAGTTCGCGGGTCTCAAGCGGCGGGAGGCCGGCGAGGATGACGCCGGCGCACTCCGCTGCGCCGAGTACTACCACGCCAGCTGCCAGCGGTCCGCGCAGGAGCGCCGCTACCGGCTCCGCGACTGGCTCGAATGGGCGGACCTGGAGATCGACAACGTCCGCGCGGTCATGCAGCAATGCGTCAACCGGGGCGACGCGTCCCGCGGCGTCGATCTCGCCGCCTCCCTCGGCTGGTTCTGGATCACGCGCGCGACCACCGAAGGCATCCGATGGCTTGACGCTTTTCTCGCGCTTGCTGAAGAACGCGGCAATACGGACGGCCGTGGCTGGGGTTATTTCATGCGTGGCTTCCTCGCCGTGGTGAAGGCGGATCCGGCGGGTTCGCGGCCGGCGTTGCACACGGCGGTGGCCGTGGCCAGGGAAACCGGGCAGGCCGAACTGCTGTCGGAAGCGCTCGCCATGGCCGCCGTGGCGGAGGACATGGCCGGTGAGCACGGCGCTGCCGGGGTACTGATCGGCGAGGCCGACCGCGCGGCCCGGGCGGTGGACCACTACCCGTCCGCGCGGGTCGGCGTGCTCCAGGCCCAGACGCTGCACGCGTTCTTCGCCGGTGACCAGGCCGCGGCGCGGGCCGCCGCCGCGGAAGGAGTCCGCCGCGCCAGGGAGACGGGCGACCTCTACACGCAGGCGATCATGCTGCTGAACCTCGGTTCCGCCGCGCTGAACGCCGGCGACCTGGCCGGGGCCGAACCGTTGCTCGCCGAGGGGCTGCGGCTCGCGCACCAGATCGACGACCGGGTCGCGCAGTTCTACCTGCTCGACGCGTTCGGCTGCCACGCGGCGCTGTCCGGCCGTGCCCGGCGCGGCGCACAACTGTTCGGCGCCGCGGAGACCCTGCGCGCCGAGGCGGGCGCCAACATCATGCCGTTCCTCGCGCCGCTGTTTGACCGGGCGCAGAAGTCGGCGCTTGCCGCGCTCGGGAAGGCGAAGTTCCAGGCCGCATTCGAGGCCGGGCAGTGCCTGGACCGGGACGGCGGGCTGCGGCTGGCACTGGGTGAGCCCGATCGCGACGGATCCCGGCCAGCGCGCCGCGAGCCGGGCCGGGCGGTAGCACGGGGAGGAACGCCGCGCGGGGCGGCGGCACCCGGCAGGGCTGCGGCGCCTGGCGGGGCAGTGGCACCTGGCGGGGCAGCGGCGCCTGGCGGGGCAGTGGCACCGCTGGCGAAACGGGAAGCCGATGTCGCGCGCCTGGTCGCCGACGGGCTGACCAACAAGCAGATCGGGGCCCGCCTGTTCATCTCCGAGCGCACCGTGGACAGCCACGTCCGCAGCATCCTGAACAAGCTCGGCGTCGGCTCGCGCGCGCAGATCGCCGCCTGGGTCGCCACACTCGACCATTGACTTCCACTCGGCCCTGGAGGGCGGAGATTCCCGTCTGTCACACCGAATCCCGGTGTGACTTCGGGTGGGTTCCTGCTTCATCGCGCGATGCCATCCCGGAGGGTGGTCTTACCTGCGCTCTGCAGGCTGTCACCGCCAGCCCGGCGGCCTTGGCGACGTTGATCGCCGCGTTGATGTCCCGGTCCAGGTGCGCCCCGCACGCCCCGCACTGCCAGGCACGGACGTGCAGCGGCATGGGGCCGTCTTTAGCCCCGCACGCTGAGCAGGTTTGCGAGGTCGGCTCGAACCGGCCGATCTTGATGAAGGTGCGCCCGTGCAGCCGGGCCTTGTACTCCAGCATGCCCACGAACGATGACCATCCGGCGTCGTGGACGGACTTGGCCAGCCGGGTACGCCCCAATGCCTTCACTGCCAGGTCTTCCACGGCGATCGCTTGGTTCTCGCGGATCAGCGCCGTGGAGAGCTGGTGGTGGAAGTCGTGCCGGGCGTCGGCTACCTTCGCGTGAGCACGGGCGGCCTTGCGCCGGGCCTTGTCCCGGTTGGCCGAGCCTTTCAGTTTGCGCGACAGCTCCCGCTGCCTGCGCTTGAGCACTTTCTCTGCACGGCGCAGCAACTGCGGGGCACAGATCTTGTGCCCGTCCGACAGGACGGCGAAGTGCTCGAGGCCGAGGTCGATGCCCACCACCGAACCGACTTCCGGCAGGGCGATCGGATTAACCTCGACGACGAAGCTCACGAGTACCGCCCAGCGGAGTCCTTGATCACCGTGACGCTCGACGGGCTGCTGGGCAGCGGGCGCGACCACCGCACCAGCACTTCGCCGATCATAGGCAGGCGCAGCTTCCCGTTCGCCAGCACCCGGAACCGGGCGTTGGCGGTGAACCGGATGGCCTGCCGGTGGTCCTTGCGGGACCGGAACCTTGGCTTGGCCACCGTGGGACCGTTGCGCTTGCCGTGGAGGGAGGCGAAGAAATTCCTGTAGGCGGCGTTCAGGTCCGCCAGCGCCTGCTGCAGCACCACCGCGGAGACCTCGTTCAGCCACGCCCGCTGCGGTGTCTTCTTAATCGCAGTCAGCCGGGCCGATAACTCCGCATCGGTGACGTAGGGCAGACCGGCTTCATGCGCAGCCTCCCGCACGGCCAACGCGTCGTTGAATACCACCCGGGCACAGCCGAACGCCTTGCTGAAGGCGATCCGGTGCCGCGGCTGCGGATCCAAGCGGTAGTTGTACCGGAGCTGCATACTGAAATCATATTCGAATTCATAACTGGACATTACGAGATCCGCGTTGGCAGGCGCGGCATCTTCCTCCTGCGTGCCCACTTGGCCTTCGTCGCCAAGCACTGGTACCAGGTGTCCTGCCCTGCCACCTGGTACGGATGGAGGAGATCATGCCGGATGTGTGTGCAGACTCCCGGACACAACCAGCCGCGTTACACGGCGTGGTCTGGCCCGACGCACCGGTGGGCGCACCACCCGGCCACCGTGGCCACCTCCCCACCTGGTCAGCAGCCTCAGCGTGTCTTCGCCGTCTCCGTCACCTCCGCCCGACTCTAAGTCTGAGGGCGCGATTCCCGGCCGTGACCCGGCGAAGTACCGTGTGATGCCTGGGCGCTCGCACGCGGGAGCCAAGGCCGGCCGAGAAGGAGGGTGCATGAGCCGGGTGGAGGTCGACGGAGTCGGTATCGAGTACGAGGTCCACGGCGCGGGACGCCCGGTCGTGCTGCTGCACGGGTTCCCCGACACGGGGCGGCTCTGGCGGCATCAGGTCCCGGCGCTGGCCGAGGCCGGTTTCCAGGTCATCGTGCCCGACCTGCGCGGCTACGGCCGCTCGGACAAGCCGGAGGCCGTTGACGCCTATTCCATTCCGCTGCTGGCCGGGGATGTCATGGCGATCCTCGCCGAACTGGGGGCCGGCCAGGCCCATGTGGTGGGTCACGACTGGGGTGCCGCCCTGGCCTGGGCTCTCGCGTCCTTCGCCCCCGACAACGTTGACCACCTGGTGGTCCTGTCCGTGGGCCATCCGGCGGGCTTCCTGCGCACCCTGGAGCAGCGCCAGAAGTCGTGGTACATGCTGCTGTTCCAGTACGCCGGCATCGCCGAGCGCTGGCTGTCCGAAGACAACTGGGCGAACTTCCGTGCCTGGGCCGGCCATCCGGACACCGACCAGGTGATCGCCGAACTGGAGGCCGACGGGTCGCTCACGCCCGGCCTCAACTACTACCGGGCCAACATCCCGCCCGAGAGCTGGGCCGCGCCACCGCTGCAGCTTCCGCCGGTACAGGCGCCGACCATGGGCATCTGGAGCACCGGCGACATCGCCCTCACCGAGGTGCAGATGACCGACTCGGCCAAGAACGTCGCCGGTTCGTTCCGTTACGAGCGCCTGGACGGCCCGGGTCACTGGATGCAGCTTGAGGCCCCCGACCAGGTGACCGGCCTGCTGCTGGACTTCCTGCCGCGCTGACTGGCAGGGCCGGCCATGTGTGCCCGGCCGCGGCCGGGGTACTTGGTCAAGCTTTCGACGCGAGGAGGAAGCATGGCCGGCAAGTTCGTGCTGAAGAAGGGTTCGAGCGGCAAGTATCACTTCAATCTCGTCGCCGCCAACGGACAGGTGATCGCGACAAGCGAGACATACGAGCGCAAGCAGTCCGCTCTGCACGGGATCGAGTCGGTGAAGGAGAACGCTCCCGGCGTCGCGGTAGACGACCAGACGGGCGAATAACCCGCGGCGCCATACCGCAGCAGGCCCGGCGGTCAGGCGGCGGGCCACAGCAGGCCGGCGGTCAGGCGGCGGGACGGATCAGGCCCATCGCGTCGGCCAGGCGGAGGACATCGGCGAGCATCGGGTCGTGCTCGGCGATGTAGTCCGCCGCCGGCCCGGGGGCCATGGTGCGGACCTCGATCACCTGCTCGCCATCGGGCGGGTTGACCGGTGCCGAGATGACCTGCGCCTGCGCTACGGCATAGGCCCAGTAGGCGCGGGGGTGGGGCTGGTGCGGCCGGTACGGCGCCGGTCGCTGGCTGTCGGCCATGTGTGCGGCGAAGTACCGTGGCGGGCTGATCAGCCGGGCGCCCGCCTCCTCCATGAGTTCGCGGCGCGCGAGATCGTCCAGCGATTCGCCTGGCTCGCGGGTACCGCCGGGAAGGAACCGCCAGCCTGCCTCGCTCCGGCAGACGATGACCTCCGCCGCTTGTGTGACCGCCACCAGGTGCAGCCGGGACACCAGGTCCTCGGGGACCGCCGCCGTGGTGAACCGCAAGCGAGCGTCGGCGTAGTCGGCGTACTGGTCGGAGAACAGATCAGGGAAGCGCACGGACCACCGGCCGTCATCCGCGCTCATAGGGCAATGCTCGCAGAGCACTCGGCGGCGGCGGTCCGGTCAGGCCGGAGAGGCCTGGATCAGCGCCGTCGCGGTGGCTACCGCCACCGTCTGGCCGGATTCGTCCAGCAGTTCCCCGGCCAGGAATGCCACGTTGCTGCCGCGGCGCACGACCCGGCCGCGGCCGGTGAGCCGGCCCGGACGGGCCGGCCGCAAGAACTGCACGTGCAGGTCGGTCGTGGGCGCGAACTGGCCAGGGCCAAGCGTGGCCACCAGCGCGGGGCCCAGCGTGTCGTCCAGCATCGCCGCGAGGAACCCGCCCTGGATGACGCCAGCGGGATTAAGGAATTGCGCGGCCGCGGTGAAGGCCACCTCGATGGTTCCGGCCTCAGGGTCGACTGACACCAGCTCCCACCCCAGCAGCACGGCGGCCGGCGGTGGGGCTTCGCGGCCCTCCATGACGTCCCAGAAAGGTCCCTTCCGCACCATCCGCCGTTCTTATCAGAACCCGCGGTCCGCCGCAGCCTCTGGCAGGCCGCGCCGTGCAGACGCATCCGCCGGCGGAAGTATAGAAAGTACAACATCAGCTTCCCCCGGACCACGCGGAGGTGCCGGTGCCGCTGATCACGTTCGGGCACGGCACGGCGAGCGCCGAGCGGATCGCCGAACTGCTGCGTTCCGCGGACGTCAGGACGCTGATCGACGTGCGCACCGCACCGGGAAGCCGCCGTAATCCCCATGTGGCCCGGGCGGAACTCGAGCGCTGGCTGCCCGGCCACGGCATCGATTACCGGTGGGAGAAGCGGCTGGGCGGCTTCCGCCGGCCAGCGCCGGATTCACCCGATGTGGTCTGGCAGGAGGCGGCCTTCCGCGGTTATGCCGGCCACATGCGGCAGCCGGACTTCCTGGCCGCCATCGGCGAGGTGCTGGCCCAGGCGGCCGACCGGCACCTGGTGGTGATGTGCAGCGAGAGCCTCTGGTGGCGCTGCCACCGGCGGCTGATCGCCGACTTCGCCGAGATCGCCCGCGACGTGCCGGTCCGCCATCTGATGCACGACGGCACGCTGGCACCGCACCGTCATTCGCCGGGGGCCCGGCTCCGCGCGGACGGCCTGCTGGTTTACGACGGAGGCCAGCAGCAACTCGGGTAGCACGGCCGGGAAAGACCCGCCGCCCTTACTCGTCCAGGGGCGGCATGCCCAGGCAGCCACGGAAAGCGTTCTCGACCGCCGTGCCCCGGTCGTGGCTGCCCATCGTCCCGGTCATGAAGGCGAACGCGTAGCCGCCCGCGGTGCTGGCTCCCGCATAGCTGCCGCCAGCGCCCCCCATGCCGAACCCGTCTTCGTCCACGCTGAACCCCAGGCCCCAGGCACTGTGCTCACCGAAGACCGCATCCACCCCTGCGCACTGTGCCGTGGTGGCCTCACGCAACAGGGCCGGTGAGACGAGCTTGCCGGCCAGCAGCGCTGCGTACAGCCCGGCCGCGCCGCGGGCCGTCCCGTGCCCGTTGATGGCGGGCACCTCGGCCGCGCGCCACGCGCTGCCGTTGACCACCGCCGGATCCCACGCGCCCAGTGGGTTGGCCGTCGCCCGCCGGTACAGCGGCGGCATGCTGGCCGCCCGCTGCGGACTGAAGTACTCGGCCACGCCGGTCAGATCGACCGCCCGGGCTTGCTCGGCCGCGGTGAGCCCGAAGAAGAAATCCAGGCCCAGCGGGCCGCATACCTCCTCGCGCAGGAACCGCCCCAGCCCGCGCCCGCCGGCCCGCCTGACCAGCTCGCCGACGAGATGGCCGTAAAACAGGGCCGACTCGCCGTGCGCGGTCCCCGGCTCCCAGGCCGGCTCTTGTGCGGCCAGCAGCGAGCACAGCCGGTCCCAGTCGTAGAACGCCTCCGTGGGGGCGGGCTCGTCCAGCGCCACCACACCTGCCTGATGAGACAACAGTTGCCGCAGGTCGGCGCGCGCCTTGAACTGCGGCCACCAGCGCTGGACCGGCGCATCAAGTTCCAGTTGGCCGCGGTCGACCAGCACCAGTGCACATATGGCCGCGAACGGCTTGGAGACCGAATAGGGCTGTACGAGGCTGTCGGATCGCCATGGCCTGGCGCCGGCCGCGTCCGCCCAGCCGCCCCACAGATCCACGACCCATGCGCCGTTCCACCATGCGGCGACGGCGGCGCCCGTCCCGGCCTGGCCGGCCACCACCTGGCCGAATGCCTCACGCACCGGTTCGAACCGGCGGTCTGCCCACCCGTCCACTTGCATCCAGCCAGTCTGCGTCACTGGCCCAGGGGCCGCTAGCCTGTTTCGTAACCGCAGCGCCGCTGGGCGGCACCACCCGGCACTGCCCGGTACCACCCGGTACCACCCGGCACTGCCGGGCTCATGCGGTCCAGGCGATCGGCAGCCTCTTGACGCCGCGCTGGAAGTTCGACCGCAGGTAAGCGGGCTCGCCCGCGGGAGCGAGGGCGGACGTGTGGGCCAGGACCTCGTCGAACAGCGCGCGCATCTGGGTGCGGGCGAGGTGAGTGCCGAGGCAGAAGTGCGGGCCATGGCCGAACACCAGGTGGGGGTTGGGGTGGCGGCGGATGTCGAAGCGGCCGGGGCCGGCGAAGACGGCTTCGTCGCGGTTGGCCGAGGTGAAGGAGACGACCACCTTGTCACCCTCGCCGATGCGCTGGCCGCCGAGTTCGCAGTCGGACGTCGCCGTCCGGCGGAACGTCATCACCGGCGTCCACCAGCGCAGCATCTCCTCGACCGCGGCGGGCATCAGCGCCGGATCACGGCGCAGTTCATCGGCTGCGGCCGGGTGCTCGAGCAGTGCGATACACGCCCCGGGCAGGCCGTTGCGCAGCGTCTCGTTCCCGGCCACCGCGAACAGCCAGAACATGTTCTCGAACTCGGCCACCGACACCTGGCCGCCGTCCTCGTCCACCTGCGCCAGCAGGATCGACATCACATCATCCCCCGGATGGCGCCGCTTGTCCTCGGCGAGCAGATGGGCGTAGGCGTAGAGGTCCGGCATGCCCTCCCTGGTCCGCGGGTCGGGCATCCTGCCGTCGCTGCCCGGCACCGGCCGCAGCACGGCCGCCTGCCTGGCCATGGGCGTACCCGCGGCGGGGTCGAACTCGGCCGAGGAGGCGTAGTCCGGGTCCTGGTAGCCGATCACCCGGTTGGACCAGTCAAAGAGCAGCCAGCGGTCCTGCGGCGGCATGCCGAGTATGTCGGCCAGGGTGAGCAGTGGCATATCCGCGGCGACGTCCTTGGCGAAGTCGCATTCGCCCCGCGGCCCGGTGAACACCCGGTCGCAGATGGCCCGCGCGTGACCCCGGATCCGGTCCTCAAGCTGGGAGACCGCCCGCCGCGTGAACGACCGGGTCAGCAGCCGCCGCAGCCGGGAGTGGTCCGGCGGGTCCATGTTGAGCATCATCCGCCGGACATAGCCGAGCGCCTGTGGCGTCGCCGGGTCACGTATCTGCGTGGCTCCCCGTGCGGAGGAGAACAACTGCGGCCTGGCCAGCACCGATTCGACATCCGCGTGCCGCAGCACCAGCCAGAACCCCAGGCCCGCCGGCCAGCCAAGGACAGGAATCTCGGCCACCCAGGCGACGGGTGCCGCTGTGCGCAGCCGGGCCAGCGCCTCGAACGGCACTCCGTCGACGTAGCTGGCGGGGTCAAAGACGACTTCAGTGTCGGGCCGGGCTGACCATGCCGTTGTCATTTGCCGCCCCATGAATCCTCGATGAACTTCGCGGCGTTACGCCGGCCCTCGCTGCCATGGTTCCTGCCTTCGCCGGCCTTGACCACCTCAAACGTCCCCTTGGGGGGACCTCCCGGGGGGATCGAACTTCCAGACGGGACCTCCGGGAGAACGACCTTCCATATAACGGACCGTACCCAGGGTGCCCGCGCGGGCCGGCCAGGCTCAGGGGGGTGCGATGGCAGACTGCGGCTATGACGACAGGTCTGCGGGTCCAGGAAGGCGGCAGCGGTGATCCGCTTCTGGTGCTGTTGCACGGCCTTGGCGCGACGGGTGACGTCTGGGCTGGCTGGCGGCCCTTGCTCGCCGACCGGTGGCCGGGACGCTGGCTAGCGCCGGACCTGCCCGGTCATGGTGGTTCGCCGCCGCTGGCCGCGTATACCTTCGACGGCTTCGCCGCCGCGGTCGCCGGCCTCATCCAGCCGGGCGCCCGCACCGTCCTGCTCGGGCATTCGCTGGGCGGTGTCGTCGGCCTGGCGCTGGCCAGCGGCGAGTTCCCCGCGGGCGTGGACGCGGTCATCGGCTTGGGGATCAAGGTCGCCTGGACCGATGCGGAATTGGAGCGGGCCCAGGCCCTGGCGCACCGGCCGCCGGCCTGGTTCGCCACGCGGGACGAGGCCGCCGCCCGCTACCTGCGGGTGTCCGGCCTGGCCGGCCTGCTGCCCGCCGGTGACCCGGCCGTGGACGCGGGACTGCGCGAGCAGGACGGGCAATGGCGGCTGGCGATGGACCCAGCTACCTTCGCGGTCGGCGCGCCCGATATGGCACAACTGGTGGCACGAGCGCAGGCCCGGGTGACTCTCGCCCGCGGCGAGCACGACCCGATGAACACCGATGAACAGCTAGCCCAGTTCGCCCCCGGGACGGTCACCCTCTCCGGTCTGGGGCACAACGCCCACGTCGAGAGCCCGGAAACCTCGGCCGTCCTCCTCGACGCCTGCCGGTGATGGCTCTCACCTGGGACCCGGGGTGGCCAAGCACTCTCCCGCGTTATACGTCGGATGTATCTTGGCACTCCGGGCGTGATCGCGGGCGGGAGGCGGCGCATGACTGAGCCGGGCACAAGGCGGCGGGCTGCGGAGCCGGGCCGCGGGCCGGCCGGGGGGCCGGGTGGCGACCTTGCGGGGCAGCGTGGCGGTCCTGCCGGGGAACCGGGCGGCGATTCCGCGGGGATCGGGGCGGCCGGTGAGTTCACCGGGCTGGCCGCGCTCGTCACCGGTGGCCGGTACCTGGCACCGGAGACCCCCGGCGCCTCCACCCGGATACGGCCGCAGTCGCTGGCGGAGTTCTCCTTCCCCGCGGGGGCCGCCTGGCGGGCAACCGGTCTGCTGGCATGAACATGCGTCAGATCCCCCTCGGCAGGACCGGGGTGTCCGTCTCCGAGATGGTCTTTGGCGGCGCCCCGATCGGCGGCCTGTACGCGCCGGTCAGCGAGGATCAGGCCGCCGCAGCTTTGGCGGCGGCGTGGACGGCGGGCATCAGGGCCTTCGATACGGCGCCGCACTACGGAGTCGGGCTGTCCGAGCAGCGTATTGGCAAATTTCTGACCGGCCGCAACGAGTTCGCCTTGTCCACCAAGGTCGGCCGGCGGCTGGTGCCCGCGGCCGGCGACGTCGAGGGCGTGGACGGCTTCTACGGCACGCCCAAGCTGGCCCGCGTGCGGGACTACAGCCGCGACGGTGTGCTCGCCACGCTGGAGGACAGCATGCGGCGGCTGGGCACCGACCGCGTCGACATCGCGCTCATCCACGACCCGGACGACCACGCCGAGGAGGCGCTGGACGGCGCCTACGCGGCGCTCGACGGGCTCCGCGCCGAGGGCACGATCCGGGCGGTCGGCGTCGGCATGAACCAGGCGCCGCTGCTTGAGTGGTTCGTCGAGCGGGCCGACCTGGACTGCGTGCTCGTGGCCGGGCGCTACTCGCTGCTCGACACCCGCGCCGCGGACAGCCTGTTCCCGGCCTGCCGGCGGCGCGGCGTCGCGGTGCTCGCCGCGGGCGTTTTCAACAGCGGGATACTCGCCGACCCGCGCCCCGGCGCGACGTATAACTACGCGCCCACACCGGCCAGCCTGCTGGACCGGGCGCAGCGTATCCGCGCGCTGTGCGCGCGTCATGGTGTGCCGATCGGCGCCGCCGCCATCCGGTTCGCGCTCCGCCACCCGGCCGTCACCGCCGTCGTGGTCGGGGCGCGCAGCGCGGCGGAGGTCACCGAGGACGTGGGCTACCTGGCGGCGGCCGTGCCGGAGGAGTTGTTCGGTGAACTGGCCGCCGAGGGCCTGACGCCGTCGGCGGGGGACCGGCCATGATCGTCGGCTCGCGCTGAGCCTGCGCATCGGGGCCTGCTGGACCACCGTCACGGCACCAAAGCCAGCCACTGCTCCACGCCGGCGATGTGCACCGTGGCCCAGGACCGCGCGACCTCAGGTTCGTGCGCCGCGAGTGCCTCCAGGATCGCCCGGTGCTCGGCGAGCGTCCGCTCCTTGGTGCCGGCCTGGGTAAGGCCACGCCAGACCCGGGTGCGTGTCGTCGGCCCGGACAGCGTCTCCAGCAGCGAGCACAGCACGGCATTGCCCGAGCACGCGGAGATGCGCCGGTGGAACTCCAGGTCGTTGGCGACCAGATCGTCCACGTCCGGATCCGGCCCCAGGCTGTCCAGCAGCTTGCGGAGCCCTTCGCTGTCGGCCTCGGTGATCCGCTCGGCCGCCATCGCCGTGGCGGCCGGCTCCAGGATGCGCCGAACACGCAGGAAATCCAGGACCGTGTCGTCGCGGTGGAAGTCGGCGATGAAGCTCAGCGCCTCCAGCAGCACGGGCGGATCGAGGCTGGTCACGTACGTGCCGTCGCCGCGGCGGACGTCCAGGATGTTGACCAGGGACAGGGCGCGCACCGCCTCGCGCAGCGAACTGCGGGACAGGCCGAGCTCGGCGGCCAGGTCGGCCTCGCGCGGCAGCCGGTCGCCGGCCTTCAGCGCCCCGGAGGTGATCATGGCCTTGATCTTCTCGATGGCCTCGTCGGTCACCGCCATGGCCCACCTCCCATGCCCGCCACTGCCGCGTCGCTCCGCGCACCGCTGAACCAGCAAATAGATCCGATGTTTGCTGCCGAGTATGGCATAGCCAGCGGAAGCGCCGTCTCAGCGTGCCGGGCGGCCGGGCGGCCGGGGATCAGCGGCCCGCGGTCACGGCCCTCAGCTCGTCGAGCGATTCGGAGATGAGCTGCGACAGCTCCGGCTGGCCGGGTTCGCTGTGCCAGCGTTCGAACGCGATCTTGAAGACGGCGATCCCCGCCTCGGCGGTCAGGCTCGCGGCCGGTTCGGTGACGCCGCGCTGGCGCAACGCCTCGGCCAGCGCCGAGGCGAGCGAGGCGAGCT
>Ga0066709_100002843_pt1 | contig 12918 bp, 11 predicted proteins | sample GraSoiAngelo_158_FD_79665 | JGI IMG/M metagenome (GOLD analysis project Ga0066709, IMG submission 79665) | Grasslands soil microbial communities from the Angelo Coastal Reserve, California, USA - 14_1009_16_30cm | ecosystem: Environmental > Terrestrial > Soil > Grasslands | place: USA... | reverse complement strand
TGCCGGCACTCTGCTGGCCTACCACGACTGCCGGCGCGAACCCCGCGAGGAGCAGGGAGATGCGTTGCATGGCGAACGTGTACCAACTTAACTATCTTCAAGCGTTTAGGACACTTGGACCGGCGTGCGCCTATCAGAGCTGCTGTCTCCCGCTCGCATTCGGGTACCCCTCAAAGCCACCGACAAGGAGGGGGTGCTCCGAGAGTTGGTGGCCATGGTCGGGAACGGCGCGCTGTCGGACGAGGTGCTGGGGGCGATCCTCGAGCGGGAGCGCCAATTCCCGACGGGAATCGGCTACGGGGTGGCGGTGCCCCACGGCAAGACTCCCGTACTGCCGGCGTTGGTGGTGGTCGCGGGAACGACGCCCGCACCGGTCGCCTACGAGACGATCGACGGCGAGCCGGTGCGGGTGTTCTTCCTGCTCGCCGGACCCGAGTCGGCTGCGGGAGCGCACGTCAAGGCGTTGAGCCGCATCTCTCGGCTGGTGCGGCGCGAGCCGGTGCGGGGCCGGCTGCTCGGCGCCAAGACGCCTGAGGAGTTCTACCGTGCGGTGTGCGAGGCGGAGGCAACATAGACAACGTGAGTCGGACGTCCAGGCGCACGCATCGGTGCGGCGAGCTGCGCGTGCAGCACGTGGGGCAGCGGGTACGGCTGGGCGGCTGGGTGCACCGGCGCCGCGACCTCGGCGGCATCGTGTTCGTCGACCTGCGCGACCGCGCTGGGATCGTGCAAGTCGCCGTCGGGCCCGCCGCGCCGGAAGACGTGCGCCGCACCGCGGGCGGCCTGACCGGTGAGACGGTCGTCGAAGTGGAGGGCGAAGTGGTCGCGCGCCCCGGGAACATGAAGAATCCGGAGCTCGCGACCGGCGACGTTGAAGTGCACCCCTCGAAGCTCACCGTTGTCGGACTGGCGGTGACGCCCGCCATTCCGGTCGCCCGCGCCAAAGGCGAAGAGCTGCCCAGCGAGGAGCTGCGGCTCAAGCACCGCCACCTCGACCTGCGCCGGCCCGAGATGCAGGCGAATCTCGTGCTGCGCCACCGGCTGCTGCAGCGCGCCCGGCGCACCCTGACCGAGCTCGAGTTCCTCGAGATCGAGACACCGATCCTCACGAAGCCGACGCCTGAGGGCGCCCGCGATTACCTCGTCCCTTCGCGGGTGCATCCCGGCGAGTTCTACGCGCTGCCCCAGTCGCCGCAGATCTACAAGCAGCTCCTGATGGTCGCGGGCCTGGACCGCTACTTCCAGATCGCGCGCTGTTTCCGCGACGAGGACCTGCGCAACGACCGCCAGCCCGAGTTCACCCAGATCGACCTCGAGGCGTCCTTCGTCGGCCCGGACGACGTGCTCGGCTTCGTCGAGGCCGTGCTCGTCGCCCTGTGGGACGAGGCCGGCCAACAGGTGGCGGGTCCGTTCCCACGCATCACGTGGCGCGAAGCGATGGAGCGCTACGGCACGGACAAGCCGGATCTGCGCTACGAGCTCGCAATCACCGATTGGACGACGCAGGTGGGGCCGCTTGGTGTGCCGTTCTTCGACGCGGCGCTCAAGAACGGGGCGCGCGTCCGCGGCCTCGCCGTGAAGGGCGGGGGGGGAACCTTGTCCCGCAAGGACGTGGATCAGCTCGCCGAGACCACCAAGCAGCTCGGCGGCTCAGGGTTGGCGTGGGTGAAACGGCAGGGGGAACAGATCTCGGGCTCGGTGGGCAAGTACTTCACCGCCGACACCCTGGGGGCGCTGGGCATCGGTGACGGAGACGCGGCGCTGATCGCCGCCGGGCCCGACCGCGTGACGTCTCCCGTGCTCGATCGGGTGCGGCAGGAAGTGATCCGGCGGCTGGGCGCTCAGCCGACGGCGACCCACGCGTTCGCTTGGGTCGTCGACTTTCCGCTGTTTGAGCCCGATCCCGAGACCGGGAAGCCCGTGTTCGCGCACCACCCGTTCACCGCGCCGCATCCCGACGACTTGCCTCTGGGTCGGAAGAGCCCATTTGAGATGCGTGCGCTGCATTACGACGTGGTCTACAACGGGAATGAGCTCGGCTCGGGCTCGATCCGTATCACCGACCGGCAGGTGCAATACTGGGTTTTTCACCAGCTCGGTTTGAGCGACGACGAGATCGCCAAGCGCTTCGGATTCTTGATCGATGGGTTGAATTCCGGCGCGCCGCCCCACGGCGGCTTCGCGATCGGTTTCGACCGCGTGGTGATGTTGCTCGCGGGCGCGGCAAGCCTGCGCGACGTGATTGCGTTCCCGAAGACCACCGCGGCGCGAGCGCTGTTCGAGGGCGCGCCGGCGCCGGCCCATCCCGCGGACCTGCGGGCCCTGCACATCAAAGTGGAGCCATGAGCGACGACGTCATCCATCGGCTCTCGACGGAGGGCGTGGACCCCCTCTCGCTAGCGGGCGTGAACGACGGCAACCTGGTGGAGCTCGCGAAGCGGCTCGGTGTACGCGTCTCGCTGCGCGGCGACACGCTCACGCTGCAGGGCTCGGCGGGCGCGGTCGAGCGAGCGGCGCAAGTCGCCCAGGCGCTGGTGGATCTCGCGCGGATGGGAGAGACACTCGACGTGCTCGACGTGGAGCGGGTGGCGGGTGAGGAGTCGCAGGGCGCGCTGGGTCGGGGGGGGGCGGCTGAGGGCGAGTTCAAGATCATCCTCCCCGGGCTGCGGCGGGTGATCGCGCCGAAGACGGCGGGCCAGCGGGATTATCTCCAGGCGATCGCCCAACACGACATCGTGATCGGGATTGGGCCGGCGGGGACGGGAAAGACCTACCTTGCCGTGGCGGCCGCGGTCGACGCGCTGGCGCGCAAGCGGGTGCGGCGCATCATCCTCGCGCGCCCCGCGGTGGAGGCGGGGGAGAGTCTCGGATTCCTGCCGGGCGACCTGCAGGAGAAGGTGGACCCCTACCTGCGGCCGCTCTACGACGCCCTCGAAGACATGATGCCGCGCGACCGAGTGCAGAAGGCGATCGAGTCGCGCACCATCGAGATCGCTCCGCTCGCGTACATGCGGGGCCGCACGCTGGCGGACGCCTTCGTGATCCTGGACGAGGCGCAGAACGCGACGGGCATGCAGATGAAGATGTTCCTCACCCGGCTGGGCGTGAACTCGCGCGCCGTGATCACGGGCGACAAAACCCAGATCGACCTCGCCAACCGCGAGGACTCGGGGCTGCTCCAGGTCGAGCGCATCCTCCCCGGGATCGAGGGGATCGGGTTCTGCTACCTCTCGGACACCGACGTGGTGCGCCACCGGCTGGTGCGCGACATCATCCGCGCCTACGCCGAGGACGCTCAGGGCTGAGATGAACCTCCCCACCAAGGAGCAGGTGCGCTATCACGGGGTGCGCTGGGTCTGGGTGCCGGCGCTGGCGCTGCTCACCTATCTGGCGTTCCCCTCGAGCGCGAGCAACGTGGCCCCGCTGCTCGAGCCGGGCTCGGTCGCCGATCACGAAGTGATCGCGCTGTTCACCTTCCCGGTCAACAAGTCGGATCAGGAGCTCGCGCGGGAAGCCGAGGAGCTCGCCGGCACGGTCAAACCCATCTACGAGTTCCAGCAGCGCGCCTTCGACAGTGCCACGATCGCGCTGCACGCCTTTTTCGCCGGCATCGAGAATGCCGCCGACCAGGGCGGCCCACAGGCGGTGACCCGGGTGGCGAAGGAGCAGGGTATGGTCCTGACCCAGCCCGAAGCCGCGTACCTCTCCAAGGGCGGCAAGCGTCGCAGCCTCGAGAAGGCGCTGACCGAATTGTTCGACCGCACCCTGGCGCTTGGCGTCACGGCCCCCGGGGTGCTGCAGGTGGAGCAAGCGCCCGAGTTGATCATCCGGCGGCGGGCGTCCGAAGCGTCGGTGTCGCGCGACCAGGTGCTCGCCTACCAGCAGTATCTCAGCCGCGCCCGCGCGGCCCACCCCGACAAGGGGTCGAGCGTCGGGGATGCGGTGTACGTCCGACTGGCGGGCCACTTCTACCGGCCCACCTTGGTGCTGAACACGCTCGAGACGGAGCGGCGTCGCGACGAGCTCCGCCGCAGTGTCGATCCCAGCAAGTACATCGTCCGGGCCGGGGACCGGATCGTGGGCGCCCACGAGGTCGTGACCAACGAAGCCCACGAGAAACTGGCCGCGCTGCACAATGACCTCGTGCGGCGCGGCGCGGCCACCAGCAGCTCGGTAGGCGGCGTGTTCGGCCCGCTGCTGCGCGACTCGCTGGTGCTGGGCATCTTCTGGGTGCTGATGGTGTTCTACCGCCGCGAGACGTACAGCGAGCAGCGGCAGGTGATCCTCATCGGATCTCTGTTCGGCCTCGTCCTGCTCCAGGCGGCCGCGGTCGCGCGCTTCGCCCCTCAGCACCCCGAGATCATGGTGCTGCCGTTCATGGCGATGATGATGACGGTGTTGTTCAACGGCCGCGTGTCGATGAACGCGGCCATGATCGTCGCGGTGGTGATCAGCCTGCAGCCGGTGTTCCACGACGTGCCGGCGCTGTTCATGTGCATCGTGGGCGGCGTGGCCGCCGCCCTGTCAGTACGCGGCCTGCGGCGACGCAGCAACTTCTACGTGCCCGTCTTGATCATCGCGCTCGGCTACCTCGCGGGGGCGCTGGCGTTGGGACTCGCGGGCAGCTGGAGCGTGGCGGAGATCGGGCTGCGGGGCGTGTGGGGCGCCGCCAACGGATTCGTTTCAGCGGGCTTGAGCTTCCTGCTGTTGCCGGTCGCCGAGGCGCTCACCGGAATCACCACCGACCTCACGCTGCTCGAGCTGTCCGATCCCAGCCGGCCGCTGCTGCGGCGGCTGTCGCTCGAGGCCCCCGGCACGTACGCACACAGCGTGGCCATGGCGAACCTGGTCGAGGCGGCGTGCAACCGCATCGGCGCGAACGGGCTGCTGGGGCGCGTGGGGTGCTACTATCACGACATCGGCAAGGTCAAGAATCCGCAGTACTTCGTGGAGAACCAGACGCGCGGCAACAACCCGCACGATCGCTTGAAGGCGTATCAATCCGCCGAGATCATCCGCGCCCATGTCACCGACGGCCTCATGCTCGCCCGCGAGGCGGCGCTGCCCGAGGTGGTCGCGGCGTTCATCCCGGAGCATCACGGTACCATGGAGATCACCTACTTCCTCGACCGCGCGAAGAAGAGCGGCGACGGCCGTTCCCCCAACCCGTCGGACTTCGAGTACCCCGGCCCGAAGCCGCGCTCCAAGGAGACGGCCATCGCGATGCTCGCCGACTCGGTCGAAGCCGCGCTGCGCGTGCTCGAGGACCTGACGCCGCAGAAGATCGACGAAGTGATCGACCACATCGTGCGCACCAAGCTCAACGCCGGCCAGCTGGACGAGGCGCCCATGACGCTGCAGCAGATCGAGCAGGTGAAACAGGAGTTCGTGCGCATCATCAGCGGGATGTACCACAACCGCATCGACTACCCGGAGTCCAGTGGCGGTATCACGGCGACCTGGCAACCGACGGCCCGGAAGTCTTGAGCGCAGCGCGCACCTCGCCGGCGTCGCCCGGCGAGTGCTCGGGTGGGAACGAGCCCACGACGCGCGGATCGAGGTGACACTGCTCGACGGCAACGCGATGCGCCGGCTGAACCGCCGCGCCACCGGCCGCCGCGGCCTGACCGACGTGCTCGCGTTCGCCTTGCGCCAGCCCGACGGGAGCGTGCTCGGCGACGTGTACATCTGCCCGGAGGCGGCGCGCCGTTGGGTCGACGGCGTTCCACGTCCCACGTCTCACGTTCCACGAAGCGGCCGAACGGGCAACGTGCAACGTGCAACGTGCAACGTGGCGGAGGAGCTCACCCGCCTCGCCGTGCACGGGACCCTGCACGTCCTCGGCTACGACCACTCCGACGGTCCCGGTCGCACCCGCTCCGCCATGTGGCGCCGCCAAGAGCGCTACGTGCGCCGGCTCCTGAACGGGACCGTGTGATGCAAGCCGCGTCAGCGCTGCTGTGGGTGCGCATGGCCGCCCCGCTCGTGCCGGCTCTGTGGGCAGGGTTGCTCGCGCTGGGCGAGGAGGCCGCGGTCGGCGAAGCCCTCCACACGTTGGGGGATGCCCCGCCCACGAGCGTCACCGGCCGCGTGCCGCTGCACCGCGCGCTCCACGTGGCGCGACTGGCCCTGCTCGTGCTCGGTGCGGTGGCGGCCGCGTTCCTGTTGCAGTGGTGGGAGCACCCCTGGCTCGGGAGCCTCGCCGATCTCGCAATCGCCGCGGCCTTCTTGTTCATCATCGGCGACGCCGCGCCGCGCGCCCTCGCCGCGGTCGCCCCCCAGCTCAGCATCGAAGCCTTGCCGTTGGCCAGACGCACGCTCTGGCCGTTCGGAGCGCTGCTGTGGCTGCTGGGCGGCGTGGACAAGGGTCTCCATACGCTCGTGACGACGCCGCGGCCGCTCGAGCCCGACCTCCGTGCCGCACAGCGCGACATGCTGCTCGGCGTCTTCACGCTCGCCGACACCACCGTGGACGAGGTGATGACCCCCCGGCTCGACATGATCGCGGTTGACGTCGCCGCCAGCGCCGAAGACGTGCGCGAGGCGTTCCTGCAGAGCGAGCACTCGCGCCTCCCGGTGTACGACGGGACGCCCGACAACCTGGTCGGCATCGTGTTCGCGAAAGACCTCGTCCCGCTGGTGATGGGAGTCGCAGGCGCCACCGTTCGCTGGCAGGACCTCGTCCGCCCCGCGCTGTACGTCCCCGAGACGAAGACCCTCGACAGCCAGCTGCGCGACTTTCAACGCGGCCCCGCGCACCTAGCGATCGTGGTGGACGAGTTCGGCGGGACGTCCGGCCTGATCACGCTCGAGGACATCCTCGAGGAGATCGTGGGCGAGATCCGCGACGAACACGACGTCGACACCCCGCCCGCGATCCGCCAGGACGGCGACCGCTACGTCGTGGACGGGCGGGTCTCGCTCGGAGACCTGTCCGAGGCGCTGGGCGCGTCCTTCGAGCATCCCGACGTCTCCACGGTCGGCGGGCTGATTTACTCGGCGCTGGGGCGCGTACCCCGACCGGGGGAAGAGCTCACGCTCGACGGTTTCCGGGTGGTGGTGGAGCGTGTGGACCGGCGGCGCGTGACCCGCGTCTGCTTCCAGCGGCAATGACGCTCTCGCTCGTCGTCCTCGTCTGCGGGCTGCTGCTCGCGAGCGCCTCGGCGGCGGTGGGTGTCGCCGCGGCAGCCGTGAGCCAACGCGAGCTGACGCGCTGGGCGTCGTACAGGCTGCGGGGCGGCCGGGCCGCGGCCCAAGTGCTCGAGAACCCCGGGCGCGTGCTGGCCACGGCCAACGCGCTCACGACCATAGGCGTCATCGCCGCCGCCGCGGTCGTCCCGGCACTGCTCGCGCAGGCGACGCCGACGTTCCTCGGGGTGTTCACCATCACGGTGGGGGTGCCGCTGTTCGTGAGTGCGGCGTACCTCGTGCCCCGCGTCGTAGGGCGCCGCTGGGCCGACCCGATCGTGGCGCGCGCGGTGCCGTGGCTCGATCTGCTGGGGCGTCCGCTGGCGCCGTTCATCCCGTCGCGCGACCCCTCGAGACGCACCACGCTGGCAGCGGTGCTCTCGGGCGCCGACACCGGGGCGCTCGCTTCGGCGGGCGAGATGGCGGTGGTGTCGGGCGTGCTCGCCTTCGCGCATCGTCCGGTCAAAGAGCTGATGACCCCCCGCACGGCGATCGTCGCGATCCCCGAAGGGCTACTCGCCGCCGAAGCCGCGCACGTCTGCATGCAGTCGCGCTACAGCCGCTATCCCGTGCACCGCGGCTCGCTCGACGAGGTCGTGGGCGTGGCGCACGCCTTCGACCTGCTGCGGCTGCAACCCGATGCCCCGGTGCCCGTGCGACCGACGCTGGTGGTGCCGGGCGCGACCCGCGCCGCCGATCTCATGCTGGAGATGCAGCGCGGCCGCAGCCACCTCGCGGTCGTGCTCGACGAGTTCGGCGGGACGGCGGGGCTCGTCACCTTGGAGGACCTGTTGCGGGATCTCATGTCCGAAATCTTCGCGCCGGAGTCGGCGGAGCCTTCCTCCGAGGCACCCGTCCGCTTGGTGGAACTCGAGGGGAGCGCTCCGGCGAGCCGACTCGAAGAGGCGTTCGACGTCGCACTCGGAGGGCGGGGCGTCCAGACGGTGGGCGGCCTCCTGGTGCAGGCGCTCGGGCGGATTCCCAAAGCCGGGGAGCGGCTGCTGCTCCACGGACTGGAGTTCGACATCCTGGCCGCGACGGCGACCCGCGTCGAGCGGGTGGCCGTGCGCCCGGGTCTCGTGCGGCCGATCGCCCTCGACTCTGAAGACGTCACGTGAATGGTTACCTTTGCATGACCGCCGCATGAGCATCGAGCACATCGTCGAGGGCCTGGAACGGCGCGAGCCGGCCGCGCTGGCGCGCGCGATTAGCCTCGTCGAGAACCAGCGCGACGGCTTCGAGCGCCTGCTGTCCCACGTGCACGCCCGCCTCGGCCAGGGCGGGACGCGGCGCATCGGCATTACCGGGCCGCCCGGTGCGGGCAAGAGCACGCTCACCGAGCGGCTGATCCAACAGTTTCGCGCGCAAGGACTCGGGGTCGGCGTGGTGGCGGTCGATCCCACGAGTCCCTTCACCGGTGGCGCCCTGCTGGGCGACCGCATCCGCATGGAGTCCGCCAGCCTGGATCCGCGCGTCTTCATCCGCTCGATGGCGACCCGCGGCGCGCACGGCGGCCTCGCCACCACGACGGCGGAGGTGGCCGACCTGCTGGAGGCCTTCGGGTTCGAGCGCGTCCTGATCGAGACCGTGGGCGTCGGGCAGACCGAGCTGGACGTGGCGCGCACCGCCGAGTCGACGGTGCTGGCGCTCGTCCCCGAATCGGGAGACGGCATTCAGACGTTGAAGGCGGGTGTCATGGAGATCGCCGACATTTACGTGATCAACAAGAGCGATCGTCCCGGCGCCGACAAGCTGCGACAGGAGGTCGAAGTGATGCTGGGGATCCGGCGCGGCAATGCGTTTCGGCACGTTGCCCCGCACCACACGCCCGAAGCGGTCAAGGGCGGTCGAGGGCGGTCGAGGGCGGTCGAGGGTGGTGAATGGGACCCTCCGGTGCTCGCCACCATCGCGTCCCAGGGAGACGGGGTGGCGGAGCTCGTCGCCGCGCTCGACCGGCACTACCTGCACCTGCAGCAGAGCGGCAAGCTCGTCGCGCGGCGTCGCCAGCGACTGGCGGAGCGGACCCGCGCGGCGCTGGCGCGCGCGGTGCATCAGTGGATCGCCGAAGACACGCGCGCGGAGGAGCTGCTGGCGCGCCGGCTCGACGAGGTGGCCGACGGGCGCAGGAGCCCGTACGACGTCGCGGCCGAGATCCTGGATCAGGTGAGGACGGGGGCACCCCGATGAGCGGAATCGCCCGGAAGCCGCTGTACACGGCGGACGATCTGGCCGGCTTCGAGGACCAGCGGCAACTGGGGCGGCCGGGCGAGTATCCGTTCACGCGCGGCATCCACCCTACCATGTACCGCGGCCGGCTGTGGACGATGCGCCAGTTCGCCGGCTTCGGCTCGGCCCAAGACACCAACCAGCGCTACAAGTTTCTGCTCGAGCACGGCCAGACGGGGCTCTCGGTCGCGTTCGACTTCCCGACACTGATGGGCTACGACTCCGATCATCCTCGCGCCGAGGGCGAGGTGGGGAAGTGCGGGGTAGCGATCGCGTCGCTGGCGGACATGGAGGACTTGTTCCGGGGCATCCCGCTCGACAAGGTCTCCACCTCGATGACCATCAACGGTCCGGCGGCGATCCTGTTCTGTTTCTACGTGGCGGCGGCGGAGCGGCAGGGCGTGCCGAGTCACACGCTCCAGGGAACGGTCCAGAACGACATCCTCAAGGAGTACATGGCCCAGCACGCCTGGGTCTACCCGGTCGAGCCCGCACTGAAGATCATCGTGGACATGTTCGAGTGGTGCGCCGGGCACGCGCCGCTCTGGAACACGATCTCGATCTCGGGCTACCACATCCGTGAGGCCGGAGCCACGGCCGCGCAGGAGCTCGCGTTCACGCTGGCGAACGGCTTCACCTACGTCGAGCGCGGGCTGGCGCGGGGGCTCGACGTGGACGCGTTCGCGCCCCGGCTGTCCTTCTTCTGGGACGTCCACAACGACTTCTTCGAAGAGATCGCGAAGCTCCGCGCCGCGCGGCGCATCTGAGCCCGGCACATGCGCGAGCGCTACCACGCGAAGAACCCGCGGTCCTGGATGATGCGCTTCCATTGCCAGACGGCGGGCGTCACGCTGACCGCCCAGCAGCCGATGAACAACGTCGTGCGGGTCGCCTACCAGGCGCTCGCGGCGGTGCTGGGCGGCACCCAGTCCCTGCACACCAACTCACTCGACGAAACGCTGGCGCTCCCGACCGAGGACGCCGTCCGGCTCGCGCTCCGCACGCAGCAGATCATCGCGCACGAGACGGGCGTCGCGGACGTGATCGACCCGCTGGGCGGCTCCTACTACGTCGAATCGCTCACCGACCAGCTCGAGCGCGAAGCCGAGGGGCTGTTCGCCGAGATCCAGTCGACGGGCGGCGTCGTCAAGGGCATCGAGACCGGCTGGTTCCAGCGACAAATCGCGCGCTCGGCGGAACAGTATCAGCGCGCGTTAGAGGCCGCCGAGCGCGTCATCGTGGGTGTGAATGACTTCACGAGCGACGACGACCACCCGGTCGAGATCCTCAAGGTGTCCAACGATGCCGAGCAGGACCAGCGCCGTCGGCTCGCGCGGCTCCGCGCGGAGCGGGACAACGGGCTCGTGGCCGAACGGCTGGATGCGTTACGACACGCCGCCCTGGCGGATCGGAACGTGATCGGGCCGATGCTCGACTGTGCACGCGCCTACTGCACCCTGTACGAGATCCGCCACGCGCTGGAGCGTGTGTACGGCGCGTACCGCGAACCGGTCTTCTTTTGATCCCATGACGGCCTTCCCCCTCGCCCCGAGCGCGAACGCCGTACGTGACACCGTCCGGCGGCTGGCGGCGATCCACCCTGGTCCGTACCGGGTCGTGTCGTGTTACCTGAAGCTCGAGCCGCGCGACAAGACCCGGGGCAAGTATCTCATCAAGATGAAGAACCGGGTCCGGCAAGCGCTGGCAACGCTGGACCATGAAGGCCTGGAGCGGGCCGTGCGCGAACAGGTCGAGGCCGACCTCGAGCACGTCCGCCGTTACTTCGAAGAGCCGGCTCAGCTGCCGCGGGCGCGGGGCATTGCGCTGTTCGCCTGCCGCACGCTCGATATGTTCGATGTGATCCCGCTGCCGCACGTGTACCGGTCCCGGCTCGCCGTGGAGCCGGTCCCGCTGGTGCGGGAGCTGATCGCACTGGAGCGGGAGTTCGGCGTCATCCTCGTGGCGGCGTGCGACCGCACCGGTGCCCGCTTCTTCGAGGTGACCGCCTTCGACGTCGTGGAGCTCCCTTCGTTGATCGCGGACGCCACCCGAACCGGCAAGTTCCATGGCGCGCGCCAGGCAAAGCGGGGCGGCGTGCTGGCAGGGGGGTTCGGCGAGCACAACCACCACATGCGGATCCGCGAGGAGAAGCACCGGCTCTACGCCAACGTCGCCGACCACATCTACCAGATCCACACCCAGCGGCCTCTCGCAGGGCTCGTCGTGGCGGGAATCGGCGTCGATGCCGCGGCTCTGGTGCCACACCTCCACACCTACTTGCACGACCTGCTGCTCGGGGTGGTGAAGCTCAACCCCAAGAGGGCGAGCCCAGCCGAGGTGCGCGAGGCGGCGCTGTTCCTGCGCGACCAGCGGGAGCGCGCGTGGGAGCAGGCCCACGCGGAGGCGATGAAAGAGGGGCTCGGCAGCGGGTGGGCCGTGAACGGAGTCGAGGCAGCCCTCAAGGCGCTCGCCAAGGGGCAGGTCCGCACGCTGCTCGCGGACGGCCAGAACGACGACGCACGGATCGACGACGCGATCGAAGAGGCGCTGCGCCAGCGCGCCCAGGTGGACGTGCTGTACGACGACACGGCGCGCCACGCGGTGGACGGCCTGGCGGCGCTGCTGCGGTTCCGCCGCTGATGGCCGGCGCGAAGCGCCCGATCCGCGTGCTCGTCGCCAAGCCGGGCCTCGACGGGCACGACCGCGGTGCCAAGGTCGTGGCCGCGGCGCTGCGGGACGCCGGGATGGAGGTGATCTACACCGGTCTGCACCAGACCCCGGAGATGATCGCCCAAGCCGCGATCCAGGAGGACGTGGACGTCGTGGGTCTCTCGATCCTGTCCGGGGCGCACCTCACGCTGTTCCCGCGCGTGCGGGCGCTGCTCGACCAGGCCGGCCGCGACGACATCCTGGTAACGGGCGGAGGCATCATTCCACCGGAAGACATGGAGACGCTGCAGAAGCAGGGGATCGGCAGACTGTTCGGCCCGGGCACCCCCACCTCCGACCTGGTGAAATACATCGAAGAATGGGCCGCCGAGCATGTGTCGGCTTAGCCCGTGAGCCGCCTCAAGACCCTGACGGCGGAGTACCGCGACCTGCGCTCCCGTCTCGAGCAGGGTGGCGGGCCGGAGAAGATCCGCCGCCAGCACGACCAGGGGAAGCTCACCGCCCGGGAGCGCGTGGCGGCGCTGCTGGACGAGAGCGGCGGCGACTGGTTTGAAGTGGGGCTGCTCGTCGCGTACGACCAGTACGACGGCCAGGCCCCCGCAGCCGGCGTGGTCACGGGGCTGGGACGTATCGCCGGGCGCCCGGTCGTCGTGGTGGCGAACGACGCCACCGTCAAGGCAGGGTCCTGGTGGCCGGAGACGATCAAGAAGATCCTCCGCGCCCAGGAGATCGCGATGCGCCAGCGCATTCCGATCGTCTACCTCGTCGACTCCGCCGGCGTGAACCTCCCGTACCAGGGCGGCGTGTTTCCGGGGCAATACGGCGCGGCGCGGA
>Ga0066709_100002842_pt1 | contig 12921 bp, 12 predicted proteins | sample GraSoiAngelo_158_FD_79665 | JGI IMG/M metagenome (GOLD analysis project Ga0066709, IMG submission 79665) | Grasslands soil microbial communities from the Angelo Coastal Reserve, California, USA - 14_1009_16_30cm | ecosystem: Environmental > Terrestrial > Soil > Grasslands | place: USA... | reverse complement strand
GCGCCCATGCTGGCGGCCATCCCGATGCACGTGGTCGCCACCTGCGGCTGGATCAGGTGCATGGTGTCGTAGATGGCCAGTCCAGCGTCGACCTGGCCGCCCGGGCTGTTGATGTACATCTGAATATCGCGGTCAGGATCCTCCTGCGCGAGGTACAGCAGCTGGGCGACGATCAGATTGGCGACGACGTCGTCGATGGGCGTGCCGAGAAACACGATGCGGTTCTTGAGGAGCAGGGAAAAGATGTCGTACCCGCGCTCGCCGCGGCTCGTCTGCTCGACGACCATCGGCACTGAATACGCCATGGGCTGCATAGAACTCTCCTTCAGCGCCTTCCTTTGAAGGCCGGTACAAGGAGGATAAGGGCGATCGCGCTGAATAGGAGAAGGATTAAGAGGATGGGCACTGGTTCCAGCGTACCAGCCCGCACTCGGGCTTCTGTTATGCTCAGACCCGACGCGCTCGCGTCAGCTATGTCTCAACCGCCAAGTATCTGCACCACATATCAAGCCCCAGACACCGTTTGGGGAGAGGTGAACCCGACCTAGTCTCCGGCAGCCCTTCGGTACTCGTCGGTCGGACGGCCCCCTCCCGAAATGGCGAGGGGGCCGTTGCGTGTCGCGCCGATTCGAGAAGGGAAGCCTCGCATGCTCAACATCCGCATTCCCCAGCGCCCCGGTCTGCGAGTCCGCACACCTCGAGCGGTCGACACCGTCATCATCCTGGCGCTGATCGGGCTGATCTACGCGCTGGCGCAAGCGGCCTCCCTCTGGTCGGCACCCCTGGCAACGCACGTCGAGATCGACCTCGCGCCGGCGGCGCTGCCGGGCTACGCGCTGGCCTCGGTCATACGCATGGCCGCGGCTTACGCACTGTCCATGGTCTTCAGCCTGTCGTACGGACGCGTGACTGCGTCGGGTCCCTGGGCCGAACGCCTGCTGCTGCCCGTGCTGGACATCCTGCAGAGCGTCCCGATCCTGTCGTTCATGCCGGGCGTGGTGCTTGCGCTGGTGGCGCTGTTCCCGCGCAACAACGTCGGCCTGGAGCTCGCGGCGATCGTGCTGATCTTCACCAGTCAGGCGTGGAACCTGGCCTTCAGCTTTTATCAGTCCTTGCGCACCATCCCGGCCGAATTGCGTGAGGCAGCCACCATCGCCCGCCTGACCAGCTGGCGACGGTTCACGAAGCTGGAGCTGCCGTTCGCGACGATCGGATTGGTGTGGAATTCGATGATCAGCTGGGCGGGCGGATGGTTCTTCCTCATGGCTGCCGAGCAGTTCACGCTCGGCGATAAGGACTTCCGCCTGCCCGGTCTTGGCAGCTACCTCAAGACCGCCGCCGATGCCGGCGATGTCGGCGCGCTGATGCTCGGGCTCGCGACGCTGATCGTCATCATCGTGCTCCTCGATCAGCTGGTATGGCGGCCGCTCGTTGCCTGGTCGGAGAAGTTTCGCTTCGAGCAGACCGAATCCGGCGAGTCGGCCACGTCGGCGGTGCTGACCGCGCTGCGGCGATCGCGCGTGATCGAATGGCTGCAGGAAGAGGCGCTGCCGGCGCTCGGCGACGCCCTGGAACGGCTCACGCGGCGCATGCGCATGCCCGTGAGGCAGCGCCCGGTCGGCCGCGGCCGACCCAGCGGCGCGAGCCAGGTGGTCGTGATCGTGCTCCTCGCGGCTGCCGCGCTCTGGGGCGGGCTGGCGATCCGCGCGCTCCTGGCGGGAATGACCGCCGACGACTGGAGCGCGCTGCCGGCGGCGGCGGGGGCAACCCTGGTGCGCACGTTCGCCGCGCTGCTGATCGGCACGCTGTGGACGGTGCCGCTGGGCGTGCGCGTCGGGCTGAACCCACGCCTCGCCAGGCGCGCTCAGCCACTGGTGCAGATGGCCGCCTCGATCCCGGCGACCGCGCTGTTTCCTGTCTTGCTGCTGGTGTTTCTGGGGCTTCCTGGCGGGCTCAACGTGGCCGCGGTGGCGCTGATGCTGCTCGGCACCCAGTGGTATCTCCTGTTCAACGTCATCGCCGGCGCGCAGTCGATCCCGTCGGACCTGCGGGAAGCAGCCGCGATCTACCAGGTCAGCGGTTGGCTGCGATGGCGCACGCTCATCCTGCCGGCGATCTTTCCGTATCTCATGACCGGCCTGATCACCGCCACAGGTGGCGCCTGGAACGCGAGCATCGTCTCCGAGTACGTCACGTTCGGCAACCAGACGTTTCAGACGGTTGGTCTTGGCGCGCTGATCGCCGACGCCGCGAATGGCGCCAACTACGCCCGCCTGGCGGCCGGCACGATCGCCATGGCAGCGCTGGTCCTCACGATCAACCGAGTCCTCTGGCGGCGGCTGTACGTGACCGCCGAGCAGCGCTATCACCTCGACTGAAGGGGAGCTCACGCATGCAAACCATCAACGCAACCGCCGTCGCGCAGGAAGTCATTCTCGCCGCGCGCGGGGTCACCAAGTTCTATGAAGGGAAGACCGAGCGGGTGTTGGTGCTCGACAACATCACGCTCGAGCTTCGCGCGGGTGAGCTCGTAGCGCTGTTGGGTCCGTCTGGTTCAGGCAAGTCGACGCTGCTGCGGACGCTGGGCGGGTTGGTGCGGCCGTCACTGGGGCAGGTGCTGGTCCACGGCCAGCCGCTCGAGGGACCGAATCCGCAGGTGGCGATCGTGTTTCAGAGCTTCGCCCTGTATCCGTGGCTGACCGTGTTGCAGAACGTGGAGCTGGGCCTGCTGGCCAAGGAGCTGCCGCGCGCCGACCGGCGCCGGCGGGCGCTGGCGGCGATCGACCTGATCGGCCTGGACGGCTTCGAAGATGCCTACCCGCGGGAGTTGTCGGGTGGCATGAAACAGCGCGTGGGGTTCGCGCGGGCGCTGGTGGTCGAACCTGAGGCGTTGTTCATGGACGAGCCGTTTTCGGCGCTCGACGTGCTCACCGCCCAGAACCTGCGCGAACAGCTTCTCGATCTATGGACGGAGCGGGAGATGCCCACCCGCGCGATCCTGATGGTGACCCACAACATCGATGAGGCGGTCGGGCTGGCCGACCGACTGGTGGTGCTGGCGGCCGACCCGGGCAGGATCAGGGCAGACATATCCGGCCTTCCGCTCGCCCTGCGCCGCGGCAAGGGACCCGAGTACAGCGCGCTGGTCGAGGCCATCTACCGCCTGATGACCAGCCCGCAGGCGCGCGTCGAAGACATTCTGCCGTTGGCGCGGCCGGTGCAGGTGCCCGTGGTCGAGCGACCCTATCAGGTGTTGCCGCACGCGGCCATCGGCGACCTGACTGGCCTCGTGGGACACCTCGACGAGGTTGGCGGGCGGCAGGACCTGCCGGTGCTGGCGCGCGACCTGCAGCTGGAGCTCGACGAGCTGCTGCCGCTGATCGAGGGGCTGGACATTCTCGGCCTCGGCGCTGCCCAGGAGGGTGACGCGGTGCTCACCGAGCTCGGGCGGGAGTTCGCCGCGGCCGACGTTCAGGAAGAGAAGGCGATCTTCCGCGCGCAAGTGATGCACCACGTGCAGCTGATCCGCCAGGTCATGGACCAGCTCCGCGAAACGGACTCGCACAGTTTCAAAGAGGACGAGCTGCTCGAGCAGCTCCAACAGTATTTCAGCGAGCCCGAAGCGCGGCGCCAGCTCGATACCGCCATCGATTGGGGCCGCTTCGCCGAGCTCTTCGCGTACGACGACGACAGCGGCGAGCTGTATCTCGAGGAGGAGGAAGAGGAGTCGGGCGACAGCGAGTGAGGTCGCTCCGTCAAGGTGCTAGGCTCAAGCGTGATCACCGGCGTTCACGCGATCATCTACAACCCGGATGCCGAGGGCGTCCGCGCGTTTTTCCGCGATACGCTCGGGTTTTCATCGGTCGACGCCGGTGGCGGCTGGCTGATATTCGCCCTTCCGCCAGCCGAGCTGGGCGTCCACCCGATCGACGAAGGTGGCCATCACGAGCTGTACCTGATGTGCGACGACATCGAGAAGACGGTCGAGGAGCTGAAGCGCAAGGGCGTGGAGTTCACGAGCGACATCTCCGATGCGCGCTTCGGGCGGATGACGTCGTTCAAGATCCCTGGCGGAGCTGAGCTGGCGCTGTACCAGCCGGCGCATCCGACGGCCATCGGGCTTCAGGCTTCCTGACGACGCTCACATCGCGCTCACAACCGTCACGCGGGCGCAAGCCCCGTGGAGCGAAGCGGAACGCGGGTCATGCGGGCGTCACGCGGGCGTCACGCGGGCTGTTGAGCGGGTGACCCCTCTGGCCGCCGAACGGTACGCTACGCGGCGCGGTCTTGGCTGAAGCATGCTGCTCGAGCTGAGGAAGGTGTCGCGTTCGTTCGGCGGATTGACGGCGGTCAGGGCCGTCGATCTGCAGGTCGAAGCGGGCGAGATCGTCGGCCTGATCGGGCCGAACGGCGCCGGCAAGACCACGCTGTTCAACCTGATCACCGGCACCTTTCGGCCGAACAGCGGGACGATCCTCTTCGAAGGCGCCGACATCACCGGGCTGTCGCCGCACGCGCGCTGCAAACACGGAATCGCCCGCACGTTTCAGCTGGTGCGGCCGTTTCCCAATCTGAGCCTGCTGGACAACGTCGCCGTGGGCAGCGTGTACGGCCGACGACCCGCCCCCTCGCGACGCGCGGCCGAGGCCGCGGCCCGCGAGACACTCGGCATGCTGGGATTACTCGACCGCGCCCAGCGGCCGGCCAGGACGCTCACGCTGGTAGACCGAAAGCGGCTGGAGCTGGCGCGTGCGCTGGCGACCCATCCCAAGCTGCTGCTGCTCGACGAGCTGCTGGCCGGACTCAACCCATCCGAAGTGCTAGCAGCGATGGACATGGTCAGACGCATCCGCGACTCGGGCGTCACGATCATCATGGTCGAGCACCTGGTGAAGGCGCTGTTCGGCGTTTCGGACCGCGTGGCGGTGCTGAGCGCGGGCGAGAAGATCTGCGAGGGCACGCCCGAGCTCGTCGCGCAGGACGCGCGCGTCGTCGATGCCTATCTCGGCACCGACCATTCCGAAACGACGCGGCCAATCGCGCTGGCCTGAGGGCGCCGCCAGGCGCGCGCCGAGACATGTCAAGCTAACGGGATGGACCTTGGATTAGGCAATCGCGTGGCGATCGTCACCGGCTCCAGCCGCGGTCTGGGTAAGGCCACGGCGACTGCCCTTGCCCTGGAGGGCGCGCGCGTGGTGCTCAACGGGCGTACGGAAAGCACCCTGGAGGCCGCGGCCGAGGAGCTCCGCGCTGCGGGTGGCACCGTGGAGCCAGTCGCGGCCGACGTGGGCACGGAGTCCGGCTGCCGTGAGCTGTTCGATGCCGCCATCCGCGCGTTCGGCCAGGTGGACATCCTGGTCAACAACGCCGGTGGTGGCACGCGCGCCGACCTGATGGCGTCCGATGCGGAGTGGAGCGCAGCCGTCGACTGGATGTTCTGGCCGTCGCTGCGGCTGAGCCGCATGGTCGCGCCCGGCATGCGTGAGCGCCGCTGGGGCGTGATCGTCATGATCAGCTCCATCTACGGTCGCGAGCTCGGCGGATCGCCGGCGTATCAGGTGACCAAGTCGGCCCAGCTCAGCCTCGCCAAGGCACTGGCCAAACAGCTCGCGCCCGACAACGTGCGTGTGCTCAGCGTGGCGCCAGGCTCGATCTCATTCCCCGGCGGCAGCTGGTGGCGGCGCACCCAGGAGGATCCGGAGGCGATGGCGCGCTTCGTGGCTCAGGACATGCCGCTGGGTCGCTTTGGCCGCCCCGAGGAAGTCGGCGATGTGGTCGCTTTCCTGTGCTCAGACCGCGCCAGCCTGGTCACTGGCGCGTGCATTCCGGTTGATGGCTGCCAGGGGCGGACTCTCATCTGAGGCCAGAGCCAGGCCCGTGGGGCGATATTGTTGACGCATGACTACCATCGCCCGGGGCCCCAGCTCGGCCGCCGCGGAGATCACCGCCGCGGCCATTGCCAGTTTTGACGGCTGCCCAGATCCGAGATTGCGCCAGATCGTGCAGGCGCTGATACGCCACCTGCACGCGTTCGCGTCCGAGGTGCAGCTGACCGAGGACGAATGGACCCGCGCGATCGAGATCCTCACTCGAACGGGTCACATCACCGACGACCGCCGCCAGGAGTTCATCCTATGGTCAGACGCGCTGGGGCTTTCGATGCTCGTCGACGCGCTGTCCCATCCGAGTGCCAACGGCGCGACGGAGTCGACCGTGCTGGGGCCGTTCTGGACCCCCAACGCGCCAAGGCGTGGCTACGCCGAGAGCATCGCCGAAAGTGGCGGTGGCACGCCGGCGCTGGTCCGCGGTCGCGTGCTCGACCAGGACGGGCGGCCGATCGCCGGCGCCGAGCTGGACATCTGGCAAAACGGCGACAACGGGCTCTACGCCGTGCAGGATCACGAGGCGCCTGAAGCACACCTGCGCGGGCGTTTCTACAGCCGCGACGACGGGAGCTACGCCTTCGTCGGCGTGCGGCCCGTGCCGTACACGATTCCGCACGACGGGCCGGTCGGGGCCATGCTCGAAGCAGCACGCCGCCATCCATGGCGGCCGGCGCATATACACATGATCGTGACCGCGCCCGGCTACCAGCGGCTGCAGACACACATCTTCGATTCAGCCAGCGACTACCTCGATTCGGACGCGGTGTTTGCCGTCAAGCGCTCGCTGATCCGCGAATTCGAGCCGCGGGCTGCCGACGATCCCGAAACGCCGCCCTCCATCAACGGGCCGTGGTGCCTGGTCGAAAACGACATCGTCCTCTCGCGCCTCAGCGAGTGACGCGTCGAGCCGTATCGCGCGCTTAGCCGGGGACGCCAGCGACGCCGAGCGCGGCCGGCAGCAGCGTGCCGAAGAAGTAGCCGGCGATGCCGGCGAAGGCGCCCAGGGCGAAAATTTCGAGCCCACTGGTCACCCAGCTGCGACGCGTCCAACGGCTCTTGAGCGCGCCCATGCCGAAGAGCACCGCCGCCGCCAGGCCAACCGAGATGTACAACGCGACGTGGACCGACAGGAACAGATAGGGCAGGATCGGCACGAGCGCCGCCAGTCCGAAGCTGGCGCCCATCACCAGCGCCCCGCGCAGAGCGTTGGCGTCGTCCTCAACCGTCAGTCCGAGCTCCTTCTCGACCATCGTCTTCAGCAGCGCGCGCTTGCTCGAAGCCAGTTCCCTGGCCACCCGCTGCGCGGCGTCGGGCTGCAGCCCTTCCTGCTCCAGCATGAAGGCCACTTCGGCCTCGGCCTCACCGGGCCGCTCTTCGACCTCCTGGGCCTCAGTCGCAATCTGGGCCTCGAAGATCTCGCGCTGGCTCTTGCTCGACATGTACTCGCCGGCCGCCATGCTGAACACGCCGGCTAGAGTGGCGGCGAAGCCGGCGATCAGCACCGAGAACGAGTCGCCGGTGGCGCCACCGACGGTGCTGACGACAGCCAGGACGCTGGTCAGACCGTCCTGGGCGCCGAAGACGGCCTCGCGAATCTCGCTGAGTACGCTCGCCTCGCGGCGCTCACGCTCCAGGTGCTGGGCAAGCCAGGCACGATCGAACTCCGCGGCGCCGGCCGCGGCACGTTGCTTGGAGATCGTCACGCTCAAGCTTCCTGTTGGGCGCTGAGCTGACGCGGCGAGCCGCCGTTGGCGCGTGGCCGTCGGCTGCGTCGGCGAGCCGGTCGCAGCGGTGTGATCGGCCGCAGCACCGTTGTCCGCTCGTCGGGTTCTTCGGGAGACGTGACCTCGGGACCTCCGTCCGCACTCTGTCGACGGTAGACCTCTTCCTCGAAGCCTGACAGCAAGGCCTGACAGCGAGACAACCAGGCCTCGACTTCGTCGCGCCGGTCCGCCTCGAACCAGTCGCGGTCGCGGACACGGTCGAACCAGCGCCGAATCTTGTCCAGGTCCTGCTCGATCTCCTCAGCTTCCTCGAACGTGTAGTTCTGGCGGAAGTGCTCGAACTCGATCTCCTTGACGAATTTCGTCTCGCACTCTTCGATGATCTCGGCGTACTCGTTGGTCCGCTGGGCACGGAAGGCCTCGACGATGCGGGCTTCGTCCTCAGGTTGTAGCCGCGGCACTTCGAGTAAGAACGTCTCCCCGCCGAGCGCCGGAATCTTGGCTGCCACCTCGTCGACTTCGGCGGTAAGCGTCGTGATGGCCGGGAAGATGCACACGCACTGCTGCAGGTAGAGTGCGCCGAGACGCTTCAGGTCGCGCCAGACGGCAACGCGTTTGGAGGCCGGTTCGGTCGGCACGCGATAGATCAGGACCCGCCAGCTAAGCGGCGCGCCCTTCGCCGTGCGGGCTTGGCGTTTGATGTTCACAGACGTATCGATGATACAGCAGAACAATCATGCGGTCAATTACACTCGGCCGGTGGCGCAGTGGACCGGCGTGAGCGGCAAACGCGTCGTCATTACCGGCGCGACGAGTGGCATCGGCCTCGCCGCGGCCCGACGCCTGGCGGCGCTCGGCGCCGAGCTGACGATCGTGGCTCGCGCCCCACACCGAGCCGCTCGCGCGGTCGAGCTGATCAATGCCGCGGCGCCGGCCGCCACGGCTGTGGACGTGCTGTCGGCCGACCTGTCTTCGCAGGCTGACGTGCGCCACCTCGCGCACGAAATCCTGCAGCGTTACCCGCGCGTCGACGTGCTCGTCAACAACGCCGGCGCGATGTACACCAGCCGGCACTTGTCAGGCGACCGGGTCGAGCTGACCTGGGCGGTGAACTATCTCGCGCCGTTTCTGCTGACGACGCTGCTCCTCGAGCGGCTGAAAGCGAGCGCACCGGCGCGCGTGATCACCACCGCCTCCGCGGCTCATTACGGTGCGCGTATCCCGTTCGACGATCTTCTGGCCGAGCGCGCCTACCCGACGATGGGTTTCGCGCGCTACGCCGAGACCAAGCTGGCGGACGTCCTGTTCAGCGCCGAGCTGGCGCGGCGACTGGAGGGGACGGGTGTGACCGCCAACTGCTTCCACCCGGGCTTCGTCGGCAGTGGTTTCAACCACAACAACGGCCTGCCGTGGCGGCTGGCGATGCTGGTTTCGCGCTTGTTCGCGCGCAGCACCGAGCGCGGAGCGGAAACATTGGTCTGGCTGGCGGACTCGCCCGACGTCTCCGAACTGAGCGGCGGCTACTTTGTCGACAAGCGCCTCAGGCGTCCGAGCGCGGCGGCCCAGGACGTGGAGGTAGCGCGGCGCTTGTGGCGGGTCGGCGAGCAGCAGATTCGGCAGCCGAGCACGCTGATCTGAGTCCGCCCTGGTGGCGCGCGGGCGGCCACGCAGAGAACAATGGGCGCCGATGAAGATGCTCGTCACGTCCGCGTTCCTGCGCGACCCGTCACGCTTCGCTGAGCTCGAACAACAACACGGCATACAGGTCGTCGTGCCCAACAAGGGCGACCCTACGCCGCCGCTGATGGCCGACGTGGACGCCGTTTACGGACAGCTGACCGCCGACGATCTGGCCAATGCCAGGCAGCTGCGCTGGGTGCAGTCGCCCAGTGCCGGCGTGGAGTGGATGTGGCGCGTGCCCGCGCTGGCCGACACCGACATTGTCGTGACCAACATGCGCGGCGCCCACGCGGCGACCATCGCCGAGCATACGTTTGCGATGCTGCTGTCGCACACCCGTGGATTGCGCGCGTTCGAGCAGCTCCAGCGCGACCACGAATGGGGCCGCGGCGAGCTGGTCCTGAGCGCGATCAAAGGGCTGACGATGGGTATCGTCGGCTTCGGCAACATCGGCCGCGCGATCGCCCGCCGCGCGACCGGCTTCGAGATGCGCGTGCTGGCTGTGGATGCCGAGGCGGTGCCAGCCGGCGAGGGCGTGGAAGAAGTCTGGCCGCTCTCTCGTCTGAACGACCTGTGCCGGGAGTCGGATGTGCTGGCGATCGCGGCGCCGATCACCCCAACCAGTCGCGGCATGATCGGTCAGGAGCAGATCCGTCAGCTGAAGCGCGGCGCGTACATCCTCCAGATGTCGCGCGGCGGAATCGTGAACGAGGCGGCGCTGGTGGATGCGCTCGAAGAGGGACACCTGGCGGGTGCCGGCCTCGATGTGACCGAAACGGAGCCGCTGCCGGTGGGCGATCCGTTGTGGACGGCGCCCAATCTGATCGTCACGCCGCACACCTCGGCGTCCTCAGCGCTGACCACCGCGTTGCACTGGTCGATTCTGTCCGAGAATGTGGGCCGTTTTATGCGCGGCGAGGCGCTGCTGAACCTGGTCGACAAGCGCCGCGGCTGGTGAGATCCAAACTATGCCGATGGGACGGCCTGAATGCTTCCCAGGTGTTCTAACCGGAAGCATTTAGGCCGAGGTCGGCGGGCGGAGGACGATGCGGTTATCGATGACGCCCTCGCGTGCCAGCGCGCGGGCGGTGGCTTCGGCACGCTCGCGGTCTTCCTGGGCGAGTGCTTCGCCCTCCAGCACCACGACGTCCGCCTCGATCCGCACCCGCAGCTTGTCGATGCCAAGATCGTCATCGGCGAGCAGCCGTTGTTCGATGCGGCTGGCGATCTGCATGCGGCTCAGATCGGAGTGCTCGGCTGCGTCGCGAATGAGACGCTCCGTGTAGCGCACCAGCATATCCAGCACCGCCTCGATATCCACGCGACCGGTGTTGATCACCAGATCCCACTCGTGCGGGTCGAGCCACTTGATGCCGAAAAGGTAGCGCAGGTACTCAGCCGATTCGCGATCCTGCTTCTCGATGAGTCGCCGCGCGCGATCGGCATCCTGGACCCCTTCGTCCAGGAGCCGCGCGATGCGCTCCTCGATCGGCGCGACCACGAACACGCGTACCACCGTCCGCAGGTCGCGCAGGAAATGTCCCGCGCCGTGCCCGACGATCACCACGTTGTCGGCCATGGCCATGTCGGTGATGACGGCCTTCAGCGCCGCGACGTACGCCTCACGGTCCCCGGTGAGCTGCTCTCCGAGCTGCTCCCAGATCGAGAGCGCGCGGCCTTCGCTCTCGACCGTCTGCGGGAGGCGCTCGACACCGCTGCGCGCGGTGACGGCGTGCGTCAGCTCGTCGCGGCTGACGTAGCGGTACCCCAGGCGTCTGGCGAGCATGCGCGCCAGGTCCTGAGTGCCACTGTGCGCTTCGCGCGAAAAGGTGATGACGGCCATCGCTCTACTCGGACTGGGCTCGCAGCGTTGACAGTAGCCCGGCGACAATCGCCAGTGCGGCGAGAAACAGCAGCGTCTCATGAAATGCCGGCAGCAGCGTGACAGGTGGCGCGTCGAGGGTTCGTGCGGCCTGTGCGCCAAGCCTGGTGGCAAGGCGAATGGTCAGCACCGCGCCCGTTGCGGCCACACCCAGGCTGGTCCCCAGGCTGCGCGCCATGTTCAGGATTCCGCCAGCCACGCCGAGCCGGTTGGCCGGAGCGCTGCCCATGACGGCGGCGTTGTTCGGCGGCGTGAATAGGCCCAGCCCGACGCCGAGCAGGGCGAGCAAGCCGACGGTCGCCGGCAACGTCAGGTCCGGCATCAGCGCCAGGGCGGCGAGAGCAACCGCCGCGCTAGCCATACCGGCCACCGTCGGCGGAGCTGGACCGATGCGGTCCGCCAGCGTGCCGGCGACGGGCGCCAGAACCCCCAGCGCGATGGGGATAGGGGTCAATAAGAGCCCGGTCTGGGCGGCGGACTGGCCCAGAATCCGCTCCAGGAAGAACGGCATGAGAAACAGAGCACCGAACAGCACCGCGTAGGACAGGAGTCCGGCAAAAAGTCCGAGGCTGAACGCTCGCACGCGCAGCAGCCCGGGATCGATGAGCGGCGAAGCGGAACGTCGCTCGGCGACCCAGAACGTCGCCATGCACGCCACCGCCACGCCCACCGTCAGTATCAACATCGGGCTCGTCCAGCCCCACGTGTTGCCCAGCGTCATGGCCAGCAGGAGTGCCGATACCGCTGGACCCAGCAGCGCGGCGCCCAGCCAGTCGAACCGCTCAGGTTCAGAAGCGACCTCCGCCGCCGCTTCGCGAGTGGTGCACGGCAGCACCACGCGGGCCAACGCGGTTCCCGCGATGCCTACCGGCACGGCGATGAAGAACACCCACTGCCAGCCCAGCGTATCGATGAGGAGACCACCAACTGACGGTCCGATTGAGAGTCCGACGGCCTGGGCGGCGCCCTGGACGCCGATGGCGCGACCAAGCGCGCGGCGGGGCACGGCAGCCGTGATGATGGCGACGCTGTTGGCCTGCAGCATGGCCGCACCCACGGCCTGCACCACGCGGAAGGTGATCAGCCACGCCAGGGTAGGGGCCACTCCGCCCAATGCGGAGCCGGCGATGAAGACGACGAAGCCCCACGAGTAGAGCATCTTGCGACCGAGCAGGTCCGCCAACCGCCCGAGTGGCACGACGAGCGCCGCCAGCGTCAGCAGATAGGCGATGGAAACCCACTCGACGCTGTCGATCGGCGCCGCGAAGACCTGTTGTAGCGTCGGCAGCACCAGCCCGGCGATGCTGGCGTCCAGCTGTCCCAGAAAGGCGCCCACGCACACCGTCCCGACCACAAGCCAGCGGTACGCCGGCCACATCGCGATGCGTGGCAGAGGCGGCTGCTCGGCCAGAAACGGCCTGAGCGCGGACACTACCCCAACGTTATGCGACACGACGCACGAGGCACGACGATCGAGGGGGCGCCCGCCAGAAAGCGGCTACCTGTCGGCGTGACATGCTCGGCACCTGCACGTATGATGGAAAAGGAGGGCGCATCGATCGCGGCGGGGGTTGGATCGACGCGTCCAGACGATATCGGGTCCGTGCGACGGAGCGCGGTCGGCGGGTCTTTGATGATGGACGCGGACGACTCGGTTCTCGCTACCCCCCTGGCGGCTGCCGAAGGCGTGCAGTGGCACGAACGCCTGTCGGCGTTGAGGAATCTGACTCAGGAATTGACCCGGCCGCTC
>Ga0066709_100002841_pt1 | contig 12921 bp, 8 predicted proteins | sample GraSoiAngelo_158_FD_79665 | JGI IMG/M metagenome (GOLD analysis project Ga0066709, IMG submission 79665) | Grasslands soil microbial communities from the Angelo Coastal Reserve, California, USA - 14_1009_16_30cm | ecosystem: Environmental > Terrestrial > Soil > Grasslands | place: USA... | reverse complement strand
CGGACATGGCGCCCGGTAAGGTCGAAGACGTCGAGCGAGACCGTCTCGTTTTGCGGGAGCTCGATCTCGGCATCCAAGGTCGAGCGGAACGGGACGGGGCTCAGGAATCGAATGCCGGCCCGCGCCGGCGGCGCCGGCGGCGCGGAGACTCCGGTCGGGGCCGACGACTGGACGCGCGTGATCACGGTGACGCTCTCCCGGGCGGCCGGCGCCACCGGACCGAATGCGAACCCGAGCGCCAATCCCACGAAGGCCGGCCCCGCGGACGTGCCGCCCGCGAGCGGCTGGTCCTGGGCGACGCGCGCGGCGAGCTGGGAAGCGGTGTCCACGTCGGCGCTGTAGACGGCGCCCAAGGACCCCGAGCCGGAGTGGACGATCCAGCGATTCGGCGAGATCGCGTCATACTGCACCAGCTTCGCCGTCGTCCCCACGCCGGCAGGCGCGGCGGTCGTGGCGCCGTCCGGATCGCCCCGAAGGCGCGGGGTGATCACGTCGACGTACGTCAGGTCGCGAGGTCCCGACGCCCGATTGGTGAACACGAATTTGCGGGTCACCGTGCCCGCGGCGGCATCGACGCAGGTCTCGAGATCGATGTCGAACGGATCCAAAAAGACGTGCGACGTGAGGCAGCTCCCCGAGATGTCCGTGCAATCGCGGATCCGCGCGTCCCTGAGGTACCCGACTCCCCGGATCCGGCTCCCTGCGTCCGCGAAGGGAACGATGCCGGTAAGGATCGCGTTCCCGACCGCGCTCGACCCGAGCGTATCTCCCAGCGCGATGCGAACCCGGAGCGCCGGCATGTCCGCCTCGAGCACCGGGGCCTTGGGGACGATCTTGAAGACCTCGCCGCCCTGGTCGCAGATGTAGAGCTCGCCCCGCGCGTCCTCGCCGAAGCTCGTGATGCTGTTGATCGCGAGCCCGCCGCCCGGCGCGAGCTCGGCCGTGCGGTCCGTCACGTTCGTAAGCGTTCCGCCCTGGAACTGACCCGACCAGATCTCCGCGGTGCAGTAGTCCGCGAAGAAGTACACGCCACTCCAGTCGGGAATGGCGCAGCCCCGGTAGATGTACCCACCCGTGATCGCGCAGCGGCCCAAGGTGTGCCCGTATTCATAGTCAGGGAACACCTTGGGACAACCCGGCGCCGAGCACGACCCGCACGGGGTCGTGGTGCTCGGAGCGAAGGCGAGCGTTCCCTCGAAGCAGCGCCAGCCGTAGTTCGCGCCCGCTCCGGTCCCCGCGGGGACGAAGTCGATCTCCTCGCGCTGGCTCTGGCCCACGTCCGCGATCACGAGGTCGTGGGTCTTCCGGTCGAAGCTGTTGCGCCAAGGATTCCGGAGCCCGAACGCCCAGATCTCGTCCAGGCCCGGTGTCGCTCCGAAGTACGGATTGGTGGGCGGGCTCGTGTAGCCCGCCCCGCTCACGTCCAGGCGGAGCAGCTTCCCGAGAAGCGTATTCAAGTTCTGCGCCCGGTCTTCCGGATCGCCACCGCTCCCTCCGTCCCCCGTGGCGACATAGAGGTACCCATCCGGACCGAACGCAAGCCATCCGCCGTTGTGATTGTCGTACGGGTCCGGGATCGTGAGGATTCGCGTCCCGCCCGGATTGGCGATGTCGGGGTTTCCGGAGACGGTGTACCGCGCCACGACGTCCGCCCCCGTCGAGTCGCTGTAGTCGATGTAGAAACGCCCGCTCGTGGCGTAGTCGGGCGCGAACGCGAGCCCCAGGAGCCCCTGCTCGCCCCCCGTCGCGAGGAGACCGGTCGTGAGGAACGGCGTGCCCAGCACCGCGCCGTTCTTGAAGATCTTGATGCGGCCGCGATTGTCCGTGCCGCGCTGCTCGACGATGAAGAGGCGGGTCGTGTCGCCGGGCGGCGCCGCGACGTAGAGCGGCATGCTGAGGCCGCTGGCGATGCGGACCGTCGTCAGCGGCGTGGCCGAGCGGGCCTCGCGGACTCCGGTAGTGGAGGCGACGAGGCAGATCAGGATCAAGAATCGACGCATGATGAGATGCGCCGGCCCCGGCGGCTTCCGCCGCCGGAGCCCGGCGCGTGGATCAGCCGCGCGGTCGCGCGCGGTCGACGTTCCGGCTCCCCGGCCGGAACGGTTCTTTGAGCACGACCTTGACGCCCGAGATCGTCTTCGTCATGACGGTCTGGACCTGCTCCAATGCGCTGGAGCTGATCTCGCCTGCCGCCTGAATGGCGCCCGAACCGGCGGCCGACGCGGCCTCTTCCGCGCTCATGCCCAAATCGCGGGCGGCTTCGATCGCGCCTTCCACCGCTCCCTTCGCGGCTTCGGCAACGCTCCCGCCCACGTCAAATGCCCCCTTGACCACGGCGGCGGCGCTCGTGCTCACGGTCTCCGCGCCGACCTTGCCGACTTGCTGGGTGCCCTTGAGGGCGCCCACCATGATCGACTTGGCGGCGCCGCCGACTTCGCCGCCGACATCACTCACGGCGCGCACGGCCCCGGTGATCGTGTCGACGACAAGGCCGAGAAGCTCTGATCCCACCAAGCGAGTGCCTTTGATGGAGTGCGCGAGCATTCCGCTCACTGCGTCCACGGTGGCTTTCCCGACATCGCCGACTCCACCAATCGCGGAGACGATGTAGTCCCTCGTCTCCGACACGAAATTCGTCTGCTCCCTGTAGCTCCGGGTCCCGCCGTTCATGTCCCTGGCATTCATGGTGTACCTCCTTCCGCGGGGCGTTTTCTGCATGGCATATGCCACACGGGTCCCCCGTCCCCCTTAAAGGGCCCCGAACTCCCCACGGCTCAACCGTATCGGGGGTTTCCCGCGGGGAGGGCGGAGTGGCCCCAGCGCGGCCCGACGGGCCCGGGCGCGTCCCACCCCGTACACTGCACCGTATCGGACGCAATGCCGGAAACGCGAAGACCCCGGCGACGCCTGCCGCCGGGGTCCTTCTCACCTCTTCGTTGGGTTGGCTCGATCAGCCCGCGGGCTTGCGCATCTCGCTGGCCTTCCTCAACGCCTCGAGCGCCTGCTCGACCGCGCGGCGCACTTCCTGCCGCACGCTCGTCACCTCGCGATTCAGGATCGCGAATGCGGCCGGCGTCCCGATCCATGCGAGCGCCATCGCCGCCTCCCCCCGCCCGCCCTCCGGGCCCGAGCGGAACAATCCTCCGCGCGTCAGGATCTTCTCCAGGCGCGGCACCATGGCGTCCGATCCCGCCCGGCCGAAGGCCATGAAGAACGAGGTTCGCTCCTCGGCGTCGCGGCCGGCGAACTCCGGAGACTCGATGACGCTCCAGAGTACTTGGGCCGCTCGTTCGTCCACCCGCTTGACGACCGTCTGGGCGACGAGGATGCGCACGCTTCGGTCGGGGTCGCGGAGGGCGGAGTTCAAGTAGGCGCGGCTCACGGCGCTGTCGATGCCGCTTAGGGCACGCACGGCTTCCCTCCGAACCCGCACGTCCTGGTGGTAGAGCGCCTCGCCCAGCGCGCGCTCCACGCCCTGGTGCCCGATCCGGCCGAGGACGAAGAGGAGGTTTCGCACGACGAACCATCGGGGATCCCAGAGACGCTGGATCAACACGTCGACGTTGCTCCTGCATAAGATCGCGAGCGCTTCGCAGAGGGCTCGCCGCGTCCTTCGATCCTGGGCCTCGCCCAGGAGGTCGCAGAGCGTCGGGGCGGCCGCGGTCCCAAGCAGAACGAAGAACTTCGTGAGGTCGGGCAAGTTGATGTCCGCCCGTGACCGGAGCGCCGCGGCGAACCGGACCATGAGGTCGGGCCGGGCGATCTTTTGAATGACCTGGTCGGTCGCCGCCTGGAATTCCCCCTGCGAGGCGGCCTTGGAGCTTGGAATCGCGCGAAACTGCTCGAGAAGGTCCCTCGCGCGCTCCACGTTGCCTGCCTCGATTTCGTACTCGAGAAGGTGGATCATCGTCGAGGCCATCTCGAGGTACTCCACCGGGCTTTCCTCCGCGTGGAGGATCATGGAGAAAATCTCCAAGAGCTGGTCCTGGGGCGAGTTGACTTCCTCGATCCTCGCGACCATGCGGATGTTCTCCGCCTCGACGTCGGTGAGCGCGAATCGATTCTCGGGATACTCCCGGCGATCGGGCGTATCCCCCGTCCGGAATGCCCAGTCGTCCGACCGGCCCGTGGGCAGCGCTCTCTCCGCCGTCCCGCGATCCGGATCGTCGTCCGTTCCCAGCGGCCATGGAATCCCATGGTCTCCCGAAGCGGCGCCGCTCGCCGGCGACTCGGAGCGCTCGCGGAGCTCCAGCTCCGCCGCCGAGACGCAGGTGTATTCGATGCGTTCGAAGCATTGATCCCAGAGGAGCGTCACCGCGTCGTCCGAGCATTGCTCGCCCTCGTCGGACGCCGATCTCAAGACATTCACGAGCGCGCGCAATTCACCGGAGTCGACACCCTGGCGCAGGGTCAGCTGCTGGACGCCCGCGTAGTAGAGCGCGGCGGGAATCGATTCCTTCTCGGTCGCGGTGTGGTAGACGACGTGGCCGGTATAGGAGAAGTGGGATTCCCCCACCGCGATCGTAAGGTCCCCCAACTGCCGCAGGCAGGCTTGGGTGCGCAGGCCGAGGTCGTCCGCGAGGCGCTGAAGGACCATTTCCTCACGGGTCGGAAGCCTGTATGTCTCCACCGTTCGCACAAGGGCCTCGGCCCAGGCGGATACCATATCGAGATCGGCCGCGAGGAGCTGGTCGCGAAGCCGTTCCGGAGTGACCTTGGGCCCTGTTTGATTCGGCGGCGCGCTCTGGTCCATATCGCGGTATGGATCGGCCCGATACATCCGTAACTTTAGCCGCGCCAAGGCGCTGAGGGGCGCCAGGGTCGCGCCGGCAGCCCCCCTCCGTCGCTTGCGTCCCGCTCCCAACCGGTCTACGCTCCGCGCTCCCTACACACCGACACCAGAGGTCCCCATGCGCATCGGAACCCCGCTCTCCGAAACGGCGACGAAGGTCATGCTCCTGGGCGCCGGGGAGCTGGGCAAAGAGGTCATCATCGCCCTCCAACGCTTGGGCGTGGAGGTGATCGCGGTGGACCGCTACGCCCACGCGCCGGGGCATCACCTCGCGCACCGTTTCCACGTCATCGACATGACGGACGCCGCCGCGCTGCGCGCGCTTGTCGAGGCGGAGCGCCCTCACATCATCGTGCCGGAGATCGAGGCGATCGCGACGGACGAGCTGAAGCGGATCGAGGATGCGGGCCTCGCGACGGTGATTCCCACCGCGCGCGCCGCCCAGCTCACCATGAATCGCGAGGGCATACGCCGTCTCGCGGCGGAAACGCTCCGCCTCCCGACATCCCGGTACGAATTCGCCGAGTCCGCCGAGCAGGTCCGGAACGCGGCGACCCACCTGGGCTTTCCCTGTCTGATCAAGCCGGTCATGTCCTCCTCCGGCAAGGGGCAATCGGTGCTCGATCGGATCGGCGACGTCGAGAAGGCGTGGACCTACGCGATCAGCTCCGGGCGCGTGAATCGCGGCCGGGTCATCGTCGAAGAGATGGTCCGCTTCGACTACGAGATCACGCTGCTCACGGTCCGCTCGCTGGACGAGCGCGGCACGCCAGCGACCTCGTATTGCGAGCCGGTCGGCCACGTGCAGGTGAAGGGCGACTACGTCGAGAGCTGGCAGCCGCAGCCGATGTCCGATACGGCGATCTCGCGGGCGCGGAACATCGCCAAGACCGTGACCGACGAGCTGGGTGGGCGCGGAATCTTCGGGGTCGAGCTGTTCGTGAGGGGCGACGACGTTCTCTTCAGCGAGGTGAGCCCCCGCCCGCACGACACCGGAATGGTGACGATGGTCACGCAGATGCAGAGCGAGTTCGACCTCCACGCGCGAGCGATCCTTGGCCTCCCCGTGAGCACCGACATGCGCTCCCCCGGAGCGAGCGCGGTGATCTACGGCGGGATGGATGGGAAGGGCATCACGTTCGAGGGCGTGGACGAAGCCCTGCGCGTGCCCCGATCCGACCTGCGATTGTTCGGAAAGCCGGAGGCCTTCACCCGGCGCCGGATGGGGGTCGCCCTGGCCTACGGCGCCGACGTGGCCGACGCGCGCCGCCGCGCCAAGCTCTGCGCCGGCAAGGTTCGACCGGTCAAGGTGTGAAGGGAGGGGTGCGGGTGATGTTCGTCTCGAGCGGTACCGCAGGGGCTCCTTGCTGGCAGCGTGCGATCGCCGGAGCCCTCCTCGCCGCGGCGCTGTGCAGCACCGGTTGCGCCGCATCGCGGAGTCAGCGGACCGCCTACCTGCAAGTCATTCGCCCTGACCAGAGGCCGCCGCTCGTGGGCGCTCGGGCCGCGGCCGACTCGCTTTTCGGGGACGGCCGACAGAGCCGGCGCGGGGACGGAATATCCGAGGAAGTGCGGGACTCCCTCGACGCGCTCGTCCGGCGCTTTACGCCGACCCTCGTGCTTCCAAAAGATGATGCCATCCGTGTCGGCGGCCGGCGATACCAGCTGGTCCCCTGCGACCCCTGGGTGCTCGCCGACACGCTCCACATCGACCGGATCGACGCGGCGCCGTACCAGCTTCGGTCGTACGAGAGCGTCCCCCTCCGCGATCTCGCGCCGGATTCCCTGGCGCGCCTGGTGGACGCGGCGTCCCAGTATCAGAGCGACCCGGATCACCTCGAAATCTGGTATTTCGACTTCCCTGGAGAGTCCCCCCGGCACTGGTGGAAGGAATACGGGCGGCTCCGCGAAGGACCCGACAGCGCCCGCTGGGCGGCGCCGGTTACGTGGGTCCACCCGTACCTCGACGCCACGGGGCGCGTCGTGCTCCAGTATTGGTTCTTCTACCCCTTCAACGACTACATGAGCGACCACGAGGGCGATTGGGAGCACGTCAACGTGGCCCTCAATGAAGACCGCGCTTCGATCCGGGAGATCCACTACTACTTCCATGGGCGGAGCGTGCGCCTCCCTCAGGGCAAATACCTCCCACAGATCCAGGACGGGACGCATCCCGTCGTGTACGTGGGCGGGCGCGCCTATATGGTTTCGGACTACCCGATGCGCCTGATCAACGGGGATCACAACTCCGGCTCGCACGGGAATTACCCCTATCCCGGCGAATGGGAGGCGGCCGCCGCGCTTGGCCATACGGAAAGCGTCGCGGGGCCGGGGGCCGACGCGGACCGAATCGTGTCCCACGACCAATTCCGCGCGGTGGTGACTCCCGAAGCGAGTCGGATCGACTATCGAGCGCACCCCGAGGTTCTTCGCGATTGGGCTCCGCTCCTCCTCCCGGTGAGATGGGGATTTCCGAGCGGCCCCTCGCTCGCATCGGTCATCAAACTGACGGACGTGGGCAATCGCGCGCCCTTCGGGCCGGCCTTCAACGCCGGCTGGAACCGCGCCGCGCCGGGCCTCGCCTATCCCAATTATCGCGTGCGACGGATTCCGGCGATGCGGTCCTACCTGGAGGACCTGCTCCAACCGTGGTACTACGCTTACATCTTTCGCCATCCTCGATATGTGAACGACACCCGCGGCTCGCTCGAGCGCCAGGAGCTGGAACGCCTCGGGCTCGCACCTCGAAGCGGCTGGAACGAGCGAGGAATCGGCTCCCCGATTCTCGGGCTTCACGTCGGATTCCCACGCGGGGATTTCGCGGACCGGTATGGGAATTCGGTCGGCTTCCTGTTGTGGCGGAATCTCTGGGTGAAAGCCCGCTTCGGCGCGCTGGAGCTGAACGGCGGCTACCAGAAATTCCAGACTCAGGAGAAGGGCGCGGGCTCGATCTTCGTTTATCCCGTTACCGCCAACGTCGCCGTTCGCGGGCCCGAGGGTCTCCTGCGTCCCTACGTCACGCTCGGAGTAGGACCGAGCGGTTGGGAATCGAGGCAGCGCATCCCCGGCACGAAGTCGAAGATTGTGACCTCCGGGTGGGGGGGCGGAGCGACCGCATCCTTGGGCATCGAATATTACCTACGGCCGAGAGTGGCGTTTGATCTCGGGCTGCGGTACACGGACCTGGCCGGGCCCGGCTCCGGAGCGGGCTTCGACGGTAATCGGCTCCGCGCCGTCAGTCTCTGGGCCGGGCACTACGTGCGCTTCTAGCCCAATCCGAGTCGCCGCAATATCTGCCGGAACCGGGGAGCGTCCCGGAGCGCGTCGAAACGCGAGTCCACCCCGAGATCCTTGACGCCGGAGGGCTGCTCCCGGCACGCCTTCTCGATCCAATCGAGGCACTCGTCACGAGCGCGAGCGTTGGATTGGCCGGCTCTCGCCAATCCCACCCAGACCAACCCGATGTCGAACGGGACCGACTGCCCTTGAGCGGAACGCCCCTCCAGCTCCTTGAGGACCTGCCCGGCCTCCGGGCTCCTTCCCGCGCGGCCCAGGGCGTATCCGAGCCCTCCAAGGACATACGATCCGCCTCCCGCGAGGGTTCGCGCGGTATTGCAGGACGCGATCGCCGAATCGATCGCCCCGCTCTGCGCGAACGCCATCGCGAGATAGAGATGCGTCGGCGCGAAGGCCGGATCGAGGTCGCGTCCGAGCCGATGCTGCCGGATCGCGTCGTCGTATCGTCTGGCGAAAAAGAATACGTCGCCGAGATTGGCGTTCATGATCGGCGAGAGAGGGTCGAGCTCGAGAGCGAGCCGCGCCTCGGCGATCGCCTCTTGGAACCGCCCTTTGTCTCGAAGCAGGATCGAGTACCAGTGATGCGCCGTGGCGTAGCTCGGCCGAAGCTCGATGGCTCGCTTGAAATCGGCCTCCGCCCCGGCCCAATCCCACCGGCGGTAGAGTTTCACCATGCCGAGCGCCGGGTAGGCCTCCGCCAGCTGATCGTCGATCTCGAGCGCCTTCCGCGCGGCCTCCTCGGCGCGCGGCAGGGCCTCGTCCGCCCGTAGCCCCGAGTAGAGATCGAGGAGAACATAGACGTCGGCCAGGCCGGCGTAAGCGAGCCCGAGCTGCGGATCGATCTCGGCGGCCCTCAGGAAATGCCGGCGCGCCTCCTCGAGCCCTGCCTGGGTTCGCTTGCTCCACTCGTGGCGACCCTTCAGATATTCGTCATAGGCTTCGGGATTGACGCGGCCGGCGCGTGCGAGACGCTCTCTCTCCTTCGCCGTCAGTCGGACGTGAACTTGACCGGCGATCGCCTCCGACAAATCCCGCTGCAGCGCGAAGACATCGCCCACCTCTCGTTCATATGTGTTCGCCCACAGATTCCGGTCCTCCGCCGCCGCGACCAGCTGCGCGCTGATCCGAACATGGCTGCCCGAGCGGAGCACCGCGCCTTCCACCACGGCGTCCACGTGGAGCTCCCGCGCGATGTCGGGCAGTGCCTTGCTGGTTCCTCGATACCGCATGACGGATGTCCGCGAGATCACCCGCAGGCTGCCGATCTGCGCCAGTCGCGCGATCAAGGCGTCGGTCATGCCATCCGCGAAGTAGCCCTGCTCCGAGCCGCCCGACAAGTCGTTGAGGGGCAGCACGGCAAGAGACTCGATGCGCCCGAGAGCGGGGCCGCGCAAGACACCGAGGCGGGAAGCGACGACGATCGCGACCGTCGCGAGCACGACCGCGGCGATCGCCCCCGCCATCGCCCATGGCCGGCGGCGGCGAGCGCGCGGGGCGGCCAGGGTCGTTCGCGTGGCGCCGATGCTTTGCAAGGCCGCCACGACCTCGCTCGCCATCGCATACCGAACGCTGGGGTCCTTCTCCAAGCATTTGAGAATGATCCCCTCGAGGCCCTCCGACAAATTGGGCGCGATCGCGGTGGGCTTTCTCGGGGAATCCTTGAGCACAGCCTCGATGAGCGAGGCGGTCGTGTCCTGCGCGAATGCGCGGGCGCCGGTCGCGATCTCGTAGAGCACGGCACCCAAGGCATAGATATCGACGCGCGCATCCGCTTCAACCCCGCGGAACAGCTCGGGAGCCATGTACGGCAGGGTCCCGGCGATCATTCCCGGCTGGGTGAGGCTCTCCGTGTTCCGCAGATCCGGCTCCAGTGTCTTCGCGAGGCCGAAGTCGAGGACCTTCACCGCACCCCGATCGGTCAGCATCACGTTCCCCGGTTTCAGGTCCCGATGGACGATTCCCGCGGCGTGTGCCTCCTCGAGAGCCTCGGCAATCTGGACGCCGATCGACAGGACCTCCGCCTCGGTGAAGCCGGCTTGGAGCCGGCGGGCAAGGTTCTCCCCTCGGACGAACTCCATGACGAGAAAGTCGACCCCGCCCTCGGAGTCGAAGTCATAAATAATGTTGATGTGGGCGTGGTTGAGCTTCGAAAGGGCGCGTGCCTCCCTGCGGAGACGCTTGCGCGCGGCCTCATCCGCGACGAGGCTCGCCGACAGGACCTTGAGCGCGACATCCCGGTCAAGGCGCTCGTCTCGGGCAAGATAGACGACACCCATGCCGCCGGCGCCGAGCTGTTCGGTGATGCGGTAATGGGAGAGGATCTTGCCGATCATTGGCCTTCCGCGGGCTGCTCCGGAGCGACTGGCGAGGCGACCGTCCGGGGACGATGTACCTAAGTCCGCGCTGAAACAATCGTCAATTCATCTGCGAGGATTGCTGTGGCGCGGCCGTGTGGCCGGATCAGCGCCCTTTCGGCTTGATGATCTCGCGGAGCGCGGCGTTGCTGCTCTTGGGCGAGGTCGTGGTCTTGTCGCGATCCGGCGTATCGGGGACCTCAGAGGAGCCGATCGGCGGCGGCGTGGGCAGGTCGGAGGAGTTTGAGATCCCGGGCGGAGTCGAGCCGTCCGAAGGCTGGCTCTCGCGCGGCTTGGGACGCTCTTCGTCCCGGACCGACGGGTTTACATAGGAGGGCGCGTAGGACGGCGGACGGGACCCGAACGAGTCGGCCGGAGGAGCGGGAGGGGCGGCGATGCCGGCCGGCTGAGACTCGGCGATGGGAGATCCGTCCCCGGGGCGCGAAGGCGACGGGACGCGGACCGAGTTTGTGAGCCAATCCAGCAGGAACGAGCCCAGCACGAGGGCACCCAGAAAGTAGATGAAATATCGATAGCGCCTGTACATCGTGATCCCCCCGAGTCTTATCCCCTCCGAAATATCGGCAACCCCCCTCGTCTCCTTAACGAGGGGGGTTGCGTGGTGGGACCTAACCTCAGTTCTGCCCTGATGCTACCAGCCTGCTTTGCCTCCACCTTGAACGCGGTAGGTCGAGAAGTGCCAGAGCGGGGCCGTGACGGTGAGGTCGAGGAGACTGACCACACAGCCCGCCACGGTCTCCCACTGACCCGTAGCCGGGTTGTAGTAGCCGATCGTGGCGATGGAGAGGAGCGAGCGGTCCATCGGCCGCGCGTCGGCCACGAGGAGGACCGGCAGGAGGAACCGGTTCGCCGAGGCCGGCGAGATGCTCAGGTTGACGACCGGCTTGGTGAGGTCCGGCTGCGACACGGTAATCGTCGCAGTCTGGAGAAGGGCGGCGGGCGGGACGATGACCGTGAAATTGCCGACGGCCACGGTGCCACCGAGGAGGCCAATGGTCTTCGTCTTGGTCGTCGTGGAATTGGAGCCGCCGCCAAGGAGATTGAGGCCCAGCACCCCGGCGGGCGCCGTATCGGTGGCGATCGCCGTGTCCGTGGCCGTCGCGCTGGATCCGTCGAGCTGGGGCTTCGTCGGCAGATCGGAGCATCCTGCGACCGCGAGCAGGGCCGCCAAGCTGAGGGCGAGAGTCAGTGCGAACCGGGAGCCACGGGACTTCATGATTTTCTCCTTTATGGGCCGCCGCCTCGGGGAGCCGCGCCGCCGTTCAGCCGGCGAGAGTCCCGGGGCTACACTTCGTGGGCGTAGACAAAGGCATCGGCCGTGCCCAATGAGGGGGAGCGCCGGGTTGCTTCTCGCACGAGGGCCGTGTAGGACGGAGTCTTAGTGGGCGACGTGGCTTGGGCGGTGGCCGGATAGAGCCACGGAGACCCCCTGTGCGCAAAGCACGACGGGGGTGTTGGTTCCGGAGCCCCTACCTGGGGATTCTCGCGGGGTTTGTGGGGCGGATCGCGCAGCGGGGCCGCGGCTGGTCGCCGAAGCGGCTAGCGCGCTAGTGTGAGGGCGCGAGCCAGGGCGAATTGAGAATGTGTAAAACGAGCACGGTGGTTGTGGCCCAACCTGCCCGACCCCCGAACGTCCCGAGCCTTCTCGCGCGAACCCAGTAGTAGGCGCAGCAGAGCGCGATCGTCCACAGCTCCACCCACCAGTAGCCTACCGGCATCGATTTCCAGAGTCCAAAACCGAGGTGGATGCTCGAGCCCGGCCAGAGCGCGAGGTCGGGCGGATGCATCGGGACATCGAGGAGGAAGTGGGAGAAGACCGAGAAGGCGAGCACCATTGCCACAGCCCGCCCCTGACCGAGAAACGCGGCCCCGAACAATCCCGCCCACACGAGCGACATCGCGAGCGAGTGGGACCAGTCGATGTAATCCAAGGAAAATCCCGGCGGGACGCCCGGCGTCATGGTCACGCGCTCGATCCCGAGCAGAACAAACGGGCCGAAGAGCAGGTCCAGGAGACCCACCCCGAGGAGCACCGCCCAGGTGGGGGCGCGAGGCTCCTTCGCCTTGATGGCCAGCCCGAACGCGAGATGCCCGGCGTACATCAGCGCGGCCCAGGCGGCTTCGCGGCCTCGCGGCTCTTCGCGCGCGGCCGGTCGAGCCATGCAAGGAGGGGCACGGGGATCAGGAACGCTACGAAGCAGAAGATCGCGAACGTCTGGGCGGTCATGGTTTGCCAGGGTAGGCCGGGCGTGCCTCCTCCTTCAATCCCCCACTTTGCTCAGGCTCTCCCGCGCGAGGCGCAGCTGCTCGCGGGCCTCGTCGTTCCGCGGGTCCTCCCTGAGCGCGGCTTCCAGCGCCTCGACGGTCTTGTCCTTCTGGCCGAGCTTCCAGTAGATCGCGCCGAGGTTGTAGTAGAGCACCGAAGCGTGCCCCGGATCCCAGCCCTTCTGTCTCAGG
>Ga0066709_100002840_pt1 | contig 12922 bp, 8 predicted proteins | sample GraSoiAngelo_158_FD_79665 | JGI IMG/M metagenome (GOLD analysis project Ga0066709, IMG submission 79665) | Grasslands soil microbial communities from the Angelo Coastal Reserve, California, USA - 14_1009_16_30cm | ecosystem: Environmental > Terrestrial > Soil > Grasslands | place: USA... | reverse complement strand
CTCCTTGAACTGGAGCGGCAGCACACCCATGCCCACCAGATTGCTGCGGTGGATGCGCTCGAAGCTCTCGGCGATCACCGCGCGGATGCCGAGCAGGAGCGTGCCCTTGGCGGCCCAGTCGCGCGACGAGCCGCTGCCATACTCCTTACCCGCGAGGCCCACCAGCGGCACGCGCTCCGCCTGATACTGCATCGCGGCATCGTAGATGCGCTCCACTTCGCCTTGCGGGTTCAACACCCAGTCCTGCGGCAGCTTGAGCGTCCAATCGCCCTCGCGATCCGGCACCAGCTCGTTCCGCAGGCGCACATTGCCGAACGTGCCGCGCATCATCACCTGATGATTTCCGCGCCGCGCACCAAACGAGTTGAACTCGCGCTGCGGCACGTTGCGCTCGAGCAAGTACCGCCCGGCCGGCGCATCCTTGGGAATCGAACCCGCGGGCGAGATGTGATCGGTGGTGATCGAGTCGGCCAGCATGACCAGCACGCGCGCGTTCTCGATATCGGTGGGCTGCCCGGGCTCGCGGCTGAGGCCCTGGAAGAACGGAGGCTCCTGCACGTAGGTGGAGCTTGGATCCCATTCGTACAGGTCGCCCTGTTCAGGCAGCGGCAGCGCCTGCCAGTGCTCGTCACCCTCGAAGACCTCGGCGTATTCCTGCAGGAACTGGTCGGGTCCGACCGCCTGCTCCATCGCCTGGCGCACTTCGGCCTGGGACGGCCACAGGTCGCGCAGGTAGACCGGGTCCCCGTTCGGGTCGCGCCCGATCGGATCGGTCGTCAGGTTGATGTCTACCGTCCCCGCCAGTGCGAAGGCGACCACCAGCGGCGGCGACGCGAGATATGACGCACGTACCTGGGGGTGAATGCGCGCTTCGAAGTTGCGGTTGCCGCTGAGCACGGCGGCCACCACCAGACTGTTGTCCTGCACCGCCTGCGCGACCGGATCTGCCAGGGGGCCGCTGTTGCCGATGCACGTGGTGCAGCCGTAGCCGACCACGTGGAACTGCAGCGCTTCGAGGTATGCCAGCAGCCCGGCTCGCCTCAGATAGTCGGTGACCACGCGCGAGCCTGGCGCCAGGCTGGTCTTGACCAGCGGACTGACGCTCAGTCCTTTCTCGACTGCCTTCTTGGCCAGCAGGCCAGCACCGAGCATGACCAGCGGGTTGGACGTATTGGTGCAGCTGGTGATCGCGGCGATGGCCACCGATCCGTTGTCGAGCTGACCCTTCCGCCCACCCATCTCGACCTCGACGGCCGTCGACGCCCCGGACTTCACCGGTAGCTGCTGGACTGTGCCGGCGGCTGCATCGACCAGGCGGATGGCGCCGCCCGTGCCGCCATTTTTGGCGAATGCGTTCGGAAACGAGCTGCGGATACTCTCGGCGATGGTGGTGAGCGTGACGCGATCCTGTGGGCGCCGCGGACCAGCCAGACTCGGCTCAACGGTCCCGAGATCGAGCTCGAGCAGATCGCTGAAGGTCGGCTCCACGGAGGCGTCGGTACGGAACAGCCCCTGCTCCTTCGCATAGCGCTCGACCAGATCGACCAGCTCCTCGCTACGTCCGGTCAAGCGCATGTAGCGCAGGGTTTCGTCATCGACAGGGAACAACGCCGCCGTGGCGCCGTACTCAGGACACATGTTGGAGATCGTGGCGCGGTCGGCTAGCCCGAGCTGGCTCAGGCCGGGCCCGGTGAACTCGACGAACCGACCGACGACGCCGCGCCTGCGCAGGATCTGGGTGACCATGAGCACCAGATCGGTGGCCGTCGCGCCTTCGGGCAGCCGGCCGTGGAAGCGGAAGCCGACGATCTCAGGCGTGAGCAGGTACAGCGGCTGACCCAGCAGCACGGCTTCGGCCTCGATGCCGCCGACGCCCCAACCCAGCACGCCGAGGCCGTTGACCATCGTCGTGTGTGAATCGGCGCCGACCAGTGTGTCGGGGTACACCACCGATTCGCCGTTCGCCTGACGCTTGTGAACGACGGTCGCCAGATACTCGAGGTTCACCTGATGGACGATGCCGCGACCAGGCGGCACGACACGGAAGTTCTGGAACGCCTCCTGCGCCCAGCGCAGTAGCGCGTAGCGCTCGCCATTGCGCTCGTACTCACGCGCGACATTCATCGCAAAGGAATTCGCGCTTCCGAAGTAATCCACCTGGACCGAGTGATCGATCACCAGATCGCACGGGACCAGCGGGTTGATGCGCTGCGGATTGCCACCCAGGCGCGCCATGGCCGAGCGCATCGCCGCAAGATCGACCGTAGCCGGCACGCCTGTGAAGTCCTGCAAGAGCACGCGCGCCGGATAGAACGGAAACTCGCTCTCCGGTTGGCTCGACCCACGCCAGCGTGCCAGGTGGTCGATCTCGCTATCGCGCACGACGCCGTTGCCAGCGTTGCGCAGCAGATCTTCGAGCAGCACCTTGACGGTCATCGGCAGGCGATCCAACTCGCCGTAACCGTGGTCTGCCAGGCTGGCCAGTCGGTAATACGTGACTGCGCCGCTGGCGGTCTCGAGCGACGCGCGGGCACTACTAAATGCGCTGCCGGGCGCCTGGCCGCTAGTCATCGCTTCAGCCTCCCGCAGGTTCTTCCAAGTCAGCTACATCCTAGCGCCCGGGCCGCGGCACCCCAGTCTTTAGCCTCTAGCTCTAGAAGTTCGGCCGACAAGCCGCTTTTTCTGCACAGGACGCGTAGGCTGAACTTCTGTGACAGATTTGCCTGGGAAGGCGGCAGGCGAGCGCCAGGCGAGCGCCAGGCGAGCGCCAGGCGAGCGCCAGGCGAGCGCAAGGCGAGCGCAAGGTCTTCCGCGAGGTTTTCGGCCGCCTTCCCGGGTGGTAAACTCAGCGCGCAGCGTGTGAAGCGTCACCGTGCGTGGTCTTCCTGAAGAGCCTCGCTCCGCACGGTCGGCGGCCATCCCTGACAATTTGACCGCCGCCTGCGCGTAGGTCGTCGGGAATGTAGGAGGAACACAGGTTCCTATGGAATTCTGGCCGGTCGTGTTGCTGGCAGGGATTATCGCTGTCCTGTTCGCCGCCTGGCTCGCTCGCGACGTCCTTTCGCAGGACACAGGCACGAAGGCGATGCAGGAGGTCGCCGCCCTGATCTTCGAAGGCGCCATGGCCTTCCTGAACCGTCAGTATCGCACCATTTCGCTGCTCGCGCTGGTGGCCGCCTTGATCATCGGGGTACTGATCGGCGGACTCGCCAATGATCCCGCGCACGGGATCCGCACGGCGGTCGCCTTCCTCGTCGGCGCGTTCTGCTCGGGCCTGGCTGGCTTCATTGGCATGTACATCGCCGTCCAGGCCAATCTGCGTACCGCGGCTGCCGCCCAGCGCAGCGTCAAGGATGCCATCAACGTCTCGCTGCGTGGTGGAGCCGTCTCGGGCTTTCTGGTCGTGGCGCTGAGCCTGCTCGGCGTGCTCGGCATGTACACCCTGTTCGGCGGCTTCAACGCCGCGGCGGCTGGCGCCACCGCCGCGCAGCGCCTGACCGACGGCGTGGCTAGCGTGCCGTTCGAGATCGTCGGCTTTGGCTTCGGCGCCTCGTTCGTGGCGCTGTTCGCTCAACTGGGCGGGGGCATCTACACCAAGGCGGCCGATGTTGGCGCTGACCTGGTGGGCAAAATCGAAGCAGGCATCCCCGAAGACGACCCGCGCAACGCGGCGGTCATAGCCGACCTCGTCGGCGACAACGTGGGCGACTGCGCCGGCCGCGGCGCTGACCTGTTCGAGTCGACCGCCGCCGAGAACATCGGCGCGATGATCCTGGGGGTCGCGCTGTACGTGGTCACGGGTAACACGTCGTGGGTGTTCTTCCCGCTGGTGGTGCGCTCCGTCGGCATCATCGCGTCAATGGTCGGCATCCTGGCGGTGGCAATCGGCGACGTGTCCGATCCGCAGCGCAAGCTCGACCAGGGCTACTGGGCGATGACGGTGGTCGCCGCCATTGGCATCTTCGGCACAGTATGGGTGATGCTCGATCGGAACTACTGGTTCGCGTTGGCCGGGCTAACCGGCCTGCTGACGAGCGTCGCGTTCGTCTACATCACCCAGTACTACACCGCAGGCAGCTGGCGACCCGTTCAGGAGCTGGCGCGAGCCTCGCGCACGGGACCCGCGACCAACATCATCTCCGGCGTCGCGGTTGGCTTCGAGAGCACCGGCATCACGGCGATCATCATCTCCATTGCCCTCGGGGCGTCGTATTTCTTCGGCACCCAGGCCGCGTCGCTCACCCCGGCGCTGGCCACCGGCAACGTCAACCCGGGCTTGTTCGGCACGGCGGTCGCCACCATGGGCATGCTCACGACGGTGGCCTACATCCTGTCGATGGATACCTTCGGGCCGATCACCGATAACGCGGGCGGGATCGCCCAGTTCGCGCGCGCGCCGGACGAAGTGCGCCACATCACCGACGTTCTGGACGGCGTCGGCAACACCACCAAAGCACTGACCAAGGGCTACGCGGTTGGTTCGGCGGCGCTCGCGGCCTTCCTGCTGTTCTCGGCGTACATCGACGAGATCAAGGTGCGTACAGGGGTGACCGGCTTCCCGGTGGATCTCTCCAAGGTCCAGGTGTTCCTGGGCGGCTTCCTCGGACTGATGTTGATCTTCTTCTTCACCTCGCTCGCGATCCGCGCCGTCGGCAAGGCGGCCGGCACGATCATCGAGGAGGTCCGTCGGCAGTTCCGCGAGCATCCGGGCATCATGGAGGGCACCGAACGGCCCGACTACGCGCGGGCGGTCGACATCACCGCGCGGGCTGGGCTGAGGGAGATGGTCCTGCCGGGCCTGCTGGCGGTGCTGTTTCCGATCGTGGCCGGCCTGGTGCTGAAGGCCGAAGCGGCAGCCGCGCTGCTGATGGTGGGCACGATGGGCGGCGTCCTGATGGCCACCGTGCTCAACAACTCGGGTGGCACGTGGGATAACGCCAAGAAGTTCATCGAGCTCGGCCAGCTCAAGGGTGACGGCGGGATGGTGCTCGGCAAGGGCACTGAGGCGCACGCCGCCGCGGTCGTCGGCGACACGGTGGGCGATCCCTTCAAAGACACCGCCGGCCCGTCGCTGCACGTGCTCATCAAACTGCTCAGCACCATCACCCTGGTCATGGCGCCGCTGTTCATCGGCCGCTAACTTCCCGCTCCTTTCCCGTTCGGTGCTTCCCGCTGCGTCTGAGCCGGTCTTCTCGCTGCTTCTGATGGCTTCTGGTGGCTTCTCGCGACGGCTTGTCGCTACATCGCACGAGCGTCAGTTCGGCGGCGGCGGGCGCGTTTCGCGCGGCGACGCGGGCCAGGCGCGGTGGCGGCGGCCGTGGCGAGCTCGCCCGCCAGGTGATCGGCGGCCGCGTGCAGCTCGGCCAGACGCGCGCGTGGAAACTGCCGCTCCAGGCGATCGAGCAGCGACAGCGAGCCCTCGAGCTGGGCCAGCTGCTCGGGTCGCGCCTGCCTGAATGCCAGCAGGCTGACCAGCAGGAACTCGAGCACCTGCTCGTCGACCAGGCCTGGATAGGCGCGCCGCGGCTCCGACACCAACCGCAGCGCCGCGTCGACCCGCGGCATATGGCCCTCCTCGTGCAGCCGAGCCGCCAGCTCGAGCGCGTCGGCGGCTGCCACCTCGGCCACCGTCGGTCCGAGTCGGCCACGCAGGAATGGCCGCAGCTGCGCGCCCGCGAGCGCGTCGTCGAGCTCGCCTTGTGAGCGCGCCTCGATCAACACCGCCGGCCTGACAACCAACGCGCCGAAACGGCGCTCCCACGCCGCGAGCCGTTCGGTGATCGCCTCGGGCAGCTCGGTTTGGGTCAGGCGTGTCAGCAGCTGGCGACACTCGCCGATCGACCCGCCGCTGCTCAACGCGCCAGCCACGTTCGACTGGACGAGCTCGTAGCGCGAGAGGCGACCGCGCTCCTTCAGTACCAGGTAGCGCTCCGCCTGCAGCAAGCTGCCGAGCCGCGCCCGCGCCGGCGCGAGCAGCACCCCAACGGACTCCTGCAGCATCCCCGCCGGCTCCGGCAGTATCCCCATTTGCTTCGGCAGCATCCGAGTTGAGCCGTGCAACGGATCGGGTCGGTCGGATCGAGCTTGCTGCCATGTGCAGGCTTCAACGGCCGTCGCCTTCGCGCGCTCCGGGCGGCGAGCAAACTGTCGGGCGTCGGCGCTGACGGCTACGGCGCCGAGCCAGTACAGCGGACCGAGCAGGCAGTAGCGCAACAGCGGCGATTCCAAGCCCTCCCAGGGCACCGACTGCAGCTCGACCAGCCCGCGCGCGTTGAGCTGCTCGCGGACCAGCGCGGGGCGAGTCTGCTCGACCCACTCCATGAAGGCGTCCAGTCTGATCCACGTGTTCTCGGGCAGCCGCTCAAACGCATCCAGCACGGCCTGGCGCAGCTGGACCAGGTCGGCAAGATCGTCGTCACCCGAAAGGCCCGCATGCGCCAGCTCTGACCAGCCGCGGTCGGTGAGATAGGCTCGCCAGAGGCGCTGGGCGAGCTCGCCGGGTCGGTCCAGCAGTCGAGGCAGGCTCGGGCTGGCCGCTGGGTCGCCGTCCGCCCCATGCACCAGCAGCCCACTCACCTGGGCCAGGTGTCGCACGAACGTCCAGCGGGCGTTCCAATCCCAACCGCCCGGCTCGTGTGACCAGCCGCGCACCTCACGCTCCAGATGTCCGCCGCGGCGAGTGAGCGCACTCACCAGCGCGAACAGGCTGAACACCGGATCGCTCGTGCGACGCTCGGCTGGTGGTGGCGGCTCAGTGGCCGGCGGCGGCTCGGCGGGCGGTGGGGCGGGCAGGAGATCGAGCAGCTCGTCGGGAGCCGTGAAGACCTCGCCGCGCAAGGGACCCGCCGTGGCAAAGACCCGAAAGAGCAGCCCGCGCTCGGACAGTGTCTCCGCCGCGCCGGGCTGGGCGCGGTCGATCAGCGGGCGTCGCAGCTCGCCGGCGCTGGCGCGTACCGCCAGGAGCACGCCGCGTTCGCCATCGCCGAGGCCGCGCACCTGCTCGTCCAGGTACGCCGCGTCGAGCAAACGCTCCCCGATGCGCTCGATCAGCTCGGACCGCGTGGTCGAGTCTGCGTAAGGCAGACCGTGCTGGCCGGCGATCCGCCGCAGCGTGGCGGTGGCGGTTAGTTCGAGTGCCTCTTGCAGACGCACCGCGGCGAAGAATAGCTGCCACGCAGGCAACCGCGGCAATGTGCGCCCGCGCGACGCCGGACGGCGGCCGTCCGTCAACCGACGCCCGCTGGCTGCCGCTCGCTCGCCGAACTGTTGAGGAGTGAATCCTCCTGAGGTGACCTGCGACATCGCGCACCAGGAACGCGGGCGAAGCGGCCGCACGGAACGCACCTGGAACGCGGGCGAAAGCGGCCGTACGGAATGCACGTTGCACGCGGGCGAAGCGGCCGTACGGAATGCACCAGGAACGCGGGCGAAAGCGGCTGTGGCCACTCCAGGGTCGGCGTGACGCTCGCATGACGCCCGTGTGACGCTTGCATGACGCCCCTGTGACGCTTCCCGTGACGGCCGTGGCAGGCGGCGCTGGCTGCTGCGGCCGGGCAGCCGCGAAAGACCCAGATTGTGACACCCGCATGACGCTCACGTGACGCCTGGCGTGACGCCCTGCCACGTACGGTGGCGGCATGTTCAAGGTCGTCGGCATCGTCAGCGCGCTGAGCGCAGGAATCCGTCAGGTATACTCGCGGGTACTTGTCGAGCCATGCCTGAACTTGCTGATCTGCTGCAGCTGCAACGACGCGCCGACCTGCCGGCGATCCGCCCGGGTGATACGGTGCGCGTCCACGTGCGGGTGGTCGAGGGTAATCGCGAGCGGCCCCAGATGTTTGAAGGGGTGGTGCTCGAGGTCAAGAAGCCCAACATGTACGACGGCTCCTTCCGCGTGCGTCGCGTGACGCATGGTGTCGGCGTCGAACGCACCTTCATGTTCCAGTCGCCGCGTGTCGAGAAGGTCGAAGTGACCCGGCGCGGTCTGGTCCGCCGCGCGAAGCTGTACTACCTGCGCGGCCTGACAGGCAAAGCGGCGCGCATCAAAGAGCGTGGCAGCCGTCGCTCGGGCCCACAGCGGGAGGTACGCTCCAGCGCATGATCGTGCCCACGCTTGCCCGCGAGTGGGCGCTCTGGCGATCCGGAGCGCGGCGCGTGGCAGGTGTGGACGAGGTGGGGATGGCTTGCCTGGCCGGCCCGGTGGTGGCCGCGGCGCTGGTGGTCAAGCCGTACTGTCGCAAGATCCCGGGCGTGCGCGATTCGAAAACGCTGTCGCTGCAGCAGCGCGAACGCCTGTACGACCAGATCCTGGTCCGCGCGGCGGCGGTCGGGGTGGGCGCAGCCTCGGTGACCGAGATCAACGAATTGAACATCCTGCGCGCCTCGCACCTGGCGATGTGGCGGGCGCTGCGGCGTGTGCTGCCGTACGACCACGCCCTGATCGATGGCCGCGAAATCCGAGAAATCGATCTCGGCCCGCACACGGCCATCGTCGACGGCGATGCCCTGTCGTACGCCATCGCGAGTGCCTCGATCGTGGCCAAGGTGACGCGCGACCGGCTCATGTACAAGTTGGCCAGGCGCTACCCGGGCTACGGATGGGATCGCAACGTGGGCTACGCCACCCGCCGACACCTGCAGGGCCTGCGCGAGCACGGCCTCACTCCGTTCCATCGCACCGCCTACGCACCCGTCCGCACTTTCATCCTCCAACCCACCACGCTCGACGACCTGATCGCCCAGATGGACGAAACCGGCCAGATGAACGAGACCGCTGAGATGGACGATAACGCCCGGATCGACCGGGCCGAGGAGAGCATCCCTGCACTGGCATGACCGGGCACAACATCAGCCTCGGCCACTTTGGCGAACTCGTCGCCGAGACACACCTGGTGCGCTCAGGTGCGACTGTCCTCGCGCGCAACTACCGCTTCCAGCCGGGCGAGATCGATCTGATCGTAGAACACGATGATGACCTCGTTGCAGTCGAAGTAAAGACGCGCACGGAACTGGACCTCGAGACGCCCGAAGAGGCGGTCACCCGTTGGAAGTTGCGCCGCATGGCCCTCGGCCTGCAGACGTTCGCTGCGGAAAACGACATGCTCGAGCGTCACTGGCGCCTCGACGTGGTCGCGGTCGACATCGACCTGGATGGCAACGTGCGCCGCTGCGAACACATCCGCGACGCCTACGACGGGTGAAGGAGCGACTGCACAAGATCCTGGCCCACGCGGGCGTGTCCTCGCGCCGCGCGGCAGAGCGGATCATCCGCGAACACCGCGTGCGGGTCAACGGGGTGCTGGTCGTGGAGCAGGGCACGCAAGTCGACCCCGCGCGCGACCGCATCGAAGTCGACGGTCAGCCGCTGGCCCGCGCCGAGGCCGCGCACCACTACGTCGCGCTGAACAAACCCATCGGCGTGGTCAGCACGGCCCATGATCCCGAAGGCCGTCCGACGGTCGTTGATCTTATCCATGCGAGTCGGCGGCTGTACCCGGTCGGCCGCCTGGACATCGACTCTGAGGGCCTCGTCCTGGTGACCGATGACGGCGAGCTGACGTTTCGGTTGACGCATGCCCGCTTCGGCATCGAGAAGGAGTATTACGTTCACGTGGCGTGCCCTGAGCCGATCGACCAGCGACTGGTCGACCAACTGCACAACGGCGTGATGCTGGACGATGGCCTGGCGCGCGCCGTCCGCGCGAACGTGCTGAAGACCAGCCCGAGAGGTGGCTCGCTTCGCGTCGTGCTCGTCGAGGGTCGTCAGCGTCAGGTGCGGCGGATGCTCGCCGCCCTCGGCTCTACCGTCGAGCGTTTGCAGCGCGTGCGCATCGGTCCGTTGGTGCTGGGTGAGCTCGAGCTTGGTCAGCATCGCGCGCTGCGACCGCGCGAGGTGGAGGCGCTCCGTGCGGCGGTCGGACTCGAGACGTGAGTCGCGCGCGTGGTCTGGCCGCCGCCGTTGGAGCCGATGCGTTTAGTCGCGCCCGTGAGCTGGCGGCCGAAGTTGGAGCTGACCCGTGAGTCGCGCCGGGCGCGGCGGTTGGAGTCCACACGTGAGTAGTGCCGGTGGCCAGGCAACAGCCGAGCGGGCGACGGAACCATTCGTCATCGCTCTCGACGGCCCAGCGGCATCAGGCAAGAGCAGCGTGGGCCTGGGCACGGCGCGCGAGCTCGGCTTTCGCTATTTCGATACCGGCCTTCTGTACCGGATGCTGACCTGGCTCGCGCTCGAGCTGGAGGTGGATACGTCCGACGCCGAGCGACTCGCAGAGCTGGTGGATCATCTGGATATCGACGTGGACCCGATGGGGCGCGTGTTTCGCGGCAAAGCCGATCTCACCGAACGGCTGCAGCAGCCGGCGGTCGATGCCGCGGTTTCTGAGGTCTCGGCCCACCCCCGGGTGCGCGATGCGCTGCGGCCGGCGCAGCGCGCGCTGATCCACCCGCCCGGGCTGGTGATGGCCGGCCGCGACATCGGCACGGTGATCGTGCCCGAGGCACCGCTCAAGATCTGGCTGAGCGCGAGTCCCGAGGAGCGCGCGCGGCGGCGTTCACGCCAGACGGGCGAGCCGTTCGAACGCGTTCTTGAAGGTATGCGGCGCCGCGACCAGCTCGACGCCTCGCGCGACGCCGCCCCGATGGCCAGAGCCCTCGACGCCGTGGTCGTCGATACGACTGGCGTCGCTCCCGAGGACGTCATCAAACGGATCGTTGATCTTGCCCGCAGCAGAGGCGCTTCGAGCCTCAAAAACCGCGTATGACGGCTCCCGTGACGGTCTCCTGGCTATGATGGAGGGAGGCGGGCGGGGGGTGGCGGTGCGATCCGCGGTGGCGGCGGATGGGCTGGTTGTACGGTCGGTGCTGCCCGGGTCGGCGGCGGCGAAGCTGGGGCTAAAGGCCGGCGATCGCCTGCTGACCATCGACGGGCTGGTGCCGCGTGATGTCATCGACCTGCAGCTCGAGCTGCCGGAGGCACGGTGCGTTGCCGTCGAGCGGGCGGACGGCTCGCGCGCCACACTGATACCTGAAGCCCCGCTGGACGCCGCCGGGTTGACGCTCGCCGAGGCGATACCGGGCGGTATCCGCGAGTGCAACAACCACTGCGAGTTCTGCTTCATTCGCGGCCTGCCCGAGGGGTTGCGGCCAACCCTCTACGTCTTCGACGACGACTACCGCTATTCCTTCTTGTGGGGCAACTTTCTCACGCTGACGAACCTGTCGGAAGCTGACTGGGCGCGCATCGGCTATCAGCGCCTGTCGCCGCTGAACGTCTCGGTGCACGCCGCCGATCCCGCTGTGCGCCGACGGCTGCTCAACAACCGCCACGCGCCGGCCATTTTGCCGCAACTGGAACGGCTGGCAGGACTGGGTACCCAGGTCAACGCGCAGGTGGTTTTGTGCGCGGGCATCAACGACGGAACTGTCCTCGACGAAACCATCCGCGATCTGGCAGCGCTCCACCCGGCCGTGCGGAGCCTGTCAGTGGTACCGGTGGGGCTGACGCGCTACTCACGAACGAGGAGCATCCGCCGTCCGTCTCCTGAAGAAGCCGCTATTGCGGCCGAGCAGTGCGAGCGCTGGCAGGCGTCGCTGCGGCCCAAGCTGGGGGTCGGCTTCGTGTATGCAAGCGACGAGCTGTATTTACTGGGCGGTCGTGAAGAGCTGCCGGCGGCGGACGGTTACGACGGGTTTCCCGTCCTTGCCAACGGCGTTGGCCTGTTGCGGAGCATGCTGGATGCGTGGCGCGTGCTCCTCAGTCGCGCCCGTACGAGCGGGCCGCCACCACGGAACGTGGCGTGGGTGACGGGGCATCTCGCGGCGCCGGCGCTCCAGAAGATGGCAGGCGACTGGCAGCGTTACGCGGGTTGGCGGCCCGTGGTGTGCGTGGTCGACAACAGCTTCTTCGGCGACGCAGTGACCGTTTCGGGCCTATTGTCGGGGCACGACCTGATTCGGGCACTGCAGAGCCTGCCGGCGGACACCGATGACGTCGTGTTGCCGAGCGGACCATTCGGTTTCGACGGACGCGGCACGCTGGACGGCGTCTCTGTCGAAGAGGTTGGCGCGGCGCACCCGGGCAGAGTCCATTTGGCGTCGACACCTGGCGAGTTGCTCAGGATACTGAGCAAGACTTAGCACCCGGGCGTTCAGCGATCGGTGGTGCCAGGCTCAGCGCGAGCGTCGCCAGCGGAGCGGAGCTCAGGCCTGACGCGATCTGGCGGCGCAAGGCTCAGCCGGGCGCGAGCAGCAGCAGGTCGCCGAACGGTGAAGGCTGCTGGACATGGATTTGACCACGGCGGAAGAGCTCGAGGATGGCAAGAAACGTGGCGATCACTTCGTCCACGGTTTCACCCGCCACCAGTCGGAACGACACCCGGCCAGCTGAGGAACGGAGCGCGTCGAGCACGCGGGCGCGTCGCTCGTCGACACTCGCCCGAGGGACGCCTGGCAGCTCGATCTGCGTCGGGTGGGGCTCGGCGGCGAAGCGGCGCCAGACGCCGAGCAGCGTCTCGGGGCCGACGGGCGCCAGCGGCGCCGGCGCGAGGCTCATGAGTGGCTCGCGCTGCGTCGAGTACATGCGTTCACCGCGCTGCTCCAGCTCGCGCAGCGCCTGAGCGGCGGCGCGAAAGACGCGGTACGTGGCCAGACGTTCCGCCAGGTCGGAGGCGACCTGCTCCACCTCAGGATCGGGTTCTTCGGTGAGCAGCAAGGCGCGCGACTTCAGGAGCAGCAGCTTGCCGCCGATCACCAGAAAGTCAGCGAGCAGCTCGGTGTCCAGGGACGGCTGCGCGTGGACGTGCGCCAGGTATTGATCGGCGACCTGCGCCAGACTGACCTCTGTGATGGGCAGCCGGCGCTGCTCGATCAGCAGCACCAGTAGCTCGAGGGGGCCGTCGAAGGTCTCGAGATGAAGCTCGAGCTG
>Ga0066709_100002839_pt1 | contig 12925 bp, 4 predicted proteins | sample GraSoiAngelo_158_FD_79665 | JGI IMG/M metagenome (GOLD analysis project Ga0066709, IMG submission 79665) | Grasslands soil microbial communities from the Angelo Coastal Reserve, California, USA - 14_1009_16_30cm | ecosystem: Environmental > Terrestrial > Soil > Grasslands | place: USA... | reverse complement strand
TGCAGTTGCTGGCGTCTAGGTATTTTTACATTGGCGCGTTTCAGCTGATTCCTGGGCAGCTGCGTTATACAGCCTCCGAGTCGCGGCTATTACTAATCGGGTTATATTTATATGATAATAAAGGTATGATTTCAAGTGGAACTTGGGATCAATTGGGCTGAACAAGTATAGAAGCGAATCAGACCCGGCTCGACGCAAGACCGCCTCCTTTGTCGCCATCAGATCAGAGGGCGTGGCCGAAATTGATTTTACCTCCCTGCGGGGGAGGATGTCGCGCTCGCCATTCGGGGGTGTCAAAAGGTCTTCAAAGCTTGAGGGAGGCGCTGGCCCTTAGCAGGCGGTTTCCAATTACGTGACTTACTCCCGTTGTGATGCCGACGCCTTGCGGAAAAGGGGAGACTATCAACTTGTCTAACGCCCTCTCCCAGGGCAGAGGGTGGCGCGCAGCGCCGGGGGAGGGCTCTCCTTATACGTAACTGGAATTAGGAAAGGCCGCCCACTTAGGACCGAAGCATCAGACAGACTGGCCCGGCTGAAGCACCGGCCCTTGGCCTTTTTCAGGGAGCTTGGGGAGCTGGGAGACCATTCCTGCAGGGCTGAGTCGCTCCGGCGGCGACGAGTCCGTGAGACTCAGTCTGGTCTGCGCGGTCAATCGAGATGGTACCAGGCACTCTCTCGTGCAGCAGGCGCTCCGTGGCCGCAACCAGCGGCTCGTCATGGAACCGTCTTTGAATGGCGGACTCGGCGAGCAGATTAGCCACCGACAAGAGAACCATTCCCTGATGATGCGCCATCCAGGAACGCACCACCTCGAATTGTTGGTTCTGGCCGGTCGCGAATTCCGCCGCTTCATAAAAGCCGAAGCGGCCTGACCATCCCATGCCACTCATGGTGCGAAGGTTCCTCACGGCGCCGGCAGCGTCTACGGCGAGTGCCAGAAAAGTCGAGTAGGGCGACACCACCAGGCCCTCCGGCATACGCGGTTTCAGAGCGAGCTTGGGTACCCCGAAGGCATGGTACTCGTACTGACCCGCCTTGTTCCGCCTGCTGCAGGCCGCCTCCGAAATTCCCCACGGTATACCCGCGCTGGCGGCGGTTTTTTGCTGGCACCGCACTACGGCGCGTAGGCTCTGCTCAAGAATTGTGCTGGGATAGGTCCTCATCCACAGCACGGGCATCAGATACTCGAACATGGTGCCGCTCCAGGAGAAGAGCACACGCTCGTCCTCGCAAAGCGTATGCGCGCGTCCCAGGTGGAACCAGCTCTCCTGGGGCACGTCTTCTTTGGCAATTGCCGCAAAGGCTGCATTTCGCGCTTCCGATGCTAGCAGTTCATAGCAGCTCTCCTCCACGTGGTCTTTGGCAGCGTCATAACCTATAGAGAGGACTTTGCGTTCTGAATCGTACAGAAAGCGGAAATCGGTCTCCTGGGCGAGCGAGCCTGCATCCTCCGCCAGACGGTTCAACCTCCTGGAAAGCTCTTCGGCGGCACGCAGGCATACGGGAAGCAGCAAGCGCAATTCGGCCGCTGCCGATCTCATCGCGGGATCTTCCTGGCTGTCCTCCAAAATCTTTTCAATTTGCTGGTCCAGGTCGGCAAGGAACCCGGGCAAAGAGTCCAGACTCAGGCTGCTTAACGAGTCACTCAGGGCGCGGAGCTCCGGCGTTTCCAAAAGCTCTCGATACTGGGGCAGCAGCCACGGCGCCAGGGTGCGCGCCATTTCATCCAGGTCTCTCAGTGTCGAAGCTGTTTCTTGAACCCAGCTGCGGACCTGGTTACCCGCCAGCTCGCAGGGAAGGACTTGCTCGAGCCGCGAGATTTTCTGCTCGAGGAACGGCAACGCCTCTATCCAAGCCTCCGCCTTCTCGTCCAGCGCGGCAATGGCTCGCTGAAAGTCTTCGATCGCCTCGCTTCCCTCAGCAGTGACTCCTGCCGGGCCCGCCGCTTGCGCCAAGACTCTGGCGTGGTCGCGAATTCCCTGCCACAAGGCAGCCTGAAAGATGGGCTGATTTCGCATTTGGAGGCAACCCTGCTTCAGCGTCCAGAGGGCGCACACGAGATTGCCGCTGTCCACGGTAGACACAAAAAGCGGCTCGACGGGCGCGAGAGTCTGCGTGTCGTACCAATTGAGGAAGTGCCCGTGACTCCGCGGCAGGCGCTTTGCGGATTTGAGAGTGCTTTCCGTCTGACGAATGAATTCAGGCAGCGTCACGAAACCAAGGTCGTAGGCAGCCAGGCGTGCGTTCAGCAACATGCCCAGATTCGTGGGCGAGAGGCGGTGGGCCAGCATGGGCGGATCTTCCTGAAAGTTATCAGGAATCAGCCAATTCGTCTCAGCGTTGCTGAACACCCGGAAGAAACTCCAGGTGGAGAGCGCGGCACCGCGGAGAAGCTCCTCGTGCTCCTTCGTGATTGCGGTTCTCTCGTCGCGCAGCGGTCGGTTGAGCCAGCGCGAGAGCAATTTCGAGCAGGCCCAGAGGACCAACACCGGCAAGGCTATTGGCAAGGCCCCGGGGCGAAAGATGGCGAGAGCCAGGCCGATCATGAGAGAAACGACGGGCATGAGATCCAGATACACGTCCACCACGGTCTTGCGCTTTAATTCCATCTCCACCTGCGCGGCAGTTTCCCACTCCAGCAGCCTGCGATGTGTGACCGTAAGTCGAACGACGGTCCGGACGATGGCATCCAGAGTGACCAGCGTTTGATGTGCGAGAAACGCCAGGAAAAGGAAGACGCCAACTTGACTTGCCACGAAACCATCCCACGTATCCTTGAGGAAGCCTCCCAGGTGCTCCACCTGGCCAACAGCCAGAAGGCCGAGCGCAACCTGAACGTAGGTGGGAATCAGCATGAGCACCAGGGTTGCCACGGTCCAGTGTACAGGGCCGCCGCCCAGGAAGAACCAGCCCGCCAACAGCAAAACGAACGTGGCAATTTCGATCAGACTGCGCCGCAGGTTATCCAGAATCTTCCAGCGGGAGATCACGCTCAGGGGATTAGGAACTTTGTGGCCGTCATAACCGGGCACGCGCGGCAAAAGCCAGCGCATGATCTGCCAGTCTCCGCGCACCCAGCGATGCTTGCGGCGGCTATAGGCCCTGAAATGGGATGGGTAATCGTCGATGACCTCTACGTCTGAGACCAGCCCGGCCCGCGCGTACGCCCCCTCGATCAGGTCATGGCTCAGAATCGAGTTAGAAGGGAAGCGTTTTGCAAGAACCTGCTGGAAAACGTCGACTTCGTAAATGCCTTTCCCGGTGAAGCTGCCTTCGCCAAAAAGGTCCTGATAGACATTGGAGACAGCCCGCGTGTAGATATCGAATCCGGTCTGACCGGAGTAGATGCTGGCCAATCGTGAGCGGCTGGCGGAGACAACACTGATCCCCACACGAGGTTGAAGGATACCGTATCCGTCCACCACGGTGTTCGTGACAGGATCGATGACGGCGCGGTTCAGCGGGTGTGCCATAGCGCCGATCAGCCGGTGCGCCGATTCTCGAGGCAGTTCGGTGTCCGCGTCGAGCGTGATGACGTACCGGACCGCGGGCAGCACAGACAGGTCTCCTATCTTGATCGGGAACCTGTCGGATTTCTGGCGCAACAGATCGTTGAAATCCAGCAGCTTGCCGCGTTTCCGTTCCCAGCCCATCCAGGCGCCCTGGGTGGGATTGTAGACGCGGTCACGGTGGAAGTGGAAAAACGAACCCTTGTTTTCGTGGCGATGCTTCTGGTTCAAGTCGTCGATGAGTTTCGAACAGCAGGCCACCAGCTTCGCCTTGGGATCGAAGGGCTGAGAGGAATCCGGAGGATCGGTGAGAAGGGCGAAATGCAGGTTGGCGCTGCGGTTCGCCAGATAGCGTATCTCGAGGTCACGAACAATCTGCCGCACCTGTGGCTCGCTGATCAGAAGCGTGGGCACGGCCACCACGGTCGTGTACTCAACTGGAACGCCATCCGAAAAGTCCAGCTTGGGAAGTGGTCGGGGAGGCAAGAGAAACGCGATCAGCCGGTTCATGACCCCTACCCCCGCCTCGGTGGCGGGAAGCAAGAGCAACAAAAGCGCCGGAATAAGCGGCACGGTCACATTCAGGCCGCTGAGAACGAAAGCCATGGCGGCGAGAGTTAGCAACTCAATTCCCACCAGGTAAACCACCTCGGGCCAGTCGGACATCAGCTGCCTGATCTGCAGCAGCAGGCTCGGCTGGTAATTGATCTGGTGCTCCAGTATCTTTCGGCCTTTGTCCACGAGGTAGTAGCCCACGTGGCTGCGCCGCTCACTCACACGAGCGTCTGAACTCCACTCGCGCTGGGCGCTGCGAGCCAGATCAACGGCCTTCCGAGCCACCTCCAGTTCGTTGGTCCCTGCGTAGCGAGCCAACTGCTGCACGGCTCCGCGATAAAGATTGCGGCTCTCGTAGTCCATGCGGGTGTATGTACCCGAGGGGTCTTCCCGGAGAACGCGCTCCATCGGGCTCAGGTCCTCAAGCAGCTCCTTCCATTCCGTGTCCCCAATCTTGCGAAGGCAGCTGAGCAGCAGGGGCAACTCGAGGCTGCGACTTTCAGGCGGCGCTTCTACGCCGCCGTTCAAATCGCGCAAAGATTGAAGAAGCAGGCGAATGGCATGTCCGATTTCCTGCAGCAGGACGAGCTGCAGCATCCCTCGCAGCGCCCAAAACTCGCCAACCTCAAAACTGCCGTACTCCTGCAGGGCCGCGAAATAAGCCGCCAGACCGTCGGCTTGGAAGACGAACCCCGCCGCTCGCAGAAAACCTGCTGCAGCCGCGTAAGCACGCGGCACGTGATGAGCTTTGCCGGGTTCCTGGAGCTGGACCTGCGGCAGGGTGCGCGCAGTTTTTAGAAGGCTATGTGTCTCGCGAAGGGCCGCGCGCAGGGGGCGCATGTTCTCTACAACCCACTGCACCTGATCGTATAATGGATGCGCCTTCGACAGATTATCTCGAAGTTCAGAGGCTGCTTTTTCAATCCAATCCGCCGCCTCGCTCCACTTGTCCTTCAGAATTAGGGATGGCTCGCCCTTGGCAACAAGTCTCCAGTTGCTCGCTTCGCGCCGCCCGTCGAGGCGGAGCTTCTGCTCAAACTCTGGCGTGGCAGCGGTATCCGTCAGGAGGCCATGAGGCAGAGAAACCGGTGAAGGCGGTGCAGCGGGGGCCTCAACTGAAACAGGAGTTTGCGGGATGAAATTATTGCCCATTTCGCCTGAACGGTCACCCTGAAATTGGCGACTTCGTCCCCCTAGAGCGATGTGAAATCCTGAAGCAGGAATCTGATATTCTGAAGAAGTGCATCTGCTATTTGAAAAAAGATTCCAAGTCCGTTGAAGGATGTCAGGCTTTTTTGCCCAGTTAATCGCTCTGTTTCCAGTGATTCGCGTCCGATCAACGTTCCGCTACTTGGCAGTCTGCTAGCGGTAGCTCGCTGCCTGCAATTCAAACATTTCCGAGTAGCGGCCACGCTGAGCCATCAGCTCCTGGTGGGCACCCTCTTCTGTAATGATGCCGTTCTCCAGTACCAGGATGCGATCTGCCATCCGCACCGTCGAGAAGCGGTGTGAGATCAGCAAGGCCATCTTGCCTTGCGTCAATTCGGCAAAACGCTGGAACACCTCATGCTCCGAACGGGCATCCAAGGATGCTGTCGGTTCGTCCAGAATCAGTATCTGGGCGTCGCGCAAATAGGCCCGTGCCAGCGCTATTTTCTGCCATTCCCCGCCGGAAAGATCTACGCCGCCCTCAAATCTCCGGCCCAGCATTTGGTAATAACCCTCCGGAAGCCTTTCGATAACCGCTTCGGCCAAGCTCTTGCGCGCCGCGGTTCGAATATTCGGGAGATTATTTCGCTCTTCGATCTGGCCTACCGCAATGTTGTCGGCAGCCTTCATGTCGTAGCGCATGAAGTCCTGGAAAATGACCGCGGTCTGCCTGCACAGGTCTTCCAGGTTGTATTCACGAAGATCGACGCCGTCCAGCAGGATTCTGCCGGCCGTGGGATCATAGAGCCTGGTGAGCAGTTTAACGATGGTCGTCTTCCCCTGTCCGTTCTCGCCCACCAAGGCAATTCTCTCGCCGGGCTCCACGCGGAAATTCAGGTTGTTCAAAACCAGTCTGGACGTCCCCGGATAAGCGAAGGAGACGTTGTGAAACTCGAATCCTGTTCGAATCGGCCGGGGAGCGGGCAGCGCATCGGGCTTGGATCTAACCGACGGCCGCACTCCGAAAAAGATCAGCAGGTCGGTCAGGAACAGCGCCTGGTCCGCGATGCCGGAGAAAGTGGAGAAAATCAACTGGATATTGCTGCTGGCGGCTGCAATCGCTCCAGCCAGAAAGGTAAGCGTGCCGACGCTCAAGTTGCCCGCGATGGTCTGATATACCACGAAGGCATATGACCCGTAATAGCCGGCGGTGCTCAAGAGTGACAAGAGCGAGCCCGCCCAAAGCCGGCGCTTGGCCAGCGTAACATTCTGGTGATAAATCTCGTCCGAGAGATCCGCAAAACGGGCCGTCAGAAACCGGCTCAAGCCGAACAGCTTGAGTTCCTTGGCGCTATCCTTACTGGCGCCCAGCAGCCGCAAATACTCGAGCTCCCGCTTGACGGGCGTCTGGCGGAAGTTCAGTGAATAACCTAGGAAGGCGAAATGGCTCTCTCCCAGGAACGCGGGTACCACACACGCGATCAGAATGAGCAAAAGCCAGGGAGAAAACACCGCAATGCTGATGGCGAGGGTGGCTGTAGTGATTACCTGCTGGAGCACGCGGCCGATCATCTGTATCATCAGCAGCCTGTCAGTGGCCTGGACTCTGGCTCGTTCCAGCTTTTCATAGAAGACGGGATCCTCATATGACGAGAGGTCGAGGTGCGAGGCGTGCTCCATCACACGGATGCTTACATGGCGGGTGTATTTGTCAGCCAGGAGAGTGTCGCAGTAGCTGATGGTCCGCTCGAGGGTACTGCCGACGGCTGCCAGACCGAATTCCAGCGCAACCAGCCACCAGAAGTCAGGGCGCAGGGTGCCGTGCTTCGCCACGTGAGTCACAACAGCGTCGATGATCAGACGCGTCACGTACAGCATGGCGACTGGAATCAGCGCGGATAAGACCCGGAGAATACACCCCGAGACCACTACTGCCGGCCCGGAGTCCCAGACGATTCCAAGAACAGGCGGAATGTTTCCCAGGGCCTTGAGCCTGGCTTTCCAGCCGCTCGATAGGTTCTGAACAGACGCGTCAATCCCCATAATCACGGCCTCAAGACACTATACGACCTCACGGGGTGTGCTTGGCGCCCCACGGAAAGGAATATTCAGGAATAAACGGGTGAAGCGAATGGGGGGTGGGTGCACAGGGTGTGACCGTGAACGACACGGTGTTGCGCCCTTTCGGATCTTCAGGCCCGGCGCCGCGCTGCAAGCCCGAGGGCTGTACTCACCACGAACAACACGGGGACCACGAAGAAAAAGACCTTCGCAAGATCTGCCCACACGCTGGTGAAGTCGATCAAGTCAAAACCTACGGCCGTCATCATCACCAGCGGCAGTGACAACGCCACCACTGCTAAAGCCTTTGCGGAGTTTCCCAAGGATTTCCCCCTAAGATAGCGTTCTGGAAGAGGCTTGCGCCTGGCTTCGCGACAACAACCAACAATCAGCAAGAACCGTACCAAAGCCAGGTACTTTATTATCTTAGAGTTACACGGATAACCGCTCCTTGGGGAATGCAATTATTTACTTTCTGAGTAAATTTTTCCGCGCTCCTGAGCGCTTCGAGCCCGCCCCGCCCTCGGATGCAGCCCGTTTTTCGCGTCTAGTTTAAGATTCGGCTCAGGTGAAACGGGCGCCAGCCCACGCCCCAACCGCCCGCGGTATTATACATCAAATCCCGCGTATCTGCTGGAGTTTCGAAGTGCTCGGACTCACCCTCGCTGAAGGGAATCACGAGCCAGGAAGGCGATTGCGAAGCAGGGTCAGGCCGAGGCGGGATATTCGTGCAAAACCGAGTGGATTGGTGGATCGCGGCTGGGGCAGATAGGTGTTCTGTGCGGCGGCGTGAGTGTCCCTCTAAGACCGGCGTGAACGGGCAGGCTCATTCAGGACGATTGAAGCCGACAGCGGAGTGCCTCAGGCGCCGGTGTTGGACCGCTCCGTCCGCACAAGGTTTTTGGGAGCGCTGATGTAACCCTTAACTGTGTTGTAGCCAACCTCGAGGATTACCAATTGGCACGGAGTCTTCAATTCGCCTACGTAGAAGATGATCGGCTGACCCAAATTCTGGTTATCGTTGCGGATCTCCTGGTCATTCACGATCATGTTGAGACTGAAGCGGTGCTGCTTCAAGTCCGTCCTCTTGAGGATCAGGCCGATGCCGTCTACGATCTGCTGCTCGTTCTTGTTGAGCGCGAATTCGTAGTATTCGCGATCGGAGAGCTGGCGGAGCCCGTCGACATCGCTGTGATCGGTGGCAACAATGTCACCAAGTTCAGTGCGTGCTATCGCCAAGTCTTTCGCCAAGACCCCCATCGTCCGCTGAGTGATGCCCACGTCTGCCTTGGTCGCCGACATATCGCGGCTCAGCACTCCCAGGTCCTCGCTGTCCGCTTTCTGGGCGATCTCCTGCTTCAAGTCAAAGACCTGGCGCTGCTGCTCCGTCTGCAGGTGAGCCACCATCGTGCGGGCGCGATTGAGCACTTGGCCTGTGTTCGATCCGAGCCGTCGCGCAGCCCGGTCGAGCTCCCTCTTCAACGCCTCAATCTGCTCTGCGTGACGGTCTTCGCCCAAGGTGAACTTGGCGGCGAGCTGTTCATCCAGTCCCTGCACACTGGCGATGCGTTTGTACAGATCATTTCGAAGGCTGCCGAGGGACTGCCGCGCAGAATTCAGCTTGCCCAAGGTATACAGGTTGCTGACAAAGAGGAGAGCCAGCAGCATGAAGATCGCTACGAAGGCGCCCGTGTAGTTCCGCCGTTCTGCGTCATGATGAGTGCTTCGCGTTCTGTTGGGGGATTCGTCAGGGATCATTGTTCAAGCCTCCGTCTTGATTCGTTCTGCTTGCAACTCACCCGCGACTCATTGTACCAGATCAGCCATATGATTGCACGACTTCACGGGTCAAGGGGGTCAATGGCGTCCATAATGAGAGATTCCGGTTCTGTGCAAAGTGGACAGCGGAAATCCCTCAACCGGGCGGATGGAGCAGACAAAGCGGTTCTCCCAAAAGGCCTGACTGGCATCAACTGCGAAAAATGGTATGATGCTTTTAGGTCTTCCTGCGGTCTCTGAGAGGTGAGGTAGAGATGAGCCATTCGCTATTTCGGCGGCGATTTTCCCGGAGCGCCCTCAGCCTCGCTGCCTTGTTGGGTCCGCTGTTCTTAGTTCTCAGAATCATCACCAGCAGTGCCCTCGAGCCTCAGTCGCAGCCGCCTGCCGTTCCAGCTGGCTACGCCTCCCAGGTCCAGCCTATTCTGCAACAGAAATGCATGGCGTGTCACAACAGTACCACGAAGGCAGGCGGGCTTGTGATGGAGACGTATGAAACTCTGTTGAAGGGTGGAAGCCATGGTCCAGCCATTGTTCCGGGCAAAAGCAGTGAGAGCCGGTTGGTGCTGATGCTCGAAGGAAAACTGCAGCCTCGTATGCCCTTTGGGGGCGACCCTCTTCCCGCCGCCGAGATCGCAAGCCTGAAAGCCTGGATTGATGCGGGCGCGACGGGTCCACATCCGGGTGAAGTTACGGCACAGGCGGCTACGAAAGGCAATAGCGCAGACCATGTCGCGGGCAAGGCGCCGGTTCCGGGCCCGCCCGCAACCCCGGCAGGCTCAAGCGCGACACCCCTGGCCGGCGGTAGACACTTGGATTTCAACCGGGAAATCCGCCCCATTCTTTCCGACAACTGCTTCGCTTGTCATGGGCCGGACGAGCAAAGCCGCCAAGCCAAGCTCCGGCTGGATACTAAAGAAGGTATCTTCGCTGACCGTGGCGGCTACAAGGTAATCCTTGCGGGCAAGAGCGCTGACAGCAGGCTTTACCAGAGGATCAGCTCCAAGGATGCTGGCTTCCGAATGCCTCCTGCCTATTCCAACAGGACCCTGACTCCTCAGCAGGTTGAGCTGGTCCGCGAATGGATCGACCAGGGGGCCAAATGGGAACTGCATTGGTCGTTCGTGCCGCCCAAGCGGCCGGCGCTGCCGGAGGTGAAGGAGAAGTCCTGGCCGCGGAACGCGATCGACAACTTTGTCCTGGCTCGTCTCGAGTCAGAAGGTCTGAAGCCCTCCCCGGTGGCAGACAAAGGCACCTTGCTGCGCCGAGTGACTCTCGACCTGACCGGGCTTCCACCCACGCCGGCAGAACTCGGCTCCTTCCTTGCGGACCATTCTGCAGACGCCTACGAGAAGCGAGTTGACAAGCTTCTTGCTTCGCCCCACTACGGCGAGAGCATGGCCATGCAATGGCTCGACGTCGCGCGTTACGCCGACACCCACGGCTACCACATTGACAGCCTGCGCCAGATGTGGCACTGGCGAGACTGGCTGATCAACGCCTACAACCAGAACATGCCTTACGACCAATTCACCGTCCAGCAACTGGCTGGAGACCTCTTGCCCGACGCCACCGTCGACCAGAAGATCGCCACCGGGTTCAATCGTAATCACATGATCAATTTTGAGGGTGGCGCTATTCCCGAGGAATATCAGACGGAATACGTGGTCGACCGCGTCAGTACCACAGCCACCGCGTGGCTGGGCCTGACGCTCGGGTGTGCCCGCTGCCACGACCACAAATACGATCTCATCAAACAGAAAGAGTTCTACCGGGATTATGCTTTCTTCAACACGATTCCGGAAAAAGGGCTCGACGGCGTGACGGGGAACGCGGCGCCCGTGCTGGAGCTCCCTTCGCCTCCACAGGAGCGCGAAAGAGAACAGCTGAATTCTAAAATTGCGGAGACCCTGAAGGCTCTGCCGGAAAAGGAAATTCTGGCACAGCAGGCTGACTGGGAAAAAACGCGGCTTGCCAGCATGCCGGCGCCGTCCAAATCCGGCCTGCTGGCTCACTGGGAGTTTGATAACCATCCGGCGGATACCTCCGGCAATTACCACCACGGCAGAATTGTGCGGGGCCAGTTAAGCTACGCTGATGGGCGGGTAGGCCAGGCCGCCGATTTCAGCGGCGAGACTCAGGTGGACTTCGGCAACATCGGCGCTTTCGACCGGGCTAGTCCGTTTGCGGCGGCCTTCTGGTTCTTGATGAGCGGGGCGAGCGGCGTGACCATCTTCCAGAAGATTGACCCGCAGACGCACCGCGGATACGAAGTAGCCCTCGATGATACGACGCGCGTGGCCGAGCTGACGCGCGGCGCGCACCTGATCGTGCGCCTGATTCACCGCACGCCCGACAACGCCATCGAAGTGAGGACGAAAGAACGCCTGGTGCTCGGATACTTCGGGGGCAAGTGGCACCACGTGGCTCTGAACTACGACGGCTCGGGCAAAGCTTCCGGAATCAGGCTCTACGTCGACGGCAAGCCCGTGGCGTTAGAAGTACTTCGCGATCATCTGACCGGCAGTTTTCAGACCGCGGCTTCCTTCTCGATCGGCAACAAGAATATCGGCGCCCCTTACAAAGGCCAACTCGACGATCTGCGTCTCTATAATCGCCCGCTGACCAGGGCCGAGGTCGATAACCTTGCGGTTCGCCTGCCCGCCAGCGCGCTGCTGGCGGAAGTTGCCGGTAATCCTCCGAAACAGGTTGCGGTGCTGAAACCAGAAAAGCCAAAGCCCGAAGCGACGGAAGATGAGGACGAGGCCAAGGCCAAGAAGCTGAGCAAGGAAGAGCAGGAAGCAAAGGCCGAGGCCGAGCGGCATAGCGAGCTCAGCGAATACTTCCTGACTTACGACGCGCCCAAGCGCTACCGGCTTCTCTATGCGGAGTTGAAAGAGTTGAGGGCGCGCCAGGAGAAGCTGGAGAAAAGCATTCCCACCGCCATGGTGATGCAGGAGGCGAAAAAGCCGCGCGAGACTTTTGTGCTCGGCCGGGGCGACTATCGCAACCGCGGCGAGAAGGTCGGGCCCGGCGTTCCTTCCTGTCTGCCGCCTATGGCCAAAGACCTGCCCAGAAACAGACTGGGCTTGGCCAAGTGGTTGATCGATCCCGCAAACCCGCTCACGGCCCGCGTCGCCGTGAACCGCTATTGGCAGGAGTATTTTGGCGGCGGCCTTGTGAAAACGGCCGAGGACTTTGGGACGCAAGGGGAGCCGCCCAGTCACCCTGAACTGCTCGATTGGCTGGCTACGGAGTTCGTTCACTCGGGCTGGAACGTGAAGGCGATGCAGCGCCTGATCGTGACGTCGGCAACGTACCGGCAGTCTTCTCGCGCCACGCCTGAGCTTTTAGAAAAAGATCCTGAGAATCGCCTCCTGGCTCGCGGTCCGCGCTTCCGGCTGCCCGCCGAAGTGGTGCGAGACAATGCCCTGGCCATTGGCGGCCTCTTGAATCCCGAAATCGGAGGCCCGAGTGCTTATCCCTACCAGCCCAAGGGTATCTGGGAAGAATTGGCCTACGGGGATGTGTTTTCAGCGCAGACGTACGAGCAGCAGCACGGGAAGAATCTCTATCGACGAAGCATGTATACGGTCTGGAAACGCACTGCTCCGCCTCCCGCTCTGACGATTTTCGACGCACCCGACCGTGAGAAATGTACCGCCCGCCGGACGCGGACCAACACGCCTCTACAGGCGCTGGTGCTGATGAACGATCCGACCTACGTGGAAGCGGCGCGTTCGCTGGCCCAGCGTATTCTGTCAGAGCCTGAGTGCAGTCCGGAAGCGCGCCTCCGAAGCGCCTTTCGGTTGGCAACGGCTAGAGATCCTCAGCCTAAGGAAGTGGCCGTCCTGATGGCGACTCTGCAGGACGAG
>Ga0066709_100002838_pt1 | contig 12926 bp, 14 predicted proteins | sample GraSoiAngelo_158_FD_79665 | JGI IMG/M metagenome (GOLD analysis project Ga0066709, IMG submission 79665) | Grasslands soil microbial communities from the Angelo Coastal Reserve, California, USA - 14_1009_16_30cm | ecosystem: Environmental > Terrestrial > Soil > Grasslands | place: USA... | reverse complement strand
GAGCTCCACTTCGCGCTCGCCAGATCGATCCCCAACACGGTGCGAATCATCCGGCCAGCCTTGTCGCGCCTCCGCGTTCCCACCCAACGCAAAGGAGCCACGTGCGCGGCTCGACTACCAGCGGCGGATCCATTCCCGTCCATCCCTTCTCATGTTCCGCCGCGGAGGAGTAAGGGTCCATTATTTCCCGGGCGATGGCCTCGCCCCAGTTGGCCGCGTGATGGAAGTAGTTCCCGAGCACGTACGCGACGGCGCGCGCCACCTCCGTGGGGCAGATATTACCAACGGGGTCCGACATCCACTTCGAGTGGGTGCACGCCCAGATTGAGGTTTTTCTTTGGGGGCTGAAAAAAGACGAAGCGATTTCGATCGCTTGCGCGGGCGGCTTTACGTCGGTCATCGCGATGATCCCACGCTTGGAATGACATCCGAGAACGCCTGCAACCGGGGGAAGGACACCCCCCAGACCTGACATGTACCAGCTGTACAGAGCCCCGGACCGGACCTCTCCCCCCGCGCCGGTAATTGCACAAGCGGGGTGCACGCGCGGCCTCAAACTGATCGTGCGCCCACTTCGAGTGGTCAAGCAACGCGGCAACGACATGACCAATCGCCGATCCCCGGTGAAAAGGTAACGGTTCCGGAGGAGGGTCGCAGCCTGAAGACCCGAATGGCCGCGCAGTACAGCGCGTGAGCACACCTCCGATTCGGCTGCGTAGGCCGCCCGCGAGCTACGACGCTTCCTACTTCCGGAACGCCGAACGCAGTCCCGCGCCGACCACCGTCACCGGGTGCAGCAGCGCCATGCCGAGGCGGCCGCCTAGCGTGGTCGGTTCGGAGAGGACGCCGAGCTGCCGGAGCACGGTGGCGCGGTCGTAGTAGATGCGCTCGCCGAGCATGCGGTCGTTCTCGTCGAAAGTGTAGACGGCGCAGAGAGGGAATTCGAGGTGGCGGCCGGTGGCGGGGAGGCCGCGCCAGGGCCCCCGATGCGTTCCCGTGATGACGACTTCGAGCACGATTGCATCGTCGCCCACGTGGCGCTTCTTGACGTCGACGTGCAGGTCCGGCGCGGCGCGGAAGAGGCCCTCGTAGTACTCGCGCACGGCGCCCAGCCCGTCGTGGCGCTCGCCCCACGGTCCATCCTCGTACACCGCGTTGCCGCCGAACGTCGACAGCAGACCGTCGAGGTCGTGCCGGTTCTCGTGCCGCACGTGCTCTTCGACGGCGGCCATCCGCAGGCTGTCGCGAGCTGACGGCGTCGCTTGCATCGCTTCCCCCTTCTTCAGCCGGGCGGCACCGGCGCTCGCTGCAGCTTGTGCTGGAGGAACGCGGCGGCCGCGGCGGTCATGTAGTCCCGGTTCTCCTTCTTCTGGAAGCCGTGCCCCTCGTTCACGCCGAGGAGATACGGCGCATCCTTGCCGCGCGCGCGCAGTGCCTGGACGATCTGCTCGGCCTCGCTCTGTGGAACGCGCGGATCGTTCTTGCCCTGGATGACGAGCAGCGCCGCCTCCATCCTGTCCACCGAGTTGAGCGGCGAGATGCGCTCCTGCACCGCGCGCACGGCGGGGTCGCGCTCGTCGCCGTACTCCGCGCGGCGCAGGTCGCGCCGGTACGCCTGCGTCGTCTGCAGGAAGCTGACCAGGTTGGAGATGCCCACGATGTCGACCGCGGCGCGGACGCGCGCCCCCTGGAACGCGACTGTGGCGAGGGTCATGTAGCCGCCATACGACCCGCCATAGGCGGCGACACGAGAGGCGTCGAGGTCCGCGCGCGAGGCGATGAAGTCGAGCGTCGCGCCGATGTCGCCGAGCGCCTGCTCGCGCTTCACCCCGTTGTCCATCGCCAGATACGACTTGCCGTACCCCGTCGAGCCGCGCACGTTCGGCGCGAGCACGGCGATGCCCAGCTCCTGCACGTAGAACTGCCAGATCGGCTGGAAGGTCGGCCGCGTCTGCCCTTCCGGCCCGCCGTGCCAGAGGATGACCACCGGCACCTTGCCGTCGGCCCGCGCCGGCTTCCACAGGAACGCGGGAATGACGAGGCCGTCGGGCGCGCGGTACTTCACCAGCTCCGGCTCGACGAAGGAACCAGCGTCCACCGGACCCGCCTCGCTCCGCGTCCACCGCGTCAGCTTGCGGTCCTTGAGCGAATACGCCCACACGTCGTTGGGGGAACGGGCGGTCTGCGCCCCGATGAAGAGGAGGTCGCTGCGCTTGTCGGGGAACCGCAGCGTCGAGACGATGCCGCGCGGCAGGTCCAGCGGTTCGGCGCGGCCGCTGCGCAGGTCCAGCACGTAGACGCGCGACCAGCCCTCCTCGTTCGCGGTGAACGCGAGGCGCGTGCCGTCCGCGGCCACGGTCAGGTTGTCGAGGTCCCATTTGATCTGCGAGGCGAGCGGCTGCGGCTTTGCTTCCGGCCGCGAGAGCTCGATGCGATAGAGCGAGTTGAAGTCCGAGTACCGGTCGGTGATCAGGTAGACCGACTGGCCGTCCGCGCTGAGGGCCGCGTCCTCGACGCTCCCCTTCCCTTCGCGGGGCGTGACCTGGCGCATCTCGCCGGTCTGCACGTCGTACAGATGGAGGTCCGAATCATCGATGGCGCGGAACTGGCCGACCAGCATCCGCTTTCCGTCGCGCGAGAACTCCACCGGCTGCCAGGTGCCCTCGCGCTCGGTCACGCGGCGCGCGTCGCGCGGCGCTGCCGTCTGAGCGACGTACACGTCGGTGTCCTTCCCATTGCGACCCGTCCCGGAGTACGCGAACCGCGTTCCATCCGCGGAAACGATCAAACCTTCGTGCCGGCTCTTCCCGTCGGTGAGCAGCTCGGACCGCCCGGTGCGCTGGTCCAGCCGGAACACCTGGTGGAACTCGCCGCCGCCGACATCCTGCAGATACAAGAGCGCGCGCGGAGCTCCGGGCACGAACCGCGCCGAGTTGACCGGCTCGCTTGCGAACGTGAGCTGCGTCCGCATGCCCATCGGCTGCTCGACCAGGTGCAACTGGTTGGTGGACGCGAATCTCGTCGCGATCAGAAGCCGGCTGCCGTCGGCCGCCACGTCGAGCGCGTTGGCGGAGCGGGAGTTCTGGTACTGCTCGATGCGCGCGCGCAGCTGCGGCGGGACTTCCGGCATGCCGCTCTCCAGGAGCGTCGGGATGCCGGCCACCGGCTTCATGTCCGGGATCTTCGAGACGGGCGCGGCAGCCTGCGCGACGAGCAATGCGACGATGAGCATGGGAAATCTACCTCACGGCCAGTGGAAGCGGCGCAGGGTCAGCCCCCGTGCCTCGGCGAAGAGGGCGGCAGCGTACCCGTTTCCGGGATCGAGCGGGTAGACGGAAAACCGCTCTGCGGCGTCGTGTATCCCGGTTGCCCAGAGCAGGCGCGCGCCATCCGGCCCCACCTCGACCTCGTACGAGCGCGTCGAGCGCGAAAGCCCCTCGCCGGTGACCTTCAGGAAGGCCTCCTTGCAGGTCCACAGCCGGAAGAAAGCCTGCTCGCGCTCCACGGGCGAGAGCGAGAAGAGCCTCCGCTGCTCGCCTGGAACGAAGAAGCGCCGCGCGATGTCGTCGGTGCGCCGCGGCTTCAGACGTTCTACGTCCGCTCCGACCTCCACGCGCGCCAGGGCGATGAGGGCCCGCTCACCTGAATGCGACAGGTTGAAGCGAAGCTCGCCGGCGAGCGGCGCGCAGTCGGGGTCCAGCTCGGGCTTGCCGTGCCGCCGGTACCGCAGCGCCACTGCCTCCGGCGCGATGCGCAGGGCGTGGCCGAGCACCTCCCTCAGTGTGCCGCGCGCGGCCGACCATCGGTCGCGCCACTCGTCGGTCGCGAACGACTCGGCGCGCTGCCGCTCCCTTTGGGTGAAGCCGGCTGTCAGCTGGCACAGGCGGCCGGGCGTGACCGCCAGGTCGGCGAAAACGGCGCTGACTTCGCCGGGCAGCGGCATCGGGTCTGCGGGCGGAGCCGGCCAGGACTGCATGCAGCGATGGTAGCGCGAACGGTGTTTTGGAACCTGGCGATCGAACTCCCGCTTGCTCGCCTGGATGCACACCTTGGCGCGCGTGATCCCGGTCCTCCACCTCATCCAGCGTTTCTACGTGGGCGGCGCCGAACGCCAGTTCATCGAGCGGCTCCGCGCTCATCCCCGAGGATTCGAGCCGGTGGTCGGGTCGCTGGAAATCTCGGGCGGCAACCTGGCCGACTTCCGCGCGCTGGGATTGGGCGAGCCCCACCTGTTCCCGATCCGCGGGTCACTCGCGCGCCCCAACACCGCAGTGCAGGTGCTCCGCATCGCACGGCTCATCCGCCGGCGCGGCGTCCGCATCGTCCACGGCACGGATTTCGTGACGAACTTCCTGGGATTGCTCGCCGCTCGGCTCGCCGGAGCGCGGATGGTGGTGAACCGCGTCGACCTGGGACACGAACGGCCCGGTTTCGGGCCGCTTCGCCGGCGCGTCGAGAAGCTCGTCTCCGCCCGGGCGGACGTGGTCTGCGCCAACGCCGAAGCGGTGGCGCGCCTGTGCATTTCCCAGGAAGGCTGCTCGCCCGAGCGCGTAGTGGTGGTTCGCAACGGAATCGATCTGCGCCGGTTCGACGAGCTGGCGGCACGCGCCGCGGAGGGACCGGTCCCGGAGGGTGGCCCGATCGTCGCCGTCGTCGCGAACCTCTGGCCCGTGAAGGACCACCGCACGCTGATCGAGGCCGCTGCCCTGGTACAGCGTCGCATACCGGACGTGCGCTTCGCTCTGGTGGGCGATGGCCCCGAGCGCGACCATCTCCAACGACGCATCGGGGAGCTGGGCCTGCGCGACGCGGTGCACTTGCTCGGAACCCGCTACGACGTCCCCGCCATCCTTGCCCGCTCCAGCGCCTTTTGCCTCCCTTCGCGCGCCGAGGGTCTGTCCAACGCGATCATGGAAGCGATGGCGGCGGCCCTCCCGGTCGTGGCGACGGACGCCGGCGGCAACGCGGAGCTCGTCCGGCATGGGAGCACCGGCTTCGTGGTCCCGATCGGCGACGCAGCGTCGATGGCGGCGCGCCTGGTGGACGTGTTGTCGGATCCTCGACTCGCGCGCGAGATGGGCCACCGGGGACGCGCCGTTGCGGACCGCGCGCTGTCGCTCGAGCGCAAGCGGGCGGCCTATCGCGAGCTGTACTGCAGCGTTCTCGACAGCCGGCGTCCTGTCTTGGCCGCTCCAGGGTAGGGCTGAAGGACTACAAAAGGGCTTGCCCCCCTACCCGGTGAGCAGGACCGTTCCTACGATCGCGTGACCGAGATCACATGCGACCCGGCCGGCCGACGAATGTTGCTCGCGCGAGGAACCCCCTCCCCGGGACGCTCCCGGCGCCAGCCTTTTCCGACGAAGCGCTGCTGCTCACGGACGCGCCGGTCCCGGGGCGGACCGCACCGCCAGCGACCGCGGACCTCCAGAGCGAGGTGATCACCGACTGGTCCCGCCTCGAAGCGCTCGGCGAGGAGTGGCAGGACCTCGCCTCGGCGGCCGCCGAGCCGAACCCGTTCTACGAGCCGTGGATGCTCCTGCCCGCGCTGCGCGCGTACGGCCCCGGGGCCCGGCCGGAGGTCCTCGTCGCCTCCACTTTGCACCGCGGGCGACGGCTGTTGTGCGGGCTGTTCCCCATCGCGTACCGCCGGGGCCGGGCCGAGCTCTGGAAGCACCGCAGCTGCTCTCTCTCCACGCCGCTCCTGCGTGCCGGATTCGCCCAGGCCTCCATGCGATGCTTCTTCGATCACCTGGAGCAGCGCGCCGGGCTGGTGCGCCTCGAGGACGTCCCGGGCGAGGGGCCGTTCCACGTCCACCTCGTCGACGAGCTGAACCGCCGCTGCTGGCCGAGCCTGGTGTCCAGCTGGTACACGCGCGCACTGTTCCGACCGGCGGCCAGCAGCGAGGAGTTCCTCGAGCGCGCCTTGAACGGCAAGCGCCGCAAGGAGCTGCGCCGCCAGCGCGCGCGCCTGGCCGAGCTGGGCCGCCTCGAGCTGTCCGAGCTGCGGCCCGACGAAGATCCGGCGCCCTGGATCCGCGAGTTTCTCGCGCTGGAGGCCGCCGGCTGGAAGGGCACTCGCGGAGTCGCCGCCGCGCAGCACCCCGGGGAGCGCGCATACGTCGAGGAGATGGCCGCGCGTGCGCACGCGCGCGGCCGCCTGATGATGATGGCCCTGCGTCTCGACGGGCGCCCCATCGCGCTCAAGTACAACCTGCTCGCCGGCGATGGGTCCTTCGCGTTCAAGATCACCTTCGACGAGTCCTACTCGCGCTACTCGCCCGGCGTCCTGCTCGAGCTGGAAAACGTCCACCGGCTGCATCAGATGAGGTCGGTCCGCTGGATGGACTCTTGCGCGGCGCCCAACCGGTTCATGATCAATCACCTGTGGCCCGACCGGCGTGAGATGCAGACCGTGTTCTTCTCCACCGGCCGGACGCTTCCTTCGCTGGTCCTGGCCGTGGTCCCGCTGTTCCAGTTCCTGCGGATGCGCGCCCGCCTGCGCAGGAGGCGCGGGTGAACCCGACGACGGTGCTCGACGTGGACCGGCAGGTCTTCGCCGCGTACTTCAACCGCAAGCCGTTTCGCGTGCGGCATTCGCTGCCCGGGCACCCGCTCTTCGAGCTGCCTCGACTGCTGGAGCTCGCGCGCGCCTTGCCGGAGCGCTTCGTCGAGTACAACGCCGGCGCGCTGCCGGTCGGGGTACGTCCCGAGGAAACCCCGCGCACCGGGCTCTCCGCGGAGGAGACCGTCCGCCGGATCCAGGAGTGCGGCTCCTGGATGGTGCTCAAGCGGGTCGAGCAGGATCCCGATTATGGAGCGCTGCTCGATCGCTGTCTCGATGGGATTGCGGCCTACGCCCGCGGGTTGGTCCCGCCGATGCAGCGCCGGGAAGGCTTCATCTTCCTCTCCTCGCCCGGCGCGGTGACGCCGTTCCACATCGACCCCGAGTACAATTTCCTGCTGCAAGTCCGCGGGACGAAGACGGTCAGCATGTGGGATCCCGCCGACCGGTTCGTCCTCCCCGAAGAGGAGCTGGAGCGGTTCTACGCGAGCTTCGTGCACCGCAACCTGCCCTGGCGCGACGTGTTCCAGACCACCGCCTTCGTGCTGCCGCTCGTCCCGGGAGAGGGCCTCCATTTCCCCGTCACCGTCCCGCACTGGGTGAAGAACGGGCCCGAGGTGTCCGTCTCCTTCAGCATCACCTTCCGGACCGCCCACTCGGCCCGGCGCGAGCTGCTCTACAAGGCGAACGCGCGCCTGAGGAAGCTGGGCCTCAAGCCGACGCCGGTGGGCCAATCGATCCTGCTGGACCGCACCAAGCAGCTGGCGTTCGGCGCGGCCGCCAACTTGAAGCGTCTGCTGGCTCCAGCGGCCTCCAGGGACGCGTAACCGACCACATCGGCGCCTGACCGCGCCGTGTGTGAGGAGCGTGTGCCCTAGTCTCCCCCCGAGCTGGCTCGTTATCAGTGACGCCTAGCGCGCGTCGGGTCGCGCCGGGGACAGAACGTGACCAGGTCGTTGAATGGCGCCGCGGTGCGCCGTGGCGGCGCTTTGCGGCGCCCGTTCGGAGGCGCATGACGCCGGGGATCGAAGGAGCGGCGCTGACCACCCCGGCCGGAATCGCGGTCGTCCCGCGGAACGATTTCCGCGCGACAGCCGCCCCCGTCCTGCTCGGCGCGAAACGCGCAGCCCTGCTGGTCGCCGAAGTGGCGGGGCTGTGGGCGATCAACGAGGCAGGCCAGTTCATCGTGAGCCGGCTGCACGTGCACTTCCCTGGCAACGTGGCGGGCATGCTGATCCTCTTGGCTCTGCTCTGCACCGGCGTCGTCCCCGAGCGCCTGTTCGAGCGCAGCTCCTCGTTGCTCGCGCGGCACCTGCCGTTCTTCTTCGTCCCCATCGCGGTCGGCCTGATGACCCTGGGAAGCACGGTCGTCAGCAAGGGGATCTGGCTCCTGCTGGTGCTGGTGGCCAGCGCGGCGGTCGGTCTGTGCCTGGCTGGATGGCTGGCGCAGGCGCTGGCCCGGCCCGCGAGCAAGGAGCAGCCGTGACGGGCGTGCTGACGCTCTACGGGATCGCGGTGACCGCGGGAATGTACGCGCTGAGCCGCCGGCTCTCGCGGCGCTGGCCGTCGCCGTTCACCAGCCCGGTGTTCTTCACCACCTGCGCCACGATGGTCGTGTTCCTGCTGACCCGGGTGGAGCTCTCCGACTATGCCGAGGCCAAGGAGATCCTCACCTTCCTGCTCGGTCCCGCGACCGTCGCGCTGGCGATGCCGCTCTACCGCAACCGGCGGCTGCTGGTGGCCAACCTGGTGCCGGCGATGGCCGGGCTGATTGCGGGAGCGCTGGGCACGATGCTGACCGCGGTGGCGCTCGCGAAGGCACTGGGGCTCTCGCGCGCGATCGTGGTGTCGATCAGCATCAAGTCGGTGACCGCGCCGGTCGCGGTCGAGATCGCGCGCATGATCCACGCCGACCCGACGCTCACGGCCGCGTTCGTGATCGTGACCGGCATGGTCGGCGTCATGCTCGGGCCCTGGCTCCTCGACCGCGTGGGGATCCGCTCCCCGCTCGCCCGCGGCCTCGCGCTCGGGACCATCTCGCACGGCCAGGGGACCGCGCAGGCGGCCCTGGAGAGCGAGCTGGCCGGCGCCATCGCCAGCATCGCCCTGGGCGTCGCGGCCGTTTTGACTTCCCTGGTCGCCCCGCTCCTGCTGCCGTACCTCTGAGAGAGAGAGGATGCCCATGCTGGAGACCAAGATCGCCTGGCTCTCGAAGATCGAAACCCGCGACGACGCGCTCGAGGTGGTGAAGGTTGCCTCGTACGCGTTCTTCTTCTTGGCGGCGCTGCAGCTGGTGCTCTTCCTGGCGGTGAAGAGCACCGCCGCGTTCGTCGTGGCCGGTGCCCTGGTGGCCGGCGGGGCCGCGCTCCGTGTGCACAGCCGCGCCGCCGCCGGCGTCCTCCTCGCCGTCTCTTGCGTCGAGGCCCTGGCGACCATCGCCAAGATGTTCGGCGCCCACCCAGGCATGGGCAGCAACATCATCGTGGCCGGCCTCATGGTCTGGGTGGCGGTCCGCGCCGTCCAGGCAACCTGGGCGCTGGAGCGGATGCCCGATGACGACGACGAGGAGGAAGTCCCCTCCGCGGCCGCGCGCCGTTGAGGACCACGGCGCCTGATCAATCGTCGTACTGGCGTTCCTGGGGCAGCTCGCCGTGCGCGAGCACGCGGAGCAGCTTGAGCGTGCCCACTCCGTCGCTCTCCGCGACCGCGAGGACGTGCCCCGCCGGATCCACCAGGCGGACGCGGCGGCCGCGCGGGTAAGGCGGGGCGCGCAGACGCGACAGGTCGGCGGGTCCGGGAGTGTGGCCGTGCGCCACGCGGCGCGTGAGCTGCGCGTCGAGGCGCAGCTCGGCCAGCCCCTCCAGGGCGCGATCGAGCGGCTTCAGGTAGCGCGCCAGCTCGTCGCGTCCCTGCTTCGCCGCGGCCATCAGCTCGTCCACGCCGACCGACTCGTCGATCCCGAAAGGTCCGACGCGTACCCGTCGCAGCTCGCGCAGGTGGGCGCCGCAGCCGAGCCGGGCGCCGAGATCGTGCGCCAGCGTACGCAGGTACGTCCCCTTGGAGCAGCGGACGAAGATGCCGCAGTCGGGCGGCTGGAAGAACGTCATGCGCGCCTCGTCCACGTTCACCGTGCGCGGGGCGCGCTCCACTTCCTCGCCCGCGCGCGCCAGCTCGTACAGGCGCTTCCCCTCGATCTTGCGCGCCGAGTACATGGGCGGCGTCTGCTCGATGAGCCCCACGAACGAGCGCAGCGCCTCGCGGACCCGATCCTCGGTTACTCCCTCGATCGGCCGCGTCTCCAGCACCCGGCCCGCGGCGTCCTGCGTGTCGGTGACCTGCCCGAAGCGGACGGTGGCCTCGTACTCCTTCTCGCCGTCGGCGATGAACCCCGCCACCTTGGTCGCCTCGCCGATGCAGATGGGCAGGACGCCGGTCGCCGTCGGATCGAGCGTGCCGGTGTGGCCGACGCGCTTCGCCTTGAACAGCCCTTTCACGCGCCGGACCACGTCGAACGAGGTGGGCCCGCTCGGCTTGTTGACCACCACCACGCCGCTGAAGTCAGGCATGGCTCTGCTCCAGCGCCTGCGCGACCTCGGCGGCGATGCGCGCGCGCACCGCGGCCTCATCCCCCTCGATGGCGCATCCCGCTGCATTCTTGTGCCCGCCGCCGCCGAAGCGCTGCGCGATGGCGGACACATCGACGTTCCCGCGCGAGCGGAAGCTGACGCGCCAGGCCTGCGAGCCGTCCTCCGGCTCCCGGAAGGATGCCGCCACCTCCACCCCGTCGATCGACCGGGCGTAGTTGATGAACCCGTCGGTCAGGTCGAGGTGCGTCCCGGTCCGAGCCACCATGTCGCGCGTGATGGTGATGGTGGCGAGCTTGCCGCCCGGCGCGACCTCCAGCGTGTTCAGCACTTCGGCAAGTAGCTTCATCCGCGCCAGTGGTTGCTGCTCGTACACGCGGACCGTCATCTCCCAGGGTTCGACGCCGTGCTCGAGCAGGTCGGCGGCGATGCGCAGGCATTCCGGATCGGTCGACGAGTACCGGAAGCACCCCGTGTCGGCGAGGATGCTCGCGTAGATGCACTCGGCCGCGTCGCGGCTGAGCGGATGCCCCAGCCCCTGGATGATCTTGTACGCCAGGATGCCGACCGAAGCCGCCTCGGGATCGACGTAGTTCAAGTCGCCGAACGGCTCGGTGGTGATGTGGTGATCGAGGTTGAGCAGCACGCCCCGCCGCGGAGGCGGCGGCACGTCGGGGCCCAACCGATCGGCGCTCCCCGCGTCGGTAGCCACGGTCACGTCGTACGCCGCGTCCGCAGGAAGCGTCTTGGCGACGCGGTCGGCGCCGGCGAGGAAGCGGAAGTTGTAGGGCAGCTCGTCGGGATTGTAGACGGTGACCTCGCGCCCCATCTCGCGCAGCGCACAGCCCAGCGCGAGCGCGCTGCCCAGCGCGTCGCCGTCGGGGCCGCGATGCATGGTGAGCAGGACGCGTCCGGCTCCGCGCAGCGCCTCGACGGCGCGCGGCAGGTTCTCGGCCGGTTTCCATTCCCGCGCGTTCTTGACGCCCAAGTTCTTGGCCTTCACGCAACCCCCGCGCGTCGAACGCGCGCACTCTACTCGTCTTCCGGGACCTGCGGCGCGGCGTCGTGCCTGCGGGCGTCCTGCTCGCGCACTTCGCGCAGGAGCCGCTCGATGCGATCGCCGCGGTCGATCGTCTCGTCGTAAGTGAAGTGGAGCTCGGGCACCACCCGCAAGCCCAAGGTTCCGCCCACCACGCGGCGGAGCCACCCGCGCGCCGCCTCGATGCCGCGGGCGGTCTGCTTGCGCACCTCCGCCTCGCCGTGCACCGTCCAGTACACCCACGCCTCGCGCAGATCAGGCGACATCTTCACACCTGTGATCGTCACCAGGCCGACCCGCGGATCCTTGAGGCCCCGCGCAAAGAGCTCGGCGAGCTTCTGCTGCAGCAGATGTCCGACGCGGTCGGGCCGGCTGTGCGTGGTCACGGGAGGTCCTCCTCGCGGAGGTACTCGCGGAGCGCTTCCTCCTCTTCCTGCCGCGCCGCCTTCTCGTCGGCCGGCTCCGGATCGAGCCGCGGCTTGTCGAGCAGGTTGCCGTGCATGGTCGAGTACGTCTGGATCTCCATCTCGCGGGAGACCAGGTCGGCCACGCCGAGCATCTCGACGTCGCGCACCACCTTGTCGAGCACCTCGTTGACGAAGCTGTGGTCGTTGGCTACCGCCGACACCCCCAGCACGGCGCGCTGCCACACGTCGTTCTCGGCGACCTCGGCGATGCTCACGTTGTACCGGGCGCGCACCCGGTCGGTGATCTTGCGGACGACGTGCCGCTTCTCCTTGAGCGACCGCGCCCCCGGAACGACGAGCGTGAGTCTGAGGACCCCAACGACCATGTCCACCCAAGCCTACGGCGCATGCCAGAACGTCCGCGGCGTGAAAAGCGCAGCTCCGCCCTGTCGGCGGCGGCTGAGCCGCTTACGTGAGGCTCGGCCTGATCGTCTCCAGCTCGTACGCCTCGATGATGTCGCCTTCCTTGAGGTCGTTGAAGTTCTCGATGCCGATGCCGCACTCGAAGCCTTTGTCGACTTCCTTCACGTCGTCCTTGAAGCGCCGCAGCGAGGCGATCTTGCCGGTGAAGATCGGCTTCGTGTCGCGGAGCAGGCGTACCATCGCGGTGCGCGTGACCTTGCCGTCGGTGACCGAGGACCCGGCGATGGTGCCGAGCTTGGGCACGTTGAAGAGCTGCTGCACCTTGGCGTGGCCCACCACCTTCTCGCGGATGATGGCGTCGAGCAGGCCCTCCATCGCGAGCTTCACGTCGTCGAGCGCCTCGTAGATGATCGAGTAGTGCTTGATCTGCACGCCTTCCGACGAGGCGCTCTCGTCCGCCCCCGACTCGCTCTTCACGTTGAAGCCGACCACCAGCGCCTTGGACGCCGCCCCGAGCATCACGTCGCTCTCGGTCACGTTGCCAACGCCCGAGTGGATCACGTCGACGCCGACCTTGGGAGTGGCGAGCCGGGTGAGGGCGGTCTTGAGCGCCTCCACCGAGCCCTGCACGTCGGCTTTGACGATCACCTTGAGCGTCTTGGCCTGGTCCTTCTTGCCCCTGGCGAGCAGGTCCTCCAGCGAAAGCTTGTTCGACTTGGAGAGGTCCTTCTCGCGCGCCTTCAGGGCCCGGTGCTCGGCGATGGTGGCCGCCGCCGTCTCGTCCTCGACTACGTTGAACTCGTCGCCCGCGCCCGGCGCTCCGTCCAGGCCCAGCACCTCGACCGGGAACCCGGGCGGGACGTCGTCAACCTGCTCGCCGTGCTCGTTCATCATCGCGCGCACGTTGCCGG
>Ga0066709_100002836_pt1 | contig 12928 bp, 14 predicted proteins | sample GraSoiAngelo_158_FD_79665 | JGI IMG/M metagenome (GOLD analysis project Ga0066709, IMG submission 79665) | Grasslands soil microbial communities from the Angelo Coastal Reserve, California, USA - 14_1009_16_30cm | ecosystem: Environmental > Terrestrial > Soil > Grasslands | place: USA... | reverse complement strand
CGGCCACGGTTTTCCTGAGCGCTGACGCGCCGTGCCGCACGTACAGGAGGACGAGAAGGACTGCGACCGCCGTCATCGTTCTGCTCGCCGCCGACCCACGATCTCGTGGAGAAGCGCCACTCCCATGATCAGTGCAGGCCAGCTGACCGCCGCCAGCAGACCTACGGCGATCCAGCGCGCGACCATGCCCACAGCATCGGCATTTTTCGCGCGACGTCCACCCCGCGTTCGTTACCGACTTTCTTCGGCTGCTCTCGCGCGCCAGGCGTTGTTCGGGTAGAGAATGCGTCCTGGCGGACGAGGTCGGATGGACGCGGCGTCGGTTCCTGGCGGCAGCTGGGACCGCCGTTGCCGCCGTCGCGTCGCCGGTCGTGCCCGACGCCTGGGCGGCGCGCCGCTTCGTCGACGGCGTGCGCGGGGCGGGGGACGTCGGCGCAACGGTGCGCGCGTTCGCATCTCGACCGGATCTGAGCCCGCCGGCCGTCACGATCACGAGCGGCCCGGATGCACCGGCGGGCGACCACGTCCTGGTTGCACCGTTCACGGGTGACGCCCAGCACGGCCCGCTGATCGTCGACCTCGGGGGCGAGCCGGTGTGGTTCCAGCCGATCACGGACGTCACGGCGATGAGCTTCCGCATCCAGAGGTACCGCCGCGCGCGCGTCCTCACCTGGTGGGAGGGAAAGGTCGTCGGCGGTGGCTACGGCGGCGGCACCGGCGTGATCCTCGATCGCGCCTATCGTGAGATCGCCCGGGTCAAGGCCCAGAAGGGCTACCAGAGCGATCTCCACGACTTTGTCGTCACGTCGCGCAATACGGCGCTGATCGCGATCTACAACGCGGTGACGGCGGATCTCACTGCGTTCGGAGGCCCGTCGGACGGCCGGATCATCGAAGGCGTCGTCCAGGAGATCGACATCGCGTCCAGGCGCCTGCTGTTCGAGTGGCACAGCCTCGACCATGTGCCGCTCGACGAGTCGTATCGGACCTACCCGACAGAACCGGGGCAGTTCGACTACCTCCACCTCAACTCGATCGGCGTCGACCGGGACGGCAACCTGCTCGTGGGCGCACGGCACACCTCGACCGTCTACAAGCTCCACCGCCGCACCGGCGCCGTGATCTGGCGTCTCGGCGGCAAGCGAAACGACTTCCGCATGGGGCCGGGCGCCGGCTTCAACTTCCAGCATGACGCGCGGCGTCACGCCGACGGGACGATCACGATCTTCGACAACGGCGCGTATGGCGCGGATGGGGTCGTCGAACCGGCGTCGCGCCCGCTCCAGCTGGCGATCGACGAGCGGGCCAAGACCGCAACGCTCGTGCGCAAGTACGAGGCGCCCGACCCGCGCCTCGCTGTCGCGATGGGCAACGTGCAGCTCCTGCCGGACGGCAGCGTCTTCGTCGGCTGGGGGACGAAGGGCTCGTTCTCGCAGATCGGAGCCGATGGGGCGCTCCGCTTCGACGGGCGGTTCGCGGGCGCGGGGATCAGCTACCGCGCGTACCAGGAGACGTGGGTGGCGAAGCCGACAACGCCTCCGAGCGTCGTCACGTCGCGCGACGCGTCTGGCACGACGACCGCATACGCCAGCTGGAACGGCGCCACTGACGTTGCCCGCTGGCAGCTCAGCACCGGGGCACGCTCCGACCGGCTGCGCCCCGTCGGCTCGGTACCGAGATCCGGCTTCGAGACCGCCTTCGCGGTTCCCTCGGTTGCCGGCTACGTCGCGGTCACCGCCCTCGACAGCGCCGGCCGGCCGCTCGCCACGTCCGCGCCGGCCAAGCTCTGAGCTGGAGATCAACCATCTAGAAGAAGCCGGTCGACTCGCAGTGGGTCGGCCCCCAGATCAGCCGGAGGACTGCCCACATCAGGGTCAGCGTGACCGTATAGCCGGCGGTGAGCGCGACCGGGAGCGCGACGACGTAGCGGAGGCGCGCCCGACGCTTCCAGGCGACCGCGCCGAGCAGAATCAGCTCGCCGACGCCGAAGAGAAACGCCAGCACGGCGAAGAGCCCGCCCTCGTGCTTGCCGGCGCCTGCCGTCGCTGTCTCGAAGAACCCGCACGCCGACGTGAGCGCGAAGACCGCTCCCGCAGCGAAGCCGCCGAAGATCGCCGCGACCGCCGCCACCACGAAGGTCACGACGCGAAGACGTCGCCGCCTCGGCGAGAGCGAAGCCGGCTCTCCGCTCGGCGTGACGTCTCGGACGTCGCTCACTGAACTCGAACTGTACGAACTCAGGGCTCGATCAGACCGCGGCGGATTGCGTAGCGGGTCAGTTGCACACGGTCGCGCATCTGCAGCTTGCCGAGGATGTTGGCGCGGTGGCGTTCGACGGTCTTGACGCTGATCACGAGAATGCGTGCGATCTCCTTTGACGCGCTGCCTTCGGCTATCAGCTTGAGGACCTCCAGCTCGCGCGGTGTCAGAGGCTCGTAGTCCGCTCCGCGCTCAGCCGCCCGGTCGATGTAATCGCGAACGAGTGCGTCGATGGCGGAGGGGTAGAGGAACGACTCTCCACGAAGGGCCGCGCGGCAGGCGTCGACGATGTCCTGGTCAGCTCCGGACTTGAGCACGTAGCCGGATGCGCCGGCTTTGAGCGCCTCGAAGAGGAATTGCTCGTTGTCGTACATGGACAGGATCAGGAGGCACAGCTCCGGCCGACGGCGCCCGAGCTCGGCCGCTGCCTGGAGGCCAGTCAGGCGCGGCATGCTGATGTCGAGGATCGCGAGGTCGACGTCCGGCTCGAGCGCGCGTGCGATCGCCTCCGCCCCGTCCTTCGCTTCCGCCACGACCTTGAGATCCGTGGTTGCGTCGAGGATGCGCTGCAGACCGCGACGGACGATCGCGTGATCGTCCGCGACGAGGATTCCGGCCCGGAGAGGAACGGTCACCGGCCGACCGGGACCTCGAGTCGTATCTCGACGCCGCCACCATGGTGGCGCTTGATGGCCAAGGCGCCGCCCACGATCAGGGCTCGCTCGCGAATGCCACGCAGGCCGCCGCGTTCGGTCACCGCATCCTTGAACCCGTGCCCGTCGTCAGTGACGCGAAGCACAACACTGCCGGCAGCTCCGGGCTGGAGCGATACGTGCGCGTGGGTGGCTTCGGCGTGGCGAGCGATGTTGGTCAGGCTCTCCTGGGTGACGCGATAGAGAGCGAGTTCGATGTTCGCATCGAGCTGCGGCAGACCGCGTGCGATCTCCCGGTCGACGGCGATTCCCGTACGTCGCGAGAAGGCGGTGCACAGGCTCGTCAATGCACTCGCCAGACCGAGATGATCGAGCAGCTCGGGCCGCAGCTCCTGTGCGATGCGGCGAACCTCGTCGAGACTGGCTCGCACCGACTTTTGAGCTTCTCCGAGCTCGCCGCGTTGCGCCGGTGAGGCATTGTCGGCGAGGCGCTTGAGCTGGAAGAGCACCCCCGTCATCGTCTGGCCGACCTCGTCATGCAGACCGAGCGCTATCCGCCGTCGCTCGTCCTCCTGCGCCACGAGCGCTCTACGCCCGGCCTCTCGACGCTCGTCTCCAAGACGCCTGAGCATGAGGTTGAACGCTCTCTCCAGCGCCTTCACTTCGGAAGGGCCACCGACGGGGATCTCCTGGCCGGCCTGCAGGACGTCGACGTTCTCCATGCGCGCGGCAAGACGCTCGAGCGGTGCAAACAGGGGGCGCAGCAGGATGAGGTTGGCAGCGACGAGGAGCAGCAGCCAGACGGCGAGCACGAGAGCTTGCCGCCACGCGATTCTGGCGCTGATCTCGATCGGCGCGAAGGCGAGAACCAGCGTCCCCAGAACCAAGAGAGCCGAGTTTGCGATGAAGACGCGTCTCAGAAGCGACATGGCCGCGAGCATTGTCGCCGACCAATTCTTTCGTCAAGGCGTCGGTGGGACGACCACCACGGGGCATGACGCAGCCCCGGCCAGTTCGCCGGCGAGGGCGCTCTTGAACCCGCTGCGACGGCGGCTGGCCCCGACCACGATCATGTCAGCCCCTTCCTCGGCCGCAACGCGAAGGATCAAGTCGGCCGGCGTGCCAACCTCCGCTCGCCGCTCTGCTTTGTCCTGGAGACCGTGCCGCTGCACGACCCGCTCGAGGAGACGTTCAGCGCCTTCTCGGGCGAGCCGCCCGTTGACTCCGGCGTAGCCCTCGACCAGGCGGTGGCCTGATGCGACGTGAGCGAGCACGAGACGAAGTCGCAGTCCCTCGCTGAGCTCGATTGCCCTCCGCACGGCTTCGGCCGCGCCTGCGGATGCATCTACCGCGCACACGATGGTGCCCAACCGCTCTCACGGCCTCCTCCCGATCTCGAGGACAGTGTCCCGCGAGCCCCGCGAATGCACCATCGGGGCTAGCGCCCATCCGTGCCGTCAGCGGCGTCGTCCCGGGCTTCGCTGCGAGCGCCGATCGGGGCTCCGAGATGGGGTGACGAGCCCATTGCCCGTGGCGTCGGCGGACGATCAGCCTCCCTCCTGAGCGATGGAAGCGGCGCTCGGATCGGGCGCCGCTGCCGCGAGGAGGTTCCGCTGACACTCGGGCAGCTCGCAGCGACGATCGCGGTGCTCGGTCTCCTCGGGCTGACCGCGACGCGGATCGGCCTCTCGTCGATTCCGGCCTACCTCCTCGCCGGTCTCCTGCTCGGCCCGAACGAGCCGAAGGCGCTCAGTCTCGTCCGCCCGTCCGAGGTGACCCACTTCGTCGCCGACCTCGGCATCGTTTTCTTGCTCTTCTTCCTCGGGCTCGAGTTCACGCTGGGTCGGCTGGCGCGGACGCGAAACCACGTTCTCGTCGGGGGCGGGATCGACCTGGCGATCAATGCCGGGCTTGGCCTGGCGATCGGATTCGCCGCATTCCGGTTCAGCTTCGCCGCGCTCATAGTGGCGGCGGCCGTCTACATCTCGTCGAGCGCGATCACCGTCAAGGGCTTGATCGAGTTCAAGCGTCTCGCCGACGACGAGACCGATCTCGTGCTCGCGATCCTCGTCGGCGAAGACCTGGTGATCGCGTTCGTGCTCGGGTTCGCAGCGGGTGGAGGCGCGACTCTTGGTCAGACGCTGACGATCGCCGGCAAAGCCCTCGGGTTCATCGTCCTCTCGCTTGCCGCGTCGTCCTGGTTGCGTCGTCCGATCGACAGGTTGCTCACGCGGCTTCCACGCGAGTTCTTCCTGCTCGCCGTCTTCGCCTTCCTCACCGGGATGGCCGCGACAGCGCGCGCGCTCGACCTCTCGGAAGCGATCGGAGCCCTGATGGCAGGCGTCGTCCTCTCGGAAACCTCAGCGCGCGAGGAGATCGAGGAGCGCTTCTTCAGCTTCCGCGACGTCTTCGCCGCGCTCTTCTTCTTCGTGTTCGGCCTCTCGATCGACGTCGCATCGATGGGCGACGTCGCCTGGATCCTGATCGCGGCGACCGTCGTCGCCCTTGCCGGCAAGACAGTGGGCGGCTATACGGCCGGCCTCCTCGGTGGCCTCAACCGACGCCAGAGCTTCAACGCCGGCGTCGCACTCATCGCTCACGGCGAGTTCACGATCATCATTGCCCAGCTGGCATCAGCGAATACCGCTATCGCCCGCGGCGACCGTCTCGAGCTGGTCGCGTTCGCCGGCCTCTACGTCCTCGTCACGGCCACGATCGGGCTGGCCCTGATGAAGCAATCGAAAGCTCTCGGGCGGCGCGTGTTCGCGCTGCCGTCGGCTGAAAGGAGCTGAAGTTGCCCCTCGAGATACGGGAGACACGACTACCCGGCATCGGCTCGAAGTTCACGATGTCACTCGCGTCCGGACGACGTCTCGTCGTCATCGTCCACACCGACGGGAAGCGCGAGCTCTACTTCTTCCGCAACGCCCGCGCCGACGAGCCCGCCGCTGTCCTCGTCCTGGACGACGACGAAGCGCGCCAGCTCGGCGCGATCGTCGGCGGCGCGTACGAGCGACCAAAGATCGTCGAAGACCTCGAACTCGCACTCGGCGAGCTCCAGATCGAATGGATCCAAGTGCCCGACGACAGCCCGACCATCGGGAAGACGCTCGCCGAGTGCGCGTTTCGCGCGAAGACCGGGATCACCGTCATCGCCATCCTCCGAGAACCGGAACCGATCTCAGGGGCACGCCCCGACGATGTCATCAAGACGGGCGACACGCTCGTGACCGTCGGCAAAGCCGGGCAGTATCCCGCTTTCAACCGGTTACTCCGAAATGGGGTGCCGCCCCCATAGCGCATCGTCCCCCTTCCCGACACGCTCCACGAAACCGCCCGGGGAGGATTCGATGGGTCATACAGCTGACGCACGCGACGCGTCACACGCACCTAGCCAAGAGTTCAGCGCGGCAGTTGCCGGGTACGGCGTGATCGACCGAAGTGGCGAGCGGATCGGGAGCGTCCGCGACATAAGCCTCGACCGCACGTGCATTCTCGTCGAGACGCGCCGGACGTTTGCGCGCAAGGAGATTCACGCCGTCCACATCTGGGCGGTCAGAGAGATCGATCGCGAAGCGCAGACCATCTCCCTTGCGGCGAGCCAGGCAGAAGTCGCCAGTGCTCCCGAGTACCGGCAGCTCGACAAGGAATCCGAGACCGATATCGCACGCTATTACTACGCGCGACTCACCGGATTCAGCGACCCCGGTCGAGATAGCTGAGCGCCGACGCCCGGGCTCGAACCGGGGGACCCGCGGCTACGGGTAGTGCCAGCGGCCGCTTCCGTGCGAGCGAGACCCGATGGTGAAGAGGGTCAGCATTCCCTCGGCGAGGTGCCCGCCGTCGAGGAGCGTGCAGACGACGACGTAGGCGCCCGGCACGAGCCGCACGGTGAGGAGCGACATCGAACCCGGAGCAATGACGGGGCTGCGAAACCGCACAGGCCCGTAGATCGCGGTGAAGTCATGAGGGAAGCCGCCGCGGTTGCGAAGAACGAACGTGGTCAACCCCGGCCGCAGCTTGGTAGGGAGCACGATCGCGTACTCGCGTAGCGTGACCGCGACCGGTCTCCCGGCGATGTGCGGCGACGGCCGGGCAGCGGTCGCGCGGACGGGTGCGGCCGTGGCGGCCGCGACGAGCACGGCCACCACGAGCGGTGTGTGAACGCGGACTACCCCCAACCGCCGCTTCTACCGCCGCCGGAGACGGCTTTCTTCACCAGCGCGCCTTTCGCGTCGACCAGGTACCACGTCTTCTCGAAGCCCTCACCCTTCACGTCGCCCGACTTGCTGTCTCCGGCGTACGTGTAGAGCGGGAAGCCTGCGTAGGTGACCTGCCGAGCGCCCAGCCCACGCTTGATCGTTCCGAGCAAGCTCGCCTTCGCGCCCGGGCCCGCGGTCGGCTTGGCAGTGCCCTTGAGCGTGAGCGCCGGCCAGTACTTGGCGCAGGCGCCCTTGCAATTGCTCACGCCCTTCTTGTCGAGCGTGTAGCGGTAGAGCGTCCGCCCGTGCGAGTTGACGAGCACCGTTCCGTACTTGCTGCTCTTGGCGGTCTGCACCGTGCCGCTGCCCGAATGCCCCATCGTCGTCGCCGCCATCGCCGCGCCTACGCCCAAGACCGTGACGAGTGCGCCGGGCAGCAACCAGCGGATCAGTCGACCCCGCATTCCGACTCCCTTCGTAGTTCCTCCGTGACGCTATACGCCGGCGCATGGGGTACCGGATTTGGAATCCGACCGGCGATGCCCCCCGTAGCATGCGGTCGATGGCGATCAGCGCGGCCTCGCGACCGCCCGACGGCCCTCCCGGCGCTGGGAAGGCTCCACTGTCAACCGGCCTTTTCGCCGGCTTCGCGATCGCCTCGATCGGCGGCCCGATCGCGCTCGTGACGCTGCTGCCGGGAACCGCCGGCGAGGGCATTGACTCCGCCGGCCTCGTCGTCGTGCTCGCGCTTGCCGTCTTCGCGGCGCCTCTGGGAATCTGGCTCGTGTACTCGCGCTCGGTCGTCTCGTCGGGTGGGCTGAGCGCCTTCGTCGAGGCATCGATCGGGAGACGCGCTGCGATCGCGCACGGCTGGATCTGGGCGGGGGCGTACTTCCTCTATCTGCCCTACACGGTGACGTTCGTCGTGTACGACCTGCTCCCGCCCGTTTTCCCCGGCATCACGGCGTACCGCGACACCCTCGAGCTGGTGCTGCCAGTCGTGCTCGTCGCCATTGCGCTCGCGCCGGTGCGCTTCGTCCTGGCGGTCCTCGGCGTGCTGGCGGGGGCGCAGCTCATCGTCATGGTCGTCCTGGCCGGCGCCGAATTCTCGCGCACGAGCGCCCCGTTTGCGTCTCACCCGGGGCTGAATGCGACGGGCCGGGCGACCGGCGGCACCGCGCTGCTGTTCATCTGCGCCAGCCTGCCGCTCTACCTGGCAGGGGAGGTGCGCGGCGGCAGCCGCACGGTGCGGCGCGGTCTCGTCGCAGCGGTCGCCGTTGTCGGCGCAGCCTTTCTCCTCACCTCGATCCCTCTCGCGGGCGTGCCGGACGACCTGCGCGACGCTGCAGTGCCCGGTGCCGCCATCGCCGAGGCTTACAGCGGACGAGGTCTTGGCGTCACGGTCGGACTGCTAACCGCCGCGAGTACGTTGGCGCTCATCGTCGCCGAATACCTCGCGCTGGCGCGGCTCCTGCACTGGTTGCACGGACCACCTGTACGCAGCATCCTGCGCTGGATCGCCGTCCCGTTCGTCGCCGCCGATGCGATCTCGCTCGTGAACCCCGACCGTTTCTACTCCGATCTGCTGAAACCGTCGCTGGGGATGCTCTTCGTGTCGCAACTCATCGTCTTCGTTGCGTTCCCGCGCTTCCAGCGGGGCGCCCTCGCCGTCGGCGCAGCAGCAGTCGCCGCGACGCTCGCCGCGTGGGGCCTGTACACGCTGATCGCCGGCGGCGTCTCGACGTAGCTCTCCGTTCTGAAGATCGACAGGCGCGCGAGTCTGTCTTGTCGGTAGGCGGCGGACGTACGGGCGAGGATCGCGTGCGCGGGCACCATCACCCATGCCGCCTCGAGGAGCAGGAACCCCCAACCCGAGGCTCGAGCCCGCTTCTAACGGGCTGTTGGTTACAAACGTGATGGCTGGGGGCTGCGCTCCTCGAGAGCGCGATGGAGCGCAGCCCCACATCTGCGAGCTCAGGAGACCCTGGCGCTCGGTAGCCTGCGGCCGGAGCCGGCGAGGACCCCAGCGGCGACGAGCACGAGACCGAACATGCCCCCCGCGCCGATCCCGAAGGCACCCCAGTCAAATCCGTTTCCGACCGGCTGGGTCGGCGTCGCGAACACGCCGCTGGCTGCAAGGCGGTTCATGCCAACGTCCCGCGCGTGCTGCGCCTGAACTTCAGCGGACGTCGGACTCGCGAGAGAGCCGCCTCCGAAGCGTTTGTTCAGCGCCTGGCTCCGCTCGACGAGCGCGACGAGCTCCTGCGGCTCGAGCTGTGAGCCCCCGTTCCGCCAGAGCGACGCAAGCTCCCCAGGAGTCAGTCGTGTGACGGCGTTTCCGTACAGCGCGTTCAGCGCGACACTGCGTGCCATCGACGCCTCGATCTCGGTCGTGTCCTGGGGCCGTCCTACAGCTGCGTCGATCGTGTCCGGCGATCGGCCGTCAGCCGGCACGAGGATCTGTCGCTGTGCGGCGAGGCCTGCGTCCCTCGTGTCGGGTGAGCGAAGGTCGACGCTCGTCGCGGTCTGGTGGGCCAGTCGTGCGGCGTCCTTGGTATCCGCCGAGCGGCCGTCGCGTACGCCGGCCGCACCCGCCGACACGAACGGCACCGTCAGCGCTGCAATCGTCGTCAACAACACGATCTTGAAGGTGAAGCGAACGTTCATACTCGTTCCTTTCCGTCGTGACCGCGCCTGCGATCTCGGGTGTATTCGATCGACTGGCGCGACGATAGAAGGGCGCGTCTCGTCTGTCGTTCGCCGTTTCGACCAACGAAGTGTCAGATTCTCGACACAACGAGTAGACTCACGAGACGTGCGGTGGAGGCTGCTGGATGGGGTACCCGACGAGGACGTCCGGCGCCTGCTCAGCATCGCGAGGCGCCGGAGATTCAAGCGCGGCGAGGTCGTCTTCCACGAGATGGATCCGGCCGATTCGCTGCACCTCGTCGTCAGCGGCCGCTTCGCGATCCAGCGCACGACAAGGTTCGGTGAAGAAGCTCTCCTTCTCGTTCGAGGCCCGGGCGATGCTTTTGGCGAGCTCGCGCTCGTCTCCCGTGGGCAGCGGTCGGCGACGGTATACGCGCTCGAGCCCGCCGAGACGATGTGCGTGCTGCGGCGCGAGTTCGAGCGACTCCGCGCGGCCCATCCTGCCGTCGACCGCACGCTCGTCTCGCTGCTCGCCCACGAGCTTCGCCGCATGGACGAGCTCGTGACGGAGGCGTATTACGAAAGCGCCGAGAAGCGTGTCCTGCGCCGGCTGGTCGATCTGGTCGCCGTTTACGACGGCCGCGCACCTCAGACCGTGATCCCCCTCACACAGGTGCAGCTCGCCTCACTCGCCGGGGCCTCCCGAGCAACCGTGAGCGCCGTCCTGTCCGCCGAGCAGAGGCGCGGCACGATCACGCTCCGCCGCGGAGCGACCATCGTGCACGATCCTCGGGCCTTGGCACGAAGAGCAGGCCTCCGAGCCACCGGCGAACGAGCCTCGGCACCAGATGGCGCCGAATAACAGCCGGGTGAGGACAGGGCGCATCCGAGGGTCACTCTCGAGACGCCTACCGTGACAATCGCCGACCGCGCTTACGCGAGGAAGACTCACAACACCTAACTCGGTGCTTGACCTGGGCCGGGCTGGGCGTCCGCGTGGATCGCGAACCCGCACGAATCCCAAAGCCGACGCCCGGACTCGAACCGGGGACCCCATCATTACGAGTGATGTGCTCTACCAGCTGAGCTACGTCGGCGCGAGCCGCGATTCTAGCGGCGGTTCCTGACTCGAGCCTTCCCATTCGCCCCGGGTCAGTACTGGTCGGCCGTCCAGGTTCGGCGGCCGAAACGCTTCGCGAGCGGGTTGAACGCCTTGACGAACTGTTGCTTGGCCTTCGTCGCCCGCGCGTCCATCGCCGCGGCGAGCCGGAAGTCCTGGTTGTGCGGAACCGGACATCGCGCGTTGGTGACGGCGAGGAAGCCGTCACGGTAGTGGCGGTCTGCTTCGATCGAGTCCTGGAGCGCGCGCTGGAGGAGCGTGACGACGGCAGCGGCTTGCGCGGTTGGCGCCTGCAGGCCGCCGAGCTGCTCGAGGACACTTTGGCGGTTGTCGGCGACGCTCGCGATTCGCCGACCAGTCTCCTGTGGAGAGATTGCACACCTCGAGCCGGCGCTCAGCGCCGCGGCGACCTCGCGCCGCCCCGAGGCCGACTGCTCGAGGACGTTCTCGACGCGGTCGACGAACGTCCGCAGCCCGGTCACATCGGCAGGGCGAGCCGGTGGACTCGACCCACCTCCAGATCCTCGCGTCAAAGCAAGAGCGAGCCCTCCGACGAGGAGCACGGCGGCAACGGCGACGGCGACCACGATCCAGGGCCGGCTTCGCCGAGCTCGCGTGGACGCCGGATCCGCCGGCGAGGCAGAGGCGGCGTGCTCGGCCTCGAGCACCCCCGCGTGGAGGCGGTACCCGAGCCCCCGCTCGTTCTCGATCAACCCGGCGGCGTCGAACGGCTCGAGCCTCTTGCGCAGCTCCCAGACGAGCTTCGCCAGCTCCTCGCGCGTATGCATCGGCTCGTCTGCCCACACCGCACGCATGAGCTCGTCGTGCGTGCACAGCACCGGCACACCGCCGGCCGCCGCGTTGCGCTCGGCCATGTAGCGGACGAGCCGGTGGGCCTGAGCACGGATCGGGATCTCGTTCCGATCACCGTCGCTCAGGAGCAGAAGCCGCCCCGCACGAGGGTCGTAGGCGAGAAATGTGCCTGCTGAGCGCGATTCCGAGCCAGATTCCATCGTTCCGCTATTTGCGGTCCATGGACTGATCCCCTCCTCGCGACGACGCTCGACGGTGAAGCAAGGCTACATCGAGCAAGGAGGAGAAATGTTCCGGCTCTTCGAACCCGGCCGCGGCGGCATCGGCCTCTTGGCAGGGCTTTTGCTTTTCGCGGCAGGTGCGCTGTCGGCCGCCGCCGCCCCACCGAATCTGTCCGCGTATCACCAGCCGCCGTGGCTCGTCACGCCGGGTCGGCAGCTGGCGATCTCATACGGGCTCCTGCCGAACGGCGTCACGGGCACCCTCTATGTCCGCAACGACCTCGAGCGGAGCTTCACGCGACTGCGCCTCGCACCTGGCACGTACTGCCCGGGTGATCCGGTCGACGCCGCCACGATGCGGCGGGACAAGCTTTGCGGCAAGGCACTCGTCGGCCAGGTGCCCGGCCGGATCGTCGCGGGCTCCAGGCTCTACTACTACGCCGTTCTGCACGACGGCACGCGCACGACGACCGTCCCGTCCGGCGGGGCCGCCCGACCGCAACGGATCTGGATCGTCGGGCACCCGGTCGATGTCTCGCTCGGCACCCACCGCTTCGGGCACCTGCGCGCGCCCGGCTCGATCGTCGCCCACGCCGGGCCGAAGCAGGTCGGACTGAGCTGCTGCGCCGATCCTCCGGGTGGCGACGGGCCCTCGTCCTTCGACATCGCCCGCGACGGTTCGATCTGGGTCCTCGACAAGCTCAACCAGCGGCTGCTGGTCTGGCAGCCCGGGATGACGGGCCGCCCGGCCCGCTCGATCCAGCTGCCGAAGGGCCTCGAGGCCGACGATCTCGCGCTCGGCGCCGACGGCACGGTGTACGTCCGCGCCGCCGACACCGGTGACCTCAGCCGAGCCGTCGACAAGAGCCACCTGTACGCGCTGACGGTGGCCGGCAAGGTGCGCTGGATCGCGTCACGGCCGCTCGGGATTCCCACCGGTCAGCTGCAGATGGGCCCAGACGGCGTGCTCTACGCCGCTCAGGCGTGCGGCGAAACGTGCGCACCCTTCGG
>Ga0066709_100002835_pt1 | contig 12929 bp, 10 predicted proteins | sample GraSoiAngelo_158_FD_79665 | JGI IMG/M metagenome (GOLD analysis project Ga0066709, IMG submission 79665) | Grasslands soil microbial communities from the Angelo Coastal Reserve, California, USA - 14_1009_16_30cm | ecosystem: Environmental > Terrestrial > Soil > Grasslands | place: USA... | reverse complement strand
GTTGTGCTGCGAAGCAAATAAGACTTATGTGACCTATAGGACGTATTGGTCATATGACGGAAAAGCGCAAGCCTGATCGGCAGTACCGCGAACGCGTCTACAGAATCGTGCGCCGCATACCGCCTGGCCGCGTGATGACCTACGGACAGATCGCGTACATGTTGGGCGAAGGTTACACGCCGCGCACAGTTGGCTTTGTGATGCACGGGGCTGATGAAGGAAACACTCCTTGGCATCGCGTGATCAATTCGCAAGGCCGCTGCTCCACGGCACGCTTGGCACTACCTTCAGACAAACAACAGCGAATGCTGGAAACTGAAGGCGTAAAGTTCGATGATAGTGCCCGCTGCGATTTAGAAATTTATTTGTGGCATCCTAAGCAGAGATCGACAAAACGCGCTGAAACTGTAAAAGGCCGCAAGGCTTTGTATCGACGTTAGTCGTCTTGGAGTTCCACCTTCAAGCACACCCGATACTCATCAGCCAACAAAGGTCGAATGCCAAATCTACAACGAAACATCAAGGACCAAACTATGAACATCGATCCCGTTCCCCAACGCGCTCCCTACCAGGTAAGTCCGCCGCGCTATTCGGTGTCTCATCAAATGGCGACGACGGCGTTTGAGTTGCCGAATTTTAGGGTCACGCAAAATCTGGGTGTCGTGCGAGGCATCGTAGTGCGCTCGCGCAACGTCTTTGCGACGCTGGGCGCGGCACTCCAGCAAGTGGTTGGCGGCAACATTACGATCTGGACGAAGATGTGTGAAGAAACCCGGCGCGACGCGTTTGAGATCATGATTCAACACGCATCCGAGATCGGCGCCAACGCGATCATCGGCATGCGCTATGACACCACTGAGATTTCAACCGGCGTGACTGAAGTGCTGGCTTACGGAACGGCGGTGATTGTGGAACCGACCGACCCGGGTTATCGCGAATGAGCGAAAACGATTTGGACCCAGCGCGGATCAAGCGCGCTCGCGACGCGTTTCATTCAGTTCCATTCGCCAGACTTCTTTGTCTCGAGCTAGGCGAAGTCGGGCTTGGGGAAGTCAGCATCCATCTGAGTGTTCGCGACGAATTGAAACAGAACCAGGGTGTAGTACATGGCGGAGCCATCGCTTCTTTGATCGACACTGCGGCAGCATTCGCCGTCTTGACCAAGATCGATCTCAATGAACGCGTCACTACAACGGATCTAACTATCCATTATCTAAGACCGATTACTGCCGGGCACCTCACCGCGACGGCGCGCATCGTACGCGCGGGCCGACGATTGTTTGTGCTCTCAGTCGAAGTCACCAACGCCGGAGTCCTGGTCGCCACGGCGGTTACGAGCTACCTAAAGGTGGCATAACTTGCCAACAATCCAAGGAAATTGAGATTTTTCTAGACAAGCTGGGTTCTAAAATGCCAATATTGTTTCGGCTTGTCCCCAGACGAGCCATAACTGTTCCGCCCGCCCCAAACCATTCAAAGATGTCTTCGCTCTATAAAGCACTTGTGGCTCAGCACGCTCGTCAGCTTCGGCCGGTGCGCTGCGCGTATTCGACGATCACGCAGTTGCACCGTTACTTCGAAGACGTCGTCCTGGAAAATAATCTCAACGCCCTGGTAATCGAAGGGCTGCCACTTTCAGCCCGGCGCAATGTGCGCGAAAACGCGCGAGTGCGCCAGTTGGCCCAACCCGGGCGCCGAGCGTTCTTTTTTGTTCGCCATGGTGACGCGCTCAACGAATTGGTAGGCCATGAAGGTGGTGGCGCTCCTTTGATACTGCGCCAGGCGGAAGACAACCGCGCGAACGAGCATTTTCTGGTGATCGCGGACGCGCGCTTTTCCGCTCTCCTGACCACTGTGCATGAAACCACCAACGACGCAGTTGGGGGCGATGAAGTTATCTGGACGTTCGAGCCGGACGTGGTTTACTCAGCGCTGGAATATCTAATGGCCCGGGTTAGCGCGGAGCATCCATATCAGGCAACAGCGTTTGGTTCGGCGGTGCGCACGTCCATGCCCAAAGCCACGTCATTGCAACTCACACTGAGTGTCACGACCAAACTCGCACATCTGCTACAGGAACAAGCCGGGCGCGAAATTGCCGTGAATAGAATCGCCACCGCGATCCGCGAGTCACTGGAATTGGGAGTCATCCTGCAAAAGACAGTTGACGAAGTGGGAACCGCACTCAAGGTCCTGAGCTGCGCCTTGCGAGTAGAAGGCGAGACAAAAGAGCAAGCTTTGACCTACGTTTATTTTAACGACGGATCGGAGCCAGACGGGTTGCATCGAGAGTCGATCACGGAAACTCTCGATCTTCATTGCCAGCGTCTCAGGGATCGTCCGGAAGTAATCGTGCAGGATGGCAGCGATGAATCAGGCTCGAGCGCCGAGAGACTTCCGACCGCAGTCGTGCCCCTCATTCTCCATGAGCGTGCGATCGGCGCCTTGCAGGTCACGGTCGCGGATCCGGCCCGCGTCTGGAACGAAAATGAAATCCTGTTGTTGCGCACAGTGGCCGATCAAGTGGCGGTAGCTGTGAATCACGCAGAATTATTTGCGAAGATTCAACAACAGGCGCTCACCGACGCGCTGACTGGCTGCTACAACCGTCGCTCGTTCGAGATGCAACTTGATAAGGATCTGCAAATGGCCCGGCGGCTGCATCAGCCTTTGTCCCTCCTGATGCTCGACTTGGATCGATTCAAGCAATTGAACGATTCTGTCGGTCATGATGCCGGCGATGACGCGCTACGCCGATTGACAGCTTGTTTCCGCCAGGAACTGCGCGGCGTCGATTCCGCGGCGCGATTTGGCGGCGACGAGTTTGCCCTGATTTTGCCGCAGGCGTCTGCGGAGGGCTCGCTTATTGTCGCCGAGCGCCTGCGCGCCCGGATCGAACAGATCGAGATTCCTGGCTACGGCAACATAACGGCGTCGATCGGCATTGCCACTTTTCCCTCGCAGGCATCCGCTCGCGCCGAACTCGTGTCTGCCGCCGATGCTGCGCTTTACAGTGCGAAACGGGCCGGCCGAAACCGAGTTTGCGTTTTCGACACAACGCCAGACGCCCTGGAATTGATTCGTTCACACCGCAACCCGCCCGCGGACATCGCTGAGCATACGATGTGACCTATGGGACGCATGAGGCCAACGCGACCCACAGGTTCGGTCAGATTCAGAATTTCAAAACAATCCTGCTAAACTCGGAGCCGAACTGTTTCGACCTTTGCGTGCTTGGAAGGTCGGGAGTCATATCTCTTCGGGTTCATGAATGATCAACGCCAATTTCTGCGGTATTTTCGGCCTTACCGCGCTTCGCTGATTGTCGGAATCGTCTGCATCATCGCCGGTGTTATCTTCAACGTGAGCATTCCGTTGATTGTCGGCCGCGCCATCGATGCCAAATGGACCGAGGTTACCTGGACCAAACTGACCATCGCCGCGGCGAAAGTTCTGGGTGCCAGCGCGTTCAGCGGCCTCTTTCTTTTTCTGCAGCGGCGTATTCTCATCGGTATGTCCCGGCATGTCGAATACGATCTGAGAAACGACTTCTACGCGCGTCTGGTCAATCAACCGCTCTCGTTCTTCCACGAGCATCGCACCGGCGATCTGATGGCGCGGGCGACGAACGACCTCGGTGCCGTGCGTCAGCTTGCCGGGCCTATGATCATGTACTCGCTACAGACAGTATTCGTCGTCATCATCATTCTGCCGATCCTGTTTGCGATTAATTGGAAGCTGACACTGCTTTTGTTCGTGACCATGCCGCTGGTTTCGCTGACGGTGAAAGTTTTTGGGCAGCAGGTCCACGTCAGATTTGAAAAGATTCAGGATTTCTTTGCGCAGATCACCGCGCGAGCCCAGGAGAATTTCACCGGCGTGCGGGTAGTGCGTGCGTATGCACAGGAAGGCGCCGAGATTGACGCTTTCAATCGATTGAACTGGGAGTACGCGCAAAAAAACCTGGGCCTGGTGCGCATCGATGCTTTGATGCGCCCGCTGATAATGTTTCTGATCGGCTTCGGGTTCTTCTTTATTTTCTGGGTGGGTGTGCCACAGGCCGTGCGCGGCGAGATCACTCGGGGACAATTTGTCGAATTCAACATGTATCTATTCCGCTTGATTTGGCCGCTGATTGCGATTGGTTACGTCGTGAATCTCTATCAGCGCGGTCTGGCAAGCTGGAAACGAATGCAGTCAATCATGAACGTGAGACCCGCGATCGCTGATTCGCCTGGAGTAAAACAGCAACCGCCGATTGCCGGAAGGATCGAACTTCGCGATCTTACCTTCCGCCATCACCCAACAAGCGAGCCGGTTTTGCGAGATATTAACCTCACGATAGAGGCCGGTCAGACGGTTGCGTTCGTCGGCCGCACCGGTAGCGGCAAATCAACCGTGGTGAATCTGATCCCACGTGTGCTGGACGCGCCGCCGAACACCGTGTTCATCGACGGCGTTCCAGTCGCCGATTATCCGCTGGCCCAACTACGATCGGCGATCGGCTACATACCGCAGGAGACTTTTCTGTTCAGCAATTCACTCGCCAAGAACATTGCTTTTGGAGTCGATCAGACGGAGCGTCAACAGATTGCGTCTGCTGCGGATGTTGCCGGCCTGGCTGATGATGTGCGTGATTTTCCGGACGGCTTTGACACGCTGGTTGGCGAGAGAGGGATTACGCTTTCCGGCGGCCAGAAGCAGCGCACGGCGATCGCTCGCGCCATACTTCGCGAGCCAAAGATTCTGATTCTTGATGATGCGCTATCATCGGTAGATACATACACGGAGGAGAAGATCCTGACACAACTACGAACCGTAATGCGCGAACGCACGAGCATTATTGTGTCGCACCGCATCTCGACCGTCCGTGACGCCGACGTGATCTGCGTGCTCGATGAAGGCCGGATCATCGAACAGGGAACACACTCTGAACTGCTCGCGCGCGGGGGAGAGTATGCAGATCTGTACGAACGGCAGTTGCTGGAAGAGGAATTGGCGGCAGTATAAAAGTGTGACCAGCATGCAATTTGTAAATCCACAGGAAGCGGAGGCAAGAGTTGCCGCCCGCTATCAAACGATGCTCATTCTTTGGATAGCGATGATGGTAAGTCTTGGCTTTTTTCTAGCTCTTGCCGTTTTTGTGCCCGGCTCAGGCGCTGCTGACCGAACGATAAGTTCTATTCTGTTCAGCATCAGTCTGGTCTGCGTCATTGCCTCAATGTTGATTAAGCATCACCGATTAAAACAGGCAATTGAAAGACAGAAAATTGAACTCTTGTTGAATGCTTATATCATCGGCTTCGCTCTCTGCGAGGTCACCGCGCTTTTCGGACTCATGGATCACTTCATCACGGGCTCGCGTAATTATCGCTTCGCGTTTGCCATGGCCGTGATCGGAATGTTGTTACACTTTCCGAAGAAGGAGCACGTGCGAGCAGTTTCCTCCAGGCAGTCCGAGACCTGACAGATCTGAAATCTGATGTCCACGGCGGTAAAGCAATTTCACGAAGAAGAAGCCATTGGCAAGACGTACGATTGGCAAATCGCGCGTCGGCTGTTGCGCTATTTGAAGCCTTACTTACGACTGCTGATTCCGGCGCTGGGGTTGACGTTGGTCCTAAATCTACTGGGCATCCTCCAGCCAAAGTTCACGCAATACGCGATCGATTGGTTCATCATTCCACGCAAGACCGAAGGCGTTACTCTCTTTGCATTGATCTTCGTCGCGGTCCAATTAGCCAGATTCATCTTTTCATATTTTCAATCTGTCCTCCTCAACAGCATCGGCCAGTACGTTATGTTCGATCTGCGCCGCGAAATCTATGACAAGCTGCAGCACCAGGAGGTCGCTTATTTCGATCGCAATCCAGTCGGACGGATCATGACGCGGCTGACCGCCGACGTGGACGCGCTGAACGAGCTGTTCACGTCTGGCGTCACTGACTTGCTCGGTGATTTGGTGATGATTGTCGCGATTATCGCCGTGATGGCTTGGATGGACGTACGCCTGACGCTCGTATCTCTGCTGACGGTGCCGATGCTTTTCGCGGCCACCACCTGGTTCCGTAAAGGCGCCCGACGCGGTTACGACCTGGTGCGCACGCGCGTCGCGCGCATCTTCGCCTTTTTGCAGGAGCACTTCTCAGGCGCGCAGACCGTGCAGATCTTCAACGCCGAAGCCAAGTCGTTGCGCCGCTTTGCGGAAATCAACGACGAGCATCGCAAAGCCAACATCGACACGATTTTTTATTATGCGGTCTTTTTCCCGCTGGTTGATTTCATTGGCGCCGTGGGCATTGCACTGATTATATGGTTCGGTGGTTACCGCGTGATGCAGAACGCGCTGAGTCTCGGCGCACTGGTCGCCTTTATTCAGTATTCGGGATTTTTGTTTCAACCAATCCGCGACATCTCGGACAAATACAATGTGTTGCAGGGAGCGGTCGTCGCTTCACACCGGATCTTTAAGGCACTCGACCTGCCAATCGCGATCACGACGCCCGCTAAACCGCTCAAGAAAGGCCGCGCGGAGGGCCGGATCGAATTTGAAAATGTTTGGTTTGCCTATAATGACGACGAGTGGGTTCTGAAAGACGTTTCGTTTACCGTCTCGCCTGGGCAATCGGTAGCATTGGTCGGGCATACGGGTTCAGGCAAAACCACGATCACGAATCTATTGATGCGCTTCTATGATGTGCAGAAGGGTCGAATTCTGCTCGATAGCGTCGACGTGCGCGATTGGGATTTGCGGTCGCTGCGCGAGAACTTCGCCGTTGTTTTGCAGGACATCTTTCTTTTTACCGGCACGGTCGAGAGCAACATTCGCCTGGGCCGCGAAGATATTTCCGACGAGCGCGTGCGTTGGGCCGCCTCGGAAGTCCGCGCCGATCGCTTCGTTGAGCGCCTGCCAGAGACTTATAAATCGGAAGTTCGCGAGCGAGGCGCCGGATTATCAGTCGGACAAAAACAATTGATTTCGTTTGCGCGCGCGCTGGCGTTCGATCCGGCACTGTTGATTCTGGACGAAGCAACCAGCTCGATTGACACCGAAACAGAGCAATTGATTCAAGCGGCCATCGGCCGCGTAATGCGCGACCGCACGTCAGTCATCGTGGCGCACCGGCTATCGACAATTCAGCGCGCCGACAACATCATCGTGATGAACCACGGCAAAATTCGCGAACAAGGATCGCATCAGGACTTACTCAGTCTGCGCGGCTTGTATTGGAAACTTTATAAATTGCAGTACGCCGATCCTTCCTGGCACACGCCGGCAAAGGAGGACGAGGAAGACGAACAGATGGTTTATCGCGCGCCCGCGCATCGTTTGCAGTTCAGTGAGTAAGTCAGAACCGTCCGCGGTAGCGGCGGTTGACGTGTGATACCGAGCGGACTGGATTAAGAGGATCAACCATCCGCTACCGCAGGTGGTGACGTTGATGGAGTTTGCCAATGACGGACGAGACGCTAATCATTCACGCGCGACACACGGCCAACGAGCTGAATGTCGCTGATCTGAGAAGCGCTGAATGGAACCACGCGCAGGTTGTCCGCATAGATCGTTACTGGTCGGGAGCGCCTGCGCCTGATGGTCGCCACGCGGAGGCGCGAATTCTTTGGTCAACCAAAGCGCTTCACGTTCGCTTTGTTTGTCATCAGGCTGAGCCGCTAGTCATCAGCGAAAAGCCTCAGAACCTGACCAAGACGATGGGGCTTTGGGATCGCGACGTTTGCGAGATTTTCATCGCGCCCGACCCGCACCTCATTGAACGCTATCTGGAGTTCGAAGCGGCCCCGACCGGTGAGTGGCTCGACGTAGCTATCCATTGGACCGCGCAGAAACGCGAATCTGATTGGCAATTCAACTCGCACATGACTACCGCCCCAAGCGTGGAAAATGGTCGCGTCACGATCGCCATGCGCATCCCCTGGAATCATTGGATTCACGAGCCGCAAAAGGGCGAGCGCTGGCGCGTGAATCTGTTTCGCTGCGTCGGCAAAGATCCCAATCGCGGTTATCTCGCTTGGCAACCAACGCTCACGCCGCAACCGAACTTCCACGTGCCTCAGGTGTTTGGTTCCCTGGTTTTCAAATGACCGTACGGGTCAAGAAACTGCGAGTTGTCGTCCCAGACCTTCTGCCAGGAAACTCAGATAACGTTCGCGATCCTCACCCTCGATCTGGGTGATTTTCACGCCGATTAAATACCGGCAGCCCAGTTCTGACTCTTCCACCATCTCATAGCGTCTCGGAACGACGACCATTGAAACCGGGCCGCCCGGCAACTCGAGTTTCAGCCGAAGCTCGCGTTCTTCTGCTGCGAGATGATGGCCATCAAGGTGTACTTGCGGAACCGTCAGCCCCAAGCCGTGGGCGCCAATGTCTCTGGTGTGGCCTTTTAGCAGATGCTCGCGAGGCGCGCCACTCCCATTTGCGCTACGACAAGTCGATAGCGAGAACAACAAGCGAACGCGAAGACGCGGCGATCGGCGGCGATCCTTAACGTAAATCCGCATCCGAGAAACAAGCGAACGGATTAGTTCAGGCATAGGCTGACCTCTTTCGAGCGGGAGTTACAAAACATCAAAAGAATTGAGGGCAAGGGAACCCCCGAGCGTCCGCATTCATTCTAATGGTTCAGAGCCATGAGGACAATAGAGAATTTGTGAACCTCAGAACAACCAGGGAGCAACCGTGATTGGCGCGATCCCATAATCACTTGGCTGGGCAGTAATAAGCCCTGTTTCCTCGCGATTTTCGACTTAAGCCGGCGTCAATCCAGCTAGGGAATGCGAATCTCAATACTCTTTCGCTCGGCCGGTTGCAGCGTGACTCGCGGTGAGTTCTCAGGTAGCGGTTTCGAGATGCTCGGTGGATCATGACTGATTCGCCGAAGTTCAATTATGTATTCGCCCGGTGGAGGCCTAAGTGAGAAGTTTCCTTCTGAGTCCGTCACACCTGACAATTGGCTGGCTAGAGCCCAACGTTTGTCCGCTGGGATTCGAATAAGCATGATACCTACGCCTGACAACCCGGTCTCTCCATTTGCAGAGACCACTCGTCCACTCAGCTTCGCAACATCCGGTGAGACAACGATGCGAACATCTTTGACTTCGGCTCCTTGCGGAACCGTTAGATTCTCTCGCAGTAGGTCAACACCGTTCGCGGTAATCGATTTTATATAGAAGGAGTCCGGCTGCACGGTCGCCCCAAACTGTACTACGCCCTCCGGCACTTGTGTAAGCACGAACGTCGTGACCTTCTCGGCAGGTCTCAGGGACAGGTTCGCCGTCTGAGACGATTCGAAACTCTCGCCGGATTTTAAGGCGCGCAGGAACAGGGAAAAGATCGGCTGGTTGCCTTCAACGATGATAGTGCCCGAGATGCTTGCTCCGCTTGATACCTCGATCAGAACATCTTCGAGGTCGCTACCTGCGACCGTCACTTCTTTTCCTTTCTCAACGAACTTTACGTTCGTGTCTCGCCCAGGCACGTTCAACTTCAGCGTTATATGTACGAAGTATGAGCCGTCGGGTAGATTGTGAACAGACCACCGGCCTTCCTTGTCGGTTGTGGAAAAGTAGTTTGACGTTATCGCTTCAGTCACCGCAACGCTCTTCCCCTGGACCGGCTCATCCTTCTTAAAAAGACGGACGGCGGCGCCCGAGATCGGACGGCCATCGCCCATCATCCTAACGTTGCCCGCAACGCTGTGCAGCTTTCGTGGCGCCAGAGTGATATTGATGTCGGAGGTTTCACGATCAGGGTAAACGTTGATGGCTGGTGAGGAGCCCGCGTCAACCGTCGATGGAAAGTAGGTAGCGCCGAGTGATCCTTCCAGCCAATTGCGCGGCTTTCCGCGGTCAGGCAGTTTCGATGGTGGGTTAGCGCTTACAGTGTATTCGCCGGCCGCCAATCCCTTGAAGCGATATGAGCCTTCTTCATCAGTCAGGGTGTACGCGCCAGTGTTAGTTTCGACGCTTCCGGTTCTCGGCGTGAGGTTGACCTGTGAGCCTACAGCAGGTTTGCCGTCATCGTTAACGATGCGCCCTGAGATAGTTCCAAAATGCGGATTTCGAACCCGAAGATCGATTCGGATGGTGTTTACGCCGTCAACGGTTATCTCGATGTTCTCCTTCTTGTATTCTGAGACCATCGCGGCATCTCGGACTGGATCACCAGTCTGCAATGGGAACGGAGCAGCCACAGCGCTCCCAACATGCTCATCGATGGGACGCGCTACGATGTAATATTCGCCGGCGCCAATACCGCGGAAACTGAACTCACCGTTCTCGTCCGTGATTGCAGTCGGGATTCGACCACGATGAGCGGTAAGAAGCTCGGGAGCAACCAGTTGGATCCGCTCTCTCTGCGCCGGCTGTCCCGTGTCCTCGTATACGGCGCGTCCTTTGACAATCGACTGGGCAACCGGCGCTTGAGACGAGTCTCGCTTAAGCTGAGTCTGATTATCCTGTGCTGTGGCGTGCGCCGAGAGCCCAAGGAAAACGAAAAGCGTGAAGAGAAGATTCCTGAACGTAACTTCGTAGAGCGCTGGCCGCCTCATTATGCTCTCCAACGGATATCGGAATGCGAACTGGTTGTTTCTTTAAGTCAATCTACTTTATCGGCTTGCCGCCATTGTCTTCCTTCTTAATGTTGCCTGTCTGATCCATCCAGAATGAAAGCTTGCCGGTATGACCGTAGCGGGCGGGCTCGGCAGTCGAGACATAGCTCTTGCCGTCCTTTGAGATCGTAATCCGAAATGTATAGCCCATAACTTTTGGGTCGCCTACTTCATCCGACATCAAGCCGGCCTTGATGAGCGCCGGAAGATCGCCGAATGCGCCGTTGTGCTGCTGAGCGTAAACCGCCTCAACGGCGACCAGGCGCTTGAGCAAGTCTTCGATATCTGACTGATGCTCGTCAATCAAAGCATCGAGAAAGAATCTGCGGCCCTTCTTTTTGACTTCCGCCTGATCGGCTTCGCTGCCAATGATCCAGACGCCGGCGGAATTAACCAGCGTTACGGGCTCGGAAGTAATTTGCGGCGTGCTTTCAGTGACGGGAACCTTGACGAAGACGGTGGCCGTGTTGGCGCTGATCTGTTCGCCCATAATCTCGACTTGTTCGGGAATCTTCGCAGCTTTCTCCTCAAAGTCTACCCGCAACTCTTCCATCTCTTGCGCCGTGAGTGCTTCGACCGCCGGCTTGTAGATCGTCATCGACCACGCATCTTTGAAGCGATGCTCGCGCATGGCTTTGTAGAATTCGCGCACCACGTCGGAAGGCGAACGGGTCGGACTATTCTGCCCGGAAGCAATTAGTCCTCGACCCATCGCGAAAACGAAAACCAACACAACTGCGATCAAATAGATTCGTCGTTGACCGAATAACTGCCACTTGTTTGAACCCACCATAACTCTTTCCAAGCCCTTGCCCTCTAATTTCGAAGCGCGCCCGTAATTAGCGGCGCGCTTCTGAGAATTAGGATTGTACAACCCGACTGAATTAGCAAGAAGCCGTTAATCCCTCATCGTTTAGGAACGTAGGCTTTCGGTTTCAGGAGCAATTCCCTGCCGACGATGTAAAGCAATATAGTCAGAACCGCAAACGGAATAAGCCCCAACAGATCCGCATGCGGCCCTTCGAATAACGGATTGTGCTCCTTGGCCCAGTTTTCAAAGCCACCGAGCCGGGTTACAATTCCTTCTTTCAAATTCAAGAACGCGAAGACGACGCCGGCCAGCGTCGCTCCGGCTATATAACCCGACGCCAGGAGAACGCCGGGACTCTTGTCCGTCTCGGCAGCCATTTGCTCTTCCGTCAGTTTTTGGTGCTCCGGCTTTTTGCGCAAGTATTTGTCGACCGCCCAGCGAATCGCGCCGCCAACAAAGATCGGCGCAGACGTCGAGATGGGAAGATAAACTCCGACCGCGAAAGCCAGCGATGGAATGCCTCCCAGTTCGAGCACAATCGAAATCATCACGCCGAGAAGCACGAGTCCCCAGGGCAATTGGCGGCTCAAAATGCCTTTTATGATGTAAGACATTAGCGTAGCTTTTGGCGCGGTGAATCTTGGGTTATAGATGCCATTGATTCCCGGATCGACAAGATAGACCGGGACGCCCTGCTCGTTAACTAAATAACGACCGGACGGCCCGTAGTCCGTCGTAGTCTTGTGCACCACGTTGTATTCTTTCGTGTCGGAACTTGCTTGGCCGCCTTGAAGCCTTTCATGTTTCGGCTGATTCCCGCTCATTACGTACTGATCGGTTGTGAAATGAAAATCTGAGGGAAAACTGAAGTCCTTGCTTTGGGCCACGGGTACATAAGCCGTGCCCGACTGGTTCATTGCCAGCAGGATCGGACCCAAGGCTAGCGCTGAAGTTAAAGCCCCTACCAAAATCGCGACCTGCTGGTACTTTGGCGTGGAGCCGACAAGAAAACCGGTCTTCAAATCCTGCGATGTTGTTCCTCCATTCGACGCCGCGATACAGACGATGCCCCCAATGGAAAGCGCCGTCACAAAGTAAGGCGGCGTGGTCCAGCCGATGATCAGAAAGACAAGACACGTGAGCAAAAGCGTGGCCACGGTCATGCCCGAGATTGGGTTCGACGAGGAACCGATCTCGCCGGTGAGACGTGATGATACGGTAACGAACAAAAAGCCGAAGGCTACGATCAGCAACGCACCCAAAAGATTGAAGCGGAGGTTCAATTGCGGGGCGAGCATGATTGCGAGCAGCAAAACGATGATGCCACCGAGCACGAATTTCATCGAAAGATCCTGATCTGTACGCGGAGCGCCGGCGCTGGCTGATCGCGTGGTGCGCAAATCCGCCAGTCCGCCTTTCAAACCACCCCAGATTACCGGCAGCGATCTCACCAGGCTGATGATGCCGCCCGCCGCGACTGCTCCGGCGCC
>Ga0066709_100002834_pt1 | contig 12931 bp, 12 predicted proteins | sample GraSoiAngelo_158_FD_79665 | JGI IMG/M metagenome (GOLD analysis project Ga0066709, IMG submission 79665) | Grasslands soil microbial communities from the Angelo Coastal Reserve, California, USA - 14_1009_16_30cm | ecosystem: Environmental > Terrestrial > Soil > Grasslands | place: USA... | reverse complement strand
CGGGCGCGGGCGCCTGCCTCGGGTGGGCGCTGGCGACGGCCGCTATGCGCCAGGAGGCGAGCTCGACGCGCGCCCTTCCCATCGGCTCGCTGTTCGTCGTGCTGGTCGTCGGCGGCCTGGTCGGGGTCGTCGCCGGGTTCCGGCCGGCCCGACGGGCGGCCCGCATGAACGCGCTAGCCGCGATCGCCAGCGAGTGACGCCGTGCCGGCCGCGACCGGCGCGACCATCGGCCACGGCCGATCGCGCTCGACGGCCAGCGCGACGTCGAACAGCAACGCGTCATCGTGATGGCGGCCGAGCACCTGCATGCCGACCGGCAGCCCGTCGACGGTGCCGGCCGGGATCGAGACCGCGGGGTTGCCGTAGATGTTCGAGATGATCGTGAGCGCGCCCATGTTCACGAGGTCGGGGAAGCGGGCACCGGCGTCGACCAGCAGTGCCGACGGCAACTTCGGGAAGGCGGCCGCCGTCATCCGCACGCCGAGCATCACGCCCCGGAACACCCACTCGGCGATCGGGCTCGCCTTGGCCCAGTCGACGAAGCTCGACGTGCTGGTGCTCATGACCGCATCAGCCGCGAACGCAGGACCCGGGTTGGTCGCCGCGACGATGAAGTCGACCTGATCGAACGCCGCGGCCATCACCTCGTTGGCCGTGATCCGCAGCTCCTCGGCCACGGCCGCGGTGTGGAGGTTGTACATCGACTCGGCCAGGCGCAGACCGATCGCGATCTCCTCGGTGAGATCGCGGGCGCACCCCGGCCACTTCGAGCCGAGGGCGGCGAGGAGCGTCGCAAGGTTCCCCATCATCCACGGTGCCGACAGGTTGGGCGGCTCGACGCGGAGGTCGACCTCGATCATCCCGGACGCGGCGACGAGCGCCTTGGCCTCGGCCCGGATCTGGTCCTCGACGCCCGGCTCGAGGGTGACGCCGCCGAGCGCAGGGACGACGGCCACCTTCCGACCCTTCAGGTCGTGCGTGCCCAATCCGGCTTCCCAGCCTGCCGCGCCCGGGAGCGTCGACGGGTCGAAGAGGTGCGGCCCGGCGCACGCGTCGAAGTACCGGGCCGCGTCACGCACCGAGCGCGACACGTTGCCGACGACGACCGTGTTCGGGCGCGTGTACGCGTGCGGGCTGCGCGGGATCCGACCGAACGTTCCCTTCATCCCGAGCAGCCCGGTGTAGCCGGCCGGGATGCGGATCGATCCGCCGCCGTCCCCGCCGGTCGCAAGGCTGACGAGGCCGCCGGCGACCGCGGCTGACGAACCGCCCGACGACCCGCCCACCGTCCGCCCGCGCCGCCACGGGTTGTGGGTCACGCCGTGCATCTTCGAGATGCTGACGTTCAGGCCGCCGAACTCGCTCGCCGCGGTCGCGCCGACCGGCACCGCGCCGCCCCGGTCGACGAGCCGCTCGATGTGATGCGAGGTGTAGGTCGCGACGCGATCGGCGAACACGAGCGACGCCTCGCTGAAGGGCCAGCCGGCCACCGGCTCGAGCTCCTTGATGCCGGCCGGCACGCCACCGAACGGCTTCGACACGTCGGCGTCGGCCGCCGCCCGCCGGGCTCGTTCGGGGTCGAGGTGGACGAACGCGTTCAGGTCCGACGCGTCGATCGCGGCGAGCGTCGCGTCGAGCTCCTCGAGCGGTGATCGCTCGCCGGCGCGGAACGCGTCCACGAGCGAGCAGGCATCGCCTGTCCAGGGAAGATCAGTCATGGGTCACCAGTCAAGTGGAAGGGCGACACCGCCGCTCGTCGGCGTCGGGCCCGATCGGGTCGACGCGAACGAGCCGAAAGGCAGCAACGGAACGCTGAAGAACGACGGCGCCCGCACGATCGTGTAGGTGCCGCCGGCCAGCTTGGCGAGGATCGCCGGCCGCGGCTTGCAGCCGATCACGGCCCACACGACGTGCTCCATGGCCGTCATGCAATCGCGCTCGTCGGCCTGCGTGCTGAGACGGAGCCGCAGCGCGTGACCCGGCCTCACCGCCCACAGCTTCGGCTGCAGCGGGATGTCGTACCGGACGGTTCGCGCGGCCGGCACGTACTCGTCGCGTTGCAGCGAGAGGAACGGCCGCACCGGGAGCCCGGCGTCGTCGTACCAGGTTCGGTGCGGGTCGATCGCGTGCAGGCTCCCGAGGATGCCCCCGCGGGTGATCGGCGTCGCGCTGCCATTGGGCGCGACGTCGAACAGGTCCGCCATCAGCTCGAGCTCGCCGTTGCTCGAGCTGGCGTACACCGTGACCGAGGCCGGTCCGGCCAAGGTCGCGCCGTGCACCAGCTTCGGGGTCGTGTACGTGACAGTGCTGCCCGGCGCCGAGGGCTGAGCCCAGGTCAGCGGATCACGACCCGACGCGCCGAACGAATAACGCGTCGCGCGCGTCGTCATCGGGTACGACGCCGTGTTGACCCACCGGTCGGTGCCCAGCTCCTGCATGTGGATCGGCGTCCGGGTGTCGACCGGGAGGCCGGTGTTGACGTGGCGGATCCACGTGTCGAACCACTCGAGCATGATGCCCTCGTCCAGCCCGCCGCCGTGGGTCCAGTCACCGACGATCAGCTGGTACCTGCCGGTCGTCGGCTGGCCGGGCTGCAGCGGGCTGGTCGGCGGCCGACCGAACGCGGCGTTCTGCAGCGCGGCGTAGAGCTCGAGCGCGCCGAAGCCCGGCTCGATCCACCCGTCCCACAACAGCGCCGGGATGCCGGTGCGCACGATCGCGGTCGCGTGTCCGAGGTGATCGCGGTCGTGCCAGAACGTGCGGTCGTACGCGTTGTCCCCGGCTTGGCCGTGGGCGTCGTTCGACTGGGAGTCGAGGTACTGCGGCACCATGTATCCCTCGATCGTCGGGCCGAGGAGGGTGCCGGCGGCCAGCCCGGCGCCGTCCCACGCCGGCGAGGGGATCCCGTTCTCCAGATAGGTGTCGCGATAGGGATCACCGTTGACACAGGCTGGAACCATCGCCTTCACCGGCGAGCCGGGGCCGAGCATCGCCGCGGTGTACAGCTGCGTCTGCCCGAGATACGAGCAACCGGTGAGACCGACGTCGCCGTCGGATCCCGACAGGACACGCGCCGACCAGTGCACCAGGTCGACGCCGTCCTTCGCGTCGCGCGGGCTGAAGAAGCCGCCGTTGCCACTCGACCGGCCGGTGCCGCGCACGTCGGCCGAGACGAAGATGTAGCCGCGCTCGACGAAGAAGTCGCCGGGCCCCTCCGAGCTCGCGGCCGACGTCAATCCTATGGACCGCGTGTACGGCGTCTGCGTCAGGAGGACTGGGAAGCGACCCGGCGCGCGCTTGCCCGTCTTGGCATCGGCCGGGTAGTACACGTCGACGACCAGGTTGACGCCGTCGTCCATGCGGACCGGCACGTCCTTCATCGCGACCACGCCGAACGACGGCGGTGGCGGCTGCCACGTGCCGCCCGGATATGACGTCGGCGGGTGCGGCGCCGGTCCGGCCGCAACGGAGGTCCCGACGACGCCGGCGACCACGGCCGCGACGACGACCGCCAGCCGCATGAGCCGCATGTGGGCGAATCCCGCCATTCGGTACGTATTCGACGCCGGCCCGTTGGAGCCCTCGCCGCCGCCACCACGGCCCGACCCGCCGGGCTGCTCCTCGAGTCAGGCCGCGGTGAAGGGCAGCGACTCGTAGCGGCGGGTGAACGCGCCGTCGGCGAAGCGGCCGGCGTCGGCGTCGACGGTGAACGAGGGGCACCGGGCCAGCAGCTCCTCGAGCACGACGCGACCCTGCAGGCGGGCCGCGGCCGCGCCGAGGCAGAAGTGCGCGCCCGAGCTGAACGTCAGCATCCGTTCGATGCGGCGGCCCACGTCGAGCTCGTCCGCGTCAGCACCGAACTCGCGGGGATCACGGTTGGCCGCGGCGTAGCAGAGCAGCGCCCGCTCCCCCGCCGCGAGTCGCACGCCGTCGACGTCGACATCGCGCGTCATCACCCGGCACAGCCCCTGAACCGGCGACGTCAGCCGCAGCAGCTCCTCCACCGCGTTCGGGATGCGCGCCGGATCGTCCACCAGCAGCCGCCGCTGATCCGGATGGGCGGCGAGCAGCTCGGCCGCGCCGCCGAGCAGTCCGGTCGTCGTGTCGTTGCCGCCCGCGATCATCACGAAGCAGTACCCGAGGATCCCTTCGAGCCCGATGCCGACTCCGTCGTCGTCGGCCTGCAGCAGGACCGAGACGAGGTCGTCGCCGGGCTGGCGCCGGCGCCGTTCGACCAGCGAGGTGAAGTAGTCGTAGAGCTCGGCCAGCGCAGCGGGTGCGCCACCGGGATGGCCGCCGCCGTCGGCCTGCACGAGCGCCTGCGTCCAGCCATCGAAGCGGGCCCGGTCCTCGGTCGGCACGCCGAGGTAATGCGCGACGACCCAGCTCGGCGTCGGTCGAGCCAGCCCCGCGATGAAGTCGGCGGTGCCGGCTGCCTGCAGATCAGTGATGCGATCGATGACGTACGCCCGCAGCGACGGCTCCAGGTCGGTCACCTGGCGGGGCGTGAAGCCGCGATTGACGAGCCGTCGGTAGCGGGTGTGATCGGGCGGGTCCATCATCACGATCGTCGGCTTCAGCCCGAGCTCCTCGACCTCGTTCGAGAACGTGAGGCCCGACGCCGACGAGAACGTCTCCGTGTCGCGCGCGGCGCGGAACACGTCCTCGAAGCGGCTCAGCACCCAGAAGCCGTGCCGGCTGCGGTGGACCGGATCCTCGTCGCGCAGCCGCTGGTAGAGGGGATACGGGTCGCGCCAGGTGTCGCGACCGAACGGCTCGTACACGACATTCGCCATGCTCGTTGCGCTATCGCTTCCCGGGCGGGGCCCCTGCCCCACGCCGTCCGTCCGGCCCGAGCCTAGGCGCCGTGCTCGGACAGGTGGCCCGACTCGTTGAACGAACGCAGCACGGGCCCACGATCGGTGATCGCGATCCGGCTGATCGTCGCGACACCGCAGTGGAGCCGCCACGAGATCTCGTCGCCGACGTCGAGCGCCCACGCGATCGCGGCCTTGATGGGCGACACGTGGCTCACCACGACGACGTCCTCGTCGTCGGCCTGATCGCACAGGTCCTCGCACGCGGCGCGGACGCGCCGGCCGACATCGGCCAGCGACTCGCCTTCGGGCGGCGCGAACGTGACGTCCTGCCGCCAGCGGGCCCACACCTCGGCCGGAACCTCGCTGAACGCCTTGCCGTCGTAGCCGCCGTAGTCCAACTCGATCCACCGGTCGTCCTCCACGACCGGCAAGCCGAACGCGGCCGCGGTCTGGCGGGCCCGGAGCAGCGGGCTGCACACGACCGCGGAAGGGGTCGGCAACGCGGCCGCAATCGCCGCCGCCTGACGGTGGCCGAGCTCGGTGAGCGGCGGGTCGGCCCGACCTTGCAGCAGGCCGTCGGCGTTCGCGGCGGTCTGGCCATGGCGGACGATCACGATCACGCCGCCACGTCCCGCGGCAATCGACCGGTCCGTACGAACGACGCGCGCGCCGCGGGCTCGCCGAGGCGGAACCGCTGCCACCACCACACGAGGACGAGCGCGCCGACGAGCTCCTCCAGCACGAGCACGACCGTGCCATGGTCGAGCGCCGGAAGCGGGCCGTCGAGCCGCCAGCCGAGGAACGGCCACCAGAAGCCGTGGGCACGGGCCCACATGCCGTCGAGCACGAGGTGGACGAACGTTCCGATCGGCAGGGCGAGCAGCCGTCGCCGCGCGGCACGACGGCCGCGCGTCGCCAGCATCACGACCGTCAGGAGCGCCACGCTGAACACCAGCGCGTGCGCCACGCGCGCCCCGCCGAGCGGCGCGTCGACGAGATCCGGCAGGAGCGCGCCGGCGACGACGAGCCGGTAGTCGATCGCCGGGTCCTGGAAGACCTGCCAGACGATCGCGAGCGAAAGCCCGACCGGCCACAAGATCATGACGGGATCATGTCCGGACCAGGATGCGACCGCACTGGTCGCAGTGCGCCAGCGCGTCCGGCGGCAGGTGCTTGATGCGGTCGATCTCCTGCGCCGGCAGGCTCAGGTGACACCCGGCGCAGGTTGCACCGACCAGGCGGGCCACCGCGATGCCGCCGAGCTTGGTCCGCAGCTGGTCGTAGTGCGCGAGCAGGTCGGGCGGGAGCGGAGCAGCTGCAGTCGCGCGCGCCGCTTCCTCCGTCGCCAGCTCCGCCTCGAGGTCGGCCGACGCCTCGGCGATCGCGGCCAGGAGCCGCTGCGCGTCCTCGTCGAGCGCGCCCTGCTCGGCATCGAGCGCCTTCATCGCATCGTCGAGCGGATCGCGCGCCTCCATGGCGAGGAGCACGCCGTCCTCCAGCGACGACTTGTGCCGGTTGAGCGACTCGACGTCCGCCTGCATCGCCTGCAGCTCGCGCGGCGCGCTCACCGAACCCGAATAGAGCTTCTTCTCGACGTCGACGATCTTGGCCTCGACGCTGGCCAGCTCGTCCTCGACCCGCCGCTCGACGCGCGCCGCCTCGTCTCGCCGCGCCGCGGTCTCGGCGACGCGGGCCGCGAGCTGCGACTGGGCGGCCTCGTTCGCGCTCAGCGCGGCCCGCTCCGGCAGCGTCGCCAAGCGGTGCTTCAACCGGTCGATCGCGGCGTCGTGGTCCTGCAAGACGAGAAGCTCGTCGAGCACGGTCATGGTGAGGACCTCACACACCTCACGGTAAAGGGCGACACCCCGGCTCGCACATCGCCCGTACGCTGACCGGCTGGTGGGGATCCGGGTCCGAAACCTCGGCCAGCTGCTCGTCGGGCTGGCGGCCATGGCGCCGGGCATCGTCGCGCTCAAGCGTTCCGGACTCGGGCTCGGCCCGTGGGACGTGCTGCACGATGGCCTGGCCCGGCACACCGGTGTCGACCTCGGCACGATCGGCATCCTCGTGGGCATCCCGATCGTCGTGCTGTGGTGGCCACTGCGCGAGCGGCCGGGCATCGGCACGATCGCCAACCTCGTGCTCATCGGCACGTTCATCCATCTCCTGCTGCCGCACACCCACCAGGCCCACGGGCCGGTGGTGCGCGTCGCGCTCATGATCGGCGGCATCGCCGCGTTCGCGGTCGGCCAGGGCATGTACATCGCGGCCGGTCTCGGGGCCGGTCCGCGCGACGGGCTGATGACCGGGCTGCACCGCCGGCTCGGCTGGTCGATCCGGCTCGCCCGCACCAGCATCGAGCTCACCGCGCTTGTCATCGGCCTGACTCTGGGCGGGTCGTTCGGTGTCGGGACGTTCGCGTTCGCTCTCGGCATCGGCCCGATGGTCCAGGTGACGTTGCGCTGGTTCGGATTTCCGCTGCGTGGCGTGCCCGAGCTCGGCCAGGACGCGGCGGCGGCTCTCGGTCTGTCCGGCGAGTAGCCTGACACGAACGTCAGGCTCGGTTGGGACCGTCGGAGGGACATGGCACCGCGCATCGTGATCATCGGCGGCGGCAGCAACCAGTGGGTGCCGACGCTGGTCACCGACATGGCCAACACACCGACCCTGCACGACACCGAGCTCGTGCTCGAGGACATCGACACCACCAAGCTCCCGCGCATGGCGGACTACGTGCGCCATGTCGCCGACGTGCGCGGCATCCCACTCACGGTGTCGACGACGACGGACCAACGGGCCGCGCTCGACGGCGCCGACTACGTCGTCGTCACGATCTCGACCGGCGGCTTCCGCAGCATGCGCCACGACCTGGACATCCCGGCCCGTTACGGCATCCAGCAGTCGGTCGGCGACACCGTGGGACCGGGTGGCATCAACCGCTGCTTGCGCAACGTCCCGGTGATCGTCGGCATCGCGCGCGACATGGCCGAGCTGTGCCCTGACGCGTGGCTGCTCAACCTGACGAACCCGATGACGACGCTCTGCCGCGCCGTCACGCGCGAGACGCCGATCAAGACCATCGGGCTCTGCCACGAGGTGACGATCGCGACGTTCTACCTGTCGATGCTGCTGAGCGCGAGCTTCATGGCCATCCGGCCGACCGTCGTCGGCGTCAACCACCTCCCGGTCATCACCGCGCTCGACGTCGACGGCGAAGACGGCCTGGCCAAGTTGGGTGAGATCCTCGACAGCCCGGCGGCCCAGGCGGAAGCCCTTCCCTTCAACCTGCCCGAGGAGCTCGGTCACGAACCGAAGCAGGGTCGCGAGTGGACGAAGGCGGACCTCATCGAGGTGAACCAGCTCAAGCTCGAGCTGTTCCGGCTCACCGGCGCGCTGCCGGGCGCCGGCGACCGCCACGTCGCGGAGTTCTTCCCGGACTTCCTCACCGAGGCCTCGGGCTGGGGCAAACGGTGGGGCGTCTCGCTCACCCCCATCGCGGCGCGGGAGGCGGACGAGGCCAAGTACGTCGAGCGGCTCGAGCGCCTCATCGGCGAGCCGGACGTGTCGACGTGGCCGTCGGGGGAGATCGTGGCCCCGTTGATCGACTCGCTCATCACCGGCACGGCCCGGCTGTTCCCGCTGAACATCCCGAACGCCGGTCAGGTGCCCGACCTCCCCGACGGGCGCGTCGTCGAGTCGATGTGCTGGGCCGACGGGCAGGGCGTGCGCGGCGGCGAGCCGGCATACGCGCCGCCGCTCCTCGCCTCCTACCTGCAGCGCGTGTCGGAGAGCCAGGAGCTCAGCGTCGACGCCGCGCTGTCCGGCCGGCGCGACGACGTCGTCGCCGCGATGCTCGCCGACCCGCTGGCGTCGCGCGTCGACTACGACCAGCTCATGTCGATGACCGACGAGCTGATCACCGCGACGAAGGAGTGGCTCCCCCAGTTCGCTTGAGCGGCCACGGCGCGTCGCCCAGGCCTTCCATCTCGTCCCGCTCGGCGAGGTCGAGCAGCGACTGCAGCGAGTGGGCGACCTCGTCGATCGCGGCGCCGGGATCGCCGATGGTGCGATAGCGATCGGGGACCGTCGCGATCGTGAAGTCGGCGGGATCGGCGTCGGCCAGCTCGGACCACGTCAGCGGGCACGACACGCGGCCTTCCGGGTTGGCGCGGACCGAGTAGGCCGAAGCAACTGTTCGATCGCGCGCGTTCTGGTTGTAGTCGATGAACACGCGTTGGCCGCGCTCCTCCTTCCACCACTTCGTCGTTGCGAGGTCGGGCAGCCGCCGCTCGACCTCGCGCGCCAGCGCCAGCGCGGCACGTCGCACACCGAGGAAGTCCCAGCGAGCGTGGATGCGCACGTTGACGTGGATCCCCCGCGAGCCCGACGTCTTCGGGAAGCCGAGCAGCCCGTGCTCGTCGAGAACGTCGCGCGCGCAGAACGCGACGCGCCTGACGTCCTCGTACGCCATGCCCGGCTGCGGGTCGAGATCGACGCGCAGCTCGTCGGGGTGATCGACGTCCGAACGCCGCACCGGCCAGGGGTTGAGGTCGAGGCAGCCGAGGTTGGCCGCCCACAACAGGTGGGCGACGTCGACCGGGCACAGCTCGTCGGCGCTGCGGCCGCTCGGGAACCGGACCGTCACCGTCTCGATCCAGTCCGGCCGGCCCTTCTCCGGGACGCGCTTCTGGAAGAAGGGCTCGCCCTCGGCGCCGTCGGGATAGCGCTTCAGCACGGTCGGCCGCTCCCGCACCCCGAGCAGCGCGCCGTCGCCGACCGCGACGTAGTAGTTGACGAGATCGAGCTTGGTCTCGCCGCGGGCCGAGAAGAACACCTTGCCCGGATTCGTCACCTTGACCGTGCGCCCGTCGACCTCGACCTCGGTGAAGTCGGCTGCCACGGCTGTCAGGCTACTGACGGACCGCTCACAGTCTCCTCACGCGCCTCCGTTCTCCAAGTACATCCCACACATTTATGTGTGGGATGTACTTGGAAAAGCTGACGCGAGTGGTCGCGGCCCGTGGCACGCTGCTGCTCGTGAAGGCGGACTACGAGACGGCCCGCACCGATGCTCGGGCCGTCGTCAACGCGTTGAAGTAGCGAAGCCCAGTAACCTCCCTCGTCCGTGACGACGGGGGAAGCCGATCCGGAGGTCCTCGCGCCCGACGGACGGCGGCTCGGGCGACGGGCTCAGGAGACGCGACGTCGATTGCTCGACGCGACCGCGGCACTGCTCGAGCAGCACGGCGTGCTCGAGCTCAAGGTCGTCGAGATCGCCCGCAAGGTCGGGACGTCACCGGCGACCTTCTACCAGTACTTCCGCGACGTCGACGAGGCCGTGCTGGCGCTGGCCGAGGACGCGGGTGACGACATCGCCGCGGTCGCCCGCGTCGTCAGGGGCGAGTGGCGCGGCGAGGCCGGGCTGGCGACGGCACGCGCCCTGGTCGACGGGTTCCTCAGCTACTGGGACAAGAACCGGGCGGTGCTGCGCAGCCGCAACCTCGCCGCGCAGGAAGGTGACGAGCGCTTCCGCGAGGTCCGGGTCCGCACACTGTCCGAGATCACCGACCCGCTCACCGAGCGCATCGCCCAGTTCCAGCGCGAGGGCTGGCTCGTTCCGACGATCACGCCCTACGCGGCCGCCGGTGCGATGGTCGCCATGCTCGAGCGCATGGGCGGCTTCCAGTTCGAGTTCGAGGCGCGCGGTGTGTCGCGAGCGGCAATGGTCGAGACCCTCACGGTCATCCTGCACCAGGTCGTCACGGGATCAGCGACCGGCTGAAGGAACCGCTCAGGAGGCCGGTGCTGGCGCGGGCTCCTTGGGGAGTCCGAGCACGCGCTCGCCGACGATGTTGCGTTGGATCTGTGTCGTGCCGCCGCCCAGCGTGAAGCCCAGTGACCGCAGCCGCTCTTCCACGATGAAGCCCGTCGGCACGTCGCCCACGTCGTCGAAGGACAGGCCGGCGCGACCGATGAACCGGCGACCGACGTCGTACAGCTCCTGCGCCGCCTCGCACAGCCGCAGCTTCAGCACCGACCCGCCGGGCCCGGGCACGCCGTCGCGGCTGGCTTCGGTGACGTTGCGCTTCGTCAGCGCCCACATGGCGTCGAACTCGGCCGCCAGCCTTCCGATCTCGCGGCGCAGCCCGACGTCGTCCCATTTGCCGAGCCGTTGCGCCAACGCGGCGAGATCGGACGCGTGACGCCGCGCTTCCATCAGCTCACCGACGAAGCCCGTCCCGCGCTCGAAGCCGAAGGTCACCATGGCGACGCGCCATCCGTCGTTCTCGAGCCCGACGCGGTTCGTGATCGGGACGCGGACCTCGTCGAAGAAGATCTCGCAGAACTCCGAGCTGCCGAGCGCGGTCTCGATCGGTCGAACCGTGATGCCCGGCGTCTGCATGTCGACCATCAACCACGAGATGCCCTTGTGCTTCGGCGCGTCCGGATCGGTGCGCACCAGCACCTCGGCCCAGTCAGCCACGTGGGCGAACGAGCTCCAGATCTTCTGGCCGTTGACGACGTACTGCTCGCCGTCGCGCACCGCTCGGGTGCGCAACGAGGCGAGGTCGGACCCCGCGTTCGGCTCCGAGAACCCCTGACACCACACTTCCTCGCCGGCGAGGATCCTCGGCAGGTGGGCCGCCTTCTGCTCGGGCGTCGCTTCCACCATGAGCGTCGGCCCCGCGTGCATGAGACCGACGAAGTTCACGCCGACGGTCGGCGCCCGGTTCTCGGCCATCTCCTCGAGGTACACCAGCTGCTCGCCCGGCGACGCGCCGCGACCGCCGTACTCGATCGGCCAGCTCATGCCCGCGTACCCGGCGTCGAACAGCCGCTTCTGCCAGTCGAGGTCGAACCTGCGACGGGCCGGCCAGTCAGCCCGTCGCGGTTCCGGCGGGAGCTCCGGCAGCGTGCGGGCCAACCACGCCCGCAGCTCGTCGCGGAGCGCCCGCTCGGCGTCGGACAGCTTGAGATCTATCGGTCCACTCCGAGCACGAGCCCGCTGGTTGGCACGCCGGTACCTGCGGTCACGAGCACGTGCTCGGCACCGTCGACCTGGTTGACCGACGTGCCGCGCACCTGCCGCACGCCTTCGGCGATGCCGTTCATCCCATGGATGTACGCCTCGCCCAGCTGGCCGCCATGGGTGTTGATCGGCAGCCGGCCGCCGAGCTCGATGTTGCCGTCGCGGATGAAGTCCTTGGCCTCGCCCGGCTTGCAGAAGCCGAACTCCTCGAGCTGCACGAGGGCGAACGGGGTGAAGTGGTCGTAGATCACTGCGGTCTGGATGTCATCGGGCCCGAGCCCGGTGGTGTTCCAGAGCTGCCGGGCAACAAGGCCCATCTCGGGCAGCCCGGTGATCGACTCGCGGTAGTAGCTCGTCATCATGTCCTGCTCGCGCCCAGCGCCCTGGGCCGACGCGTTGATCACGGCGGGCGGCTGCTTGAGGTCGCGCGCCCGCTCGGTGGTGGTGACGAGGATCGCCTGCGCGCCGTCGGACTCCTGGCAGCAGTCGAGCAGGTGCAGCGGCTCGACGATCCACCGGCTCCTCTGGTGGTCCTCGAGGGTGATCGGCTGCTCGTAGAACCAGGCCTTCGGGTTCGTCGCGGCGTGCTTACGGTCGGCGACCGAGACCCGACCGAAGTCCTCGCTCGTCGCGCCGAACTCGTGCATGTAGCGCGTCGCGAACATCGCCACCCACTGCGCCGGCGTCAGCAGCCCGAACGGCGAGTACCAGGAGAAGTGGGCGTTGTCGGCGTTGGCCAGCGGCGGCCGGCCCTGCACGCCGGTGCCGAAGCGATGGCCGGAGCGCTCGTTGAAGGCCCGGTAGCAGACGACGACGTCGGCCACGCCGGTCGCCACCGCCATGGCCGCTTGCTGGATCGTGCCGCACGCCGCGCCGCCGCCGTGGTGGATGCGCGAGAAGAACGACAGCTCGCCGATGCCGATGCTGCGGGCGATCTCGATCTCGGGGTTCGTGTCGGCTGTGTACGTCACCATGCCGTCGACGTCGGACGGCTCGAGCCCGGCGTCGTCGATCGCGGCCATCACCGCCTCGCAGGCCAGGCGCAGCTCGCTGCGTCCGGACTCCTTCGAGAACTCCGTCG